>JAABUX010001532.1_pt1 | contig 34621 bp, 27 predicted proteins | sample 5561851 | NCBI WGS metagenome assembly JAABUX01 (sample SAMN10711883, study PRJNA513361) | rock metagenome | isolation source: Antarctica rocks | place: Antarctica: Victoria Land, Richard Nunatak red sandstone | collected 2016-01-03
TGCCATGATCGGGCTCCTCCATCGCTCTGGACACACAAATGTTGCTGCAGCCACCCGCCACTACGCCGCCCAACCACACAACGCCCTCGCTCTTCTTGGTCTCTCCCGAAAATGAAATGGCCCTGCGTATTTGTCTCTATCATTGACGGGCAGAGTAGACATATGTTACTCTGCCATGCTGTAACGACTTGCGAGAGAGGCACGGTGAGGTTCTGGCTTTGCAGGCCCATCGTCACACTCACTATCCCTACGTCGACGACGGCGTGGACTCGGCAAGGAGTACATGATCCCCCGTGATACTGCAAGGAGTACCACATCGTGAGCGCGCTTTACGAGGACAAGGTTTTTCAGTGTAAGGACTGTGGCGTCGAGTTTCTGTTCAGCAGCGGCGAACAAGAGTTTTTTGCCACGAAAGGGTATACCAACACGCCGACCCGTTGCCTGCGTTGTCGCGCGGCCAATCGCACGCGTCTGGGCGCCGGGACGACCTCCGCCGCGCCCGCGCGCGAGATGCACGCCGTCGTCTGCGCGGACTGCGGCGTCGAGACCAAGGTGCCGTTTCTCCCGCGTCTAGATAAACCCGTGTACTGCTCGACCTGCTTCGATAAAGTGCGCGCGCATCTGCGCATCGTCCCTCCCGCCTCGTAACAGGGCGTCCCGCGTCGATCGTCTTATCGCCCCTCCGTCGTCGTCGTCGGGACCGTCCCCGATCCCCGCGACGGAGAGGCACATTCTTTGCGGCGTGTACACTATAAAGTATGTCCGCGTTGTTCTACCTCCGTGCGTCGCTGCGGCGTCATGCACGCGCCCTCCTCCTCGGCGTTCTCTCCGCGATCTGCGCGAACGCTGTCGCTTTGATCGGGCCTTTCATCCTTCAACAAGCTATCGACTCGCTGGGACATGCACGCCCGGCGTTCGCGCTCTGGGGATACGCCCTGCTTCTCGTGGCCGCCGCGCTCGCGCAAGCGGTTTTCTCATTCGGGACGCGCTGGTCGATCAACGGGGCCTCGCGCACGATCGAGTACGAACTGCGCAACAAGCTGTTCGCCCACTTCCAGCGTCTCGAACTGGGCTTCTTCCAGCAGAACAAGGTCGGCGACCTCGTGGCGCGCGCCACAAACGACCTCTCCGCCGTGCGCATGATGCTGGGGCCCGGCATCTCGGGCGCGGTCAACACGGTCGTCGCCTTTATCGCCACGATGACGGTTATGGTGAGACTCGACCTTCATCTAGCCTTGCTCTCGGGCATCTTCCTCCCCGTCATCACCGTGGCCTTCGTCCTGTTGCGCCGGCGCATGGAGCGCCTGTTCCGGCAGGTGCAAGACCAGTTCGGCGACATCTCGTCGGCGGCGCAAGAAAACTTCTCCGGCATCCGCGTGGTCAAAGCCTACGTTCAGGAGGAACAGGAGATCGCCGCCTTCAGCCTGCGCAACCGCGACTATCTCGAGCGGTCGATGCGCTACGCGCGCGTCACGGCGGTGCTCTGGCCGGCCATGACCTTGTTCGCGGGCCTCTCCGTCGCCGTCATCCTCTGGATCGGCGGGACCGACGTGCTCGACGGGGGCCTGACGCTCGGGCAGTTCGTGCAGTTCAACTCCTACCTCGGCCAGCTAGCTTGGCCCATGATCGCGCTCGGCTTCTCGCTCAACCTCTTCCAGCAAGGCGATGCCTCGCTCTCGCGGCTGCGCGACGTTTTGGAGCGTGAACCCGAGATCGCCGACCGGCCCACTGCTCTGGTCGCCGGGGCGCCGCGCATGATGGACGGCGCCATCAGCTTCGAGCACGCCTCTGTGAGCTATGACGACCGCACGGTCCTGCGGGATGTCTCGCTGCACATCCCCGCCGGCCAGACGGTCGCCGTGGTCGGCCCGACGGGCGCGGGTAAGTCGACCCTGCTCAACCTGCTGCCGCGCGTGATCGACGCCACGGCGGGGCGCGTCGCCATCGACGGGGTCGACGTGCGCGACTGGCCGCTCGACGCGCTGCGCCGCCAGATCGGGTACGTCTTGCAGGAGAACTTCTTGTTCTCCGTCCCGCTGCGCGAGAACATCGGCTACGGCGTAGGCGAAGACGACGCCACGCCCGAGGCCGTGTCCGCCGTGGCCGGCACGGCGCAGCTCTCCGCCGACATCGCCGACTTTCCCCAGGGGTACGACACTACCGTGGGCGAACGCGGCGTGACGCTCTCGGGAGGACAGAAGCAGCGCACGGCCCTGGCGCGCGCGCTGATGAAGTCGCCGCGCATCCTCTTGCTCGACGACGCTCTTTCCAGCGTGGACACGCGGACGGAAGAACACATCCTGCGCGGCCTGCGCGAGGCGCGTCAGGGTGGAACGACGACGCTGATCGTCTCCCACCGTGTCTCGACCGTGCGCGACGCCGACCTGATCGTGGTGCTCGACGATGGGCGCATCGTGGAGAAGGGCGCGCACCATGCCCTTATCGCGCGCGGCGGCCTCTACGCGGGGATGTATCGCCGCCAGCTGCTCAGCGAAGAAATGGACGCCGTGCGATGATCGCCACGCCTCAGACCGACGACGAGATCCTCGGAAAAGCCTACGACAGCCGCCTGATGCGTCGCCTCATGGTCTTTCTTAAGCCTTACAGGGTGTTCGTCGCCGCCGGCATCGTGTTGCTCTTTCTCGGCGCCGCCGCCGACCTCGTCGGTCCGCTCATCGTGAAAGGTGCGATCGACGGCGACATGTGCCCCGCGCTGCGCCTCCACGACGCCAGCCTCTGCGGCGCCTCCGTTCCCGCATCCGCCGATCCTCGCCATGCTCTGTTCATCGCCGGTCTCCTCTATGTCCTGGCGCTCTGCGCCGGGTTCGTCGTGCGCTACACCCAGCAGATCGTGCTGACGTACATCGGACAGCGCGTGATGTATGACCTGCGCATGAAAATCTTCACGCACATCCAGAGTCTGCCGCTGGCCTTCTTCGACCGCAATCCCGTCGGGCGGCTCATGACGCGCCTGACCAACGACGTCGACGCCCTCAACGACCTGCTGACGAACGGAGCGGTCGCCATCTTTGGCGACATCTTCACGCTCACCGGCATCATCATCGTGCTGCTGCTCCTCAACTGGAAATTGGCGCTCGTCACTTTCGTCACCCTCCCGCTGATCGTCGTGGCCATGCGCTTCTTCAGCGCCAAGATGCGTGACGCCTTCCGCGAGGTGCGCACCCGCCTCTCTCGCCTCAACGCCTACATCGCGGAGAACATCTCCGGCACGATCGTGGTGCAGCTCTTCAACCGTGAGGCGCGCAACTACGCGCGCTTCGACGATCTTAACCAGGACTACAACCGCGCCAACCTGCGCGCTCTGTTCTACTTTGCCATGTTTTTTCCCACGATCAACGTGCTGGCGTCTTTCTCCGTCGCGCTGATTATCTGGTACGGGGGAAGCTCCATCGTCCACGGCGGTTCAGCCGTGCGCGACGGCCTGACCATCGGCACGCTCTTCGGCTTCCTCACCTACGTCGACCGCTTCTTTATGCCGATTCGCGACCTCTCCGACAAGTTCAACCTCTTGCAGAGCGCCATGGCCGCGAGCGAACGCATCTTCGGCGTGCTCGACGAGCAGGAAACGGTCGCCGACGCCCCCGACGCGGTGGTGCTCGACCACGTGCGCGGCGCCGTGGAGCTGCGCGACGTCTGGTTCGGCTACAACCCGGATGAGTGGGTCTTGAAGGACGTGTCGTTCGGGATCAAGCCCGGCGAGAGCGTAGCCTTCGTCGGTGCGACGGGCGCGGGCAAGACCTCGCTCATCTCGCTGCTCTCGCGGTTCTATGACGTGCAGCGCGGGGGCGTCTATATCGACGGGCACGACGTGCGTACGCTGACGCAGGACAGCCTGCGCCGGCACGTCGGCGTGGTGCTGCAAGACCCCTTTATCTTCGCCGGCACCATCGCCTCCAACATCCGGCTGCACGACGACGCCATCGACGACGAGCGTCTGCGCGCCGCCGCGCGCTTCGTCAACGCCGACCGCTTTATCGAGTCTTTGCCGCTGGGCTACGAGACGCCCGTGCGCGAACGCGGCGCCGGTCTCTCGGTCGGGCAGAAGCAGTTGCTAGCCTTCGCCCGCGCCATCGCCTTTAACCCGGAGATATTGCTCGTGCTCGACGAGGCCACCTCGTCCGTCGATACGGAGACCGAAGCGCTTATCCAAGAGGCACTCTCCAAGCTGATGGTGGGGCGCACTTCCATCATCATCGCCCATAGGCTCTCCACGATCCGCGACGTCGACCGCATCATCGTCTTGCACAAGGGGCGCGTGGTGGAGCAGGGCACGCACGAGCAGTTGCTCGCACAGGGTGGGGCCTACCACACCCTCTACGAGTTGCAATATCAGGAGCGCGATCCCGTTTCCTCACCGGTGGGATAACCGTGCTCCAGCCAGACCAGCCGCTCGTCGAGCGCCGCCGCGTCGCGCCTGGCCCCCCAGCCCGCCGGACCGCCCCGGCGCAGGGCCTGCATCTCGCCCAGCCAGCGCACGTACGACGGCATCTGCCTGACGAACGCGCGCAGCGCCCGGCCGCTGGGCCGGAACCAGGGCCGTGCGTCGGGCAGCGAGGGCATATAAAGGCCAAACGTCTCGATCCGCCAGCGCAAGGCGCGCGGGGCGCGGGCAAACAACAGCACCTGGCCCGACAACGCGCGCGCCGTATCGATCCCTATCCGCACCCTCAGGGCGACGCGGCGCATCCTGCGTCGAGCGTTCATGGCGCGACGCGCGGACGACGGAGGGAGTAGGTCGAGAAACCGGTCGCCCCCGCCCGCGACGGGCCGCTCATTCCGTCGCGATCCGTTGCAGAGGCAGCGCGTCGGGCCGTGGGCGAACGACGGACGGACAGGCGTTGTCTACGTCGTCCCGCCATCTCCGCCCAGGGCGCGCGCACGGTCGAAGGCAGCCATCACGGCGTCGGCCATAGTGGGGCGCAGGCCGCCTTTCTCCAACTGATACAGCGCCGCCGCTGCCGTGCCGCCAGGCGAGGTCACGGCGTTCTTGAGCGCGGCGGGGTGGCGCTTGCTCTCCTGCGCCAGGCGCGCCGATCCGAGAATGGTCTGCAATACCAGTTCCTCGGACATGTAGCGCGGCAGGCCGATCTGCACGCCGGCGTCGGTCAGCGCCTCCATCACTAGGAAGAGGTAGGCCGGACCGCAGCCGCTGATGCTCGTGGCCATGTCGAGAAAGCTCTCGGCGCCCACCTGCATCTCGTGGCCGAGCGCCGAGAAGATAGCACGCGTCTGCGCGATCTGCGCGGGCGTCACGGCGCGCGAGGCCACCCACACCGTCATGCCCTCGCCCACGTTGACCGGTGTGTTCGGCATGGAGCGCACGATGGCCGGGTGGTAGCTCTCCTTTTCCAACATGCTGAGCGAGACGCCGGCGGCGATCGAGATGACTAGTTGGCGCGGGTTAAGGGCCTGGCGCAACTCGGGCAAGACCTGGGGGATCGTCTGTGGTTTGACGCAGAGCAGCACGACGTCGGCGTTGCGCACCGCCGTGGCATTGTCGGCCACGGCGCGGAGCCCGTACGTCTCCGCCAGGTAGCCGCGGCGCTCGGGACGCGGGGCCGACGCGACGACGTTGGAGGCTTCCACCACGCCGCGCGCGATCAGACCGCGGGCGATCGCCTCAGCCATCGTGCCCGCGCCGACAAAGGAGACGCGCAGTGCAGCCGCGCCGTCTTCCGCCTTGAGAGAACGCGGCCGCGACTCCGGCTCCGTACGCGTCGTCATCTCGGTCAGGGGGACACTCCGTCGGTTGGCCGGTCCCGTACCGGGCTCTCTCTCAAAATCCTGCGCCGTCACGTGTTCGTCCAAAACGTTTTTCACTCCCGCCTACCGCGCGTGCATTACACCACCGCCTTCAATGTCCCAGTGTAACAAGCGGATCCGGCCTATGGCTAGACGTGACTGCTTTCTTGCTCTCTGGGGAGCGCTACACGATTGTGCATGAGAGCTCACGACGAAGGGCGGGAGGCTCTGTCAGGACTCTGGCTCTGTAGAGGTCGGACAAACGAGGGAGCGTGCTCTCCGCCCCGCGGCTCCAACGCGCATGACCCGTGCTGCTACGCAGCGCTCTAGGCGACGGCCCAGGGCGCGGCGCGCAGCCAGTGGACGAGGGCGTCGGGGGCAAGAGGGCGGGCGACGTAGTAGCCCTGGGCCACGTCGCAGCCCATGCCCACGAGTAGATCCCACGTCGCCCGGTCCTCGATGCCCTCGGCCACCACCCGCAGTCCCAGCGCGTGCCCCAGCGCCACCGTCGAGGCCACGATCGCCACGTCCGTCGCCTCCGTCGCCAGCGCGCGCACGAAGCCCTTGTCGATCTTGAGTTCGTCCACCGGCAACTTCTTGAGATAGGCGAGGCTCGAGTAGCCCGCGCCGAAGTCGTCCACCGCCAGGCGCAGGCCCCGCGCCGAGAGGCGTTCCAGCACCGCCACCGTGCGCTCCGTGTCGGCCATCAGGGCGCTCTCCGTCAACTCTAGACGCAGCCAGGACGCGGACAGGCCGTGCTCCTGGAGCAGGCCAGTGATGCGCTCGGGCAGAGCCGGGTCGTGCAGGTTCCACATCGAGAGGTTGACCGAGACGCCGAGCAAGAGGCCCGCGCGCTGCCAGGCGCGGCACTGGCGGATGGCCTCCGCGAGCACCCAGTCGGTCAGCGGTGCGATCAAGCCGGTCTGCTCGGCCAGCGGGATGAACTGGTCCGGCGGGATCAGACCGTGAAGGGGATGCGGCCAGCGCACCAGGGCTTCGACGCCGCAGACGCGGCCGTTGACCAGGTCCACCTGCGGTTGGTAGTGCAACGTGAGGGTCCCTTGCTCGATCGCCTCACGCAAGGCGGCGATGCGCGCGAGGCGTTCCGGGCTGTGCTGGTCCTGCGCGGGCTCGTAGAGGGCCTGGCCCAGCCGCCCGCGCTTGGCCGTGTACATGGCCACGTCAGCCCGTCGGAGCAGGGTCGTCCCATCCACGCCGTGGGCGGGAGACAAGGCGATGCCGACGCTCGCCCCCACCCGCAGGAGGTGTCCCTCGACGGACAGGGGCGCGTCGAGCACCGCACGGAGGGCGGCGGCGACGCGCTGGGCGGTCGTGGCGTCGGCGCCGGGCAGGAGCACGGCGAACTCGTCGCCGCCGAGGCGGGCCACGGTGTCGTCGGCGCGGACGAGGCCGCGCAAGCGGTCGGCCACCACGCGCAGCAGTCCATCGCCTTGCGTGTGTCCGAGCGAGTCATTGACCTCCTTGAAGTGATCTAGGTCGAGCAACAACAGGGCGAGGGGCAGGGGGGCGCCGGACGCATCGCCGAGCGCCGCGGTGATGCGCGCGTGCAAGAGGGTGCGGTTGGGCAGGTCCGTCAGGCTGTCGTGCAGCGCCTGATGGCGTAACGCCTCCTCGGCTTGCTTACGCACGGTGACATCCTCAATATGGTGCATGATGAGGTCGGGCGCGACCGAGACCCACGTCTCGACGATGTCGCGCGGCTCGGGATCTACGGGTGAGCGCCATTTTCGTTCCCCCTGCACGACTCCCCCCTCGCGCGCGCACCGTTCAAGCAGCGCCCGCGCGTCCGGCACGTCGGCGAAAAACTCCTGTGCCGGCTGGCCCAGGCGTGAGCGGGCTAACCCGCTCATGAGCGTATCGGCGGCGATGTTGCAGTCCGTGAAGATCCAGTCGACTCCGTCGCGGCGCCAGGTGAACGTGGGCAGAGGGAAGCCCCGGTACTGCGCCTGGAAGCGCTCCTCGCCCGCGCGCAGCGCCTCCTCCGCGACACGGAGGTCGGTGATGTCGCGGGAGATGCCCACGAGGCCGGTAACGCGCCCCGCGCGCACGATCGGAACTTTGGTGCTCAGAACCCAGCGCGCGCCCTGTCCATGCGCGAATTGATCTTCCAGTCTATTGATCAGGGGCTGCCCGCTGGTCAGAACCTGGCGGTCATCGGCGTACCACAGGCGGGCGAGATCGTCGGGGAAATAGTCGAAGTCCGTCTTGCCCTCGACCTCCTCGGGCGTCCGCGCGCCGAACAAGTGGGCCTGTGCCTGATTGACACGGACAAAGCGCGCTTCGGCGTCCTTGAAATAGATGGTGTCGGGCGCCGCGTCCATCAATGTTTGTAAGAGGTCGCGCTCGTGCATCAGCGCTGCCTCCGCGCGCTTGCGCGCAGTGATGTCGGCCGCGACGACCAACCGCGCGGCGTCGCCCGCGAACTCCAGTCCATGTGCGCTCACCGCTACATCGATGACCCGCCCGTCCTTGCAGCGGTGACGCCATTCTTCGGCAGTGGAGAGCACGGGCAGATCCACGGACACCTGCGTGACCAGGCGGTCCACGTCCTCGGGCAGCCGGAGATCCGTGATCCGTAGAGCGAGGAACTCGTCGCGCGTGTAGCCGTACTGGTCCATGGCCGCGTCGTTGACCTCCAGGAAGCGCAGCGTGGCGACGTCGTACACCCACATAGGTTGAGGATTGTCGCGAAAGAGCAGGCGAAAGCTTTCCTCCCGTTGCAGGATCTCCTGTTGCGCCAAGGTGCGCTCCGTGATGTTATGGTGGGCTGCCACTACGCGCCCCGGCCCTGTCCCGATGAACGGAACCACCGTCAGCACGAACCAGCGCTGTCCCGTGGGCGCATGGCAGGGATACTCCAGCGTAAACGTCTCCGCCCGCCCGCTCAGCACGTCGCCGATCCCCTCGGCGGCTTGTCCCGCCAGCTCATCCCCCGCCGCACGCATGCACACGGCAAGGTAGTTCTGGCCGACGAGCGCCGTGGGGTCCGCGAGATCGTTCTCGACGCCGAAGCGCCGCCAGGCCGCGTTGACGGCCAGGATCACGCCCCCTTCGTCGAGGATGGCGATTTGCTCGGGCAGGGCGTCAAGAGTGGCGCGGGCGATCTGCTCGGACGCGCGCAGGCGCTCCTGGGCCGTCTCTAACGCGGCGAGGGCTTGGTCGCGCAGGGCCAGGAGGTGTGCGCGGTCACGCGCGTGGCGGAGCACACGCTCCAGCATGGCGGCCGTGATCTCGCCTTTAATGAGATAGTCCTGCGCGCCGTTGCGGACGCCCGCTAGGACCATGGTCTCGTCGTCATTCCCGCTCATGACGACGATGGGCACGCCGGGCGCGGCGGCATTGAGGCAGTGAACGACCTCCAACCCCTGGCCGTCGGGTAAGGAGAGATCGAGCAGGACAACGTCCACCGGGCCAGAGGCGAGGTGCGTGAGAGCATCCGTGAGCCGTGCGACGTGGTCCAGGCAGAACTTTGCTCCCGGCCCCTTACTGGATAACGCGGCCTCGGCCAGCATTTCTCGCACCAGTCGAGCGTCGGCCGGATCGTCCTCGACGAGGAGGACGCGCAGCGGCGTCCGCGTCATCGTGTGCATCAGCACCCCGTCGTCAGGATTATCCTCGACGGGCAGGATCGACACGTGAGGTGAGGTCATGCCGCGGTTTCCTTTCCTTCATCGTAAGCAGACAGGGTGAACAGGAACGCGACGCCCAGTCCCGGCCCCGACTCGACCCCAATGCGAGACACCGCTGGAGGTCGTCGGGATGTAAGACGGGCTCCTACCCCCACCCCTGTGTCCGCGCGACCGTCATCCCTGTATAGTCGCACCAGCGCTGATTGTAGTAGTCGATCCACCCAGCCGGGCGCGCCGTCCACGCGATCTGAGGGATAACCTCGGTTAGGGCCTGGAACGGTGTATCCCCCTGAAGGCAATGTAGACAATGTAGGTCTCTGGATGCGGGGTCAGGCGCCTCGCGGGGTGAAGCGGCGCGTCCAGCCGGGTGCAGGGCTACATTCTTGGCGTGTAGGGCCTCGTTCTTGCCCATCAACCTACCGTTCTCCTGCCAGGCGACGCCGAGAGGCAGCGGGCATATGCCGCGACAGCGGACGGTTGAAGCCCAGGTAGCCACCCGACGTGCGGTAGAACGGTCCAATCTCGCTACGACATGGCCCGCAAAAACGTCGGCTTGCTGATGCTCATCTGGGCGTCCGCCTGCTCCGTCGTGCGGTAAGGGGCGTCGTCGCGGCCATCCATCATCGTCTCCGCGCTCCCATTCGTTCCGTCCATCCATGTCTCTACGCGACCGTTCGTTCCATCTTGCCTCGCTGCATCCGGTATCCGTGACATGGACGTGACGGGGCAACCCCCCAACAGTCCTGGTGACTCCCCTCCTCATCCCTCTCTCGTTCTCTTTAAGACAGGCGGCGAGGCCGCGTTCTGCTCACCGCCGCGGCGTCCGTCCACGTCGTGGTGGAGCACGATCGCGTGCCGCCGGCAGAGATCCGTTAGAACGTAGAACGCGCTGCCGCTCGCCTCCGGTTCGCTCCAGACCAACGACGACACCGTCTTAATCTTGAAGATGGATCGACGCTTTTGGCCACGCCAATGCTGGTTTACGACGTTGTATCCTGAGTTCTGAGAGATCTGCTGGGACATGGACGCCCGTGCGCGACGGGTCCTGCACAACAAAAAAGGGAGAGCGGCGTGGGGACAAAGGTCCCCACGCCGCTCTCCCTTGCCTAACGCTACGAGCGTGTTACTTGACGACGACGGTCGCCACCATGAAGGGGTGGAAAGCGCAGTAGTACGCGTACGTACCCTTCTGAGTGAACTTGTACGAGAACGTATTGCCCTGATGCAGCGTGCCGGACGTCGTCCAGGCGCTGGTCTTGCTCGTCACCGTGTGGGCGTCGCTGTCATAATTGGTCCAGGTCACCATCGTGCCCGGCGAGACCGTCAACATCTGCGGCGCGTAGGCGTAGCCCTTGATCGCGACTTTCATCGCGCCCTTGGCCGGCGCCGAGGACGACGACGAGGTCGCCGTGGCGGCGGCGGTGGGTGATGAGGATGCGCCGCTGATATGGAAGGTCGTCGTAGCGACGGCCGAGAGCAGGTTGGACGGCGTGCTCTCCGGCACGCTCGACGGCGCCGTCCCCTTGACCACGTAGACCGTCAGAGTCGAGTCGACGTTCGTCCCGAAGATGGACCTCCCCACCAGCCATGAGGTCGTGATCTCTTTGTTTCCATTAACCGTCGACACCCCCGTGAGCTGAAACAGGTTGGCGAGGTTGGTATGTGTCGGGTTCGTGGAAAGGGCGACCACGAGGCCGGGGATGGCGGGGTTGACGCCGGGCTTGAATATGGCGGAGTCTGATGAGAAGAAGCGCGGCTTCCCGACGAGAGCGGCGTTGTGGCCCGAGGCCGCGTCGAGCACGAGGTCGACGGTGAAGTTCGCCCCGTTGATCCCGGCGACGGCGTCTTTATGCGGAGTGAGGATCGTGACCAAGACGGGCTGAGAGGCCGCGATCGTGCGCGGCGCGGGCGCGGCGAAGACCGCTGGAGCCACCACGGCCGTGGCCGCCGCTGCCGCTAGGACCGTCGGAACGAGCAAGCGCCCCAGGCGCATGGAACGAAGGGAAGACATTGAGAGAAACCTCCATAGAAGGACGTACGACAGCGTCAATAACCACACAAGGACGACGGGCGTCATCGACACGGCAATCGTTTTATCGTATCCCGTCATTAGTGATACGTGTGAGTGTACAGGAGGGATCATGATAGGCCATGATTCGTTTTCTTTATCCGCCCCCTGCATCTCCCTGTCGCGCATTCTTGCTCGCCATCGCCTGCCCCCAAATGCACGGCGTCACGCGCCTCTCCCTGCGCCGCCGTCGTTCGCGCTGCTGCTACAGGACGTCGAGGGAGGCGGCCGTGGCGGCGCGGACGGTGAGGGCGTCGAGCGCGGCGCGGTCGGCGGCGGCGATACGTTGCTCTAGGGTCGCCGGGATATCGCCGAAGTGCGCCTGCACGACCGCGCGCGACGTCGCTCGGGAACCTTCGGTCTTGCCTTCATCTCTGATATCGTCTATCCAACGCTGGTTGAGGTGTTGCACCATCTCCACATCTAGACGGCGCCAGGGCGCCGACCCCTCGCACCCCTCGTTCGGCGCCGGCGGGTTGCCTAATGCGCGCTGGTGTGCGACAAAAGGGTATGTCGTCCCCCTTCTCTTTTACTCTCGTCGCCGTCGACGCCGCCACGGGCGCCCGCGCGGGCGTCTTGCACACGCCCCATGGCGACGTGCCCACGCCCATCTATATGCCGGTAGGCACGCAGGCGACCGTCAAGACCCTCACGCCGGATGAACTCGTCGACGCCGGTGCGTCCATCATCCTGGCCAATACCTACCACCTCAGTCTGCGACCGGGCGCCGCCCGCGTGGCCCGCTTCGGCGGCCTGCACCGCTTCATGCGCTGGGACAAGCCCATCTTGACCGACAGCGGCGGCTTCCAGGTCTTCTCTCTCGGCCACCTGCGCCGCGTCACCGACGACGGCGTGGTGTTCCGCTCCCACCTCGACGGCTCGATCCAGAACTTCACGCCCGAGTCGGTCATCGCCCTCGAAGAGCAGTTGGGCGCGGACATCATCATGCCGCTCGACGAGTGCCTGCCCTACGGCGTCGACGCCGACGCGGCCGCCGAGTCGCTCGACCGCACGCACCGTTGGGCCGCGCGAAGCCAGGTCGCCCAGACGCGGCCCGATCAGGCCCTGTTCGGCATCGTGCAAGGCGGCATGCACGCGCATTTGCGCCGGGACTCGGCGCGCTTTCTCACAGCGCTCGACCTACCCGGCTACGCCGTGGGCGGCCTCTCTATCGGAGAGTCGAAGGCCGAGATGCACGCCATGCTGGAAGAAACCACGCCGCTGCTGCCGCGCGAGAAGCCGCGCTACCTGATGGGCGTGGGCGCGCCCGAAGACATCTTCGCCGGTGTGGCCCGCGGCATCGATATGTTCGATGTCGTGCTGCCCACGCGCCTCGCGCGCAACGGCGCCTTGCTCACGTTGCGCGGACGTCTCAACATCCGCAACGCCCGCTTCGCCGACGACGAGGGGCCCATCATGGACGGCTGCGCCTGCTACACCTGCCTGCGCTTCAGCCTGGGCTACCTGCATCACCTGTTTCGGGCGGAGGAATTGCTCGCCTACAGGTTAGCCACGCTGCATAACGTTACGTTTATGCTCGACCTCGCCGCCCGCGTGCGCGCGTCTATCATCGCCGGCGAGTTCTCCGCCTTCCACGCGCGCTTCCTCGAAAACTATCGTGCTCCGAACGAGGCCGTGCGTCAGGAGCAGAGAGGGCGCTGGCTGGCAGCTCAGGCGGCCAAAGGATCAACTGGCTAGCTCAGGCGGGCCGAGGCAAAGCTCTGGAGGCGCGGGCGTTCGCGCCGCGGCTTACTCGTCTCCATGCCGTAAGTGAATAACGCCCCTATAAAGCGGATCGGTCAGGTGGACATGCGAGGGAGGGCGCCTGGCGCGACGGGCACGGCCTCGATCGCTGGCAGCCCGACGGCGCCAGGGACAGTTTCTGGCGCGACGGCCTTTTGTCGCTGGGGAAGCATGGCGCCCAGGAGCAGCGCTGTCGTGGCGAAGGCGAGGTTGGTGTCCTGGAAAAAACGCGAGAAGAAGAAGGAGGCGAACAGCAGCAGGCTGTAGAGCGCGAAGGCCGCCCCTACATTGGGCCAGCGCCGAAGCCGTAGCACGATGGCCACGAGCAGCGGGACCACCGCCGCCGCCGTCCATAGCGTGAAGGGGTAGTAGGCGCCCGGGGAGGCCACGAGGGAGCGCAAGAGCACCAGCGCGCCGAAGCCGTAGACTCCCTGACCACGGATGGGGTAGCTATGCGCGACCGTGCCAGCTAGGAAGCCTATAGTGCCGTCCAGGAAGTCGCGCGCATCCCAGAGCAGGAAGGGCGCGACGAAAAGGGCTGGGACGACCACGACCGGCCAAACCCCACGCCCGGTCGCCTTCAGCCTGTCCCACCAGCCCCGCGCGTCGTCATGGAGCGCCCAGGCGTAGACGAGGTACGGCGGAACCATGAACAGGGCCGTGTGCTTGGACGCGATGGCCAGCCCGAGCCAGAGCGCGGCCGTGCGCATGCGCACGGCGTAGAGCGCGTGGACGCAGAGCAAGAGCAGCGCCAGGACGAGCACGTCGTCTTCTCCATAGACGAAGGAAGCCCAGGACGCGGGGTTGAGCAAGACCACGGCGAACAACCCCAGGCGTCCCTCCGGCGGCAATGGTAATCGTAACAAGAGCACGGCGCAGACGGCGAGACAGAGCAGATAAAGGAAGCGCTCGTCGAACCACCCGAGAACGGTGCGCGAGAGGGCCGAGAGCATCGCCGAGACCACGAACTCAGCCGGCGGCCTGTCCACGTGGTAGAGCGCCGCGCTAATGGCCGGGGAGGAATACCAATGCACGAGGGGCGTATGCACGTAGGTCACGGCGTAGGGGTCCACGCCTCGCGTCAAGAACCCTGCCCCTTCCTCGACCTGCATGGTCACGTCATTGACATAATTCCAGGGCTGCGCGGCGTGACGCTGCGCGATGGCGCTGACCTCGGGGCGCACCACCAGGATGCCCAGCAGGCCGAGCGCCAGAGCGGTGCGCCACCGCACGTTGCGGACGGTCGTGCGCGGCCTCATCACCCTCGCGCGCGTCCAGCCGTCGGTGGCGACGTCGATCATGGCGTAGACCACGAGCAAGCCCATCACCACGGCGGCCACGAGCACGTCGGCGCGCACGGTCACCCGGCCCAGGATGGCCGGGACGACGAGCAGGAGCAAAAAGAAGTCGAGCGAGAGGTGCGACCGCGGTTTCTCCATCCCACACCCTCGTTTACCCGCGCCGATGCAGAGCGCTAGGACGACGAGGAGCAGCGTGTAGCCGATGGAGTTGGCCTGGAAAGAGCGCGAGAAATAGGAGAGCAGGAATGACGCCGTGGCGTAGCCGGCGACGGCGCGGGCGAGGGTGTTGTCGCGCGCCTGCCTCTTCAGCAACAGCAGCGCGATCGGTCCCGCCGTGAGCAGTTGCACGATGCCGAACGGCCAGTACTCCTGGGCGTTCTTCACGAGGCCGCCGTAGAGCACGAACGAGGCGAAGCCGTAGGCTTCCGGCCCGCGCAGGGGGAAGGGATGCAGAACAGCGCCTTCGACAAAGCCTATCAGGCTCTCATAGAGGGCGCGGGCATCCCAGAGCACGAAAGGGCCAGCGAAGACGAGCACGGGCAAGGCTATCCAGCCGACCGTGCGTAGGGTCCAGCCGAACGCGTGTCTCGAAGGGTGAAGCGGCACACCCTCCCGTCCGGCCAACCAGAGCAGTAAGAAGGGCGCGAGGAATAGCGTCGTCTCCCTGGCGACCAGAGTCACGCCGAGTAGGAGCAGTGCGGCTCGTCTCCTCCCCGAGCGCGCCAACATTAGCACGCCCATGCTCAGCGCCAGGACCAGCACGTCGTTCTGTCCGCTCTCGAGCGTGGGGATGAAAAGGGGATTTAATCCGATTCCTGCTGTGAGGGCCAGTCGGGAGGCGCGTGTGCGCGCCAGTGCGAGGGCCATGGCCAGCGTGGCGCCGAAGCAGAGCAGGTAGACCATGCGCTCGTCGAACCAGCCGATCGCGGCGTCGGCCCCAAGCAGAAAGGGTACGCTCAGCTCTTCCTGGAAGGGCAAGGAAGCGGTGTGGTAGAGGGCGAGGTTGAGCGGATTGTGCTTGTCGATCGGCTGCCCGTCGTGCAGGGGCGTATTGAAGGACGTGTCGCGGTCGCCGTGCAGCAGCCTGCCCGCGGCGATCTCGATCCATAGAGTGCTGTCGTGGCTGTTGGCAGTTGGTTTGCCGCTGGCGTGGCGGTCCTGGATCGACCAGACCGTGGGCAAGACCACGGCCAGCCCGATGATGAAGGTAAGGAGCGTGATCTGGACCTGGAAGCCGCGCCGTCCGTACCCGCCGTCGGTGGTGCGGCCTAGCGTGGCTACAACCGCGTAGACTCCTAACAAGAAGGTGCATGCGACCGCGATAAGGGTGCGTGTAGGGTCCGCCTCGGCCAGCGGCTTGAGCAGCAGCGGCAGGCCGACCGCCAGGATGATGAGGTCGAGCGGCCACGTCGAGACGGCGGTGCCCAGGCGCGTGGACAGCGCGGCCCCGCGTCGCAACTCCCCGGCGCCGTCCACCTCGTGCTCTATCGCTGCTCCGCCTCTCATCGTTCTCCGTCGTCTAGGCCGTAGGTTGCGCTGCCTCACTCATCATGGTCACCCGAATGGCGGAGGCGCAATGGGAAAGGTGGGGCAGGGAAGGGGGGAGCGATTCTCATCTCACGAGCTCCGGGCATGATCTCCCTGCGATGACGCTGGTGCGGGCGGCAGCCGGCATCATGTACTGTACAAGGATAGGGCGCGAAAAAGACGAGGACGACAAAATGAGCGATAGAAGCAGCGGACGATATGACAGGATGCACGGCGTCGCTCTTCATCTTGATGGGGAGACGTCTCCGTCCGAAGCCCAGGCGTCGCCAGGGGCGCCGGCCTTCGGGCAGCCGCGCGAGGCGGCGCCTTCAGGGGGCGACGTGGCGCTCCTGATCGACTGGGAAAATCTCAAATGGTCGCTGCAGAATAATTACCGCGAGACGCCCAACGTTAGCTCCCTCGTCGAGGCCGCGCGCGAATATGGCCGGCTCGTGGTCGCCCGCGCCTACGCCGACTGGACCATGCCGCGCCTTGTCCCCGACGCGCCCAACCTCTACCGCGCTGGCATCGAGCCGGTGTACGTACCGGGCCGGCATCCCGTTGGCGCGACTGCTCTTAAGAACTCCGCCGACGTGCGCCTGGCCGTCGACGCGGTCGAACTCTGCGTCCGCCTGCCGCACGTGGATACCTACCTCCTGGTGACGGGCGACGGCGACCTCATCCATGCACTGAACTTTCTCCGCCTCAACGGGCGGCGCGGCGTGGTCGTTGGCGTGGGCGACACCATGAACGCTCTGCTCTCCGCCGCCGCCGACGCCATCCTCTTATATGAACGCGACATCGAGCCGCTGCGTGCTCCGTCGATCGATGGTCAGCACGCGCCGCCGCTGGCGCCCGTGGCGCGCCCCTTCAACGAAGCCTTGCCAGGTGCGCCTCCGGTCGAGGAGGTGATCGACTGGGTCGTGGCGATGCTGGGGCAGGGCGGCGCGGCGCCGTATCCCCTCACCGAACTGGGGCAACATCTCAAGCGCTTGCATCGCTTTGACGCGCGTCAGTGGTACAACCTGCGCCTGAAGGACGTGCTGCTGCTCGGCCAGCAGGCGGGACGCTTGCACCTCAGCGTCAGCGGCGGCGTCGACCACGTCTCGCTGCCGCAGGCTAAGCCTGGTCCTAACGCCACGCCCGACGCGGCGCTCGAGCCGACCGAGGCGCCGGGCGCGCCAGCTTGGCAGGCCCCGACGACCATTGGACTCGACGCCCTTTCCGAGGACGACGCGCGGGCGCTGCTAACCGCCATCCGTGGGCTGGAAGAGCGCTCCGACTACCTCGTCTTCAAGTACGTGGCCGACAACCTCACGCGCGACAGCGTGCTGCCGCAGTTGTCGCGCGACCAGATCGACTCGCTCGTGCAAGACCTGATCGCGCAGAACCTGCTGCAGCGACACCGCGCCGAGGGCGTCAGCCCCCTCGGAGAACAGTTCACCTTCAGCAGGCTCGCGCTGAACCTGCGCCACCCCACGGTGCGCCTGCTGCTCGATCTACCCCCCGTGTCCGCCGACGTCGCGGCTCCGCGCGACCCCGTGCATCAAGCCCTGCTCGACATCGTGCAGCGCAAGGGTATGCTCTCGGCGGTCGGTCGCCGCGCGCTGCCCATGACCGAGTGCCAGGCGCACCTGGAGATGCGCCTGGGGACGCGAGGGTTGGGGCCGCGTGGCGCGTCCGGCCTGATCTCCGAGGCCGAGGGCGAGGGCGTCGTGCGCCTGTTGCGGCGCGAAGACGGCACGGCGCTGGTGACCACGCCGGACCTCGACTTCCCACCCCTCGACATCGACGAAGATGTCGCGCACCACTCCATCTGGTACGATCTAGGCGATCGAGGCCTGGGCGTCGTGCTGCGCGCGGTCGCGGAGGCGGAGGATAAAGAAGGCGCCGCGCTCATGCACAACGCCCTCGTGCGCGTTCTCCTTGTGGCTCTAGGGACGCTCACCGCGCCCGAGGCCCACACGGGTCGCGCCTCGGGCCACGATCAGTTGGCGCTGCGCCGCGCCAACAGCCTGGCGCACCAGCACCTGATCGACGCGCGCATCGTGCGCCCCCTAGTGCGTATGGAGATCGACGAAGACCAGGGACGCCACCGCGTAGAGCGCCGCCTGCTCGAACGCGAACATCCCCTCGTGCGCCGCGCACTCTCATAGTCATCGTCCGGTTGGCCTCCGCGCTATACTATGCCTAAGTCATACGCCGATCCCGACGTGTATACGCGAGAGCGCCGGCGTCTCTCACGTCCAGAATCCAGGAGAGAGTCTATGGCCGCGCGATCTCAAAGCGGCGCCTCCGATCTTTATGGCGTGCCCGACGACCTGCCCGACGATACGGAGGACAGCATCGTGGGGACGGAATGGCATCAGGAAGCCTCCAGCGTCCTCGCCGTCTCGCTTGCCGCCGTGGCGGAACGGCGCGGCGCCTCCTGGGGCGTGTGCGAGGAAGTCGCCCTCGCCGGACTATCCCGTCAGAACGGCACGGCCTATACGCCGCGTCCCGATGTCTTCGTTCTCGCCAACCCCATCCATGGCGGCTTGGCCGAGATCGCGCTGGCCGCCGTGGGCGCCCCGCTGCTCGTGATCGAGGTCGGCAGCGTCAGCACGCTGGAGAACGACCTCGAAGGGAAGAGGATCGCGTACGAGAGGGCCAGGGTGCGAGAGTACATTGTGTTCGACCCCTCGGGCGAGGCTTTGGCGGACGGGGTGCGCGCTTGGCGGCGGGGGCGCGACGGACGGTTCGAGGAATGGGAGGCAGCGTCGAGCGGTGCATGGGAGAGCAGCGTCCTGGAGGTCGCCTTCGTGGTGGACCTCCCCTTCTTGCGCGTGCGCGACCGGGATGGATGGTTGATCCCACTGGCGCGCCGTGCGCCCTTGCAGGCGTTCGCGGCGGAGAGTCGCGCTCGGCAAGTGGAGGACCGTGCCCGCCAGGCGGAGGGCCGTGCCCGCCAGGCGGAGGAGAAGGCGCTCCAAGAGGAAAGGGCGCGTCTTAGGTCTGAGGAGGAGCTACGACAGGTGCGGGCGCGGCTCCGCGCGATCGAGGCCGCGCAGGGCCGATCAAACGTCGAGGAAGACGATGCTTTCTAGCGGCCTCACTCCGACAACGCGACGGAGGTAGATAGCGGACCGTTATGCCAACAGTTGTCGTCGCTAAACCAATTAACGATGAGCTGGGACCTATGCTCGTCCACTACACTCGGCGGCCCACGCCGAAGCCCTTTGACCAGATACGCTTCCCCCCGACGCCGGTCTTGTAGGCCAGAGACACGACGTGCCAGGCATCCTTGTCGTCATAAAACAGGCGGACTATTGAGAACGGGGCAAAGCGTCGGGGAGTTGGGTGGTGAGGAGGTGCGCGTGCAGGACTACCTGCGTGCCGCTGCCTCGCGCGTGCGCGAGACGGCGCGCATCGGCCCTTTCCTGGCCACGTTCGCCCGCTACAGCCGCGACCCTGCCCTGAACTATGCCATCCCCGACCACGACGTCGAGCCCACGCCCCCCGCTGTCGCCGCGCTCGTGGACGCCTATCGGCGCCGCGGACTGATGCCGCGCCTGGAGTACCTGCCCGCGCTGGCCCCCGCCGTCGAGACCTCGTTCCAGGACGCGGGATTCGTCGTGGAGCAACGTCTGCCGCTTATGGTCTGCACCCCGGCGACTCTGCGCGATCCCGTCGCCCCCGCCGACCTCGTCTTGCGCGCCGTAGCCGACGAGGCGACGCTGCACGATCTCGCGGCGGTCCAGCACGACGCCTTCGACGACCCGCCGCCTACGCGCGCCGACATCGACGACCGGCGGGCCACGATCGCCGCTGGAGCAGCGGCGATCGTGGCCTATGGGGCCGCCGACAACCCTGCCGGCGCGGGCGTCCGCGATGTGTCGGCCCACCACGTAGCGGAGATAGCAGGCATCGGCGTGCGCCGAGACTTTCGCCGGCACGGCGTCGCGGCGGCCGTGACAGCGCGTCTGGCGCGCGACGCCTTCGACGCAGGGCTCGATCTGGTCTTCTTGACCGCCGCGCACGACGAAGGCCAGCGCAGCTACGAGCGGGCGGGCTTCGTGCTCTCGTCCACCGTCCTGTCTCTCGCCCTGCCCCCACACAAAAAAGCTCGTCACGGATTCCACTAGCCCATCCGGGGGACTGTTTAGTAGGCCGACCGTCGCCTACTATAGACATATATGAGCACTGTGCTTGCCGCCCCCGCTGCTTCTCCTACGACCGACGTCGCCTCCCGCGCGGTCGCCGCGCCGGGTAGACGCGCGCGCGCCGCGGTCGCCGTCCTGCTGCCGCTCTGCCTCTACATCGTCGTCGCGGCGGCGTTGTTTCCCAGCGTCACGACGCACCTCACCGGTGCATTACCTGCCGCGCTGACCGATCCGCCGAGTCAGGTCTGGGTGCTGGCCTGGGATGTCCATGCTCTTACCACCAACCCGACGCATCTCTATGACGGCAACATTTTCTATCCCCTGCACCAGACGCTGGCTTTCCAGGACACGGCCCTCAGCGTGATGCCCATCGTCGCGCCCATCATCTTGCTCACGGGCGACGCGGTGCTGGCCTACAACGTGTTGTTCGTCCTCTCGTTCGCGCTCTGCGCCTGGAGCGCTTTCTTGTTAGCACGCCTGCTGAGCGGCTCGACGGCGGGCGCCTACGTCGCGGGCGCGATCTACGGCTTCAGCGCCTATCGCATGGCGCATCTCATCCATCTCAACCTGCTCTGCGCCTTTTTCATTCCCCTCGTGCTGCTGTTCTGGGAGCGCGCGCGACGGGGCGACGCGCGGGGCTGGATCGGCGTCGGCGCCTTCTTCATCTTGCAGGCGCTGGCCGCGCTCTACTACGCCGCCTTCCTGGCCGTCGCGCTCGTCCTCTTGTTCGTGCTGGAGGCGCTGCACGCACGCCGCCTGCGTAGGATAGACCCTACCGCCTTGCCCAGGCTACGACGCTTCGCCCTCGGCGGCGCCGTGGCCGCCCTCGCCACGAGCCTCATCATAGCCCCCCTGCTGCTGCCCTATCTGCGCACGGGCGGGTCGCTCGACGGGCTGGCCCAGGCGCAACTGTTCTCCGCCGATATCCGCGACTTCGTGCATGCAATTCATTTTAACGTTCTATATGGTTGGACCGGCGCCGCCCTCGGCATCTCGCCCTTGACGCTGCAAGAGCAGTATCTCTGGCCCGGCCTCATCACGCTTGGCCTGATCGTCTACGGCTTGCGTGGACCGCGCGCCTCAGGCGACGAGGCATTCGTAAAGCGCTCCTACCTCGTGCTCTGCCTCGCCACGGCGCTGCTCTGCCTGGGGCCGTCGCTCAAAGTGTTCGGCGATCGCACGGGCATTCCCCTGCCGTACATCTTCCTCTACAACGTCCCTGGCTTCGCCGGCTGGCGCGACCCCACGCGCTTCGGCGCCATCTACACGCTCGCCTTGGCCGTGCTTGCCGCCTACGGCGTAGCCCGCTTGCAGGCGCGTCCCCTCCTGAGCGCGACGCGTCGTCGCCTCGTCGTCGCGCTCGTCGCCGGTGTACTGGCCGAGTCGTGGATCGCGCCCATCCCCACGCCGGCCATCGCCACGGGCGCGGCCGTGCCGCCCGTCTATCGCTGGCTAGCCGCGCGACCGGACGGCGCCGCGATACTGGAGTTTCCTGTCAACTGGGACAACTGGACGACATGGTCGTACCAGACGGCCTCGATGTACTTCTCGACCTACCACTGGCATCCCATCCTCTCCGGCATCGGCCGCTTCGACCCGCCCGAGATCACCACCCGCGCCGCGACATTCAACAGCTTCCCCTCGGCCGCGGCGTTGGCCCTGCTGCGCGCGCGTCGTGTCCGCTACGTCGTGGTGCATCAAGCTTGGGTGGGCGCGGGCGCGCGCGCGCGCATCGCGGCGTCCGCGCGACACGAGCGTACCCTCCGCCTCGCCAAATCATGGCCCGATGCCGATGTCTATATCGTCTTTTGACAGGCCAGCCCTAGCGGCGCTGTCTCCATCCTCGGCCCCCAACTCGCCCCCGCGAACGGCGCCGCCGCTGCTCGTGATCGTCGCCCTCGCGCTCGTCGCGTCGGCGCTCGTCGCGCCGCGGCCATCCACTGTCGTCGATGTTCCTCCAAAGCTCGACGCCTTTCTCTCTCGTGTCGCCGCTGTCCTTCCAGCAGGGACGCGCCTGCTCGTCGCCGCCCAGCCGCCCGCCGCGGTCTACTACCGCGCGACCGCGGCCCTCTTGGCGCACCGCGTCTACAGCTTCTTCCCCACCGACTACGCGCACGGGGTTGCCGCCGGCCCCGCGCCCGCCTCCGCTCTGATGCGTACGGTCCACCACGACGCGGCAAGCTACCTCTTGTTGTGGGGGCTGCTCCGGCGCACGCTGCCCTCGACGATCGTCGTGTTGTCGGCGCCGGATGGCGTGTTGCTGAAGGTGACGCCATGATGCGTGGCCTCCTCCTCCCACGTGCCGTGAAGGCCGGCGTGACACGCGACCGTTCGCTCTCCGTCAACATCCTAGTCGCTGAGATAGCTGGACTCGCCGTCGCGCTCGGTCTAGGGCTCTGGACGATGTCGCTGTTCGTCCTCTGGTGGGCTGGCGTCCCTATCGTCGTGGGGACGCTTCTCTCCGGCCTCGGGACGGCAGCCGCGCTCGTCATTGGAGCCGTGATGCTGGTGCGCGCGCGCGCATCGGCCGGCCTCTCTGTCGTGGGGCGATCGCCGGCGACGTGGGGGCTCGTAGGGCTTGGCGGAGCGGCAGTGGTCTACACGGTGGTCTCCGCTATCGTGGACGCGTTGCGCTCCCCCAACAGCGCCTTCGACGCCTGGTCGTTCTGGGCCTATAAAGCGCGGTTGTTCGAGGCCGGGGGTCCGGCCCTCGCCTATTTCCGCGATCCGTTGACGCTGTACACGCATCCCGATTATCCTCTCAACCTCCCACTGGCTGAGGTCGCGCTCTCGCGCGTCCCGGTCGTGGGCGCCGCGCTGACGAACCTCGTGGGGCCGCTTTGTCTGGCCGCGCTGCTGTTGCTCTGGTACGCGGGGCTGGCGCGGCTGCACGGTCGGGCCACGGCGTCGCTCGGCGTCGCTATCCTGCTTCTTGTTCCCGCCGTGCGACAACAGGCTGCCAGTGGAGATGCGGACGTTTCGCTTTCTCTTTATGCGGGAGCAGCCCTGCTTTACCTGCTCTCGTGGCGACGCCTGCACTGCTCGCTCGATTTGGTCGTAGCGGCGCTCTGCGCGGGCGCTGCTATCTGGACGAAGAAAGAGGGAATGATCGTCGCTCTGGTCTTGATCGTCACGTATCTGATGTTCGATACAGGCGTCTCAGGACATAGATGGGCCAGGGTGCGTCATGCCGTCGCCTTCCTCGCGGCGACCCTAGCCTTGCCGGCGCCGTGGTTGCTCTTCACCTTTACGGTACATCCGCTGGGACACGACTTTCTGCCCGTGACGCCGGGCGTCTTTTTGATGCACCTCGATCGTCTTCCCACTATCCTCTCTTTCTTCCTGCTCCAGATGCTCGCCTTCGCCAACTGGAGCGTGCTCTGGCTCTCGTTGGCCGCGCTGTTGGTGGTTAGTCATCGCCGTCTCACCGCGGACGCGCGCATCGTCGCCGCGATCGTCATGCTGCACCTGCTGCTCTACGCGCTCGTCTTCGTCTTCTCCGATTGGCAGCCCTATATCGATCATCTACGGACCTCGCTCGACCGCCTTTTCGTCGGCGTGGTCCCGGCCGCCGTGCTGGCCGTGGTCGAGGCGACGGGCAGCCTGAGCAGACCGCTACGCGGGCGTGCGCCGCGTCCCCTTTCCGCGCCGTCGGCGGCCTCGTGAGCGACATCGTGGCCGTGGCCGGGACGGCGCCCGCGCGCCAAGAAGGGCTCCAGGTCGTCCACGCGCGGTCGAACGCACTGTCTCTGCTCCCACGGCTGCCGCCGGGCGCCCTCTACGCCGTGGCGCTGGGCCTCATCATGCGCGTGGTGTTCTCGTCGCTGGGAGCCTGGGCGCTCGGTCTACGTCCTCTACGCCTCACGGCTGTCGTGGCTGACCAATACCTCGGGCAACGTCCGCTCCACGACGCGCTCCTCGCCCCCTGGCAGCGCTTCGACGCGCTCTGGTACGTGCGCATCGCCATGGGGGGCTACAGCGCGCACGACTCGTCGACCGTGTACCTGCCGGTCTATCCCCTGCTTATCCGTATCGTCTCCGTGCCGCTGGGCTTCCTGATCGGCGCCCCGCTCATGTTGTTCATGGCTGGCGAATTCGTGCGCTGGAGCTTCGTGGGATGACAGAGATGTGGCCCCGCCGCCTCGTCGCCGGCGCTGTGCTCGGTCGCCTCGTCCTCTCGGCTCTCCCCATCGTCGTCGCCGCGCTGACGGGCGCGCGCCACGACCCCACGGCGCACTGGGATGCGCTCTACTACGCCCGCTTGGCCGCGCACGGCTACGGCTCTATGCGCGGGAGCGACCGTGGCGGACTGGCCTTTTTCCCGCTCTTCCCGCTCGTCGCGGCGGGGCCGCTGCGCCTGGGCCTGCCGCCCGCTGTCGCCGTCGTACTCGTGGCCGACCTCTGTGCGCTCGTAGCCACGGTCGCGCTGGCCCTGCTCGTGGCGCGCGAGTGGGGGCCGGTTGTCGCCGCGCGCGCGGTGGTGCTCTTCCTCACCGTCCCCGCCAGTTTCTTCATGAGCGTCGGCTACAGCGAAGGGCCGTTTCTGGCGCTCTCGCTCTGCGCCTTCGTGGCCCTGCGCCGCCATCGCTGGATCGTTGCCGCGCTCCTGTGCGGACTCGCCGCCGTGACCCGTCCGACGGGCGTCGCGCTCGCCGTCCCCTACCTCGTGGAGTGGTGGTGCGTGCGTCGCGCCCTCGCCGCGCACACGTCTACGGGAGGAACTGGGCGCGTTTTTGCCGTCCGTCTCCCTGCTGCGCTTAGGGGGGAGACGCGAAAAAATGGCGGAGAGACGGACGGCATGGCGACGACTGCAAGGGGCGCCGCCGGCGCACGACTAGCCGCCCAACGCGCCCTTGACCTCCACGCGCTGGCGCCGCTCGTGCTGCTCGTGCTGCCGCTGGCGCTCTACGCCCTCTACGACTGGCGCCTCGGCGTAGGGCCGTTCCCCTATCTCGTTGTAGAGCGCGATATCTGGAAGCAATCGTGGAATTGGCCCTGGGTCACCGCGGCCAAGCAGATCGCCGTGCTCGGTACGCTCGGGCGGTCGGGGCTGGCCCCGGTCGGCCTGCTCAACCTTGTCTCGCTGCTGCTGGCCGCGCCCTTGCTGGTCGCGGCGCTCGTCACGTTGCCCGCGGCCTACCGTGCCTACGCGCTGGTCTCCACGGCGCTCGTGGCTGCTGTCGACAGCGCGCTCCCGTTCTACGTCGCGGGCCACGCGGCGCACGCCTACAGCATCCCGCTGACCTCCACGCACCGCCTATTCTTGGCGGCCTTCCCGCTGCTCATCGCCGCCGCGACGCTGATCCGGCGCACGGGTCTGTTGGTCGTCGTCGCGGCCACGCTGTTTCTCGGACAACTCCTCGTCGCTACGCTGTTCGTCCATGATGTCTTTGCCGGCTGAGTTTCGTCGTTCCCCGTCGCGGCGCGGACGTACTGCATTGGGGCGCCTTTTATTAAGATGCTACGGGCGTTCGGTAAGGTCTTTCAATGAAGGGGCGACGGCTGCCTGGACGAGCAAGGCGTTGAGTTCTTCCAGATCGTCGAGCGCGGCGATGCGCTGCTCCAGCACATCCGGCACGAGGCCAAAGCGCGTCTCGACGATCTGGCGCAGCGCCCGGCGCGATGCCTCCCGGCCTTCCGTCCGGCCTTCCGTCCGGCCTTCCGTCCAGCCTTCCTCGCGCCCGCGGGCCAGGCTCATCCGCTCGATGCTCAACACATAGGTCATTTTTCTCTCCTCCTCTAAAGCCGTGATCTCGTTCCAAAACAAAGTTTCTTGCGCTTCTGGCAGCTCTAAAAGCCAATCAATCAGCCGATATAATGTCACGATTTGCGCGTAGTCGTAGCCGCGCGCGTACAAGCGCTTGGTCAGCGCCGTCTTGACCGCACGGCGTGTGGGCGGGTCGCTCCGCGTGTCCTGCGCTCCTAGATGCGCCAACACCACCGTGGCAAACGGGTTTACGTTCTCTTCCAGCGCCGCCCGCTCCTTGCGATAGTCGTGCAGCTTCACCATCGGATAGATGAACTCCATCGTGCAGCCCCAGCGCCCCCGCTGGTAGGTCGTGGGTCGCCACGACGCCTCCACATCACTCAGCACCGCCAGTGAGACCACGTCGCGCGCGAAGCGGTCGAAGATGCGGTAGTTGTAGATACACATACGCTGGGCAAAGGCTGCCTCGCGCGCGTTCTGGACCTCCACATGCACGAGCACCCAAGCGTCCTCGCCCTCGTGGTTCCAGACCTTCACCAGCTTGTCCACCAACTGCCGCCCGACCGCAGCCACCGGCGTGATCTGCTGAAACTCTTTATCCAGAAACTCGGGCGGTTGGGTCCAGTCGATCTCGCCGTGGATGGCCGGGAAGAAGAAGGCGAAGAAATCCTCCAGGTAGGTCTCCAGGGCTTCTTTCCAGGGGCTGTCGAAGTCGGCGGTAATCGTGTCATCCATCGTCGGTGTTTATCCTCCGCGTCCCTTTTCCCTAGTGTACAACGAGCGCACCAAGGGGAGTTACTGGAGTTAGTGGTCGGCGGCCCAGTGCGCGACGACCGTATAGAGTTCGTCGAGGTCGATTGGTTTAACGAGCTAGGCGTCTACGATAAGGCAGGGCGGCGCGGCGTCCTGTCCATGCCCCCAAATACACCTCGATCCGCATCGCGCCCTCCTGACCGAACTCTGTAGCCGCTCGTGCCGCCGCTGAGCAGCACGCTCACGCTCTGTAAAAATAGGTCGGCGATCGCGGGCGCTCGGCCTGAGCGTTAAGAGAGCCCGCGGCAGATTCGGACGAGGCGGCGCCCATCGCTCCGGCCGTTACGGGAACGCTGGTGTTTGCCGGGCGACGACCGTCGCCCCATCTACGGCAGGGCCAGCGAGAGGGAGATCGACCCTGAAGGTGCTGCCCTCGCCCTCGGTGGAGGTGACGGACAGCGCCCCACTGTGGGCGGTGACGACTTCTTTGACCACGTAGAGGCCCATGCCTAGGCCGTCGAAGGAGTGCGAGTCAGCGTTCGTAGCGCGGTAGAAGCGGTCGAAGAGATGCGCGAGGTCCGCTGCCGGGATGCCGATGCCTCCATCCGCGACCTCGACCCGCGCCCGATCTCCGACGCGGGTCGTCGTCACCGTGATGCGCCCCCCCGCGGGGCTGTATTTGACGGCGTTCTGGACCAGATTGCGCAGGACCTGTTCCAGGCGGAGGGCGTCGCCGACGAGCAGCTGCTCGTCGGCGACGGCGTCCTCGACCACGATCTCGTGGTGCGTCGTCGTGCTCTGAAGCTCCACGGTCACTCTCCGCACGAGCGCCGCGAGGTCGAATGGTCTCAGGGTCAGCGCTAGCTGGCCGCGCTGGAGGCGCGACAGGTCGAGCAACTGTTCGACCAACTGTTGTAGGCGCTTGGCCGATTCAGTCATCATGTTTACAGAGTGGAGGTCGCGTTCGTTCGCGCCCTCCTGACGGGATAAGCGGCGCTGGAGCAGTTGGGCGTTGCCGACCAGCGCGGTGAGGGGCGTCTTGAGTTCGTGGGCGGCCAGCGAGAGAAACGTGTCGCGTGTGGCGACGGCCTCTTCGGCGACGGTCCGCCCCGTCTCTTCTTGCTGCAAGAGTTGGGCCTGCCAGCGCACGATGCGCACGCCGGCAAATACGAGCCCGATCAACAGCGCGACAGCCAGGGCCGTGGCTAGAACGAGAGTGACCGCCGCCGCGGTCGTGGCCGTGGCGGACGCGGCGGCGCGGCCTCGCAGCAACACCAGCTCGGTCGTCCGCATGGCCTCGAGTATGGAGGCTGCTTCGTCCGTAAAGCGCTTGCCGCGATCGGACAGCACGATTTTAAATGCCGCGCCGGTCTTGCCGGCACGGCGCAACATGATGGTGGACGCCAGTTCGGCGAACTTGGCTTTCATCAGTAGGCGTAGTCTCGGGAGGCGGCTTTGCTGCATGGGGTCGTCGGCGGTAAGAACCTTCAAGAGGGTTAGGCGCCCGTCGATAGCGTTCCGGGCGATCGTGTAGGGCGCCAGGTAGCTGTCGCGGCCCGTGAGGAGGTAGCCGCGTTGGCCCGTCTCCGCGTCGATCATCGTGACGCGCGTCTCGTCGACAGCGGATAGAACGCGCTGGGATTGCGTGACGGCTTGTTCCTGCGTCCGCAGAGTACGGATGTTGTTAAAGAAGATAAGGCCGTTCACCACTAAGAGGGCGATGAGGACCGCGGCGCCCAGCAGCACGAGCCGTCCCGGCCCGCGTGCGCGCTCACGTAGAAGTACGTTCATCATCCGACCGTCCTTTCTAAACGGGTAAGAAGCTTCCACCACGTAGGGCCGCCGTCGCCGCCTGAACGCGAGGCAGGACGGCATTCTAGAGAAGCAACTCTCACGCAGCGCGCATCTCCGCACCGGCCCGCCGCCGACCCATCCACTCGCCTAATAGTATTGTCGGCAGACGTGAGCTTAGCATAGCGCCACGTGGCTTGCCGGCATGCGCGGACGTCTTGCCCTGCGCCAAGAGGCCGACGCGCCTTATCCAAATCCAAATAGATTATGAGCGGTGTTTCAGGCCGATGCAACGGGAACGGGGGCTACGCGCGCGCGCGTTTTGACATGCACGAGCAGCGCGGCCACGTCCGCCGGCGTGATGCCGGCCAGGCGACCAGCCTGACCGACGGTCAAGGGACGAAAGCGGTTCAGTTTCTCGCGTGCTTCGTTGCGCAGTCCGCGCACCGCCGTGTAGTCAAGGTCTTGCGCCAGCGGGTGCTCTTCCATGCGCACGGCCCGCACGATGGCCGTCTTCTCGCGCACGATGTACCCGGCGTACTTCGTCTCCAACTCTACCTGTTCGCCTACGGCGATTGGGAGAGAAGCCAGGCCGGACGCGGCGGGCGCCGCCGCGACGACCTGGGCGAAGGCGACATCGGGCCGGCGCAGCGCCTCGTCGAGCGGGACCGGGCGCCCGAAGGGCAGCCCCTCGACGCCGTCAATGCGGATCGCGCCCAGCGTTTGCAGCGTCGCGGCGACGAGCCGGCGGACGGTGGCGACGCGGGCGTGGCGTGCGGCGTCGATCGCGCCGCTCGCGTAGGCCAGGTCGGCCAGACGGAGGTCCGCGTTGTCCTGGCGCAGCAGCAGGCGGTGCTCCGCGCGCGACGTGTGCATGCGGTACGGCTCACGGTGGTCCTTGGTCACGAGGTCGTCGATCAGTACGCCGATGTACGCCTGGTCGCGGCGAAGAACAACTGGCGCTTGGCCCCGCGTGTGGCGCGCGGCGTTGAGCCCGGCCATCAACCCCTGCGCGGCGGCCTCCTCGTAGCCGGACGTGCCGTTGATCTGCCCCGCTAGGTACAGACCGTCGACCAGCCGTGAGCCTAGCGAGGGCAGCGTCTGATAAGGCAGGGCCATATCGTACTCGACGGCGTAGCCGGGCCGCAAGATCACGGCATGGCGTAGGGCTGGGATGGCGTGCAGCATAGCCTCCTGCACGTCGGCGGGGAGAGAGGTGTTGGCGCCCTGCACGTAGATCTCACGCGTGTGCCGGCCCTCGGGCTCGAGAAAAAGCTGGTGCTGGTCTTTTCCGGCGAAGCGCACGATCTTGTCCTCGATCGAGGGACAGTAGCGCGGCCCCACGCCCTCAATAGAGCCGTTGAACATCGGCGCACGGTGCAGGTTCTCGCGGATCACGTGGTGCGTCTCCGGAGTCGTATGGATGATGTGGCAGGGGACCTGCTCTTTCCAGGGGTCGGGCGGGACCGGCAGGGCGGCGAAGGCCAGCCGCTCTTCCTCGCTGAAGAAGAGCGGCGTGGGTGAGCCGAGCTGCACCTCCGCCTTGCTCCAGTCGATGGAGGCGCGGTCGAGGCGCGGCGGCGTGCCGGTTTTGAGGCGGCCCATCTCGTAGCCGAGCCCGCGCAGCGCCCCAGAAAGCGCTGTCGCCGCCGGTTCGCCCGCGCGCCCGGCGCTCACGCTCTCCTCGCCGCGGATGCAGCGCCCGTTGAGCGAGGTGCCGGTGCAGAGCACGAGAGCGTCGCCGCGCACGCGGGAACCGTCGGCCAGGAGGACGCCGCCGATACGCTTGCCGGCAGGACCATCAGAGGGCGCTGTCAGCAGGTCGGCCACGAGTTCGCGCTTGACCGTTAGGTTGGGCTGCGCCGCCAGCACGCGCGTCATCTCCGCGTTGTAGGCGTGCTTGTCGGCCTGCGCTCGCAGGGCCTGTACGGCGGGGCCTTTGCCCGTGTTGAGCAGGCGGATCTGGATCAGCGTCCTATCGATGACCGCGCCCATGGCTCCGCCGAGGGCGTCGACCTCGCGCACGAGGTGCCCCTTAGCCGGACCGCCGATAGAGGGGTTGCACGGCATTAGCGCTACGTGCAGCGGGTTCATCGTCAGCAGCACTGTGCGTGCGCCCGTGCGCGCCGCCGCGAGCGCGGCCTCGCAGCCAGCGTGCCCGGCCCCCACGACGATGACATCGTACGTTTCTTGCCAATAAGTCGCCATAGCAACAGTGTAGCAAGGCGAGCTACTACGGGCTGTCGCCCCGTCCGCGGCTGGTCCCGCGCGAACCTGGGGGCGCCGTTTCGTATACGTACCGGAAGCGTATGTCGTAGAATGGTTTCGGACACAGATGCGTCCGCTAGAGAGAGCAATAATCTTCAATGAGTACAAACTTTGGCCCACCCCAGGAGCAGGTCGACGCGCAAGATGATCGGAGTGGGGCGCCGTCGAACGTTGCCGGGAGGCCGCCTTCTCAGGGTGAGCCGCGCTGGCCGGCGACGGCTGCCGTGCTCGTAGCGCTCGGTCTGTATCTGGCGCTGCCGATGCACTTCAAGCAACTAGGACCGTCGTGGACGTTCGACCTGGAACAATGGACCCCTCCAGTGCTCGACCTCGCCTTGCTCGTGGCCCTCTCGCTCACCGCCCCCCGTCGTCACGCGGATGAGACGGCTTGGCAGCGCTACGCGGCCGTCGTCTTGATCGCCGTCGTCAACATCGCCAATGTCCTGGCTTTGGTCGTGTTGGTTCAGGCGCTCCTCTCCGGCGGCAAGACGGTGACCGGGCAGACCTTGACGGGACGCGATCTTCTATTGCCGGCATCGTTCATCTGGCTGACCAATATCATCGTGTTCGCGCTCTGGTACTGGGAACTCGATCGCGGCGGACCCGACGACCGATCGGCGCCGCGCCGCCGCGAACCCGACTTCTTGTTTCCACAGATGACCACGCCAGGCTGCACGGACCAGCACTGGTCCCCCGGTTTTATAGACTATCTCTACGTGGCCTTTACGAACGCTACCGCGTTTAGTCCCACCGACACAATGCCGTTGACGCCGTGGGCCAAAATGCTAATGCTGGGCCAAGCGTTGACATCTTTTCTGACGGTCGCCCTCGTGGCGGCGCGCGCCGTCAATATCTTGAGCGTATAGGGGGAGATCTCCTCATAGTGTGATCCTAGAGGAGAAGTGCGATCGTCATGGCTGATAAGCAATATAGCGTGGACGGGTTAGTTGCTCCGATAGACGCCGTGGACAGGCTGGCAGCTCTAATGGGTTCTGATGGGTAGAGAGGAGCAGCCTTTGCCCGCCTCCCCCGGCGCCGGCGAGGCGGCGTCCGCCGCTCGTGTAGCCGGCGCCGTCGCGGCCATCGCGGGGACGCGCGCCACGACCGGTCAGACATTCTACTGCCAGGTTTTCCATCAAGGCCGTCCCTCGGACGTGCCCCACGATCTTTCCGAGTTGAGCGACGTGCTCGAAGAAGACGCTGCGTTCGTCTGGTTCGACGTGATCGACCCTGCGGCGTCCGATCTCACACTGCTGCAAGAAGAGTTTTCTCTACATCCCCTCGCCATCGAAGACGCCGTCCACGCGCATCAGAGGCCCAAAATAGAGTCGTACGGCACGTACTGGTTCATCGTGATCCACGGGGCGACGCTCGACGAGGGACGCCTGCACCTGCACGAGATCGCTTTGTTCGTGGGCCAGAAGTTCCTGGTCAGTGTGCGCAACGCCCCGCCCTACGCCTTGGGCGAGATCGAGCGCCGTCTAAGGGTGCAGCCCGACGGTATGCATAGAGACAGCGGCTTTCTGCTCTACACTTTTCTCGACGCCGTCGTCGATGGATATTTTCCTATCATCAACGACTTTGAGGAACGCATCGACGACCTACAGGCAGAGATCTTCCAGGGGCGTCCGCTCGGCAACGACGTCCTTAAGACGATCTTCACGATGAAGAAAGATTTGCAAGCGTTTCGTCGCGCCGCCGTGCCCATGCGCGATATCTTGACCCCGATCATCCGTGCCGACCTTAAGTTGTTCCCCGAAGCCGACCTGGTCTACTTCCGCGATGTCTACGACCACGCCGTGCGCATCATCGATCTTATCGACTCAGCGCGCGACCTCGTGAACAGCGCGCTCGATATTCACCTCTCGGTCGTGGCCAACCGTCAGAACGAGGTCTCGAAACAACTGACTGTCATCGCCACGATCTTCTTGCCGCTCACCTTCATTACCGGTTTCTTCGGCCAAAACTTCGGCGTCCTGGTCGCGCATATCACTGGCGCCGGCTCATTTTGGTTCGCGGGCGTCGGCTCCGAGGTCTTCGCTCTCGCGCTCCTGCTCTTCTACTTCCGGCGCAAAGGCTGGTTCTAACCCTGATGATCGAGCACGATGACGCGCTCTACCTCTACACCGACGGCGCCTGCCTAGGCAATCCAGGGCCGGGCGGTTGGGCCTACGTGTTGGTGGCGCCGGGCGGTACGGTCGAGGACAGCGGCGGCGAGGGCGAGACGACGAACAACCAGATGGAACTGCTCTCGGCGGTCGAAGGGCTCGGCGCGACAGCCCTCGGCGCGGATATCGTCGTCGTGACCGACTCGGAGTACCTGAAAAACGGCATGACGCGCTGGACGCGCGGCTGGCAGCGCAACGGCTGGCGTACGGCGACGGGCGCTCCGGTCAAAAATCAGGAGCTGTGGCAGGCGCTCCTCCAGTTAGTGGGGCGACGCACGGTGCGCTGGGAGTGGGTCAAGGGGCACGCGGAGCTCGAGCGTGGCGGGGACGAATTTAACCACCGCTGCGACGCCCTGGCGCGCGCGGCGGCCCGTCAGGCGGCGTCGAGTGCGCCGGCTAAACCGCCGGCGGCGCGCCGGCGCGGAGCCCGCCGGTCGCGCTAGGCCGTAGACGTACGGCCGCGGCGCGGAGCCCGCCGGTCGCGTTGGCGGAGCTCCCGTTCTCACAGGGTAGTCCCCATGTACATAGGTCGTCGCTAAGACCCCGCTCCTCGCGCTGACGAAAGAGACCGGAGCAGCATGCTGCTCCGGTCTCTTTCGTTAGCGCAGTTACATCCGCGCGCACGTGGATGGGGAACGTCGTCGACACGACGACGTTCCGCCCTGCCCATGTCACTAGGGTGCTTGGACAAAGCGTTGGACCTTAGCGGCAGGTCCACTGGTAGCTCTGACCGATCGAGAACATGTAGGCGGCCACGTTGGCCGCGCCGTAGGCGTCCCAGTAGGAGCGCGTCTCGCCGATGCGCGAGGCGTAAAGCCAATAGGTGCCCGGCATGAACTGAAAGAGGCCGGACGCCCCGCTCGGGTTGTAGGCGCTCGGGTTCAAGCCCGACTCGCAGGTGGCGACGCGCACCAGCCAGCCGTAGGAGACGCCCCAACGCGCCGAGGCGGTGGCGATGGCGCCGTTGACGCCGCCGGACTGCACGGGAGCCGCCGCGACGGGAACGGGCGTGTAGGTCGGGTAGACCGGCGCCGGAACGGGCGTATAGGTCGGGTACGCCGGAACGGGCGTATAGGTCGGGTAGACCCGCACGGGAACGGGCGTATAGGTCGGGTAGGCCCGCACGGGAACGGGCGTGTAGGTCGGGTAGACCGGCGCCGGAACAGGTGTGTAGGTCGGCACCGCGATGACCGGCACGATGGGGTGGACGAGAATGCGGGGGGCGATGTGACGCGTCCGCGCCGACGAAGAAGTCGGCGCTGGCGCCGGACGCGTTCCGGCGTGCCGCCGCGGAGACGGGCGGCTCGATGTCAAGTGGTGGGGCCGCATCGGGCGGCCGAGGTAAGCGAAGGCCAGAGGCGCGCGCTGATCGATGATGGTTCGCGAGGTTATGCTGTGGACAGGCGGTGAACCGACGCGATGAACTGTCTGGGCGGATGCTGGGCTGAGGGCGGTAATGCCGGCTACGAGGGCGGCAAAGACCACTACTGCTTTCTTCAAAAACTTACCTTTCTCTCTATTTGCACGGGGGCAACCGTGTCGTGCGCGTCCCGCAACGCACCGGGCAAAGGCTATCAGAAGCTAGGACGCCGTGTCAAGCTTTGTCCCAATTGCGCAGGGCCATTTCATTTTCGGGAGAGACCAAGAAGAGCGAGGGCGTTGTGTGGTTGGGCGGCGTAGTGGCGGGTGGCTGCAGCAACATTTGTGTGTCCAGAGCGATGGAGGAGCCCGATCATGGCA
>JAABUX010001536.1_pt1 | contig 34608 bp, 25 predicted proteins | sample 5561851 | NCBI WGS metagenome assembly JAABUX01 (sample SAMN10711883, study PRJNA513361) | rock metagenome | isolation source: Antarctica rocks | place: Antarctica: Victoria Land, Richard Nunatak red sandstone | collected 2016-01-03
GCGTTGCTGGGCGAGGAAATCCGTGCGATTCTCCGTCCCGGGGTGACAGAGCAAGAGATTCAAGGCACCGCCGACAGGCTGCTCAGCCTGGCGGCATGACATATAGCATTCCCACGGAAAGTACAGGTGAAAGGAACCCCCCGACCTTCGATATGTGCTCAAATCAGGGCAGTTCCAGATTGGGAAGAGGTTACAGAGAACGGAGTGAAAGAGATCGCGAAGAGGATCGCAGAAACACTCGGGACGACAATCCCACCGCGACGACCGGGACGCCAAAAAAAGAGAAGTTGAGCACTTCGTTTTACTGCTGAATTAACTTCGTTTTTCTGAGGATAACAAGACCAGATAATGCCTCTCGTGGCCAAGCAAGCTCAAGAGAAACCACGAGAGGCTTATCATGTCGATCGATCTTTCGACCCAGAAGGGTCTCAGCCCCAAAGAGGCCGCGACCCTTCTACCTTCTTACAAAGACGGGAAGCCTAGCCACCCATCGAAGATCATTCGGCTGATCACGCAGGGAACCCGTCTCCCCGATGGGACCACAGAGCGTCTCGAAGCTCTCCGGATCGGCAACCAGTGGATCACAACTGCCGAGGCGATCGGGTCCTACGGCGAGCGAGTCGCTTCGGCGAGAGTTGGTCAACCTCTCGTAGCCTCATCAACTCCGACGCTTCGGCGAGCGGCGGCTGAACGGGCCGACCGGGAGTTGGCCTCGATCGGCATCTGACACAACGCGAACGCCCGGGCCTTCCACGCCCGGGCGTTCGCTTGCTCGCGTCTTGATTGCTAAACCCCAGAACCCAAGGCACGACCGTGCATTATCCTAACCAGTCTCCGCAAGGTTCGCGAACCGGAAATTCGCCGAACCGAGAAGTATCCAATCCCCCCGACCCCCGGCTCGAAGCCTTCACCCAATTCGTCGAGGCCGTCGATCTCGTCGATACCCCAGCTTGCCTCCGAGCAACTCGTGAACTCAGGAAGTACGGGATCTCGGTCTGCTTGACAGCCCTCTCGAACCATCAGGGGGGGCGATGAATCACGAACTGTGGAAGCGGGTTAGTCGCGACGAGCCTTGTCCGATCTGTGATAAGCCCGACTGGTGTTTCGTCAGCCATGATGGATCGGTTGCAATCTGTGCCCGGGTCGAGCAAGGCTCGGTCCGGAGGGCGGGCGAGGCGGGTTGGCTCCACCGACTCCGCGAACCCGACGATCGTCAGCCTCGGAAAACCCGACCGATCGCCGTCAGGGTGTCCCAACCGCCTGAACCTCGACCGGATCTGGCCGAACTGGCGACCCGCTTCCGGGATGACGTGGAGCCGGGCCGGTTGGCTTGGTTAGCCCAAGACCTCGGCGTCGGTGTCGCGAGCCTCCAACGGCTCGGAATCGGTTGGTGTGACTCCTCGAACGCCTGGTCTTTCCCGATGGTCTCGCCCGATGGACAACTCCTCGGTTTTCGGCTCCGAACCGAGCGAGGGCGGAAGTTCTCGGTCTCGGGTGGCCGTGAGGGATTGTTCATCCCGGCGGACTTCGACGGTTCGGGCCTGCTCTTGATCGCCGAAGGGCCGACCGACACCGCCGCGTTGCTCGGCCTCGGGTTCGAGGTCGTCGGCAGGCCGAGTTGCACCGGCGGTCGAGCGATGCTTGTGGCCCTGGTCCTTCGCCTCCGACCGACCGAGATTGTGATCCTTGCCGACCCGGACCGACCGGGACTCCAAGGGGCGGCGGAACTTGCCAGGACGTTGTCCTTGCATCACCGCCGAGTCTCAATCCTCGAACCGCCAGAGGGTATCAAGGATGCCCGAGCTTGGGTCCAGTCCGGAGCGACACGACTCGAAGTCGAAGCCGCGATTCGCCAAGCCCAGCCGATCCGGTCGTCGGTCCGGATTCGACTCTCGGCGGAGCCTCAGGCCGAGGGAGGTCGAGGTGGCGACTAATTCAACGCTTGTCCTGTCTTGGGAACCCAAGGGTCGGCAGGCCCGAGCGGTCCTCGAAGCCAAGGTAGATGAACAAACGGTTTATCTCGACAAAGTCAACCTGCTCCGGGAACAGGATCGCGAGAAGGTGCTCAAGAGCCTTTCGAGCAAATATTCGGGGATCGATGCCGAGGAGATCAAGGCGAAGTTGCTCGAATTGGCGGTCAAAAATCAGGCGAATATCGAACGGGCAGCCACGGCGAAAGCGGCCTTGAAGGTGTCGAGGGGGAGCGGTCCCAAGCTCAACGTCGTCCGGAGCGAGGACCGGGGCGAGCAAGAATCTCCGACCGACGGACCGCCTCGATCCCAGCGACCCGACATCGAAATCTCGACCGAATGGCACGAGGCCCGCGACAAGGCGATCGAAGCCCTTTGCACCGACGAGGACCTGTACAACCGGGGCGGTCAAATCGTGACCATCGCCAAGGAAACCAAGGATGAAACCGATGTCTCCAAACTGATCAAACTCCAAGGATTATCGGGTTCGCCGAAGATCGTCGCGGTATCCGAGGCGAACATCGGCTGTGCTCTGACCAAAGTGGCCGCTTTTTTTCGTTGGAAGCCGACCCGGGATGGCGAACTGGTGGCGGTGTCCGTCGGTCCGACAAACCAACTCGTCAAGTCTGTGGCGACCATGGGTTTTTGGCCGGGGATGCGATGGCTCGACGCCGTCGCCGAGTGTCCTTTCCCCAAGTATGACGGGTCGCTGGTCGAGACGCCCGGTTATGACCCGGAGACGAGGACATTCTACGCCCCCTCGATCGACTTCCTCCCGGTCCCCGAAAACCCGACCCACAACGACGCGATCGAGGCTTGGTTGAGGATCTCCCGGGTCGTGTGCGACTTCCCGTTCGCGACCGAGGACGACAAGGTGGTCTATCTCGCCGGACTACTGACCATCATCGCCCGACCGGCGATCGAGGGGGCTGTCCCCGGAATCGCTGTCATCGGCAACAAGGCCGGGACCGGCAAAGGTCTGCTGATCGACGCGATGGTGATCCCAGGGACCGGACGGATCTGCCCCACCTCGACTTATCCGGAAACAACCGAAGAGGCGACCAAGGTCAAAGTCTCGATCGCCAAGGCGGCGAAGGTGGCCGTCCACTTCGACAACCTGGAAAACGGCGGTACCTATGGTGGGTCCACCGACTCGCCGCTCACGACTCTTGAGACCGATGAACGCCAGCTTAATACGAACGAGGCTCCGGTGCTCAAGCTCCGGACGGCCTGGTTCCTCTCGGGGAACAACCTTTCGCCCGCGAAGGACGCTCATCGACGGTGGCTGGTTTGCAGGCTCAAGACCGACCGCGAGAACCCCGAGGATCGGACCGACTTCGAGGAGATGAATCACCGCCAGTCCGTGATGGCTCAACGTCCCGAAATTGTTCGGGATGTCTTGACGATCCTTCGAGCACACATGATCGCGGGACTACCGACTCCCAAGTGGGCGGGTTTCGGTTCCTTCGAGGATTGGGACCGGGTGGTCAGGGGAGCGGTCTGGTACGCAACGGGCCGGGACTGCCGGACGACTCAAAAAGAGACCGAGGCCGACTCGCTCGAACGAAACGAAAATCTGGCGTTGCTCGAAGGGTTCTCGGAGCTACCCGGCTCGAAGAGGAACGAGCGGGGTGTGACATCCGAGAAGGCGATCAAGCTGGTCGAGGCCGACCCGGATCGGTATCAGACCTTGCGAAGCTCTCTGATGTCGCGAGGCAGGGCGGGCAAGATGGCCGACTCCCGGCAGCTCGGCAACCTCTTGAGAGCTATGGCCGATACACCGGTCGGCGGCTTCAAACTCGTCAGACACCCAATTCTCCAGAGACATGCGGTCGCTTGGATTGTCGATCGACCGGACCAGTCGGAGGGGGAGTCTGGTGAGTCTGGTGAGTCTTCTCTAAGCTCAGGCCTGCAAAATTTCATATCTGATAAAGATGCGATTAAATACGCAATTGACGCGAAATGCGTATTGGTAGGAGCGGCGACCGACTCACCAGACTCACCAGACTCCCCCTCCGACGAACATCATGGAGATTCTTACGAGGACGACCTGCCCGCGTTTTGACGAATCAACTCGGAGCGGCGGGCCAGAGCCGACCTCGTGATGGATGGACCCGACAACCTGCCCGGCCCGAGGTCAACCATGATGGTCTACCCCGGGTCAGTCCCTCAATGAAAGTTCACCATGCTCAAAGAACCTGAAACCGACCTCCGGACCAGCATGAATCCCGGTGGCTTGCGGCGGGTTATTTTACGGTCATAATGACCGTGCACGCCCAATGGGCATGGGTGGTGGATAAGTTACGAAGCTGACTATCAGAATCCACCCCAAGGTTCTCGCGGATCCGCTTGACCGCGACGTACTTCCGACCGTCTTGGCCAACGATGGCGGTGATCTGATCTCCGACGGATGGGAACGGGATCTCGGGGTTTCGATGGGTCGCTTCGGGTCGGTCTTGGGTCGCGAGGTCGGCGGCGACTTTGGACAAGCTCCGGGTCGGTCTTGGCCATCACGCCCCCTGAACCTCGTTAGACGGGGCGGATTGATTAGGCGGCGGGAGATTGTCGAATGCCCGCACCGTGTAGTGCCACTTGCCTGACGGGGCGCCGAACGACCCAGCGCCGGTCCCGGTGGTTGTGACAAAAGGGGTCGAATCCCGGCCGAGACGACTGGCAAGCCTGTTTTGGCAAGCCCCCAGCTTCAGCTGTGGGGTTCATGACAACTATGTTCGGCAGGAATGCGAAGGCGATCCGTATCGGTCGCACGTCGGTCGCACGTCGGCTTTATCTTGGAGCCAGGCCGGATGACGAAAGACCTGTTCAGCCCCGAGGCCCGGCTCGGTGTCGTGGAGGCCCTGGCGAACCAGCAACGCCTCAATCGTCGGCACGGACAAGCCGCCTGGCGGGCAGCAACCGAGGTCGGCAAGGTCGTGAACCTCCGAGGGGTCTCGCTCCATGTCGAGGTCGGTCGGGCTGATTCGCGGGGCCTGATCGAAACCAAGGAGAGCGGGTCCAAGACCTGGATCAAACTCTCGGAGCTGGGCGAAAGCTTGTTCGGCCTCGACGATCCGGGCCGAGGCGAAGTGAGCCAAGCCACCCCCGATCGTGGCGACCGGCGTCCATCGGCTGAACCCGGCCCGAACGAAGCCCTGGTCCAACTCCTGATCGGGTGGCGTACCGCGACCGCTTTGGTCGAGGATCTGGCCAAGCCCTCGGGTCGCGACGTCGAGGAGTTCTGGGAGGAGGTCCTCGAAGCCGAGCGAGCCGGGGTCGTGGAGACTTGGGCGGACCACCCAGCCGGACCGACCGTGATGATTTCAAGCCTCACCGCCGAGCGGAACGGGATTCGACTGTCGTCCGACGGAACTCGCTGGATCGGCCTCGACGAACCGGACCCGACCTCGATCGACCGACCGCTGACGATCATCATCGAAACGGATTGTGCGACCGACCTCGACCGCCCGAACTACCTCGACTCCCAGCCCGACCCCAAGGCCCTTGTTGGCTCCAAGTCTCTGGAGGCGATCGAAGACGCGGGCCGATGTTGCCGCCGGGTCGAGGACGCCTGGCAAGACCGGGATAGCGGCGTCGGTCCCGAGGTCCTGACCCTCGACCACGAGGCGTCCTTCGACGAGCTTTGGACGGCTTCCGAGCGTGATGAGGTTGTCGTCAAGCTCCCGGCCCCTCGACTCCTCATCGGGCTGTCCCTCGTCTGGCCGGTCATGACGCCCGGGGCCGTTCCTCCGCGACCCTGGCGACCGGGCGACGGTCTTTGCCCGGCTTGCTTCGGGCGAGACTTGTCGCGGTCGAGTTACTGTCTCGTGTGCTGCCGGTCCGGCCTCGACGATCTAATCCGGAGGATGAGCCCACAAGCTCCGGCCCGGATCGCCCGGTCGAGGCTGGCACCCGCCAAGACCTTGCGGACCTCGAAGGCGACCAATCGCCGGGTGGGGAAGGATCGACCGCTCAAGGGTGGTCTCGGGTGATAACCGTCGGCCACATTGGCCTGGTGTGGGGTTAATCTCCACACCAGACGCCTAGTCGGAGGTTCGCCTTGGTCAACCACCAACGTCAAGTTGGCAGTTGACCAATGGGCGTGAATGGATGGCTCTGGGGAAGCCGCCTCGAAACACTGCGGAGATTCAACCAATGGCACGACGAGCAACCATTCCCGACACCTGCGACCTCTTGTTGACGATCCGTGGTGATCGTTACCGAATCCGCCCGATCCGAGGGGAAGGGGACCGAGGTTGGCGACTTCGGAAGTTGGGGACCGATCTGGTCTACCGGGTCGTCGAGCATTCAGCCGGGCCGCTTTGCTCGTGCGGCGACTGGACCTATCGACCCGAGGTCCGAGGCTCGGGCCGCAAGCACGTCCGGGCGATGGTCGCCCTCGGCTTGGTCGGGGGCGGGTGGACACTCGAAACGGCGATCCGGCGTTGGTAGGATCTGACGCTCGTAGATCCGCCTTCGGATTCCGGTCGAGCCATCCCCCATGATGTCGGTCACATGCCCCCTTTGCTCTCGCGTCGGATCGCTCAAGACGACGGTCCCGGTTGGGACTCAGGTTCGTTGCCCGGGGTGCCGCTCCAAGTTCGAGGTCCAAGACGAGCCGAGCACGATCATCGAGATTGATCAACCACTTGTCGCGACGACCCCCAAGGCTTATCCATCGACGGATATGATCCAGCAACCACCGAAGGACTCGAGATCGGCGATCCCGCCCGAGCCGTGGTTCTATCGCTGGATCGACCGCTTCGCCCGGGTCACATGGGCACTCGCCCTCTTCTCGATCGTCCTGGTCGTCGTCCTGATGTTCGTCCTGGGTTTGATCGTGGTGTTGAACTCAGGAGGACTCGCCCCGGGAGTGTTCGTGTTCGGCTTCTACCTGCTCATCTCGCCGGTCGTCGGCTCGCTCCCGGTCTTTCTGGCGTCTGCCCTCCTGATGCTGGCCGTCGATGCGGCCAGGAACATCCGAGCGACCCGCTACCGATGAGCCGGTCGTCCCTGATGCTCCTCGACCATCGCGTCGGCTTGCACTTCGACCGCCTTGGTCCATCGCTCCTCGGGGAAGTCGTCGAGGATCTGGCCAACCTCTCCTTCGATGCTCGACCGGGCGGCGACGATCGACTTCTCGATCCGGACCATCTCCCGCCCGACCCGCTCGGGGACCCTGGCCTTGCGGCAAGCCTCGGCGATCTCATGGGCTTCGATCTGGGCTTGGACGTTGTCGCGGAGCCGATCCACCAGCACGTCGGCTGGCGGGATGACCTTGGCTTTGTGGCCGAGGAACTTCTCTTCGAGCCAACCGAGGAACTGGGGCGACGTCATCGCGTTCAACTCGATCCGGTTCGACTGCAACCACCCTCGATCCTCCGCCGAGACATACCTCGCAACCGGAAGTTCCCTCGGCTTGTCCTGGGTGATGGCCTCGACCTCAAGCCCCATCTCCCGCCCTTCCTCCGGTTCGAGGCCGAGGTTGATGATCTTGACCGATCGGGCGGGACGGGCGGTCGTGGCTTCCATGAGGGACTCATAAATCATGGTCCCGTAGGCGTCGGCGTCGTGGATGCAAAAGACCTTGATCGGCTCGGGCGAATCGCCGATGAGGTCGATCACGTCGCGGATCGCCCTCGAAGCGAACCCTTTGGAGGTGATCAGGGCACAGTCGAACCGCTCGGGAAATTTCGCGGCCCGGAGGATCGGGAAGAACCCTTCCTTCTCGCAATAAAGGATCTTGTTGAAGGTCCAAGCGGGTCGTTCGTACTCTTCGGCGCTGAGCGTCCCGAGGGCGATCTCGTCGCCGGTGTGGGGATGATAGAGGGTTCCCCGAGAGTCGCGGTACATGCCCCGGATGTCGCAACCCTGGGCTTCCTCGAATTCCCCGACGACCTGGCAGAAGTAGCCGTAATCCAGGGTCCCGCCGAAAACACCGATGAAGTGGGGCCTGACCACATAGTACAACTGGCGTATCGAGAACCGGATTTCTCCTTCGCCGCTCGCCTTGGCTGCCGCTTCGGGGATCTTGGACATGATGAGACTCTTTCTCGTTTGGCCAGGTCCGGAAACTCGCGACGGTTGCGACGTCTTGGCCCTTCGAGTGGCTTTGTAGACCGTGGCCTCGATCGAGGTCCAGAGGGGACGCAAGTCGGGCGACTTGCCATCGGAGCAGATCGGCATGAACGGCGTGTCGATGTTGAGCCGGACCTTGACCGGTCGCCGTCCGATCTTCTTGACAGCATGCCGCAAGCCGCAACCGATGATCGCCTGAGTCAGGTCCTTTGGGTTGTGGAACGCCCTGACATCGGACGAAACCGGCGTCCGGTTGGCCGAGATCCAGCACCCCGCCTTGTCTCCCAATTCGGCCCATGCCTCGATCATGAACGGGAGGTCGGGTTGCAAAAGTCCTTTGGACCCCGCGGTCTTGAACGTCCCCACCGTCCTGGCGTATCCCCCATCCATGCCCGGGATCTTCTCTCCGATCCGCCCGAGCCGATCCGGCTTGACCAACCGCGACGACCCTCGGGCCGACTCCAGCAACTCCAACGCCTCGGGCCGGTCGAGGGTGTTGGCCAACCGACCTCGGAAAGGAGCCGCGATGGTCCCGGCGTTGCCCGAGCATCCGTCGAACTCCGCGATCAGATCCCGGACCGTCGGACCGTTTGAAGCCAGGAGAAGTTCGTGGAAGGCGTCATGGTTGTACCAGTGCGGCGACGTCTTGCCCGAGTAGCGGTCGCCTTGACCCGCCATCAGGAGGGCGTCATTGGCCCAGTTCAAGGTTGCGGCGTTGACCTGGATCTTCTCCCCATGACAGACCTCGATCCGGGTCCCAGGGCCGGTCCACTCCTCAAGCCGTTCGTGTTGGGTCGTCCCGTCGTGGAGCGGAGTCAGCCGGAGCCGTCGCCCTCGGGTCGCAACTTCGAGGTATCCCCCGATCGAGGCCAGTACCGACCCAACCACGACCCGAAGCCCGTTGCCAAGGGCACCTCGGGTCGGCAGCCGGAGCAGCTTCGTCGAGGTCAGGGGGCGGGCGATCGAGAACAGGGAGGCGATCTCGTGGTCTTCACCGCCGATCCCGGGTCCGTCGTCCTCGACGAAGAACCGGTTGGTGTCCATGATCCCGACCCGGCAGTCCCCCGATGCGTCGAGGGCGTTGTCCACCAGTTCCTTCGCCACGATGGCCGGGATCTTGTCGACCGAAACCCCGGCCTTCTGGCCGAGCGTGTCGAGGTTCCGGAACAACATCCAGTCTTCCCGCTCAAACATGGGTAAATCTCTGGGGTGTGGCCTGAAAACGGCCATATCGTCGGGGCCGGACTTGAAAAAACCCGGATTCTCGCGGTCGAACAAGCCTGCTTGTTGGAGATGCGAAATCGGGCGAATTTTCAAGTTGGATCGCTTCGTATCCTCACCAGATCGGTTCGAGTCGGGCGATCGGTTGGCCACCTTCGAGACTTGATGCCGCCGTTTGCCATGCCGCCGCCTCGTGACTGGGTTCTCGGTTCTCGCCTTCTTCTGCATTCAATCGCGGATGCCCCGGTCCGATTTACTCGGGTCCGCCCTTTTCCTGCCGCTTCAACTCTTTGACGACCGCCGCTCGGATGAACGCCGCTATCGAGTTGCCTTCCGCGTCGGCAGCCTTTTGGATACGGGCGTGCAAGTCGGAATCGACACGCAACCTGATATCGAAACGGGTATCTGCGTTCACTTTTTTACGCCCCATTGTACCGACCCCCCAATCGCTTGCCGCTATGAGTCCGCACGAAGCGTACCACAAGCGGATAGGGAGTCCTCGAACTGTCCGCATTTATGAGACACGAAACGGCCAAAAAGACAAGGATAAAATATCCGCAAATTATCCGCGGAAAACTATTGACTGTCCGCATATTGCGGATACTATATGGTTGTCGAGACAAGGAACGAACCTGACACCCGACCCGGAGCCGAGACCATGTTGACCCTCATCGCCATCATCGGGACCGCCGTCATCTCCTGGGGAACGGTGGACTTCCTCTTGAGCCTGACCCGCCAGTCCGCCGCCTTGAGCCTGATCGTCTGGGGGCTGGCCATCGTCACCGGGGCTGTCATCCCTTGGGCGATCATCGACGGGATCGCCTTCGCCTTCCGGGGCGACGTGGCCGTTGAAGCTTGACCCAACGAAAAAGGGCCGCGACGTGGTTGCACACGTCGTCGGCCCGGTTTGATCTCTTCCCCAACCCGATCAAGAGCAAGGGACGATCTGATGAACAATCTGACACTGGACCCGATCGAAGTCAACCCCGCCACTCTTGATGCCGTCTTCGAGGACGTTGAATACGACGCCTGGATCGAGGCGAATGCCGACCGCTTGGCCGAGGAGTCCGAAGCCGCCGACATGGCCGAGAGCTATCTCCGGTTCTGACCGACCCGCCCGGCTCCAACGGGGGGCCGGGCTTCCACCCTGGATGTTCAACCGGAGATCCGACCATGCAAGCCTCGACCTTCGTCATCTCGCCTCGTCCGCGTGCTCCGGTCGGAGGGTTATTCGTCGAGGATCGCCAGTACCCGGGAGGTGTCCTACTCCCCGATTCGGCCCGAACCGCCCTCGAAGCCGTCGCCAAGGTGGCGAGCCATGTTGCCCTGGTCGAGCCGGTGGTCATCGGGATTGCCGGGTTCGCCTACCGCCTCGATCCGATCGCCATCGCACCATCGGTCGGGTCGGTCGCCTACTCGCTCCACGACACCGCCAGGAACCGGCTCCACCACGTCCACCGCGACAACTCGGGGGAGGTGGTGTGCGACTGCCCGGACTTCGCCTTCCGCCGCCAAGGGAGCGGCCAGACGTGCAAGCATGGTCGCCGCCTGCTGGAGCTTGGATTGATCCCGACCACCACTCCCCGAGTGCTTCCGACCGTCTTGGCCAACGATGGCGGTGATCTGATCTCCCACGGACGGGAACGGAACGTCGTGGCTTTGGTGGGTCGTTTTGGGTCGGTCTTGGGGGGATGATCGAGAGTGATCGCCAGACCTGCCGCGAAGGGTTCCAAGCGGAACGTGTCGAGGCTGACCCGACCATCGGCGTTCCCTTGACGACCGACGAGCTTCACCTGATTCGTTTTTAAAGCGTTCCCAAGGTACTACCGGGGTACTATCGAGGCAGGCCCGATACGACTTTCCTTGCTTGTTTTCGCTCGCCCATATTGTGTCTTGTGTTGGGACCGAATCGGGGGTAAGTTGTGCCCTATCAGGACTTCCGGACAAATTTCGGGTTTAGCATGTCCGTTTCGACACGCTGGGGGTCGCAGGTTCAAGTCCTGCATCGCCCACTTCCCCGAAAGTGTCGCACCGAAACGCTTTGCGTTACCTCCCGGTGGTCGGGAGCGCGGCCAGAGTCGCTCGCTTGGCCGAACCGACGACCTCAAGCAGGGCCCAAGCTCCTGGGCTCAGGATTAGGATGACCGACAAGTCGGGTCGAGTCCGTCCCGCGCAACATCGTTTCGACGCAACCGGCGACGAGGTGTTGCGTCAGGTTGTAGACGATGATCGGCAGCATCACCAAGGGTTGGGAACCGAGGGCGAGCGAGGCGAGGACCAGCCCCGTCCCGTTGTTGTTCATCCCCAGGCCGAAGATCAGGGCGGCCCGCTGCCCCCGGTTCACGTCGAGGACTCGGCTCAAGGCGTATCCGGCGGCGAAGGTCGAGACGCAAAGCCCGGCGACGAAGGTCAGGATGATCCCGAGGAAATCCCAGTCGGGGTTGCCGACCGCCTTGGGGAGGCAGGACGAAGCGTTCCCATAGCAGAGGACTAACAAAGTGACCGGGGCGACCACCTTGAGCCGCCGCTCGACCGCCCCGATCCGGCCTTCGCCGAGGAGCGAGCGGACCACGACGCCGAGCACGGACGGCAGGAGGACCCACGCCGCCAGGAAAGAGCCGGTGTCCTGGTTCGCCAGGTGGTGCAGTCCCTCGCCGTAACGCCCCGGAGCGATCGCGCCGAGGACGTGGAGCGAGGCGGGGGTCGTGAGCGGGCTCAAGAGCGTCGAACCGAGGACCAGGCCAAGGCTCAAGGCCATGTCGCCGTCGGCGGCCTGCGACCAGCCCGTCGACGATCCGGCGATCGGCATGCTCGAGACCAGGGCCAAGCCGACCAGGACCGTCGCCGCCTCGTCGGGGTTGTGCCAGGCCCGGAGCGCGGGGACCATCAGCCCCAGGAAGAGCAGGGGGACGACCAGGTTCGCCGCCAGGCCGGCGAGCATCACGCCGGGGCGGCGGACGATCTGGCCAACCCGCCCGACCTTGACCCGCATCCCGGCATTGAATAAGAGGAGCGCGAGCAACAACTTCGGCAAGGTCATCGTCCAATGACCGCCGGGCCAGTCGATGACAATGACCTCGGCATCCTTGATCCAAAGCCCAAGCGCCGGGAACGAGGCGGCCAGGGCGTAGCTCGAGACGATCAGCTTGAGGAGGTGTCGGTGGAGGAAGTGCGAAACGTCCGTGGTCCGGCATATTCTTGGGGTCATCGACCCGGCCCTCGGTTCGATCCTGGGAAATTGGGCCGGGACGACCGTCCCTCCCACGCCGAGCATCTTAAACAACGACTACCAGGAGGCCGTGAGCCGGAGATAAGATCGTTCTTATCCCGTTCTCACGGTCGCCTCATGGGCCTGGGGTATCTTGACCTGGCGGTGATGCTCGAAAGAGGTCGAGGCCGCCGAAACCCCCTCGAATTTCTCGCCTTTGGGTCGAACGACTATGGGAATCCGGCTCCTGGTGATCGAGGATGACGACGAGATCGCCGACTTCATCGTCCGAGGTCTCCGCGAGGAAGGGTTCATCGTCGAGCATGCCGCCGACGGCGAGGACGGCTGGCATAAGCTCCGAAACGGCCCCTGGGACGTGGTCTTGCTCGACTGGTGGTTGCCGGGGGCGGACGGTCTGACCCTCCTCCGCCGGCTTCGCCAGTCCGGCGACGACTCGCCGGTCCTCTTCCTCACCGCCCGGGACGCCGTGTCCGACAAGGTCCGAGGCTTGGACGGGGGGGCCGACGACTACCTCTGCAAGCCGTTCGACTTCGAGGAGTTGTTGGCTCGGGTCCGGGCCTTGTCGCGCCGCCAGGGGAAAGCCAAGGGCACCATGCTCGCCCACGCCGACGTCCGGATCGACCTGGCGACGCACCGGGCCGAACGGGCCGGGCAGAGGCTCGACCTGACGGCCAAGGAGCAAGCCCTCTTGGTCTTCTTCCTCCGACACCCCGACGAGGTGCTTTCCCGGACCCGGATCTACGAGCAGGTCTGGGACGAGCGCTACGACGGGATCTCGAACACGCTGGAGTACCACGTCATGGAGGTCCGGAGGAAGCTGGAAGCCCACGGCCCCCGTCTGATCCAGACCCTCCGGGGGCGAGGCTACCTCTTCGGCGAGCGCGACGACCTGGGGCCGACCCCATGAGGCTGAGCACCCGGCTTTCGCTCTACTTCCTGGGGACGGTGGCGATGATCCTCCTGGGGTTCTCGGCGACGCTCCACGGCCTGGCGTCGAAATACCTCCATCGCCAGGCGGACGAGCGCCTCGAAGCGGCTCTTAACACGCTGGTGGCCGCCGCCGAGGTCAACGCGGACGGCGTCGAGTGGGAGCCGTCGGAGCGTCGGCTCTCGTTCGGGCGTCGGACGATCGAAGGGCAGTTCCATTGGGTGGCCGCCGACGATCGAGGGCGTCGGATCGACGGTTCGACCCCGACCGACGTCGGGCCGTCCTGGCCGGATTTGATGATGATCGACCCTCACCCGAGGAAACTCAACGACCCGGCGGGCCGCCCTTGGCGGTTCATGGCCCGTCGGCTCGAACCTTCGAGGCCCGATGGCTTCGTTTCGCCGAATCCGGACCAAGGTTCCCGATCGGGAGACGGGACCCCCCACCGCTCGATCGTCCTGGGAGCGGCCGTTTCGCTCTCGGGGGTCCGCGAGACGCTCCGGACCCTAACCCTGATGCTCGCCGCCTTGTCGGTCGGCACCTGGACGGTCGCCTTGCTCGTCGGAGGGCGACTCTGCCGACGGGCGCTCCGGCCCGTCACCGAGATGGCCCAGGCCGCGCACGCCATCGCCGGCGACGAGGTCGACGAGCGGCTCCCCACCCCCTCCTCCCGCGACGAGTTGGCGGAACTTGGCCGGGCTTTCAACGGCCTGCTCGATCGCCGGCGCGAGTCGCACGAGCGGCAACGCCGATTCACCGGCGACGCCTCGCACCAGCTTCGGACCCCCTTGACGGCGATGCAAGGGCAGGTTGATCTTGCCCTTCGCCGGCCTCGGTCGGTCGAGGAGTACCGGAGGGTCCTCGGGGTCGTCCAGGGGAAGACCAGGCACCTCCGGCGGATCGTCGAGGCCCTCCTCTTCCTGGCCCGGGCCGACGCCGAATCGCAGCGCCCCCAACTCGAACCGATCGAGCTGACGGGCTGGCTCGCCGAACACCTCGACGCCTGGACCGGCCCCCGCCTCGACGACCTCCGCCGGGAAAAGGATGGCTCGGGGCCGGTCTGGGTCCGCGCCCACCCGACGCTCCTCGGCGAGCTGCTCGACAACCTGCTCGACAACGCCTGCAAGTACAGCGAGCCGGGGACCCCGATCATCGTCGAGGCGGGCCGCGACGGCGATTCCGCCCGCTTGGTCGTCGCCGACGGGGGGATCGGGATCGAGCGGGATTCGATCGCCGAGATCATGAACCCATTCTACCGGACCCCCCAGGCCCGATCCCGGACGTCCAAAGGGATGGGCCTCGGCCTGTCGGTCGCTTCGCGGATCGCCGGAACCTTCGCCGGCCGCCTCGACGTGTCGAGCCGCCCCGGTGCTGGGAGCGCGTTCTCGCTGATCCTCCCGGCGCGGGAGCCGCCCCTTGGATCGACCTCCCAGGCATTCGACGTCCAGCACTCAATCTAGGTCGAGGCCGCGCGTGACCGCCGCCATCGCGGCCTTGACCCGGGCTTCGTCGTGGAGCGGGAAAGCATATTCGCGCGATCGAGCGACGGCGTTGCGCTTGAGGCCGGCCTTGACCGCGGCTTGCTCGGCGAGCAAGGCTTGGCGCTCGGCGTCGACGAACGGGCCGAGTTCGAGATTGGCCTGCCGGATCGCCCCGAGCCGGGCCTTTCGCTGGGTCCGGGTGGCCACTTCGCCCTCGATCGCCACCCACTTGGCCTCGACGGCGGATCGGGCCTCGGCGGGTCGAGGTTCGGGGAGGTGGCGGTCGGGGTTGAAGTCGAGGTCGCGGAGGGTCGCTTCGACGCTTCGGAGCCGAGTCGAGGACGCGGGGTCGTCGGGCAAGCCGAGCCACTGGGTCAAGGACAAGGTGAGGAACTTCGGCGGCTCGATCCCGAAGAAGCCTCGGGCCAGTTCGTCGCCGAGTTCGTCGTACTTCGCCCCGCCGATCCCGTGGACGAAGAGGTCGCCGAGGATGTATCGGGCGAACAAAGTCGTCGTCAAGGCCCGGGTCCGGAGCCTGATCCCCTTGCCGGGCAATTCGGCGAGGACGTCGATCGAGCAGCAGGCGTCGCGGTCGGCGTTCAAAGGCAACTCGGCGAACGGGTTGTCTTCCCCGGCGATCCGAAGCTCGATCGTCTGCTCGAGTTGCCGGGCCATCAAGGGCTTCCGCCGAGGCGCGTCGCGCCGCCAGGCCCAGAACGGGGCTTCGAGCCATTCCCCCTGCCGACCCAGCGCCGGGACCGGGTGGTTCTTGCTCCTGATCCCGTAAGCGGCGCGATACCGGGCCAAAGCCGCGTTGTGGGTCGCCTGGAATCGGGGGAGGTTGGCCAGGAGGTGCGAGGCGAACCAGCCGAACGCCTCGGTCTCGCAGACCTGGCCGATCGGGATCTCCCAGTTCCGGACGCCCCACTCGGCTTCCAACTCTCGGCGAGCCAGCGCGAACCGGAGGCCGACGCGGTCGGTGTCGGCCTTGCGGCGGAGGACTCGGGGCCAGAACGTCTCGATCAGGGGTTGGGGCAGGAGGCCGCCCGACATCGCCCGGACCTGGTCGGCGAAGCCGGCGAACATCGCCTCGTCCTGGACTTTTTGATCTTCATAGGGCGACTCGCCCGACCAGATGTCGAACGCGACGGGCGCGACCCGGAGCCGGTCGCCGTCCCGGGACGGGACGCGGATCGACGGACCTTTGGGGATGTCGTTGTCGACGATCAGGTTGAGGCCGACCGCCCGGGACTGCCGGGCCAGTCCGGCGATGGCGAAATTCTTGACCCAGACGCCTGGGTGGAACATCTCGGGCTGGTGCCCGGTGACGACCATCCGATCGAGCGAAGCCGGAGCCTCGGGCAAGTCGAGGCCATGCCGTTCGTGATAATTCCGGGCCAGGGCGATGACCTCGGCGCGGGCCATCGCCCGGAGCCGCCCGGCGCGCCGCCCCTGGAAGTCGTGGTCCCAGTGGCGGAGCCGATCGGCGTTGGCGTCGAGGGCGAAGCCGGCTTCGGGGAGGGGAGGGTCGGCCAGGGTGGCGCCATTGGCCGAAGGGGCCCGAAGGCGGTGGGTTTGCATCAGCGACAACCCCCCGCCACGGTCAATCCGGCCCGTTCGATCGCCTGCTGGAACACTTCTCGGTAATGGTTCAGGCGATAAGTCGCGTCATCCAGGGCGCCGCCGAACGCCCGGTTCTCGTCGAGGTAGATCAACGGGACGGGGACCTCGATGATCGTCATCCCGTGCTGGACCATCTGGACCCAGATCGGCAGCGGCATGGCGTAGCCGAAGTCGGTCACCTCGAGCTTCGCCAGGGCCGACGCCCGGTAGGCTTTGAACCCGCAAAAGGCGTCGGTGAGGTTGAGCCCGAGGCACTCGTTGAGCCAACGGGTCACCTCGACGTTGATCCGCCTCCGCTCGATCGGGGGGACCTGGCTCGGGTCGAACACTTCGAGGTAGCGGCTCCCCGAGACGACGTCGGCCTCGGCCAGCTTCGCCGCGATCTCGGGGATGCGCTTGGGTTCGTGCTGCCCGTCGCAGTCGATCGTCACCAGGCCGTCGAACCCTTGCTCGACCGTGTGGCGAAACGCGCTGTCGAGCCCCGCCCCGTAGCCCCGGTTGGTCGGGTGGCGGATGACCCGGACCCGCGGGAAATTCTTGAGAAGCGCGGGGGTCCGGTCGGTCGAGCCGTCGTCGACGACCAGGACGTTTTCGGCGTATCGAAGGACCTCGGTCAAGACCGGTTCGATGTGGGCTTCTTCATTATAGACGGGGATCGCGGTCAGGATGCGCATGGAACGGCCCCGAGGCAAGGGATTTGACCACGAGAGTGCTTGGGACTCGACCGAAACAGCACCCGGATCGACTTGGCGAACCCAGCCCGGCGAAAACCAGGCCCGGACATCTTAGGAGAAGGTTCCGAGAAGTCAACGTACGTCAATGACAACCGTACGACAAGTCCCCAACCCCTTGACCGGCCTCCTACCGAGGGTCTAGCATGATGGGCGGCTTTGGCTCGATCGTCGCGATGTCGCCCCCGTCCTTCCCATCGACTATTCGTCCTCATTTCAAGTGTTTTATGACCGACACCGAAGCAAACCAAGCGCAAGCGGCGGCCGAGCCCGTGCTCGACGAGACGACGACTCCCCCGCCGGAGCCCTGGACGCCCCGTCGCGTCGCCGAATGGAACGCCTATTACGACGTTTATGTCGCCGCGTTCGTGCTGGCGCTGGCGTTCCTCGGGTCGAGCAACCGGATTCAAGGCGCCAACTCGGGGCTTTGGTCGCTCTTGCAGACGGGTCGGCAAATCTCCGAAGGCGGCTCGCCGATCGGGGTCGACGCCTCGACCCTGGCCTCCCAAGGGTTGCGGTGGGTCAACATCCCCTGGCTCTTCGAAGTGATCCATTACCAGGTCTTCAAGACCGTCGCGGCGTTCGCCCCTCCGCCCGACCCGACGGCCCCCTTGCCGGTGAACCCTTCGGCGATCCGGGGCGAGCAGTTCGGGGCCGGTGCCCTGGTCGCCCTCGACGCCCTGGTCCGGGCGGCCACCGCCCTGATCTTGCTCGGCCTCCGGCGGAAAGGGCCGGGGCTTTGGTGGACGGCGGTTTGCGTCACCGCCGCGCTGGGCGTGACGCTCAGCCCCGAGCCGGTCGAGGCGGTCCGCTTGGCCGAGGGCGGGAACCAGGCGGTCCGGGTCGTCCTGCCGACGATCGGGATTCAGCTCGGGGGGATCGCGGGGACGGGGGCGGTTTCCCCCGAAACCTGGGGCCTCTTGTTCCTGGCCCTGGAACTCTTCCTGCTCCACGGCGCCCTGAACCTGGGCAAAGCGAGTCGGCTCTACGCCCTGATCCCCCTCTTCGCCGTCTGGGCGAACATGGACGAGATGTTCAGCTATGGCCTCTTGATCCTGGCGGCGGCGGCGGTCGGTCGCATCTTCGACGACAGGCGAAATCGCTCGAAAGAACCTACGGTCCCGTCGACGAGGACGACCCTGCTGGTCCTGGCGGCGAGTTTCGCGGCGACCTTGATCAACCCGTCGCACATCTTCGGGGTTTTCGGCGGGTTTGGGATCTTGGTCAAGTTGTTCGGTTCGGACCTGGGTCCGCCGTCGCTCCAGCCGATCTCGATCTTCGGGGCGGCCTTCCTCAAACTCTACGGCCCGGCCTTCACCCGGTCGTTCCAGGCGTATTACGCGGCCTTGATCCTGATCGGCTTGGCTTCGTTCGCGCTCAATCGCCGCCGATTCTCGATGAGCCGCTTCCTGATGTTCGCCGCTGCGGGCTTGATCTGGGGTTTGGCCCTGGTGTACACCGCCGGTTTCGCGGCGGTGTTCGTCCTGGTCCTGGCGCTCAACGGGCAGGAGTGGTATCAGGACACCTTCGGGACCGAAGGGCGGCTCGGGGGCGGCTGGGCGGCCTGGTCGACGGGGGGCCGGTTGATCACGATCGGGGTCATCTTCGGGGCGATCTTCCAGGCGACCACCGGCTGGGGGGGTCAGGTCGGCGAGTCGCGGTTCGGCTTCGGCTTCGACCCCGACGAGTTCCCGTTCGAGTCGGCCGACGCGGTCGCCTCGTCGCCGATCGAGGGCAACGTGCTCAACACGACCCTGGCCCAAGGCGACGCCCTGAGCTGGCGGACCTCGGGCAAGCGCAAGGCTTACATCGACAGCAAGTCGCACCTCTACACGCCGCAGGTCATCGCCGAATTCGACAATCTCCGCAAGGCGATCCGAGACGACAGGGTCGAGGCCTGGCGACCGATCCTCGATCAGTTGAAAATTTCCGCCGTGATGATCCAGACCGCCGGGGCGCCCCTGACCTACGCCAAGCTGATGAACAGCCCGAACTGGACCTCGTTCTACGACGACGGCGCGGTGGTCCTCTTCGGTCGACTCGACGACTCGGCCATCGCCGGGGACGTGGCGTACTTCAAGGGCAGCAAGCTCGACGCCGAGGAACTCGTCTTCAAGCGGCCCAAGCAGGCCGCCCCTTGGGTGGGCACGCCCCGCGAGGTTTCCGAGGTCGTCGACAGCGTGTTCCAGAACCGCCTGCTCAACCGGACCCAACCGCACGTCGAGGCGGCCCGCCACTGGCTCCGCCCCGCGTCCGTCCCCGACGGCTCAAACTATCTGCCCGACCCGGCGCACTGCATCCTCGCCATCCGCGAGCTTCGGGCCGCGCTCAGCGCCAAGCCCGACGACCACTCCGGGTATCGACTCCTCGTCGAAGCCTATCGCCTGTTGCTGACCCAGGAATCGGCGCTGCTCGCCGGGATCGCACCTTCGCAGGACAACATCACCCGGATCGCGCAGGCCACTCTCCAGATGCGGGTGCTCTCGACGAGGACCCGGCAACTCCTCACCGCGCTGAACTTCTCGATCCAGACCCTCCCCCCGGCGAAGACCGCCGAGGACCGGGCGGAGCGGGCCAACCTCAACTACAACCTTTCCCAGCTCGATCTCCAGAACGGCTTCCTCGACCTGGCGCGAGAGCGGCTCCTGGCGATCGACGGCCGCCCCGGCGAGCTGTCCGAAGACTTCTTCAAGAACCAGACCCGGCTCCTGGGCGAACTCAACACGCGGATCGAGCAGGTCCAGACGCAGGTCAACGACCTGGCCATCCAGCGGAGGGCGTCGCCGCAAGACAAGGCGATGTTCGCCCGGAACTCGGGAGCCCCCGGGTTGGCAATCCGGGAACTCGCCGAGGCCGAGCAGGCCGGGGGGAACCAGCCGGGGATTCGGTCCACCCTGGTCGACCTCTACTGCGAGACCGGCCAGCCCGACAAGGCCCAGGACGTGATCTTCACCTTGAACATCGACGACCCGTCGCTCAGCACCGGGGTCGGGACCGCCACCCATCGCCAGGGGATGATTTATTTCCTCTTGGGCAACTACACCAACGCCCTGTCGCTCTGGACCGAGCGGTCGATCGGCCAGCTCAGGACCCAGCGCCTCATGCAAGCCCCGATGGCCGCGCAGGCGTTCTTGAGGGGCGAGCCCGTGGCCGCGACCCGGATGTATATCGAACTCCCCGAGAAGGTCGACCAGCAAGCCGGTTGGGAATTCGAACTCGGGATGGCCGCGCTCGAAGGCGGCCTGCCCACCGCGTTCGTCGCCGAACACCTCAAAACCGCGCTCGAACTCGAACCGAACCTGAGCGTCCGGCCGGTGATCGCCTACTACCTCGAACGACTCGGCGAGCCCGTCCCGCCCCCTCGCCCGACCACCCGATCGGCACCTTCGACGACGACCGGCCCGACCGCGCCCGCCACCCCCGAGCCGGCCGCGATCCCGACGCCGACACCGGCGACGCCCCCGACCGCCGATCCCGCCGAGGCGAAGCCGACCGAACCTCCCAAATCCTGACGGCTGACCGGCCAGGCCATCGAGGATCAACCGCGGACCGCCGCCCGACCCGAAGGGCGACGGTCCGCGGCTTCGTTTCGACCGGATCAGACCGATTGGAGCGTCGTCGCCGGGTGGTATTCCAGGGCCTTCGAGTAGCCCGGCGGAGGCCCTTCGACCTGGTGCTCGCCGGGGGCGGCCCAGGGGATCAGCTTGAAGTCTTCGACGAACAGGACGTAGAGCACCGGGACGACCACCTTGGTGACCAAGGTCGCGATCAGCAATCCGGCGATCTGGACGTAGCAGAGCGGTTCCCAGAGCGGACCCCCCTTGAGCGCCAGGGGGACGAGGCCGCCCACCGTGGCCAGGACCGTCACCAAGACCGGCCGGAGCCGGACCAGGGCGGCGTCGATCACCGCCCGTCGGACCGGCTCGCCCCGCTCGTGGGCCTCCTCGATGTACTCGAACAAGACGATGATGTGGCTGATGATCACCCCCACCAGCGACGACACCCCCAGGAGGGCGAAGAAGCCCAAGGGGATGCCGAACACCAGCAACCCCATCAACCCCCCCACCATCCCGAACGGGACGGCGGCAAACACCACCAGGGGCTTGGTCATGCTGTTGAACTGGAGGATCAAGGCGAGGTAGATCGCGATGATCGAGACCACCATCGAGATCGCCAGCGACCCGAACCCCTTGGATTGCTCCTCCTTCTCGCCGCCGATCTGGAAGTGGTACCCCGCCGGCCAGGTCTTCACCGCCCCGGCGAGCTTGGCCTCGACGTCGTCATAAATTTTGCTCGCCAGCAAGCCCGGCGCGACGTCGCACTTCACCGTCATGCAGCGCTCGTTGTCGCGCCTGCAAACCTTGGGCGGGACGAACTCGGGCCGGAACGTGCCGATCTGGTCGAGCGGGACCTTCGACCCCGTCCTCATCCCCGAGACGTTCAACGTCCGCATGTCTTCCATCCGACTCCGATCGTCGGGGCGGAGTTTGAGCATCACTGGGATCAAGCGGTCGCGCTCGCGGATCGTCGTGGCGGTGAAGCCCGAGAGCGCCCCGTTCATGAGCCGGGCGACGTCCTCGTGCGAGATCCCCGACACGTTGGCCCGATCGGGGTCGAGCTGGAGGCCGATCTGGAGCGACTCGGGGTCCCAGTCGTCCTGAATATTTTCCGCCCCCGGGCTTTGCCTCATGAAGCCCTTGAGCTGCTCGCCGAGGCGGCGGATCGTGGCGATGTCGGGGCCGAGGACCCGGATCTGGACCGGGATTCCGATCGGTGGACCGGATTCGAGCGCCTGGATGTGGACGCGGGCGATCGTCAGCCTGGGGGGCAACGCCTGCTTCAAGGTTTCCAGGACCGCGTAGGTCTTGTGCTTGTCCCGGGTGTGGACCATGACCTGCGCGTAGTTCGCCGCCTGCTGCTCGGGGACGATCGACAGCCAGAACCGAGGCCCCCCCGCGCCGACGAAGGTGGTGTAGGCTTCGACCTCGCCGCCGACGAGTTCGTCGATGGCCCGGATCGCCGCCATCGCCTCCCCCTTCGACTCGCGGATCGACGCCCCCTCGGGCAAGAACAGGTTCACCGTGAACGCCGAGTGCAAATCCTTCGGGAACAGGTTCGTCCCGATCAGAGGCAACAAGCTCAACCCCGCCCCCAAGGCGAACAGGCAGACCGCCAGCGACGCCCACTTGTGCTCCATGCAGACTTCGGAAAAGCCGTTGTAGATCCGGGCGAACCTCGAACCGCCCGACCCGTCGCCCAGGCCCGCTTCCATCCCCTTTTGCCCTCGGAGCAGGTAATAACCCAGGAGCGGGATGAACGTCATCGACACCAACCGGCTGGCGGCCAGGCTCGCCGTGACGACCACCGGGAGCGACCAGATGAATTCCCCCACGCCGCCGCTGACCACCAGCAACGGCATGAACGCCGCGCAGTTGGTCACCGTCGCATAGAGGATCGCCCTGGACAGCTTTTGCGGGCCGAGCCAGGCCGCCACGTCGCGGCGGACCCCGTGGGCCAGCTCGCGGTTGATCGCGTCGCCGGCCACCACCGGGTCGTCGACCAGCAGTCCCAACGCGATGATCAAGGCCGAGATCGAGATCTGCTGGAGGTCGACGCCGATCACCGCGCAGATGGCGAACGTCATCGCCAGGGTGATCGGGATCGACAGGGCGATGATCAGGGCGCTTCGCCACTCCATGAACACCAACGAGACCAGGACGACGATCAGGATCGCCTCGCCGAGACATTCGTTGAACTCGCCGATCTTGAAGTCGACCCGCTCCGGCTCGTCGCTCGTCCGCTCGATCCGGAGGTCGTCGGGCAAGACCCCCCGGAGCGAGGCCAGCCCGGCGTCGACCTCCCGGCTGTATTCGGCGATCTGCGTCCCCTTGACCTGGCGGATCGCCAGGGTGATCGCCCGCTCGGTCCAGAGCCGCTTTTCGCCCGACTTCGAGGGCTTCTTGACGTGAGACTCGCCGCCTTGGGGTTCGACTCCCACCGCTTCGAGGCCGAGCTTCGTCGGCGAGTGGTCGGCGTCGGCCTTGATCGTCCGGAAGTTGAGGATTCGAGGCGGGTCTTCGTACCCCCGGACCACTTCGACCAGGTCTCTGAGATAGAGCGGCGACCCGTCCCGAACGTCGATGGCCAGCGAACCGAGGTCGCCGTCGCCCTTGAGCTTGCCGGTCGGCTTGACCGTGAGGTTCTGCCGGGGGAGTTCGACCGTCCCGCCCGGCTCGACCGTGTTCCGATCTTGGAGCCGGCTCGCGAGCAGCGCCAGGTCCATCCCGAACGGGCTGAGCCTCCGGTTGCTGTAATAGAGGTAGAACGCCTCGTCCAAGACGCCGATCTGCTCGATCTTGCCGACCCTGACCGACTGGCGGAGCCGGTCCTGGATCATGTCGGCGAACCGGTGCAGTTCTTCGTAGCTGTACCGAGCCACCCCGCCCGGCTCGGCCTGGCACCGGCGTTTGAGCTCGTCGGCCAAGGCGTCGGGATCGCCCACCATCACGCCGGGCCAGACGTCGGGGTGACCTAACCCGACTCCGATGTTGTCGGCCTGCCGGCGCTCGACCTCGGCCCGGAGCGATGCGGGGTCGCGCCCCGGGAGGAGCCGGAAGTCGACCACCCCGGCGCCGAGCATCCCGAGCGTGACGCCGTCCTCGATGAAACCATGCTCGCGGAGGTGGTCCAGGCACGATCGCGACAACCGCTCGATCAGATTCGGGTCGATCGTCGAAGGGTGGACGAGGACGCCGCTATAGCGCCGGTCGCGGAGTTCGGCGGGGCGGGCGGCCCGGACCTGGCGGATTCGGTCGGCGATCAGGGCGGCCCGCCGCTCGACCTCGAAGTCGGACACCGGGGGGCTGGTGATCGTGAGCATGATGGCGACGGTGTCGCCGAAATCCTTGTCGAGCTTGGGCCGGACCATCGAGCCGCCGACGGTCGGCAGGTCGGTCATCGCCGACAGCTTGTTGTCGAGGTCTTGCCAGATCGCCTCGGCGTTCCTGGTCGTGTCGTAGAGGTCGACGAAGACGAGCGACATCCCTTGGCGGTTGGTGGACCGGACGTGCTCGACGGCGGGGTTCTCCGCCAGCCGTTTCTCGATCTTCCGGCTGACTTCCTGCTCGACCTCGATCGGGTTGGCGCCCGGGTACCTCGTGGTGACCAGGCCGCTCCGGACCTGGATCACCGGGTCTTGCCGCTGGGGCATCGACCGGTACGCCGCGACCCCGGCGGCCATCGTCACGACCAGGAGCGTCCAGGCGATCGGCCGCTTGTAGACGAAGTATTGGGAGATAGTCATGGATCAGTCCTTGGCCAGTGATCGATCGTCGTCGGGGTTGACCTCGGTTTCGCACCGCCTCGTCAGTCGGCGGCCTTGACCGCCTCGCCGTCATGCAACCGATGAATCCCGGTGGCGACGACCTTGTCGCCCGGCCGGAGGCCGGAATCGGGGCCGGTATCGCCCGACCCCAGCCGGATCGCCACCCGGTTGTCGAGCACGTCGTCGAAGGCGACGGGGACCTGCTTGACGATCGCCTGGCCGTTGTGCTGAGTCAGCCGGTAGACGACCACCGACCGCTCCGAGTTCATCGCCACCGCCGTCAAGGGGAGCAAGAACGCCCGACGCTCGCGGGCGAACCGGACCGTCGCCACCATCCCCGGCCTAAGCCCCCGAGGCTGGTCGATCCGAACCTCGACCGGGTAGGTCCTGGTTTGCGGGTCGGCCGATGAGCCGATCTTGTGGATGACCCCTCCGAACCGCTCGCCCCCCAGCGCGTCGGCCGCGACCTCGATCGGTTGGCCGATCTTCAGCTTGCCCACGGTCGAGTCGGGCACGCTGAAAGCCACCTTGACGCTCGAAAGGTCGAAAAGCAGGAACGCCCGCTGATTGGCCGCGATCCGTTCGTTCCTCTCGACGTAACGCGAGGCTACGGTCGCTTCCGGGAACGGCGATTGGAGCGAACAGTAGCTCAAGTTGACGTCCGCTTGTTCGAGGTTGATCTTGGCCGAGCCGATCTCGCGGCGGGCGACCTCGACGAGGGCGCCCGTGCTGTGGAGCTTGGCCCGCGCCGCGTCGACGTCGGCCTGCGTGACCGAGTTTTTCGCGGCGAGGCGTTCGGTCCGCGAGTTGTCGACCTTGGCCAGATCGAAGTCGGCCAGGGCTTGGTCGAGCCGCCCTTGCGCGGCGGCCAGCCGCTCGACGGCCCCGGCGCGCTCGCGTCGATAGTCGCCCGAGTCGAGCCGGGCCAGGACCGTCCCCTTGGGAACTTGGTCCCCCTCGTGGATCTCGTGCGGAAGCCCGCCCGCCTGATCCACCACCCACAACGATTCCAGCGTCCCACCGACCCGGAACGACAACTCCGCCTTCCGCATCTCCTTGACCACCGCGCTGTAAGACGTCGCCGAGGCGACCACCTCGTCGACGAGCGACACCACCCGGACCGACGGCGGCGCCGGCACGGGGGCCTTGACCTCGTGCGAGGCCGCCAACGCGGCCAGCCGTCCCCGACCCAAGACGATGATCGGCACCAAAACCACGAACGCCACGATACCTGGCGTCGCTTTTCGACACATTGTCAAAAACCGGCGAAAAAAAGGGGCTTCTCGCGGCTCACTCAATCCCGGCGAGGCGGCATTCATCGGCGAAAACCTCCTTCATGGCCCTGAGGCGCGTCGCCTCGTAATCCCATTCCGTAGACAGGGGACGCATCCCATAGCCGTCGAGCAGCGATTGCAGGTTCCGTCGGAACGAAGGCAAGGGCGGTCCGATCCGCCACTCGCTCAAAAGAGATGCGTGATTTAGCATAATCGCATGAGTTCCGATCGCGAGCGAAAACAGGCCGAAGAGAATTTCGCCTTCGCCGCGAGGGGGAGTCAGGACGAGGTCTCCGATCTGGATCGCCTCGGCGATCAGGCCGCGGGGCACGTCGGAGCAGTCCGAATCGAGTCGTTCCAGGGTCCGGAGGCGGTCGCTCGAAGCCCGGTTTTCGAGGTTGGCCATCTTGATGATCAGCTCGGAACGGAAGTAATGCGGATGGAGGCGGGCGAACAGCTCGTCGGCGACGAGGATCGCGGTCATTCTTTCCCGGGGGCGGCCCGACATCCGACTCGCCCGGTCGAAGAGTGAACGGCGACGCTCGATGCTCTGAGCCGCCAATGCGGCGACCAAGTCCTCCTTGGTGGAAAAGTGCTGATACACCGTCCCCTTGGAGTACTCGGTCGCCTCGGCCAGACGGTCCATACTCAAACCGGCGAACCCATGCTCGATGAGCATCTGGCGACCAACCTCCAGGAGCATCTGCTCGCGGTGTTGGACTTCCCGTTGCTTTCGGCTCGACGTGCCCATGCCGACGATTATCGACAACTCGTCAGAAAACGTCAACTTGGGTTCAAAAGAATTTTCCCTCGATGTTCGGCCAAGGGTATAGCTTTCGAATCGGGAGATTCTTCGAGATCAAGAATTGCAAATCGCAGGATTGCAGATCGCAAAGGATTGAAGAATCTCACTTTCCGAGTTTTTTGCGATTTGCAATCCCGCGATTTGCAATCCGAATCTCCAGATTCGAAAGCTATACCCTTCGGGCAAGCGGGCTGCCGGGGCGTTCGACTCGACTTGCGTTGATGTCTCGAAAGCGGATAATCGAGATGAATTTGGTCGGGCAACGGATTCGATTCCGAGACAACTTCGCGTCGAGGGCTTCGGATGGGTCGACCGCCGCTTCGCGTCCTCATCGTCGAAGATGACCAGGATTCGGCCCGGATGCTCCGGGTCTTGCTCAAGCGGTCCGGCTATGAAGCCCGGGTCGAGCATGACGGGCCGGCGGCCCTCGTGGCGGCGGGGGAGTTTCGCCCGCGGGTGGTCTTGCTCGACCAGACGTTGGTCGGGATGAGCGGGGTCGAGGTGGCGGCCGAGCTGCGGTCGGACCCCGAGCGGAAGGGGTGCGTCATCGTGGCGATCTCCGGCCACGGGAAGGATTCCCTCCCGTCGCCGTCGCCGTTCGACGGCCATTTCCAGAAGCCGATCGACCACGACGCGCTCCTCGACTACCTGTCGAAGATCGATTCCCGAGCCTGAAAAAAGGGCGGTTCGGGGGGCCCTGGCCGCCGGAGATGCCCCTGATGCGCCTCGGTCTTGGTCGAAGCCGCCCGAGGCGATCCGTTGGAAGAGAACGGTGGGGTATTTTCGGAGGAAGATTGCGGCAAATCGTCCCGTCTCCGACTATAATCATGAGTGGAAAAGCCGGAAACGAGCGCCTCGACGCGGCGCCGAAGCCGGGCCGGTCGCGGTTCGCCTCGAAGGTGGTCTTCATGAAAGTGCCCGAGCCGGTCGTTCGGCTGCCCTATCGTCGCGGCTCGGTGGAATTCTGCCTCGGGTCCGAAGCGGACCAAGAGTCGGTGTTCCAGACGTTGCTCCACGTCTATCCGGGGGCCGACCGCGAGGCGTTCCTCGGCGCCCTGGGCGACCCGGCCTATCTCCCCGAGCAACGGCTCCTGGTCAAGGTGGACGGTCGGGTCGTCAGCCACGCCCACCTGACCGAGCGGACGATCCGCTACGGGTCGTCCGCGACCTTGGCGATGAACGGGGTGATGTTCGTCGGCACGCTCCCGGAATATCGGGGCCTTGGCTTCGCGCAAAACCTGATCCGGCTGGCCGATGGCCGAGGACGCGAGACCGGGATCGCGGTCCAGGCCCTCACCACCGGGATGCCCCGATTTTACCGGCCGCTCGGCTATGGGGTTTGCGGCCGACAGACCGTCGCGCAGACCTTGAGCCGCAACTTACCCCAGGTCGGCGACGGCGTCGCCGAAGGGCGAGGCGGGTTCTGGCACGTCCGACCCTGGCGACAGGTCGAACTCGGCGACTTGATGCGACTCTACGACGGCCAGTTCGCCCGGACCACCGGGACCGTCGTCCGATCCGAAGATTATTGGCGATGGATGATCGGCCGACGCTACGCCCACGTCATCTGGGTGGCGTGCCAGGGCGAAGCGGTCCAGGGGTATGCGTTCGTCAAGGACCACCGAATCCTCGAGATCGCCACCGACCCGGCGCACCCCCAGGCCCTCAAGGCGCTCTTGGGTCGAGTCCGGGCCGAGGCCCTCGAGCGAGCTTATCCCCAGGTCATCGTCCACGCCCCTTTGGATCATCCGGTGATCGACGCGATCCGCCAGGCGTCCGGCAAGGTGATCGACCTCGAAGAGTCGGATGGCTCGACGTCGATGTATCACATCCCCAGCCTGGAGCGATTCTTGACCTCGGCGATGCCCGAGCTGATCGGCAGGGCCGAAGCGTCCGCGACCTCGGGGGCGCTCGAACTCGGCTTGACCGTCGGCGACCGACGCTGGCTCCTCCACGTCGAGGGGGAAAAGTCGAGGGTCGAACCCGACAGGCTGAGCCGGAGACACCTCACCCTCACCGCCCCGGCCCTGGTCCGCTTGCTGATGGGGCAGACCGGGATCGACCTCGCCGTCGAGGAAGACGGCGCCGAGTCGTCGACCGGCACGGCGCTGGAAACCGCCCGGATCTTGTTCCCCAACCGGCCCGTCTGGCGGAGCCCGCTCGACGTCGCCACGGCTTGACCCGAGGCGCGAAAAAGTCGGTCGAAAACACGATTGGTTTTCGACCGACGGGTAGGAAAAATCGACGATACCGAATCGATCAACGCTTGAAGTGGCGACGCAAGCCGGGGCTGTTGAGGTAGATGCCGAGCGCGGAGTAAGCCAGGAGCGACCCGATTCCCAAGGTGATCCGGTTCAAGTTGAGATTTTCGGTGATCGGGCGAATCTGGGGACCGTCGAGGTTATCGACCGGGTTGGACATCGGGGTCGGGTCGCTGACCACCACTTCGGGCGGCATGTTGGCGTAGTAGATCGGCAGGGCGATCAGGTAGATTGAGCCGACACCCACCGCCAGGCTCAACGCCAGGAACATCGGTCGGATCGACTTGCGGCGGAGGAACTGGACCGCCCCATAGAGGCCGAACATCCAGATGACCAGCAAGAACTGCGCCCCCTGGATCCCGCCGTTCCACTGGATCAGCGAGACCATCGACAGGAGCAGGAAGCCGAACGCGCAGACCGACCCGACGATCATCACTCCCATCGGCGGGGCGGGGGCGCGGTAAGCCACCGGGGCTTCATCGTCGAAGACATCCAGCGGCTCGATCCTCTGGCCGGTGTCGAGGTCGAGTCCGCACCTCGAGCAGAGCGACATCCCGGCCGGGACGATCGAGGAGCAACTGGAGCAGCGCCGGGCTTGGGCCCGAGCTTCGGCCCCCTTGGGCTTCCGGTTCGACTTCGGCTCGTCTTTGAAGAGGGCCATCGCGTCGCCGACGTCGCCGGCCGCCGGGGCGACGGTCTTGGGCGACGGCTTGGATCGGGCGGGCGCCGAGTGTTCGGAGAGGAGCGGCAAGTCGAAGGTTTCCCGGAGCGGGGCCGACGACGAGGGGAGCTCGATGTCGCCGCTCCCGCCGAACGAGGGGAGTTCCAGGCTCCCGCTGCTCGAGGTTTCCCGGACCGGCAAGTAGAGCGAAGACCCTTCCTCGAAGTTCGAGGGGGAGTCCGCCGTCGGCGCCGTGAATTTCGTGTCACATTGGGGGCACTTGAGGCGACGCCCCAGGGCCGACTCGGGCAAGTTCAACTCGATCGAACAACGGGGGCATCGGACCGTGCGTTGCTTGGTCTTTTGGCCCACGGAGGCCGGCATTCCATCCTCGGTCATCCGCGTCATCGGGGACCTCCTCGTGGTGTGCGAACCTTCTGCCAATTCGAGACGACTACTTTATACCCGAGCGAACCGAGGTTGCCTAGTACCATCATGCCTGAGTGCATCGCGGCGTCAACGTCGAATTTACCGCTCTTCGACAATCGTACCTGATTCGAACTCGAAATGTTTCAAACGAAATTCAAGAATTCGTGTTTATCTTTTGCGAGACCCGGCGGGCAAATCGATCCACATCGATGATTCGGCGTTTGTGAAGCCCTTTGGCGACCAGTTCGCGGCGGTCGGAAGCTTCGACCTGGAACGTCACGACGGGCCCGTCGACCAGGATCACCCGGGCCTTGCAGGTGACGTCGGACCCTTCGGGGACCGGGGCGAGGTGCTCGACCTCGACATAGGTCCCCACGCTTCGCTCGTCGTCGGTCAGACACGGGGCGATCGCGGCCCTCGCGGCGTATTCCAGGTGGGCGACGAGCCAAGGGGTCGCCAGGACGGCGGGCATCCGGTCGTCGGCGAACGTGATCCGGTTGGTCGGGCCGACGGTCAACCGTTCCTCGGCGGACATCCCGGGTCGAGGCGCGAATTTCATCGGAGCGTCGGGACCCGAAGGCCCCGCCTGGTTCGGGTTGGTTGGGGGCGGGCGAGAATCGAGAATTTGGTCTTCGGTCCCCGATCTCCGGCGACCTTGATTCGCGAACCGTTTTGCCCATAATCGTGAGGTAAGGGACAATGTCCGCCGACGGATGGTTCGAAGAAGTCTTCGGCCGTTCGACGACTTGCAGTCGATATGGTCATCAAAAAGGGCGTGCCTCCGATGGTCTTCGGCGGTTGACTCGACGTTCCAAACAATAGCCGACCTCGATGGGACAGCGTCGGTGCAATCGGGAGACTCGCGAGAATGCGTCTTCGACAAGTTTCCAGGGTCCTTTCCCTAGGGTCGCTTGGCGTCCCTTTGATCTTGCTCTCGATCGGCTGCGGCTCCCAGGGCGACCCGAAGAACCAGACCGCCCAGGTCCCGCCCTCGAACGCCCCAACGTCCAAGGGTGGCGGCGAGGCGATCATCCCCTCGACCGGCCAGGCGATCGACACCAAGGGGGCGGTCGACGTCGTCAAGGCCGAGGTCAAGGGGGGCGAAGCTGATGCCAAAGGGGGACCAACCCAGGCGGATTACCTCTGGCAGGAAGCGAACCCGGCCCTGATCGTCGACGAAGCTTACACCATCGCCAAGCCGCTCGGGTTGCAAGAACTGGCGCCCGTGCTCCCGAAATACAACATGCCGACCGTGGGCAAGGTCGAACTCGGCAAGCAGCTCTACTACGACCAGCGGATCTCGCTCGACGCGACGGTCAGTTGCGCCTCGTGCCACGACCCGGCCAAAGGGTGGACCGACAACCGAGCGATGTCGGTGGGGATCGGCAACAACGTCGGCTCGCGGAATTCGCCGACGGTCCTGAACACGGTCTACGGCAAGTCGATGTTCTGGGATGGCCGGGCGCCTTCGCTCGAAGGGCAGGCGCAGGGGCCGATCCAGAACAAGATCGAGATGGGCGACCAGTCGTACCGCCAGATCATCGAGCGGCTCCGGACGATCCCCGGCTACCGCGACCAGTTCCGCAAGGTGTTCGGGACCGACGTGACCCTCGACGGGATGGCCAAGGCCATCGCCACCTTCGAGCGGACCGCGCTCTCGGGCGACTCGGCTTACGACCAATATACCGCGGGCGATCCCGACGAGCCCGCCACGTTCACCAAACTGACCTTGGAAGAAAAGCGGGGGATGGTCTTGTTCGGGCTGGGGCTTCAGTCGGAGGACCCCGACAAGGGCAAGATTGACGGCAACCTCAAAGGGCGGGCCAACTGCACCGCTTGCCACGCCGGGGCGAATTTCTCCGACGAGGAGTACCACAACCTGGGCGTGGGCTACGACGCGGCGAAATCGACGTTCGCCGACCTCGGGCGCTGGACCATCGCGCCAATCGGGACCAAGTCGAGCGCCGAGCGAGGCGCATTCAAGACCCCGACGGTCCGCGACATCGTCTTGACCGGCCCTTACATGCACGACGGGAGCGAAGCGACGCTCGAAGCCGTGGTCGAGTTCTACAACAAGGGGGGGAACAAGAACCCCTCGCTCGACCCGAAGATGGCCCCGCTCAACCTGACCGCTCAGGAGAAGGCCGACCTCATCGCCTTCATGAAGTCGTTGAGCGGTGCGGTCGTGACCGTCAGCGTCCCCACTTTGCCCCCCGGTCCCGACGGCAAGAGCCCCGACCCCCGGACGGCCCTGAACGCCCCGGGGGCCTCGACTCAGGCCAAGACCGCTTCGAATCGCCTGATGGACGACTCGCACAAGCTGGTCGGGCTGAGGTGAGATCCGGATCGAAAAGTGGCTCATCCGGGAATCCGGGGTGGTGATTTCAGCGAGTTACCTTCGACATTAAAATCGGCTCGCTGTGCCTGATCGCTCTGGTTCCCGGATGAGCCTTCATCTTTAGCAGCGACCTCGTCTGGGCGCCGTCGCCGCGCCCTTTTTCCGCAGCTTCAACCCCGTGCCGCAGGGGCAATAAATTCGATCCCGATGACGCCTATGTCCGCGCTTTTAGCCCCGAACTCTCAACCAGCTCTGGGAGGCGGATGCGGCCACGCTCAAGCGCGCGGGCGGCAGGCTTGGCGAAACCTACCCGCGTCCCATCGTCGAGCACGGCGCGGAGAGGAGCCGGGCGCTGTCGGCATACGAGCGCGTGAAGAAAAGCTAAATCGACCGCCTCGAAGGCTCTATCTGTTTTAGGCTAGACTATCATTGAAACTGGATCACCACTCGGGGGCTGACCATCGCCGACCCCGGCGAGGCGATAGGCCTGCCTGATTGGCCGGAACCCGAGCACTCTTCTAATGCGAAGAGGGGGGAATAGCGCTGGTAGGCACGATCGTTGCGAGGAGCGACATCACACTCTCGCTGATCGTTGCCAGATCTGCCTTGTCACCTGCCTCGAGCCAATGTTCATAAGCCGTAATGAACACTTGAATCCCCACACGGGCAGCGAGTTGCGCGATATCCGCGTCGACTCCGCGTTGCCGGAGAGCGTCAGTGAACCCGACCGCAATGCTGCGGTGCTTGATCAGATCACGCTCCAACAGTTCCGAATTCGCTGCGATCAATGCGTGCCGTTGGCGCTGGAAGTCCCGTGATCCCAGGCTTTCCCAGTAGAACTCCGCCAAGACCCCAGTGACTACCCGGAGCGGCTCCACAACGTCGGGTGCCTGGAGAATTTTCTCGACGAGCACTGCGCGCAGGTCGCCTGACCCACCGAACAGAACCTCGCGCTTGTCCGCGAAGTGCCGGAAGAAAGTGCGCTCCGTCACCCCGGCCCGCGCAGCGATCTCGGTAGCTGTGGTCTGGTCATAGCCGCGCTCACGGAACAACTCTAAGGCCGCCTGCTGCAGGCAGCGGTGCACCTTTTCGCCGTTCCGAGGCATTGACAAAACTCCCTATTGTCAGTTGCTGACGTTTTGCGGTAGAGTCAGCCACTGACACAATTTAGCCCACCCTTCGGAACATGGCAAAGGAATTCCTCATGAAGCGCGTCCAATATTACCGCTACGGCGGACCGGAGGAACTGCGCATGGAGGAGGTTGCGCTCCCCGAACCCAGGCGCGGTCAAATCCGCGTACGGGTCAAGGCTGCAGCAGCCAACCCGATGGACTGGAAAATTCGCCGGGGCGAAATGAGGGCGCTTTCCGGGTCCCGGTTCCCGCGCGGCCTGGGCCATGATTTCGCCGGCGTGGTCGAAGCCGTCGGGCCGGGCGTGGAACGGCTCAAGGTGGGCGACGAAGTCCTCGGCGTCACCTCCATAAGCCAAGCGGGCACATTCGCCGAATCCCTCGTCGCAGACGAAAAGAATGCCGCGCTCAAGCCGCCATCCATCTCGTTCGAGCAGGCGGCCGCCTTGACCCTGGTGAGCGTGACGGCCTGGAACGCGCTGGTGGCGAAGGCAAAGCTGAGAGCTGGCCAGTCGGTCTTTATCACCGGGTGTCTGGGCGGGGTTGGACGTTCGGCGGTGCAGATTGCGCGCATGCACGGCGCCGACGTCGCCGGCAGTTGCAGCGCGTCCGGGCGCGAGGAAGCACTGGCGCTCGGCGTGGGCGAGGTCGTCGACTATCGCGCCTTCGACATCGCTCCGTATCGACATTGCTTCGATGTGGTCTTCGATGCGGCGGGCGCGTTGTCGCTAAGCCAGTGCGGCGCGATGCTGAAACGCCGCGGCATGTCGCTGCACATCGTCCCCACGCCCGCTAAGCTGATCGGCTGCCTGCTCCCTTCGCGACATCACCTGGTGTTCGGCAATCCGACGCCACAATGCATGGCGGGCATCACCGATGCGGCCGAGCAGGGCAAGCTCGTCCCGGCGATCGGCCGCATATCGCCACTGTCCGAGGCGATCTCGGCCGTCGTCGAACTCGAGACAACAGGCTTGCCCAAGGGAAAGCTAGTGATCGTTCCCACGCGATGATTCCTGAAGCAGACGCCCTCTGTGAACAATTAATCAGCGGAGACTGACAATGACCTTCAAAATAATGGCGCTCGCAACGACAATTGCCGGCAGCATTCTCGGCCTCCGCTTCATCTTCGCC
>JAABUX010001537.1_pt1 | contig 34607 bp, 30 predicted proteins | sample 5561851 | NCBI WGS metagenome assembly JAABUX01 (sample SAMN10711883, study PRJNA513361) | rock metagenome | isolation source: Antarctica rocks | place: Antarctica: Victoria Land, Richard Nunatak red sandstone | collected 2016-01-03
CGGCCTACCTGGTCTTCCCCAACTGGAATACCCTCATGCAGACCCTCATCACCTCAAAACCGCCTCCCGAAATCGCAGACCAAATCGCAATGTGAGCCGTCAGCCATGGCTCAGTTAGAATCGCTGCGCCTGACGGCGGTCAATGCCCCGCCCGATCGGCTTGATGCGAACAGCACCATATGGGGCGGGGGACGGGAACTCTCAGGTCCAGCCTTCATTTGCACCAGGATATCCTGTACAGGCGATGCTCCCGGGCGCGGCGCCAATGTCTTGCACTTGCGCCGACAATGACGAGAGGGTGCGATTTGGCCTATACTCCGCTGGCGATCGAGGATTACGGCCTGATCGGCGATTGCAGTAGCTGCGCCCTGGTCGGACGCAACGGCTCGATCGACTGGCTGTGCTGGCCGCGCTTCGATAGCGCCGCCTGTCTCGCCGCCCTGGTCGGCACCGACGAGAACGGGCGTTGGCTGGTCGCGCCGGAGGCCGAGGCGCGGATCACGCGTTCCTATCGCGACAGCGGGCTGGTGCTCGAGACCGTGTTCGAGACGGCGGAGGGCAGCGTTGCCCTGATCGACTTCATGCCTGTGGACTGCCCGGTGCCGAGTGTCGTGCGGATCGTGGAAGGACGTGGCGGCAAGGTGGCGATGAAGACCGAGCTGCTGCTGCGTTTCGACTACGGCAACTCGGTGCCCTGGGTGACGCGCCTGCCGGACGCGACCGGTATCGTCGCCATCGCCGGCCCGTCGCTGGTGTCGCTGCGCACCAGCGTGCATCTCGACGGCGAGGCGATGGCCACGGCCGGCCGGTTCACCGTCTCCCAGGGGGAACGCGTCAGCTTCGTGCTGAGCTGCGGCGCCTCGCACCTGGCGCCGCCGCCGCCGTTCGACGTCTACGAGGCGCTGACCCGGACCGAGGCCTTCTGGTCGGAGTGGTCCGGCCGCTGCACCTACGACGGCCCGCACCGCCAGATGGTGCTGCGCTCGATGATCACCCTGAAGGGGCTGACCTACGCCGAGACCGGGGGCATCGTCGCGGCGCCGACGACCTCGTTGCCCGAGCAGCTCGGCGGCCCGCGCAACTGGGACTACCGCTATTGCTGGCTGCGCGATGCCGGCCTGACCCTGATCGCGATGATGAACGGCGGCTACTACGAGGAGGCCCGGCGCTGGCGCGACTGGCTGCATCGCAGCATCGCCGGCAGCGCGGACCAGATCCAGATCATGTACGGGATCGCCGGCGAGCGCAGCCTGCAGGAGTGGGAGGTGCCGTGGCTGGCCGGCTACCAGGGCGCCGCCCCGGTGCGCATCGGCAACGGCGCCGCCGGGCAGCTCCAGCTTGACGTCTATGGCGAGGTGGTGACGGCACTGTACCTGGCTCGGCAGGAGAACCTGCGTCAGCCGGAGTATGGCTGGTCGCTGCAGGTGGCACTGGTCGAGCATCTGGCGACGATCTGGCAGCAGCCGGACGAGGGCATGTGGGAGGTCCGCGGCGGCCGCAAGCAGTTCACCGTCTCCAAGGTGTTCGCCTGGATGGCGTTCGACCGCACGATCAAGGACTGCGAGGCGTTCGGTCTCGAAGGTCCGCTGGATGCCTGGCGCGAGATCCGCGACCGGATCCACGCGACAATCTGCAGCGAGGGCTTCAACCAGGCCAAGGGGTGCTTCACGCAGGTCTTCGGCTCGGACGCGCTGGATGCCGGGCTGCTGCTGATCCCGTTGACCGGCTTCCTGCCGGCGGATGATCCCAGGATGATCGCCACCGTGGCCGCGGTCGAGCGCGAGCTGCTGGATGACGGCTTCGTGCTGCGCTACCGCACCGAGAGCAGCGTCGACGGCTTGCCCGGGCGCGAAGGCGCCTTCCTCGCCTGCACCTTCTGGCTGGTCGACAACTATGTCCTGCAGGGTCGCTACCAGGAGGCGGAGGCGCTGTTCGGCCGCCTGCTCTCGCTCACCAACGACCTCGGACTGCTGTCGGAGGAGTATGATCCGAGAGCCAGACGGCAGGTCGGCAACTTCCCGCAGGCCTTCTCGCATGTCGGCCTGATCAACTCGGCGGTGCACCTGCGCAACCGCGCGGTGCCGATGCGCGGCGAGAGCCAGCCGGAGCAGCTGGCGGCGGAGTAGGGGCCGGCTCCTGCGCCCGCCGGATGACAGTGTCGGTCAGAAGTCGGGGCGGCTCAGAAGGGGCCGGTCAGAAGTTGTGTCCGAGCGACGCGACGATGACGATCACGGTCCCGATGGCCAGGTTCGCGCCCACCAGGGACCGGATCGTCTCGAAGGTCTTGGGCTGCGGGCGGATCGCGCGGCGCGCGCGCTGGAACGGTCCGTAGAAGGCCCAGAGGAACGTGATCGCCATGACGATCGCGAGCGTCTGCATCGTGTTGATATGCCAGTCGGCGTGGGCGAAGCCGCCCTCGCGGAAGATCTCCATCGACCAGCCGCTGAGCAGGACCAGCGGCATCACGTACCAGATCAGCCCGAAGAAGCGCTTGAGCGTCTGCAGGGACACCGAGACGCGCTGGGTCTGGTCGAGCAGGCCCAGGCTGGGACGCAGCACGGCCAGGGTATAGGCCGAGCCGCCGACCCAGAGCGCCATTCCGAGCAGATGCACGGCGAGCACGAGGCCCCACAGGATGGTGTCGGATTGCGTCTGCATGGAAACTCCGGCTCGGGAGGCGCTTCAATACGGCCTGAGGCGGCTAAATCAAGTGTCCCGGCAGCCCGGCCGGACGCGAGCATGCTCTTTCCAGCCACCGCCGCGGCATGGTCGTCTCGCTCCCGTGACGGCCCGCTCGTCAACATGGGCAGTCGACAAGTGGAGTGACGCGATGACGCAGGATCGAGCTCTGGCGCTGCTGTCCCCCGACGAGATGGGCCGGGCGGACCAGCTCGCCGCCCTGTCGATACCCTCCTACACCCTGATGCAGAATGCCGGGCGCGCGGTGGCGCGCGCGGCGGTGCGGCGGTTCGGGCCGCGCCGCACGCTGGTGCTTTGCGGTCCCGGCAACAATGGCGGCGACGGCTACGTCGTGGCCCGCCTGCTGTCGCAGCGCGGCTGGCCGGTCACCGTCGCGGCCCTGGCCACGCCGCGCGCCGGCACCGATGCCGGGCGCGCGGCGGCGGAGTGGCACGGTCCGGTGCGGGCGTTCGATCCGGACGACGCGGCGCGGGCCGAGCTGGTCATCGACGCGGTGTTCGGCGCCGGGCTGGCTCGCGCCGTGGACGGGCTGGCGGCGCGGACGCTCGCCGCCGCACGCCGCGTGCTGGCGATCGACATGCCGAGCGGGGTCGACGGCGCCACCGGCACGATCCTCGGCATGGCGCCGCAGGCGGAGCTGACCGTGAGTTTCTTCCGCCGCAAGCCCGGCCACCTGCTGCTGCCGGGACGCGATCGGCTGGGCCGGCTGGAGATCGCCGATATCTGCCTGCCGGACGCCGTGCTGGAACAGATCGACCCGCGTACCTGGCACAACCGGCCCGGCCTGTGGCGGCTGCGTCCGCTAACCGCAAGCGACCATAAATACACCCGCGGCGTGGTCTGCGTCTGCGGCGGTGCGGCTATGGGCGGGGCCGCGCGGCTGTCGGCGGCCGGCGCGCGCGGCGCCGGCGCCGGGCTGGTGCGTATCGCCGCCGGGCACGGCGCGGACGTCTACCGTGCCGGGCCGGCTGGCCTGATCGTCGACGATGCGCCGCTGCAGGACTTGCTCGCCGACGATCGCCGCAAGGTCTGGGTCTGCGGCCCGGGGCTGGACGAGGCTGAGGTGGACGCGGCCTTGCCCATGCTGCTGCGTGCCGGACGCGTGGTGGTGGCCGATGCCGGTGCGCTGTCGCAGGCCGCCGGACAGCCGGAGCGGCTCGCGGGGGTGACGGTGATCACGCCGCACGCCGGCGAGTTCGCCCGTCTGTTCGGCGATCCCGGCGACGACCGGCTCGGCGCCGCGCGGGCCGCGGCCAGGCGTATCGGCGCGGTGGTGGTGCTCAAGGGCTCGGACAGCATTGTCGCGGCGCCCGACGGCCGCGCCGCGATCAACGACAACGCGCCGCCGTGGCTGAGCACCGCCGGTTCCGGCGACGTGCTCTCCGGCATCGTCGCGGCGATGCTGGCCGGCCGCGACAGGGATGACGGCCTGGATGCGTTCGGCGCCGCCTGCGCTGCCGTCTGGCTGCATGGCGAGGCCGGCAGGCTGGCGGGCGAGGGCTTGCTGGCCGAGGACCTGCCGCGCCGGCTTCCCGAGGCGGTGCGGCGCGCCGGCGGATAGGCCCGGCGGATCGGTATGGACCAGCCGCTCGAGCGAACCGCCCGTCGCACGGCCCTCTATTGCCTCGGCGATGGGGCTGGGCTAAAGGCGCGCCCTCACGGCTGCGGCTCCGGCGGACGTGCCGGCGGGCGTGGTGGAACTGGTAGACACGCCAGATTTAGGTTCTGGTGGCGCAAGTCGTGGGGGTTCAAGTCCCTCCGCCCGCATACCGGCCCTATCGCATCCGAGCCGCTTTCTCCGGAATGCAGCGACTTCGCCCCGAGATGGTGCAGAGACCTTGAGAGGATGGCCTGGCAGATGCAGGTGACTGAGACGCTTTCCGACGGCCTGAAGCGGGGCTTCACCGTCGTGGTGCCGGGCGCCGAGGTGGAGGGCAAGCGACAGGCCCGCCTGACCGAGCTCGGCAAGACCATGAACCTGCCCGGCTTCCGGCCCGGCAAGGTCCCGCTCTCGGTCGTGCGCCAGCGCTATGGCACCGCGGTCACCGGGGAGATCCTGGAGCAGACGGTCAACGACGCGACCCGCGACCTGCTGGCCGAGCGTGGCCTGCGCTCCGCGAGCCAGCCGAAGGTGGACCTGGTACGGGGTCCGGTCGGTGCCGGCGCGCCCGAGAATGCTGCCGGCGACCTGGAGTTCACCGTCGAGCTGGAACTGCTGCCCGAGATCGTTCCCCCTGACCTCGGCGGCCTCGCCTTCACCCGCCTGAAGGCCGAACCTGATGCGGCGACCATCGACCGCGCGCTGGCCGACATCGCCAAGCGCCAGCGCAACTTCGAAACCGTCGACGAGCAGCGCCCCGCGGTGCATGGCGACGTGCTCAACGTCGACTTCGTCGGCCGCGTCGATGGTGTTGCCTTCGACGGCGGCGCCGGCTCGGACGTGAACATCGAGATCGGCGGCGCCGGCTTCATCCCCGGCTTCGCCGAACAGCTGGAGGGACTGGCGCCGGGCGAGGCCCGCACCATCGAGGTGACCTTCCCGGAGGAGTATCAGGCTGCCGAGCTGGCGGGGAAGACGGCGACCTTCGACATCGCTGCCAAATCGCTGAAGCGGGCGGTCGATCTGGAGCTGGACGACGACCTCGCCAAGACGCTTGGCTTCGAGGGACTGGAGCAGGTGCGCACGGCGATCGGCCAGCAGGTGCAGGCCGAGTACGACCAGCTCTCGCGCATGCGCCTGAAGCGGGAGCTGCTGGATGCGCTCTCCGAGAAGGCCAAGTTCGCGGCCCCGGAGGGCATGGTCGACAGCGAATTCGCCTCGATCTGGCAGCGCGTCGAGGCCGACCTCAAGGAGGGACGCCAGGACGACGAGGATCGCGGCAAGGACGAGGAGGCGTTGCGCGCCGACTATCGCCGCATCGCCGAGCGCCGCGTCCGCCTGGGCCTGCTGCTGGCCGAGATCGGGCGCGCCGCCGGCATCTCGGTGACGCAGGACGAGATGGTGCGGGCGATGCGCGCCGAGGCCGGCCGCTATCCCGGCCAGGAGCAGATGGTGATCGACTTCTTCCGCAAGAACCCGCAGGCGGCGGAGACGTTGCGTGGGCCGATCTTCGAGAACAAGGTGGTCGACCACATCCTCGACCAGGCCGCCATCGAGGACAGGACGGTTAGCCCGGAAGAACTGGCGGAGATGCCCCCCGGCGAGGTGTGACCGCGCCGGGGGGGTTCCCTGCCGGCATATTCGGACTATCTTGTTATCAGGCTCGGGAGATCGGCCTCCCGGACCATGGCGGTCCGCGTGAACCGCGAGCGGCCTTCAGGTCGGGGAACAGGCAGATGAGGGATCGTGGTCCGATGGAAATCTACAATAACGCCCTCGTGCCGATGGTGGTCGAGCAGACCTCCCGCGGCGAGCGCGCCTTCGACATCTACTCGCGGCTGTTGCAGGACCGGATCATATTCCTCACCGGTCCAGTCTATGACGGCGTCGCCTCGCTGATCTGCGCGCAGCTCCTGCACCTGGAGAGCGTCAATCCGAGCAAGGACATCTCGTTCTATATCAACAGCCCGGGCGGCGTGGTCTCGGCCGGTCTCGCGATCTACGACACCATGCAGTACATCCGCAGCCCCGTGAACACGGTCTGCATCGGACAGGCGGCGTCGATGGGCTCGCTGCTGCTCGCCGCCGGGGCCAAGGGCAAGCGGCTGGCACTTCCGAACGCGCGCGTCATGGTGCACCAGCCCTCCGGCGGCGCGCAGGGCCAGGCGAGCGACATCGAGATCCAGGCCAAGGAAATCCTCTACCTGCGCCAGCGCCTGAACGAGATCTACAAGGAGCACACCGGGCAGACGCTGGAGGCGATCGAGCAGAAGCTGGAGCGCGACACCTACCTGTCCGCGGCCGAGGCGATGGCGTTCGGGATCGTCGACGAGGTGCTGCAGAACCGCCCGGTCCCGGCGGGTGATGACGGCGGCAAAGGCTGAAGCGGGCTTCCTGCCTGTCTCGCAGAGTATTCCGAGAGCATGTGTCGGCCGTGATGCTCGCCGGACGCCGTACTGATAGGGCCGATCTCCACCCTTGATGCGGCTTCCGGGACAGGTCTAATGTCGTAAGCTTGACCCAGGGGCGCTCTTGCAACCCTCAGGGGTAGGAGAGGCTATGAGCAAGTCCAGCGATTCCAAGAATACCCTGTATTGCTCGTTCTGCGGCAAGTCGCAGCATGAAGTGCGCAAGCTCATCGCCGGCCCGACCGTTTTCATCTGCGACGAGTGCGTCGAACTCTGCATGGACATCATCCGTGAGGAGCACAAGACGCATCTGGTGAAGTCGAGGGATGGGGTGCCGACCCCAAAGGAGATCTGCAAGGTCCTGGACGACTACGTCATCGGCCAGTTCCACGCCAAGAAGGTGCTCTCGGTCGCCGTCCACAACCATTACAAGCGGCTGGCGCACGGCGCCAAGAACAATGACGTCGAGATCGCCAAGTCCAACATCATGCTGATCGGGCCGACTGGCTCGGGCAAGACGCTGCTGGCCCAGACCCTGGCGCGCATCCTCGACGTGCCGTTCACCATGGCGGACGCCACCACCCTGACCGAGGCCGGCTATGTCGGCGAGGACGTCGAGAACATCATCCTCAAGCTGCTGCAGTCGGCCGACTACAACGTCGAGCGGGCGCAGCGCGGCATCGTCTATATCGACGAGGTCGACAAGATCAGCCGCAAGTCGGACAACCCGTCGATCACCCGCGACGTGTCGGGCGAGGGCGTGCAGCAGGCCCTGCTCAAGATCATGGAGGGCACCGTCGCGTCGGTGCCGCCGCAGGGCGGACGCAAGCATCCCCAGCAGGAGTTCCTGCAGGTCGACACCACCAACATACTGTTCATCTGCGGCGGTGCGTTCGCCGGGCTGGAGAAGATCATCGGCGCCCGCGGCAAGGGCGCCGGTGTCGGTTTCGGCGGCGTGGTGCAGGCGCCCGACGAGCGGCGCATGGGCCATATCCTGCGCGAGGTCGAGCCGGAGGATCTGCTGAAGTTCGGCCTGATCCCGGAGTTCATCGGCCGCCTGCCAGTGGTTGCCACGCTGGAGGACCTCGACGAGGCTGCCCTGCTCGAGATCCTGACCAAGCCGAAGAACGCCCTGGTCAAGCAGTATGCCCGCCTATTTCAGATGGAGGGCGTCAAGCTGTCCTTCACCGAGGACGCGCTCAAGCAGGTGGCGCTGCGGGCGATCGCCCGTCGTACCGGCGCCCGCGGGCTGCGCTCGATCATGGAGAGCATCCTGCTCTCGACCATGTTCGACCTGCCCGGGCTGGAGAACGTGGACGAGGTGGTGATCAACCGCGAAGTCGCCGAGCAGAAGGCCGATCCGGTCTTCGTCTACGGCAAGGAGCGTCCGGCGGAGCAGTCCGCCTAGCCGCACCTCGCCCCCACCGCGGCGGGCGCCTTGTGCGGCGCCGCGGCTGTGCCGATATCGAATAACACAGACCACGGATGTTGCCGTGCATGAAGACCCGGTGTGCCGCAGGCGGGCGCCTGGTTTTCGACTGTCCTTCAGGAGGTCGACGAGATGACTGACTCCCCGAAGCCCGCGAAGCCGGAGAAGGCCGCACCGGGCAGCGAAGCCGAGGCACCCGCGGCCGCGAGCAAGACCATCGTCGGCGCAGCGCCGGCCAAGGCCGCGGCAAGCGATAGGCCGAAGGCCGCCGAGGCGGCGGGCCGCGGCGGCGACGAGCACCCGGGCGAAGAGACGCTGGCGGTGCTGCCGCTGCGTGACATCGTGGTGTTCCCACACATGATCGTGCCGCTGTTCGTGGGGCGCGAGAAGTCGGTCCGCGCGCTGGAAGCGGTGACCAAGGACGACAAGCAGATACTGCTCGTGGCGCAGAAGAACGCGTCGCAGGACGATCCGGCTGCCGACGACATCTACCGTTGCGGTACCGTTTCGACCATCCTGCAGTTGCTCAAGTTGCCCGACGGCACCGTCAAGGTGCTGGTGGAAGGCGGCCGGCGCGCCCGCATCCGCGACTTCCGCGAGACCGAGAGCCACTTCGAGGCGACCATCGACGAGATGCCCGAGGCGGCCCCGGACGCGTCCGCCGGCAGCGAGATCGAGGCGCTCAGCCGGACCGTGGTCAGCCAGTTCGAGCAGTATATCAAGCTCAACAAGAAGATCGCGCCCGAGGTGCTGGTCTCGCTGAACCAGATCGAGGAGCCCTCGAAGCTCGCCGACACCATCGCGAGCCACCTGAACCTCAAGATCTCCGAGAAGCAGGAGCTGCTCGAAATCGCCCCGATCTCCGAGCGCCTGGAGCGCGTCTTCGCCCACATGGAGGCGGAGATCGGCGTGCTGCAGGTCGAGAAGCGCATCCGCAACCGCGTCAAGCGGCAGATGGAGAAGACCCAGCGCGAGTACTACCTGAACGAGCAGCTCAAGGCGATCCAGAAGGAGCTCGGCGAGGGCGAGGACGGCAAGGACGAGACCTCCGAGCTAGAGGAGCGCATCAAGAAGACCAAGCTGTCCAAGGAAGCCCACGACAAGGCGATGGGTGAGCTCAAGAAGCTGCGCGGCATGAGCCCGATGTCGGCGGAGTCCACCGTGGTGCGCAACTACCTCGACTGGATGCTGAGCATCCCGTGGAAGAAGCGCTCCAAGACCCGCACCGACGTCGCCGAGGCCGAGCGCGTGCTCGACATCGACCATTATGGCCTCGACAAGGTCAAGGAGCGCATTCTCGAGTATCTCGCGGTGCAGTCGCGCGCTAACAAGCTCAAGGGGCCGATCCTGTGCCTGGTCGGACCGCCCGGCGTGGGCAAGACCTCGCTCGGCAAGTCGATCGCCAAGGCGACGGGGCGCAACTTCGTGCGCATGTCGCTCGGCGGCGTGCGCGACGAGGCGGAGATCCGCGGTCATCGCCGGACCTATATCGGCTCGATGCCCGGCAAGATCGTCCAGGGCATGAAGAAGGCGAAGAGCTCGAACCCGCTGTTCCTGCTCGACGAGGTCGACAAGCTCGGCAACGACTGGCGCGGCGATCCGTCCGCGGCCCTGCTCGAGGTGCTCGACCCGGAGCAGAACAGCACCTTCGCCGACCACTATTTGGAGGTCGATTACGACCTGTCCGACGTGATGTTCGTGACCACGGCCAACAGCCTGCACATGCCGCAGCCGCTACTCGACCGCATGGAGATCATCCGGATCGCCGGCTACACCGAGGACGAGAAGATCGAGATCGCCAAGCGGCATCTGATCGCCAAGCAGGGCGAGGCGCACAGCCTGAAGCCGGAGGAGTGGTCGATTACCGAGGACGCGCTGCGCGAGCTGGTACGCACCTACACGCGTGAGGCGGGCGTGCGCAACCTGGAGCGCGAGATCGCCAACCTGGCGCGCAAGGCGGTCAAGGAGATCGTGATCGGCAAGGCCAAGAAGGTCGCCATCACCCGCAAGAACCTGGAGAAGTACGCCGGGGTGAAGCGCTTCCGCTACGGCGAGGCGGAGAGCGAGGACATGGTCGGCGTGGTGACCGGCCTGGCCTGGACCGAGGTCGGCGGCGAGATCCTGACCATCGAGAGCGTGATGGTGCCGGGCAAGGGCGTGGTCAAGCACACCGGCAAGCTCGGCGACGTGATGCAGGAGAGCGCCTCGGCGGCACTGAGCTACGTGCGCAGCCGCGCGGCCAGCTTCGGCATCAAGCCGACGCTGTTCGAGAAGCGCGACATCCACATCCACGTGCCGGAGGGGGCGACCCCGAAGGACGGCCCTTCCGCGGGCATCGCCATGGCGACGTCGTTGATCAGCGTCATGACCGGAATCCCGATCCGGCGCGACGTCGCGATGACCGGCGAGATCACGCTGCGCGGCCGCGTGCTGCCGATCGGCGGCCTCAAGGAGAAGCTGCTGGCGGCGCTGCGCGCGGGCATCACCACGGTGTTCTTCCCCAAGGACAACGAGAAGGACCTCGCCGAGATACCGGACAATGTGAGGAAGCACCTCAAGCTGATCCCGGTGGCGCATGTTGACGAGGTAATCGCCCAGGCCCTGGTGCGCCCGCCCGAGCCGATCGAGTGGGCGGAGCCGGCCGATCCGGTGGCGAGCAGCGTGGACCTGCCGGCGAGCCCGTCGCTGCCGCATTAGGTCGCGCCGCATCAGGCGGCAGGAACCCGTCTCGGCGGTTGCCGACGCGGCTGATCTGCCGAAGACCAGAGCGGGCAGGTGGTGGACGCCGTGTTCACCTCCATCGAGAAGGCGGTGAGGAACCGGCGGGAGGTTCGTCTGGCCGGGTTCGGCACCTTCGTCACGGCCAGCCGCAAGGCCGCCAAGGGCGGCCCGCGCACCGGCGAGGCAGGAATTTTCAGCGGATCGACGTTGATCCGGTGGGCCGTCCCGTGGCCGGGGCCGCCCTTTGGCTGTACAAGGGTTAAGGCAACAGGGTTTGGGAGGGCGGTTAGCTCAGCGGTAGAGCATCTCGTTTACACCGAGAGGGTCGGCGGTTCGAAACCGTCACCGCCTACCAACCCACATATCCTTGGCGCCGACCGGCCGCCTTGTCGGGTAAGGCGGGTTGACGCCGCCGGGTCCGCCCTCTAAACCGCCGCTCACGCCAGTTGCGGGTGTAGCTCAGTTGGTTAGAGCGCCGGCCTGTCACGCCGGAGGTCGCGGGTTCGAGCCCCGTCACTCGCGCCACTTCCTCTCCTGTCCGTCCGCGGGCAGGGAAGCGGCAACTGCCTGTCGGCGCGCGGTAAATCATCACCAAAAAATGCTGCATCTGCACACTGGTGATGAATACGCCTCGGACCTAAATCCGTGCTGTAATCAATCGGTTCCGGCTGTAACGGTTTGACCGGTTGGACGTTGTCCGTCACGAAACAGAAGGCCGGGTCGACGCACGCCCCAGGGAGACCTCACGATGCACGCGGTGCTATCGAACTACTTCCCGATCCTGGTTTTCGTCGTCATCGCCTTCGGCATCGCCGGCGCCATGCTTGGCGGTTCGCTGCTCGCGGCGCGGCAGAAGCCCTACGCGGAGAAGCTGACCGCCTACGAGTGCGGCTTCGAGGCGTTCGACGATGCCCGCCGGCGCTTCGACGTGCGCTACTACCTGGTCGCCATCCTGTTCATCATCTTCGATCTCGAGGTCGCCTTCCTGTTTCCCTGGGCTGTCAGCCTGTACAGGATCGGGTGGTTCGGGTTCCTCTCCATGCTGGGCTTCCTGGGCGTGCTGACGGTGGGCTTCATCTACGAGTGGCGCAAAGGCGCGCTGGAATGGGAGTGATCCGACCATGAATACCGATATCGTCCCCGACGACGTCGCGGCGCGCGCGGTCTGGAACCGCGAGATGCTGCCGCCGGGCCCGCAGCAGGACGCCCTCGTCCGCGGCATCACCGGAGAGATCACCGACAAGGGCTTCGTCGTCGCCAACCTCGACAAGGTGGTGAACTGGGCGCGCACCGGAAGCCTGTGGCCACTGTCGTTCGGGCTGGCCTGCTGCGCCGTCGAGATGATCCACGCCTTCATGCCGCGTTACGACCTGGACCGGCTCGGCATCATTCCGCGCGGGTCGCCGCGCCAGGCGGACGTGATGATCGTCTCCGGCACGCTGACCAACAAGATGGCGCCGGCCATGCGCCGGGTCTACGACCAGATGGCCGAGCCGCGCTGGGTGATCTCGATGGGTTCCTGCGCCAACGGCGGCGGCTACTACCATTACAGCTACTCGGTGGTGCGCGGCTGCGACCGCATCGTGCCGGTGGACATCTACGTCCCGGGCTGTCCTCCCACGGCGGAAGCCCTCGTCTACGGGATCATGCAGCTCCAGAAGAAGATCCGGCGGACGGGAACCATCCTGCGTGGCTGAGAACGTGACTCGCGGCGCCCCCACGGCGACGCTGGGGGTGATGGCGGTGGCCCTGGCGACGTCGGTGCCCGGCGTCTCCACCGCGGCGGTCCACCAGGGCGAACTGGTCGTCACCACCGACCGGGCCTCGCTGCTCGGGCTGATGACGATGCTGCGCGACGATCCGCGCTTCTGCTTCGAGCAGATGATGGATCTCTGCGGGGTGGACTTCCCGGCGCGCGCCGAGCGCTTCGACGTGGTCTACAACCTGCTGTCGGTGACGCGTAACCACCGCATCAGGGTGATCGTCACCACTGACGAGGTGCAGCCGGTTCCGTCGGTGCATCACATCTGGCCGTCCGCCACGTGGTGGGAGCGGGAGTGCTACGACCTGTTCGGCGTGCTGTTCTCGGGCCAGCCGGACCTGCGCCGGATCCTGACCGACTACGGCTTCGAGGGGCACCCGCTGCGCAAGGACTTCCCGCTTACCGGATACGTCGAGGTGCGATACGACGTCGATCGCCGGCAGGTGGTCTATGAGCCTGTCAAGCTGAGTCAGGATTTGCGCGATTTCGACTTCGAGAGCCCCTGGGAAGGCGTGCTGACGCTGCCGGGCGACGAGAAGGCGCACGAGAACAGGCAGAACCCGAATATCAGCACCCCGGGAGGCACGCCGCGATGAGCGACATCATTCTGCGCGAAGACATCCCCGACACGATGCAGCCGAATACCCCCGAAGGGGACAGGCGGGTCAGCACGGTCGAGATCGACAGCCACTCGCTGAATTTCGGACCGCAGCATCCCTCCGCGCACGGCGTGCTGCGGCTGGTTCTGGAGATGGACGGCGAGGTGGTCGCGCGCGCGGTGCCGCATATCGGCCTGTTGCATCGCGGCACTGAGAAGCTGCTCGAATACAAGACCTACATGAAGGGCCTGCCGTACTTCGACCGGCTCGACTACGTGTCGCCGATGTGCATGGAGCAGACCTTCACGCTGGCGACCGAGAAGCTGCTCTCGATCGAGCCGCCGGAGCGGGCGAAATGGATCCGGACGATGTATGCCGAGATCACCCGGGTGCTGAGCCACCTGCTCAGCGTGACCTCGTTCGGTCTCGATTGCGGGGCGCTCACCCCGGCGTTGTGGGGCTACGAGGAGCGCGAGAAGCTGCTCGAATTCTACGAGGCCGCTTCGGGTGCGCGCTACCACGCCAACTACATCCGGCCCGGCGGCGTCGCGCGCGAGCTGCCCGCGGGCCTGACCGACCGCATCGCCCTGTGGACGGAGCAGTTCCCGACGTTCATCGACGATCTCGAGAGCCTGCTCACCGGCAACCGGGTCTGGAAGCAGCGCACCGTGGGCATCGGCGTGTTCAGCGCCGAGCAGGCGCTGGCGTGGGGCTTCTCGGGGCCGAACCTGCGCGCGTCCGGGGTACCGTGGGACCTGCGCCGCACGCAGCCCTACGACATGTACGACCAGGTCGAGTTCGCGGTGCCGGTGACGCGCAACGGCGACTGCTACGACCGCTACCTGGTGCGCATCTCCGAGATGCGCGAGAGCGTCAAGATCGTGAAGCAGTGCCTGGCGAAGATGCGGCCCGGCCCGATCAAGCTGCAGGACCACAAGATCACGCCGCCGACGCGCCGCGACATGAAGCGCTCGATGGAAGCGCTGATCCACCACTTCAAGCTCTATACCGAGGGCTATCACGTGCCTCCCGGCGCCACCTACACGGCGACCGAGAGCCCGAAGGGTGAGTTCGGGGTGTATCTGGTGGCCGACGGCAGCAACCGGCCTTATCGCTGCAAGATCCGCCCGACCGGGTTCGCCCACCTGCAGGCGATGGACGAGCTGTCGCGTCGGCACATGCTGGCGGACGCGGTGGCGATCCTCGGGTCGCTCGATCTGGTGTTCGGAGAGGTCGACAGGTAGCGCGCATGTCGGGACATTATTCCTCGGAAAATATCGGCTACGGCTCGCCGGGCCACGCTCCCACCGTGGCCCCGGCGCAGCAGCCGGAGCAGTTTGCCTTCGACGAGGCCAGCGAGAGCGAGATCGCGGTCCTGCTCGCGCGCTATCCGGAGGGGCGGCAGGCCAGCGCCGTGATCCCGCTGCTCTACCTGGCGCAGAACCAGATGGGACGGCAGACCGGCAGCGCCTGGCTGCCGCGCGTCGCGATGGACGTCGTGGCCGCGCGGCTCGAGATGGCGCCGATCCGGGTGTACGAGGTCGCGACCTTCTACCTGATGTTCAACACCAAGCCGATCGGGCGCTACCACCTGCAGGTCTGCACCACCACGCCGTGCTGGCTGCGCGGCTCGGACGAGGTGACCGCGGCCTGCCGGGCGGCGACCGGCATCAAGGGCTGGGAGGAGAACTCGACCGATGGCCTGTTCACGATGACCGAGGTGGAGTGCCTGGGCGCCTGCGCGAACGCGCCGATCCTGCAGGTCAACGACGACTTCCACGAGGACCTCGACGGCGCGCGCACGACGGCCCTGCTCGATGCGCTGCGTCGCGGCGAGGTGCCCAAACCGGGGTCCAGCATCGGCCGCCTGTGCTCGGCCCCGGTCGGCGGGCGCACGACGCTGCTGGACCAGCCGGCTCCGCCGCGGGAGGCCGGCAAGACCGCCTCCGATACACCTGACGCGCCGCGTACGGCGTGAGGACCACGAGATGCTGAGCGACAAGGACCGGATCTTCACCAACATCTATGGCCAGGACGATCCCTTCCTGGCGGGCGCGCGGCGCCGCGGCGACTGGGACGGTACGGCGGCGATCCTGGCGCGCGGACGCGACGGGATCATCGCCGAGATGAAGTCGTCCAACCTGCGCGGCCGCGGCGGCGCCGGCTTCCCGACCGGGCTGAAATGGTCGTTCATGCCGAAGAACTCGGATGGGCGGCCCAGCTACCTGGTCATCAACGGCGACGAGAGCGAGCCCGGCACCTGCAAGGACCGCGAGATCATCCGCCATGAGCCGCACAAGCTGATCGAGAGCGCGCTGATCGCCTCGTTCGCGATGGGCGCGCATACCTGCTACATCTACATACGCGGCGAGTACTACAACGAGGCGCGCAACCTGCAGATCGCCGCCGACGAGGCCTACGAGGCCGGGCTGATCGGCCGCAACGCCTGCGGCTCGGGCTGGGACTTCGACTTCTACATCCATCGCGGCGCCGGCGCCTATATCTGTGGCGAGGAGACCGCCCTGCTGGAGAGCCTGGAGGGCAAGAAGGGCCTGCCGCGCATGAAGCCGCCATTCCCGGCGGCGATGGGGCTGTATGGCTGTCCGACCACCGTCAACAACGTGGAGAGCATCGCGGTGGCCTCGGCGATCATGCGCCGCGGCGGCGCCTGGTTCGCGGGCTTCGGCCGGCCGAACAACGCCGGCACCAAGCTGTTCGCGATCTCCGGGCACGTGAACCGGCCCTGCGTGGTCGAGGAGGAACTCAGCCTGCCGATGCGCGAGATCATCGACCGCCATGCCGGCGGCGTGCGCGGCGGCTGGGACAACCTGCTGGCGGTGATCCCCGGCGGCTGCTCGGTGCCGCTGCTGCCGAAGGCGATCTGCGACACCGTGCTGATGGACTATGACGGGCTGCGCGAGCAGAAGTCCGGCCTCGGCACCGCGGCGATGATCGTGATGGACCAGTCCACCGACATCATCCGCGCCATCGCCCGCTTCTCGCGCTTCTTCAAGCACGAGAGCTGCGGCCAGTGCACGCCCTGCCGCGAGGGCACCGGCTGGATGATGCGGGTGATGGACCGCATGGTCGCCGGCCGCGCCGAGATCGAGGAGATCGACATGCTGGAGCAGATCACTCGCCAGATCGAGGGTCATACCATCTGCGCCCTCGGCGATGCCGCGGCGTGGCCGGTGCAGGGATTGATCCGGCATTTCCGGCCGATGATGGAGGAGCGCATCACGGCCTATCGCGCGGCGCATCCGGTCGGCGCCCCGGGGGGGCGGCTGGCGCCGACGCCGTCGAACCTGCCGCTTCCGATGGCGGCGGAGTAAGGGCGATGGCGAAGGTCACCGTCGACGGGATCGTGGTCGAGGTGCCGAACGGCTCCTCGGTGCTGCAGGCCTGCGAGGCAGCGGGCAAGGAGATCCCGCGCTTCTGCTATCACGAGCGGCTGTCGATCGCCGGCAACTGCCGCATGTGCCTGGTCGAGGTCGCCAAGGCGCCGAAGCCGGTGGCGTCGTGCGGCTACCCGGTGATGGACGGGATGGTGGTGAGCACCGACACCGCCGTGGTGCGTAAGGCGCGCCGCGCGGTGATGGAGTTCCTGCTCATCAACCATCCGCTCGATTGCCCGATCTGCGACCAGGGCGGCTATTGCGACCTGCAGGACCAGGCGTACTCGTACGGCTCGGACCACTCGCGCTATGCCGAGAACAAGCGTGCCGTGAAGGACAAGTATCTCGGCCCGCTGGTCAAGACGGTGATGACGCGCTGCATCCAGTGCACGCGCTGCATCCGCTTCGCCACCGAGATCGCCGGCGTGCCGGAGCTGGGCGCCACCTCGCGCGGCGAGAACATGGAGATCACCACCTACGTCGAGAAGGCGCTGACCTCCGAGCTTTCCGGCAACCTGATCGACATCTGCCCGGTGGGGGCGCTCACCTCCAAGCCGCAGGCCTTCCTGGCGCGGCCCTGGGAGATGAAGAGAACCGACAGCATCGACGTGACCGACGCGGTCGGCACCAACACCACCGTGCAGGTGCGGCAGGCCGAGGTGCTGAGCATCCTGCCGCGCGTCAACGATGAGGTGAACGAGGAGTGGATGGCCGACAAGGGCCGCTTCTCCTTCGACGGGCTGAAGCGGCGCCGGCTGGACGCGCCCTGGCTGCGCGTGCACGGCAAGCTGCACAAGGTGAGCTGGCAGGAGGCGTTCGTCGCCATCGGCAACCGGCTGCAGGGCGTGGCCGGCAACCGCATCGGCGCCATCGCCGGCGACCTGTGCGATGCCGAGAGCATGCTCGCCCTGAAGGAGCTGATGGTCTCGCTCGGCTCCCCCAACCTCGACTGCCGGCAGGACGGCTCGCGCGTGGATACAGGGCGGCGCGAGTTCTACACCTTCAACAGCTCGATCGTGGGCATCGAGGAGGCGGACGCGCTGCTGCTGGTCGGCTGCGATCCGCGCCACGAGGCGCCGGTGCTCAACGCGCGCATACGCAAGCGCTACCTCGCTGGCCGCTTCCCCATCGGCTTCATCGGTACCCCCGGGGACGACCTGACCTACCCGGTGTCGCATCTCGGCGACCGTCCGGCGGTGCTCACCGGCCTGCTCGACGGCACGCTGGCGTTCGCGGCGACGCTGAAGGCGGCCAAGCGCCCGATGATCGTGCTCGGGCAGGCGGCGCTGGCGCGCGAGGACGCGCCGGCGATCCAGGCGGCATGCTGGCAGCTGGCGCGCGATGTCGGCGCGCTGGTCCCGGAGTGGAACGGCTACAACGTGCTGCAGGCCGCCGCCGCCCGCGTGGGCGGGCTCGACCTTGGCTTCGTGCCCGGACCGGGCGGCCGCTCGGTCGCGGGCATGATGAGCGGCGGCGTCGACGTGCTTTGGCTGCTCGGCGCCGACGAGTTCCATCCGGCGCGGATCGGTCCGGACACCTTCGTGATCTACCAGGGCCACCACGGCGATGCCGCCGCGTCGCGCGCGGACGTTGTCCTGCCGGGGGCGACCTTCGTCGAGAAGCCGGGCACCTACGTCAACACCGAGGGTCGCGTGCAGCGGGCGTTCCAGGCGGTGTTCCCGCCGGGCGAGGCCAAGGAGGACTGGCGTATCCTGCGCGCCGTGTCCGACGTGGTCGGCCATACGCTGCCCTATGACAGCATCGAGGCGCTGCGTGCGCGTCTGGCGGAGGTCAATCCGGTGTTCGAGCGACAGGGCCTGCCGCGCTTCGGCGTCACCGACCTGACCGGACCCGTGGGCGACCCGGCGGCGGTCGGCAAGGGCGCGTTCGTGTCCACGCTGGGAGATTATTACCAGACCAACGCGATCAGCCGGGCCAGTCCGACGATGGCGGAGTGCTCGCGGGTCTATGCCCATCCGCCAGGGCAGGCAGGGACGACGCAGGTAGCGGCGGAGTAGGCCGGTGGATCACTTCTTCCTGCATACCGGGCTCGGCCTGCTGCTCCTGACCGTGGCCGAGACGCTGGCGATGCTGGTGCCGCTGCTGGTCGGCGTGGCCTACCTGACCTATGCCGAGCGCAAGGTGCTGGCGGCGATCCAGCTTCGGCGCGGCCCCAACACGGTCGGCCCGTTCGGGCTGTTGCAGGCCTTCGCCGACGCGATCAAGATGCTCACCAAGGAGACCGTGATCCCGTCCGGCGCCAACCGGGTGCTGTTCCTGCTCGCGCCCGTGCTCACCTTCGGACTGGCGATGATGGCCTGGGCGGTGATCCCGTCGAACAACCAGTGGGCGGTCGCCGACATCAACGTGGGCGTGCTCTACCTGTTCGCGATCTCCTCGCTTGGCGTCTACGGCATCCTCATCGCCGGCTGGGCCAGCAACTCGAAATACGCCTTCATGGGCGGGCTGCGATCGGCGGCGCAGATGGTCAGCTACGAGGTCTCGATCGGGCTGGTGATGGTCTCGGTGCTGCTCTGCGCGGGCAGCCTGAACCTGAACGACGTGGTGCTGGCGCAGCGCAGCGTCTGGTTCGCGGTGCCGATGTTTCCGATGTTCATCGTGTTCTTCATCTCCGCGCTGGCCGAGACCAACCGCGCGCCGTTCGACCTGCCGGAGGGCGAGAGCGAGCTGGTGGCGGGCTTCTTCGTCGAGTACAGCTCGCTCGCGTTCGGGCTGTTCTTTCTCGGCGAATACGCCAACATGTTCCTGATGAGCGGGATGATCAGCATCCTTTTCCTCGGCGGCTGGCTGCCGCCGGTGTCGATCGTACCGTTCACCTGGATCCCCGGACCGCTCTGGTTCATCGGCAAGATCCTGTTCGTGCTGTTCATGTTCATCTGGGTGCGCGGCACCTTCCCGCGTTTCCGCTACGACCAGCTCATGCGCCTGGGCTGGAAGGTGTTCCTGCCGTTCTCGCTAGCCTGGATGGTGCTGACGGCGGGCTTCCTGATGGCGACGGGGCTGCTGCCCCATACCGGCTCCTGAGGGAGCAGAAGAGAGACAATGGCTTTCCTGGATCGCACTGCCCGTTCCTTCCTCCTGGTCGAGTTGCTCGCCGGCATGGGCGTCACGCTGCGCTACATGTTCAAACCGAAGGCGACGATCAACTACCCCAACGAGAAGGGGCCGCTGTCGCCCCGCTTCCGCGGCGAGCACGCCCTGCGCAGGTACCCGAACGGCGAGGAACGCTGCATCGCGTGCAAGCTGTGCGAGGCGGTATGCCCCGCGGAGGCGATCACCATCGAGGCGGAGCCGCGCGAGGACGGCTCGCGGCGCACCACGCGCTACGACCTCGACATGACCAAGTGCATCTATTGCGGCCTGTGCGAGGAGAGTTGCCCGGTCGATGCGATCGTCGAGGGGCCGAACTACGAGTTCGCCACCGAGACCCGCGAGGAGCTGCTCTACGACAAGGACAAGCTGCTCGCCAACGGCGACCGCTGGGAGACCGTGCTGGCACGGCGGCTGGAGCAGGATGCGCCCTACCGATGATTAAGCAGGACGCCCCCTACCGATGATGACCCAGATCGTCTTCTACGTGTTCGCCACCGTGCTGGTGGTGTCGGCCGCGATGGTGGTCAGCGCGCGCAACCCGGTCCATTCGGTGCTGTTCCTGATCCTGGCGTTCTTCAACGCGGCGGGACTGTTCCTGATAGCGGGCGCCGAGTTCCTGGCGATGATCCTGGTGATCGCCTATGTCGGCGCGGTCGCGGTGCTGTTCCTGTTCGTGGTGATGATGCTGGACGTGGACTTCTCGCCGTTGCGCGAGGGCCTGCAGCGCTACGCGCCGATCGGGGCGACCATCGGCGTGGTGCTGTTCGCCGAGCTGGCGCTGACGCTCGGGCACTGGCGTATCGCGCCCGATGTCCGCTCGCTGCAGCATGCCCGCGTGCCGGGAGCCGCGAGCAACACCGAGGCGCTCGGGCGGCTGATCTATACCGACTACATCTTCCTGTTCCAGGCCTGCGGGCTGGTGCTGCTGGTGGCGATGATCGGCGCCATCGTGCTGACCTTGCGCGAGCGCCCGGTCGGCAAACGGCAGGACGTCGCCCGCCAGCATGGCCGGGTGCCGTCGCAGACGCTCGAGCTGATGAATCTCGGGCTCGGCCAGGGCACCACGGAGAATGGCGGCTTCCTGCGCACCAAGGACCCGGCGCCGGTGCAGTATCAGAGCGATCCTGGCCGGAAGGGGCACTGAAGCATGGATCATGCGGCAGCACCGGGCCTTGCCTCGGGTATTGCCAGCGTCGGGCTCTCGCCGTACCTGACGGTCAGCGCGATCCTGCTGGTGCTGGGCGTGTTCGGCATCTTCCTGAACCGCAAGAACGTCATCACCATGATGATGTCGATCGAGCTGATCCTGCTCTCGGCCAACATCAACCTGGTAGCCTTCTCGGCCGCCCTCGGCGACCTCTCCGGACAGGTCTTCACGCTGTTCGTGCTGACCATCGCCGCGGCGGAGGCGGCGATCGGCCTCGCGGTGGTGACCGTGTTCTTCCGCAACCGCGGCTCGATCGCGGTCGATGACGTGACCCTGATGAAGGGCTGAGACGAGTGCCCGAGATGAGCGCTACCGCCGTCCTATTTGCCGTCGCGGTGTTCGCGCCGTTGCTCGGCGCCGTCGTCGCCGGCCTGTTCGGGCGCCTGATCGGCGACCGCATGGCGCAGCTCGTCAGCATCGCGCTGATGCTGCTCGCCTCGGCCTGCGGCGTCGCTGCCCTGGCCGAAGGGATGGCGCAGGGCTCGCCGACGCTGGCGGTGCCGATATCGGACTGGATCCAGGCCGGCGGCTTCCACGCGGCGTGGACGCTGCGCTTCGATGCGCTCTCGGCCGAGATGGTGGCGATGGTCACCGTGGTCGCGACGCTGATCCACATCTACAGCGTCGGCTACATGAGCCACGAGGAGAGCCCCACCTCGCGCTTCTTCGCCTACCTGTCGCTGTTCACCTTCGCCATGCTGATGCTGGTCTCGTCGGACAACCTGATCCAGCTCTTCTTCGGCTGGGAGGGTGTCGGCCTCGCGAGCTACCTGCTGATCGGCTACTGGTACGACCGTCCGAGCGCCCAGGCGGCGGCGAACAAGGCATTCGTGGTCAACCGCGTCGCCGACCTGTTCTTCATGGTCGGCATCGCGCTCACCTTCGTGCAGTTCGGCACCGTCAGCTACGACAACATCTTCGCCCTGGTCCCCGCCCACCAGCAGGCGATGTACCATCTGTTCGGCACCGACATGCGCGCCTACGAGGTGATCGGCGTGCTGCTGTTCGTAGGCGCCATGGGCAAGTCCGCGCAGCTCTTCTTCCATACCTGGCTGCCGGACGCGATGGAGGGGCCGACTCCGGTGTCGGCCCTGATCCACGCCGCGACGATGGTGACCGCGGGCGTGTTCCTGCTGGCGCGGATGTCGCCGCTGCTGGAGTTCGCGCCCGTCGCCAAGGATCTGGTGGTGCTGATCGGCGCCTCGACCTGCTTCTTCGCCGCCACCGTCGGTCTGGTGCAGCCCGACATCAAGCGCACCATCGCGTACTCGACCTGCTCGCAGCTCGGCTACATGTTCATGGCCTGCGGCGTCGGCGTGTATCAGGCCGGCATGTTCCACCTCACCACGCACGCCTTCTTCAAGGCGCTGCTGTTCCTTGCCGCCGGCTCGGCGATCCACGCCCTGCACGGCGAGCAGGACATGTTCAAGATGGGCGGCCTCGCCCGCAAGCTGCCGGTGACCTGTGCCGTGATGTGGATCGGCTCGCTGGCGCTGGCCGGCATCCCTCCGTTCGCCGGCTGGTGGTCGAAGGACGCGATCATCGAGGCCACCTGGGCGGCGCATTCGACGGTCGGCTTCTATGGCTGGGTGCTGGGGTCGTTCACCGCCTTCCTGACCGGGCTCTATAGCTGGCGGCTGCTGTTCCTGGTGTTCCACGGGACGCCGCGGGTGCCGCGCCTGCATCAGGACGCGCATGAAAGTCCGCTGGTGATGCTGGTGCCGCTGGTGGTGCTCGCCGTCGGTGCGGCACTCGGCGGATGGGTGCTGGCGCCCTGGTTCATCGGCACCCGCCAGTCGGTGTTCTGGAACGGCGCCATCTTCAACGGTCCGGGCAGCGGCGTGATGACGGCGATGGAGCAGGTCCCGGCCGCCATCGCGCTGGTGCCGACGATCACGGCGCTGCTCGGCGTCGCCGCGGCGGTGTTCGCCTACCGGCTGCGCCCGCAGCTGCCGGCGCAGCTCGCGCAGCGCTTCCAGGGGTTGTACCTGTTCCTGCTCAACAAGTGGTATTTCGACGAGCTCTACGACCGCATCTTCGTGCGGCCGTACCGGGTGCTGGCGCGGCTGCTCTGGCATGTTGGCGACGAGACCATCATCGAGGGCGTGCCGGAAGGCATGGTCCGCCTGACCGCGGGCGGCTCGGCGCAGGCGGTGCGCATCCAGACCGGCTCGATCGCGGTGTATGCCTTCACCATGCTGATCGGGCTGGTGGTGCTGATCTCCACCTTCCTGGTGTTCCGTTGATCCTCCTGAGCATGGGCGACCCTCGATGAACTGGACCCTCGCCCTGCCGGAGATCGTGCTGTCGGTCTGCGGGCTCGCCATCCTGCTGTTCGGCGTGGCACGCAAGACCGGCAATCCGGCGGTGCCGTGCACGCTGCTGACGATCGCGGCGATGGTCCTGGCGGGCGTGCTGGTGCTCGTGGCGCCCGATGGGGTCGGCTATCACCGCGTGTTCGTGGGCGACAGCTTCGCCCGCTTCATGAAGATCTTGAGCCTGGTCGGCGCCGCTCTCAGCCTGGTGCTGGCGATGGACTATAACCGGCGCGAGGGGATCGCGCGCTTCGAGTTCCCGGTGCTGGTGCTGTTCGCGACCGTGGGCACCATGGCGATGGCGTCCAGCGAGAACCTGATGACGCTGTATGTCGGGCTCGAGTTGCAGTCGCTGTCGATCTACATCCTGTGCGCCTTCGACCGCGACCGGCTAGGTTCGGCGGAAGCCGGCCTGAAATACTTCGTGCTCGGCTCGCTCGCCTCCGGGCTGCTGCTCTACGGCATCTCGCTGGTGTTCGGCTTCGCCGGCACGATGGAGTATCGCGGCCTGCAGGAGGCGCTCGCGGCCTCCGCCGAGATCCCGTCCGGCCTGGTGATCGGCATCGTGTTCATCATCGTCGGCCTCGCCTTCAAGATCTCGGTGGTGCCGTTCCACATGTGGACGCCGGACGTCTACCAGGGCGCTCCGGCGCCGGTCACCGCGTTCATGTCGGGTGCTCCCAAGATCGCCGCGTTCGCGCTGCTGCTCCGGTTGATGGCCGGGCCGTTCGGCCACGTGACACCGCAGTGGCAGCTCCTGATCGAGCTGCTGGCCATGGCCTCGATGCTGTTCGGCGCACTCGCCGCGATCCCGCAGACCAGCATCAAGCGGCTGATGGCGTACTCCTCCATCGGCCACATGGGCTACGCGATGATCGGCCTCGCCGCCGCCACGCCGGCCGGGCTGCGCGGCACGCTGGTCTATCTCGCGACCTACCTGTTCATGAACTCGGGTGCCTTTGCCTGCATCGTGGCCATGCGAAGGCGTGGCCGCGCGGTCGAGCGCATCTCCGACCTCGCCGGGCTGAGCCGCACCGATCCCGCGCTCGCCCTGGTGATGGCGATCTTCATGTTCAGCATGATCGGGGTGCCGCCGCTGTCGGGCTTCTTCGGCAAGCTGCTGGTGTTCAGCGCCGCCCTGCAGGCGGGCCTGCCGACGCTGGTGATCGTCGGCATCGTCTCCAGCGTGATCGGCGCGGTTTACTACCTGCGCGTGGTCCGAGTGATGTACGTCGACGCGCCGGCGCCGGCATTCGACCGCCGGGCGACCTCGGTCTCGTTCGTGTCGATCGGGATGGGGCTGGTGACCGGCCTGTTCCTGCTGGTGCTGGGGCCGGTGACGAGTGCTGCCGAGGCTGCGGCCACTGTCCTGTTCAGGTGAGGCTGCACCCTCCGCGCTGGCGCCTCGAACTCTTCGACACCCTGCCTTCGACATCCGACCACTGCATCGCCAGGGCCGAAGCCGGTGAGCCGGAAGGCCTCGCGGTCCTGGCCCGCTCGCAGACCCGGCCGCGCGGCAGCCGCGGCAGGAGCTGGAGCCAGGCCGGCGGGACGCTCGCAGTTTCCGTGCTGCTGCGCCCATACGCGCCGTCGCACGCCCCGCTGGCGACTTGGCCTTTCCTGGCGGCGCTGGCCTTCCACGACGCCCTCTGCCTGACGCCCGCGCACCGGTCGGCGATACGGCTGAAATGGCCGAACGACGTGACCCTGGACGGGCGCAAGCTCGGCGGCATCCTGATCGAGAGTGCGATGCAGCCGGATGCGGCCCATGCTGCCAGCGCCTGGCTGGTGATCGGGTTCGGCGCCAACCTGGCCTCGGCGCCGGATCTGCCCGAGCGACGTGCGGCCTGCCTGGCGGAACTGGCGGCGCCTCCCGAAGCGGCCGAGATCGCCGCACGGCTGCTCGCGGCCCTGTCGCTGTGGATGCAGCGCGCCACCGCCGAGGGCTTCGGCCTCGTACGTGAGGAATGGCTGCGGCGGGCGCACCCGCCGGGGACAAAGCTTGCGGTACGGACCGGCGACGGGCAGACAGCAGGATCGTTCTGCTCGATCGCGGAAGACGGGACGTTGCTGCTCGCGGTCGGCGACGAGATCCAGCGCATCTCGACCGGCGAGATCCTGTTCTCCTGAGATCGCGCTCGTCGGCCGGGTGGGCTGCGGCCGGGATCCTGGCCGGAAGCCGCATGACGCTGCTTTTTCGCTGAAATCGTAGCATGATCGAGACGATCATGCCGTAGGGAGCCTGGAACCGTGCTGCTGGTCGTCGATGCGGGCAATACCAACATAGTGTTCGGCGTGCATGACGGTGCCGTCTGGCGCGGGATCTGGCGTATCGGCACCGAGACCAAGCGCACGTCCGACGAATACGCCGTGTGGCTGCTGGCATTGCTGGGGCTGGCGGGACTGAGCCGTGGCCAGGTCGATCAGGCCATCATCGGCACCGTGGTGCCGGCGGCGCAGTACCACCTGCGCCGGCTATGCCGGGACTGGTTCGCGGTCGAACCGCTGCTCGCCGCCAACACCCTGGACTGGGGCTTCCAGATCAAGATGGACAACCCGGCCGAGGTCGGTGTCGACCGCCTGCTCGACGGGCTCGCCGCCCACCAGAAGTACGGCGGTCCCCTGCTCGTGATCGATTTCGGGACGGCCACGACCTTCAACGTCGTGGACGGCGAGGGCAACTATTGCGGCGGAGCCATAGCTCCGGGGATCAACCTCTCGGTCGAGGCGCTGCATACGGCCGCCGCCCGGCTGCCGCGCGTCGGCGTCGGGCGACCGCAGGCGGTGATCGGGCGGAACACGCTGGTGGCGATGCGGTCGGGGATCTTCTGGGGCTATATCGGCCTCATCGAGGGCCTGGCGACACGGATCAGGAACGAGTTCAAGGAGCCGATGAAGATCGTGGCGACGGGGGGCCTGGCGCCCTTGTTCTCCGAGGGCACCGAGATCATCGAGCGTATCGATCCCGAACTGACATTGGATGGGTTGCGGCTGTTGGCGGCGCGCAACCCGATACCGACATTAGGCAACGACAGAACCCGAGCGATTGAAGGCGAATGATGGATGTGTTGAACGGCGATCTGGCCTTCCTGCCCCTGGGCGGGACCGGCGAGATCGGTATGAACCTGAACCTCTACCGGTGCGATGGCGCCTGGCTGGCGGTGGATTGCGGCATCGGCTTCAGCGGCAACGACATGCCCGAGGTCGAGATCCTGATGCCGGACCCGGCCTTCATCGCCGAGCACCGCAAGCAGCTCGTCGGCCTGGTGATCACCCACGCGCATGAGGATCATCTGGGCGCGGTGGCGCATCTGTGGTCCCGGTTGAACTGCCCGATCTACGCCACGCCGTTCGCCGCCGCGGTGCTCAAGCGCAAGCTGGGCGAGGCCGGACTGCTCGGGCGCGTGGACCTGCACGTGGTGGCTCCCGGGGGCAGCTTCACCCTGGAGCCGTTCTCGCTCCGCTTCATCGGCGTGACCCATTCGGTGCCGGAGAGCCAGGCCCTGGTGCTGCGCACGCGCTACGGCACCGTGCTGCATACCGGCGACTGGAAGCTAGACCCGAACCCGCTGGTCGGGCCGCCCACAGACCTGGATGCCCTGGCCGATCTCGGCCGCGAGGGCGTGCTGGCGATGGTGTGCGACAGCACCAACGCCATGGTGGAGGGCGAGGCCGGCTCGGAAGCCGACGTCCGCCGCAGCCTGACCAGCCTGATCGCGGGCATCAACGGCCGCATCGCGGTGACATGCTTCGCCAGCAACGTCGCCCGCGTCGAGAGCATCGCGGTGGCCGCCGAGGCCGCCGGCCGCTCGGTCGTCGTGGTCGGCCGCTCGCTGCGCAACCTCGAGGCCGCCGCGCGTGACTGCGGCTACCTCGCCCGGGTGCCGCTGTTCCTCTCGGAGCAGGATGCGGAGCACATCCCGGACGACAACCTGCTGATGATCTGCACCGGCAGCCAGGGCGAGCCGCGCTCGGCGCTGTCGCGCATCGCCACCGACACGCACCCCAACATCTCGCTGGGCGAAGGCGACACCGTGGTGTTCTCCTCGCGCATGATACCGGGCAACGAGCGGGCGATCATGTCGGTGCAGGACAGCCTGGTGCGCCGCGGCGTGCGCGTGCTGACCGACGCCGACCACATGGTGCACGTCTCCGGCCACCCCGCGCGCGATGACCTGCGCCGCCTGTACAGCCTGGTGAAGCCGCGCTACGCGGTGCCGGTGCATGGCGAGTGGCGCCACCTGACGGCGCACGCGGCACTGGCTCGGGAAGAGGGCGCGGAGCCGATCCTGCTCGAGGACGGCGACGTGCTGAGGCTGTCCGGCAACCGCGCGGAGGTGGTGGACAGCGTGCCGGTCGGCAAGCTGGCGCTGGACGGCAACCGGATATTGCCGATGGAAGGCGGCGTCCTCGCCGCCCGCCGCAAGATGCTGTTCAACGGCATCGTGCTCGGCAGCGTGGTGATCGGCCGCTCCGGCGAGGTGCTGGGCTCGCCGCAGGTCAGCGCCCCGGGCCTGCTGGAGCCGGACGATGCCGAGACGATCCGGGTCACCGGCGCGTTCGCGCAGGCGCTCGCCGACCTGCCTCCGGGCATCCGGCTCGATGAGCAGGACTTCCGCGAGGCCGCCAAGACGGCGCTGCGCCGGGCGCTGGGACGCAAGCTGCAGAAGCGTCCGATGGTCGACGTGCATCTGCTGCGTATCTGACCATGGGCTGGTTCACCGGCTCGATCCTGTTCGCGCTGGTCTGGTGGACCGTACTGTTCGTGGTGCTGCCGCTCGGCCAGCGGCCGGAGGCGGACGCCGATCCGGTGTCGGGGTTCCGCGGGTTGCCGACGGCGCCGCGCATGGGTCGTGTCGTGGTCATCACCACGCTTACCTCGGTGGTGATCTGGCTCGGCTGTGACCTGCTGATCAGCAGCAGCTGGCTCTCGTTCCGGCACGGCGTGCTCGCGTTCCAGCCGGATTGACCGCACCTAAAAAGCTATGAACAGAATTTTTATCCGCCGCACATAGCGGGCATGCGTTTTTATGTGGCTATTTACGTCGGGATGTTGAATCATTACGACAGGGCAGGGAATTTCCCCGTCCTGCCGTGTGATTGTCGTTTTCTCCCTAAACCTGGCCCACGCGCTGGAACCAAGCTGCGTGGGCCTTTTTTATGCGCACGTGAACGCTTTGTCACGCCCCCTTTTAGCAACAGTCGAACGATTTCTGATGCTGTGTTGCCCGCAATTACTTGTGCACTGCATTATTTTTTTCGTCGCGACTGGCGGCGCCGGCGCAAGGACTGTCGAGCGCCGGCGACCGCCCGGGCGCTTCCGGTCCTGACCGGCTTGCTCTAGGTTCCGGCACCTTCCCGTCCGTGCCGAGGTCTCGCCGATGCGCCTGTCCCGCAGTTTCCTGCCGACCTTGAAGGAGGTCCCCGCGGAGGCGCAGATCGCGTCGCACCGCCTGATGCTGCGCGCGGGCCTGATCCGGCAGACCGCGGCGGGGATCTATGCCTGGTTGCCGGCGGGCCTGCGCGTGCTGCGCCGCATCGCCCAGATCGTGCGCGAGGAGCAGGATGCCATCGGCGCGCAGGAAGTGCTGATGCCGACGCTGCAGCCGGCCGAGCTGTGGAAGCGCTCCGGCCGCTACGACGCCTACGGTCCGGAGATGCTGCGTATCGCCGACCGGCATGGGCGCGACCTGGTCTATGGGCCGACCAACGAGGAGATGATCACCGAGCTGTTCGGGCAGGGCGTGAAGTCATACCGCGAGCTGCCGCAGGTGCTGTACCATGTACAGTGGAAGTTCCGCGACGAGGTGCGTCCGCGCTTCGGCGTGATGCGCGGGCGCGAGTTCCTGATGAAGGACGCGTACAGCTTCGATGCGGACTACGAGGCCGCGGTGGCGACCTACCGCCGGATGATGCTGTCCTACCTGCGGGCGTTCCAGCGCATGGGCGTCAAGGCGATCCCGATGGTCGCCGACACCGGGCCGATCGGCGGCGACTTGAGCCATGAGTTCATCATCCTGGCCCCGACCGGCGAGAGCGGCGTGTTCTACGACCGCCGTTTCGAGGACCAGGACTGGCTGCACGAGCCGGTCGACATCGAGAGCCCAAGCTCGCTCGCCGCCTTCTTCGCGCGGATGACGTCGCTCTACGCCGCGACCGACGAGAAGCACGACGAGGCCGCTTGGAGCCGCGTCGAGGCCGGGCTGCAGCGAGAGGGACGCGGCATCGAGGTCGGGCACATCTTCTATTTCGGCACCAAGTACACGCAGTCGATGGGCATCACGGTCAGCGGTGCCGACGGTGCCGCCTTCCATCCCGAGATGGGCAGCTACGGCATCGGCATCTCTCGCCTCGCCGGCGCCATCATCGAGGCCAGCCACGACGACGCCGGCATTATCTGGCCGATCGCGGTGGCGCCGTTCCGCGCCGCCATCCTCAACCTGAAGACAGGCGACGCGGCCTGCGACGCGGTCTGCGCCCGGCTGCACGACGTGGCGCCCGACGACCTGCTGCTCGACGACCGCGGCGATCGCGCCGGGGTGAAGTTCGCCGACGCCGACCTGATGGGCCATCCGCTGCAGGTCATCGTCGGGCCGCGCGGCGCCGGCGCCGGCACCGTCGAGGTCAAGCGCCGCGCCACCGGCGAACGCAGCGAGATGTCGGTGGAAGACGCGCGGACGCTGATCGGCCGGCTCCGCTGATGCCAGCGCCGGGTATGTTCAACGCCTTCGAGCGCGCCGTCGCCGGACGCTACCTGCGCGCGCGCCGCGGCGAGCGCTTCGTCTCCGTCATCGCGATCTTCTCGCTGATCGGCATCGCCCTCGGGGTGGCGACGCTGATCATCGTGATGTCGGTGATGAACGGCTTCAAGGCCGACTTGATGGGGCGCATCCTCGGCCTCAACGGCGACCTCAGCATCTACGGCAGCGGTTCCGCGATCAGCGACTACGACGCCGTCGCGCGACGGGTCGCGGCCGTGCCCGGCGTGAGTTCGGCAACCCCCATCGTCGAGGGCCAGGTGCTGCTCAGCGCCGGCAGCTACAGCGCCGGCGGGCTGATCCGCGGCATGTCGCGGCCCGACCTGCTCGCCCTGGGCGAGATCAGCGCCAACATCCGCGCCGGCAGCCTGGACGACTTCGGCGGCGACGATGCCATCGTGATCGGCGCCACGCTGGCGCTGCGGGCGAACCTGCGGATCGGCTCCAGGCTGACCCTGGTATCGCCGAACGGCGCCGCCACCGCGTTCGGCACCATGCCGCGGGTGCGCGCCTATCGCGTGGTCGCGATCTTCGATGCCGGCGTGAACGACTACAACGCGTCCTACGCCTTCCTGCCGATCCATGCCGCGCAGGTCTTCTTCCAGATGCCCGGCGCCGTGTCGCTGATCCAGGTGATGACGCTGGATGCGGACCACGTGCAGGCGGTGACCCGCCGCATCCGCGCCGCATTGCCCGATGCGCCATACCGGGTGCTGGACTGGACCCAGAGCAACAACGCCTTCTTCGGCGCGGTGCAGGTCGAGCAGAACGTGATGTTCCTGATCCTGACGCTGATCATCCTGGTCGCCGCATTCAACGTGGTGTCGTCGCTGATCATGATGGTCAAGGACAAGACGCGCGACATCGCCGTGCTGCGCACCATCGGGGCCGGACGTGGTGCCATCATGCGCATCTTCCTGATGTGCGGCGCCTCGATCGGCGTCACCGGCACCCTCGCCGGCACCCTGATCGGCATCGTGTTCTGCCTCAACATCGAGCGCATCCGGCAGGCGCTGCAGACCCTCACCGGCACCAACCTGTTCAACCCGGAAGTGTACTATCTCGAGCATCTGCCGGCCCGGCTGGAATGGCCGCAGGTGATCCAGGTGATCGCGATGGCCCTGGTGCTGTCGCTGCTGGCGACGCTGTATCCTTCCTGGCGGGCGGCGCGGACCGATCCGGTCGAGGCGCTGCGGCATGAGTGAAGCGGCGGCGCCGCTCGCATTGCGCGGTGTCCGGCACGGCTACCAGAGCGGCGAGAGCCGGCTGGAAGTGCTGCGCGGGATCGACCTGTCGCTACGGCCGGGCGAGATCGTGGCACTGATGGCGCCGTCGGGGACCGGCAAATCGACGCTGCTGCACCTGGCCGGGCTGCTGGAACGGACCCAGCAAGGCGAGGTGCTGATCGACGGCCGCGATGCCGGCCGGCTATCGGACACCGAGCGCACGACCGTGCGCTGCCACGCGATCGGCTTCGTCTACCAGTCGCATCACCTGCTGGCCGAGTTCACCGCGCGCGAGAACGTGGTGCTGCCGCAGATGATCGCCGGCACGGCACGTCGCGCGGCACGGCGGCGGGCGGAGACGCTGCTGTCGTCGTTCGGCCTGGAGCGCCGGCTCGACCACCTGCCGGGCAAGCTCTCCGGCGGCGAGCAGCAGCGCGTGGCGATCGCGCGCGCGCTGGCGAACCGGCCGCGCGTGCTGCTCGCCGACGAGCCGACCGGGAACCTGGACACCGCCACCTCGGACCAGGTCTTCGGCGAATTGCTCCGGGCGGTCCGCGAGGAGGGGCTCGCCGCCCTGATCGCGACCCACAACGCCGATCTCGCCCGGCGCATGGACCGGATCGTGACCCTACGCGACGGTCGCATCGTGGACGAGGAGATCCGGCGGTCAGGCGGCTTGCGGACGCCTGGAGCATGATCACTTCAATCATGCTCTGCTTGACTGAGGAAAGAGCAGCTTTATCAGCTGCCTGGGATCGCGAAGCGATTCCAGTCAGACTGACGCTGCTCTGGAGGCGAGGGCGCACAGGGTAAGGAACTCCTCGCGCGACAGCCCCGCCCATTGCAGCACGTAGGCCTCGGCCATCGACTCGCGGAACTCGGCGATCAAAGCTGCACGCTCGCCGGGGTCCGCGACCAGGCTGGTCAGCAGCTCCAGGCTGGCCCAGTGCGAGAGCACCATCTCCACCCGGGTGTCGGTGAGGATGACCTGGGCCAGGCTCGGGTTGTTGGCATAGATCCACTCGGCGCCGACCGTATAGCTGGCGCCGTCGGTCGCGACGTCGAACAGGTCGCGCAGCACCGTCCACGGAAAATCCGGTCCCACCAGGGGTGAGCGGTAGAAGCGCAGGTTCCTGCCGCGCAGCATGACGCGGTGCAGCAGGTGCGCCTGCGCCGCGCCGCCACCCGCCGGTCCCCGGAAGCTGCCGCCGCCGCGCCCGCGGTCGCGCCTGCGTACGCCGCGCAGGATGACGGCCGCGATGATCACCGCCATCAGCAGGTAGGCCAGCATCGCGTAGACGACGAACATCCCGCGCGCCTGCCGTCAGGGCTTCAGGCGAGGGCGTGACCTGGGCGCTGATCTTTCGGCCCGCCGGGCGAACAGCCTGCGTGCGGGCGTCGACGCGGCGTCAACCGTTCGTGACCGCGCATCCGGACGTCTCACGGACACGTATTTCGGCCAGGATCCCCAGCAAAGCATGACCTTTCGGATGTCTTGCTGGACGTGACAGTGGCCGATATAGACGCGATCGTATAAAAAATTGTATTTGTCATGAAAAACCGAGACATGGCCCTGGCTGAGCGGAAGCGAGAAGCGCGGCCTATGACCGTATCGAGACCGGAGCTGCTGATCGATGGGTCGGATGGCGCGTTCCGCCAACTGGTCCATGACATCATGGCGTTCGGCGCCCGCATGCACGAGACGCGCGCCCGCGTCGCCGGCTATGTCGGCCTCAGCGGCCAGCAATACACCATCCTGATCACGATCGCGCACAACCAGAGTCAGGACGGCTTCGGCATCATACAGGTGGCGGAGCATCTCCGGCTCAGCGGCGCCTTCGTCACGATCGAAGTCAACAAGCTGGTCGAGGCCGGTCTGGTGCGCAAGCGGGCGAACCCGGTGGACCGCCGGCGGGTGCTGCTGACGATCACGCTCAAGGCGGGGGACCTGCTCGACAAGTTGTCGCGGATCCAGCGCCCGAGCAACGACACCATCTTCGGCAGCCTCTCGGCGGCGGACTTCCAGACCTTGCGGACGATCATCCCGCAACTGGTCGACTCGACCGACCAGTCGCTCAAGCTGATCGACTTCCTGACCACCGACGGAGCCTGCATGAGCGCGCTGCGCTAGCTTGCCCGCGCCGCCGAGCGGCGGATCGTCGGGGCCGGGCGTACCTCAGTTCTCCAGCACGCTGTCCCAGTAGAGATAGTCGCGCCAGCTCTCATGTAGGTAGTTGGGCGGGAAGCCGCGTCCGTTCTCCTGCAGCTCCCAGGTCGTGGGCTGCATCGGCGGCTTGCGCGGGTGCATGCGGCACTCCCGCGGCAGGCGGGCGCCCTTGAGCAGGTTGCAGCTTCCGCAGGCGGTGACGACGTTGTCCCACATCGTACGGCCGCCCCGGCAACGCGGGATCACGTGGTCGAAGGTGAGGTCGTGCGTCGGCAGCCGGTCCAGGCAGTACTGGCACGAGAAGTTGTCGCGCAGGAACACGTTGAAGCGGGTGAAGGCCGGACGGCGGGCTGCCGGGATATAGTCCTTCAGCGCGATCACGCTGGGCAGCCGGAACTCCAGGCTGGGCGAGCGCACGACCCTGTCATATTCGTTCAGCACCGACACGCGATCGAGGAAGACGGCCTTGACGGCATCCTGCCAGGACCAGATGGACAACGGAAAATACGACAAGGGTCGGAAGTCCGCGTTAAGGACCAAAGTCGGATAATGCTGGCCGCCGTCAGGCAAGGACGCACCCCTTCGAGGATGATCGCCGACTCGGCCCGGCGCTCCGTCGAGACGCTGCGCACCATCCACAATCCGACGTTTTATTGCAGAGGCCCCGCAGGCCTGCAAGCAGGCTGGTTCGTTGTCATGATCTTGTCCGCAAACACCCATTCTTCGAATGCCAGGTCGTCATCCCTGGTCACGACGCGGTTCGCGCCCAGCCCGACCGGTCCGCTGCATCTCGGGCATGCCATGTCCGCGCTGCGTTCCTGGCATCGCGCTCGCGAGGCGGGCGGGCGGTTCCTGTTGCGGATCGAGGACATCGATCCGCAGCGCTGCCGTCCGGAGCACGCGGCGTCGATTCTGCAGGACCTCGCCTGGCTCGGTCTCGACTGGGACGGTCCGGTTCGCCGGCAGTCGCGGCACATGGCGGAGTATCGAGCGGCGCTGGACGTGCTCGACGGACACGGCCTGCTGTATCCCTGCTTCTGCACCCGCTCGGCGATCATGCGGGAGCTGGCCCAGTCGGGCAGCGCGCCGCACGCGGCGCCCGACGGCGCGCTGCTCTATCCGGGCACCTGCCGCGACCTCGATCCCGCGCTGCGCGACGAGCGGCTGGCCGCCGGGGTGCCGCATGCGCTGCGCCTCGACATGCAG
>JAABUX010001538.1_pt1 | contig 34598 bp, 27 predicted proteins | sample 5561851 | NCBI WGS metagenome assembly JAABUX01 (sample SAMN10711883, study PRJNA513361) | rock metagenome | isolation source: Antarctica rocks | place: Antarctica: Victoria Land, Richard Nunatak red sandstone | collected 2016-01-03
TGTCACTTCGAGCTTCACTTGCGACCCTTCCATCCTCAGCAATTGTGCGCCCATACTTGCCTCTCTTGTTTTCACTCCTCAAGTCATATCACTCTTTAACGGCTAAATCAAGTGGAGGTCGCACCCCTTGGAATGCCCGTACCCCTTGGGGCAGGTACTAGAGGGAGACTTTTGGCCAGAGGCGACAGATGGCAACAGCGACAACCAAAGCGATAATTTATGATCGCTAAATATTTTGTCCCTTTTATCATGCAGTTGAAATTGATGCTCTTTCTCGGGATGTTCTCTTAACTTTCAGAAATCTTAGGGATGTAGGTGAAGGTCGTTCAGTTATAAATTTACAAATAAGCTTACGCTGACTATACACGCAATCAAGCAGATTATCAACTATCGAACGGTAGAGGGAAGTTCTTAAAAAAGAGTTTATATTGTTAAGAATTATTACAGATGTGAACCACATGGGCGACATTGTTGATAATTGCCCTTTTACCGTCTTAGCACCAACTGATGATGCCTTTGCCAAGCTGGCAGCGGGTACGGTAGATGCCTTGCTTCAAGACATGCCAAAACTAACGAAGATTCTAACGAAAACCAGCATTTTTCAATTTGGAAAGTAATAAACAAAAAATCCTAGTGGTGGACGACGAACCTAGCATTCGTCGCATTTTGGCAACCCGGCTTTCTATGGTTGGTTATGATGTCGTTACAGCCAACGATGGCGAAGAAGCTTTAGAAACTTTTCGTCAAGCCAAGCCCGACTTGGTGGTTCTGGACGTGATGATGCCAAAGCTCGATGGCTACGGCGTCTGTCAAGAATTGCGTCAGGAATCCGACGTACCCATTATTATGCTAACAGCGCTGGCAGATGTGGCTGACCGAATCACTGGGCTGGAGCTGGGTGCGGATGACTATATCGTTAAACCCTTTTCCCCCAAAGAACTAGAAGCCCGGATTAAGGCTTTGCTGCGGCGGATTGACAAAACGAGCAGCTCTAGCATTTCCAGTTTTGGCGTCATCCAGGTGGGGGATGTGAGAATTGACACGAACAAGCGGCAAGTTTACAAAGACTCGCAGCGCATTCGGCTGACTGAAATGGAGTTTACGCTTCTGGAATTGTTGGTCAGTCGTCATGGAAAAGCTGTTTCCCGCTCTGAGATTTTGCAACAGGTGTGGGGATACTCGTCAGAGCGGTACGTAGATAATCGGGTAGTGGATGTTCACATTTCGCGGCTAAGAGCGAAGTTGGAAGACGATCCGAGTCATCCACAGCTGATTCAGACGGAGCGAGGTAGTGGCTATGTATTCCAAAAGGGTCAGAACTCAGTACACAAACATTAGACTGTGATTGTTGAGAATAATGTTAATAAATGAGGCCATCAACGAAAAAATAAGTGTTTCATCGGAGTGATACCGGGCGGATTTGGCTCAAAAAAAATTTGGCGTTGCACCATCCTTAGATTAATTTTGGGCAACGCCATCAATTTTTTTAATCTCTGCTAATTATGCCGCAGCAGTGATCTCAGCCGCAGGGCGAACTTGGCAAAGCATGCTTTGCAGTTCCTCTCCCTCGATTACCTCTGTCTCCAATAGTTTGGTAGAAACCTTTTCGAGCAAGTCTCGGTTGTGTTCAATTATATCCAGAGCTTGCTGATGGGCAGTTTCTACAATTTCTTTCACCTCGCGATCAATCGCTTGGGCTGTCTGGTCACTCACCATCCGGCGAGGATTGGCACCTTCATTACCCAGGAACATAGCTTGCTGCCCCTGCTGGTAAGCCAAAGGCCCCAAAATCTTGCTCATGCCGTAGGTTGTTACCATCCGTTCTGCTAAGTCAGTTGCTCTCTGCAAGTCGTTGGATGCACCCGTCGTGATGCTGCCAAATACAATCTCCTCCGCTGAACGCCCACCTAATAAGGTGGCAATCTGACCCCGAAGTTCAGCTTCATCCATTAAGAAGCGGTCTTCAGTTGGCAGCTGTAGCGTGTAGCCTAAAGCTGCCATGCCACGGGGTATGATAGATATCTTCTCAACTCGACCACTCCCTGGCATCAAATAGCCGACCATCGCATGACCGACTTCGTGGTAAGCGACAATCTTTTTCTCCTTGTCGTTGAGCACGCGACTTTTCTTCTCTAGACCTGCAACCAATCGCTCGATCGCTTCAGCAAAGTCTGACTGCGCCACGGCCTCACGTTGATTTCTTCCAGCCAACAGAGCGGCTTCATTCACCAGATTTGCTAGGTCTGCACCTGCAAAGCCAGGGGTACGAGTAGCGATCGCCCGGAGGTCTACATCAGCACCAAGCTTGACCTTTAGAGAGTGGATCTTAAGAATTGCCTCGCGGCCGGATAAATCAGGACGGTCTACCAACACTTGTCGGTCAAAACGTCCAGGACGTAATAGAGCTGGATCTAAAATTTCCGGGCGGTTTGTTGCAGCGAGAACGATTACTGTAGCATCCCCTGCCGCAAAACCATCCATCTCAGTCAGCAACTGGTTGAGCGTCTGTTCCCGCTCGTCGTTACCGCCGTAGAAAGCACTGCTACTGCGAGACTTACCGATTGCATCTAGCTCATCAATGAAAATAATGCAGGGAGCTTGTTTTTTAGCCTGCTCAAACAGGTCACGTACCCGTGAGGAGCCTACGCCTACAAACAGTTCCACAAACTCAGAACCAGAGATACTGAAGAACGGCACCCCCGCTTCTCCTGCTACTGCTTTAGCTAGGAGCGTCTTACCAGTACCAGGCGGCCCTACTAGCAGCACACCCTTAGGGATACGCGCACCAATTTGGGTAAAACGACCCGGATTTTTGAGAAATTCAACAATCTCTACCAGTTCAGTCTTAGCCTCTTCGACCCCAGCTACATCCGCAAAGGTGATTTTGGCTGAGTCTCCTTCTACATAGACTTTGGCCTTGCTCTTACCAATCGAAAGTACACCTTGGGGACCACCGCCTCCACGTGCAATGAAAAACTGCCAGATGGCAACAAAGATCAGCGGCGGCACCACCCAGCCTAATAAACTGGTGAACCAACCATTCTTAGATGGAGGGGCAGCGGCGAACTCAACCCCCTTTTCTTCCAGAAGTTTGGGTAATTCCAGATCAAAAATCGGGGTGGTGGCAAGCACTTGTCCAGGCTGATCACCTTCACCCTTGAGCTGGTATCGGATCTCGTTTTGACTAACAAAGACACTTCTAACTTCCTGTTCTTGCACTTGGTGGACAAACAGGCTGTAGGGAACTTGGGGAATCGGGGGGCCAAACAAACGGGGCAACAATAGGTTAGCTAGCAGGAACAAACCCGACAGCACTAACAAAATGTTGCCAATAAAGCGAGAACGAGGGGGCTGTGGCTGGTTTTTAATCGGCATGGGTGTCAAAAATTCTTTGAGTTAAAGCAGTTTCGTCTTAAATCTTTGTCAGTCAACAACTTAAATCAGCTGAACCGACTCGTGGTAAGATATTATACTTTGTCCCACCAATCAAACACTTGTTCTAACTGTGATAACGTTACCAGTCCATACTGCCAAAGAATCATCGGCAATAGACTTGGGTCTTGTTCACCCTTTTTTTGAGCGAGCGCAATCGAAGCAGGAGGAATCGACAATTCCTCCTGCAAGAAGCTAATCAATCTCGCTGCCATCGTAGATTTCATCAACATTTTTTTGCTTAACTATAAAGCAATGTAACAAATATTGTAACTTTTTGCAACAGTCTCTCAGAATTGTCGAACTCCGACTCCAAGCCATCCATGACCGAGAACGGGGTGTGGGGTGTAGGGTGTGGGGTGTGGGGTTCATATCCTAGAATAGGCCCACACCCGAGAGGGTATAATTCGATTGAATTTAAACACTCTCGAGAATTAGAAATATTTGTTTTGAGAGGCTTTCATGCGCGAAAAAACTATTGATTGTCCTAATTTCTACCACGACGATCCATCTATGGGGTTCCCCCCTACACCCCACACCCCACACCCCACACCCTACACCCGCTGTGAAGCCGTATCTGCGGAACATCTCAGGGTAATTGGCTTGGTACTCTCAACTTCGGTCGTCACGAGACCAATCACGCTGCTATGTGAATAGCCGTAGGCTTTGAGTGAGGCTAAACAGGCGGTAGCTTGGTCAGCTGGGATGACAGCTAGGAGGCCACCAGAGGTTTGAGGATCAAATAGCAGGGGGTAATTGGGGCTACACTGCACCTGATCCAGATTGCTGATATGACGTGAAACCCTCAAGTTTTCTGGCTGGAGGGAGCTAAATATTCCCATTTGCAGTGTCTTGAGTGCCCCTTCTAGAACTGGAATGGCTTCAAGCTCCAACTCAATCGCCACATGGGAAGCTCGAACCATTTCCATCAAGTGTCCCAGTAGTCCAAAACCTGTGACATCGGTACAGGCAGCGGCTCCGTGTTGCAATAAACAAGCAGCTGCCGCTTGATTTGATCGCAGCATGGACTCAACAGCGGCATCAATCCAACGCCCTTTGGCAAGCCGACGCATATCGGCGGCAAATAGCGTCCCAGTTCCCAGCGCTTTGGTTAAGATTAGCACTTGGCCTGGTTGCATACCCCCTTTTCGCAACAGCTTGTCAGGATAAGCCAAACCATTGCAAGATAACCCAAATCCCAGTTCTGCTCCTTCGGTTGTGTGACCACCAATGAGTGGTGTCTGGGCTTCACCTAGCACCTTCACCGCGCCTGATAATAACTGGTAGAGGGTTTCCTCAACTTTTTCTTCTAGGGCGTAAGGTATGGTGGCGATCGCCAGCGCACTCTGAGGCACAGCGCCCATCGCAAAAATATCGCTCAAGCAGTGATTGGCGCTAATTTGCCCAAAGATAAACGGGTCATTAATTAAGGCGCGAAAATAGTCGATCGTATGAACCATCAGCTGATCAGCTGGCACCTGCACCACGGCGGCATCATCGGGTGCATCGAGACCAATCAGGATATCTGTTCTGTCAGCCCAGCTGGGTTGTTCTTGCTTAATTCGGTGTAAAACACGCTCTAGAACCGTACTGCCAACTTTCGAGCCACAGCCAGCACAGCGCATCTGCTGATTTTGGATTTTGGATTTTGCTAGTTCTGGCATTGCTGGTAGGTTGTTGAAGCGAGCCATAAATCGACGATCAATCCAGTCTTTCCAGCGCCACAGCACCTGCTTTGAACCTAAGCCAAAAGATCCTCTTGTTGCGATCGCACTTCGAGATCCCGTACCGATCAGGCTCAAGTATTTTTTCTGGGGTGTATACGGCTTCAACGGTTTTCCCAGTAGAGTCCTTAGCAGGTTGTTAAACAGAGGCTTACCCTGCCGCACGGCAAATACTCCAGCTTTAGGACGGGGATGATTGACAATGGTGGCAATATCACCAGCAGCAAATACATGGGGGTGAGAGACAGACTGTAAAGTGTCCTCCACCTGAATAAAACCTTTCGAGTCAGTTGCCAGTCCTGCTAATCTTAGCCAGCTGGGTGCTGATGATTGGGTAACCCAGAAGATGCGATCGCACTCCACCTTAAGTCCAGACTCACACTTGACCTTTTGCGGTTGAACCTCGCACACTGTTTCCTGAAGATGTAGCTCAATTCCTCGTTGGGTCAAAATTTCCTTAAAGCGACGACGCACCCACGGGTTATAGCCTGGCATCAGTTCAGCATCGCTATGGAATAAGTGGATTTCCAGGTTCTGCATCGGCGGCTGAGCGTCCTTTAGTACCTGATGCAGACGACTTTGCATTGCTAGTGCCAATTCAACGCCGCCAGCGCCTCCACCCACAATCCCAAGGCTGATCGGTTCCTGGGGAGCCTGAGCCACACACTCAACCAGCTGGTTCCAGTCTGCTAAGAATTGACGCACTGGTTTAGCCGCGATCGCGTATTCTGCTGCCCCCGGCACAGATATCTGATCTGGGGTACTGCCAATATCAATGGACAAGAGATCGAATGCTACAGGAGGACGGTTAGCACAGATAACTTTATTGTTTTCCAGGTCTAGCCCAACCACCTGGTCAAGAGCCAATTGGGCTTGGGCAAACTGAGCTAGAGTTCGCAGGTCAATGTGACATTCATCGTGGCTGTAGAATCCTGCTACATGACCGGGCAGCATCCCGGAATAGGCGGTATCTGATGCTTCCGTAATCAGGGTCAGGCGAACGCCAGGCAAGGGTTTCATCCCAAACATTCTCAGGACAATGGCATGGCTATGACCACCACCAATTAGCACTAGGTCTTTAACAATTGGTTTTGAAACTTGCTGCATCTTAACTTGCCCTGCTAGAAAACTCAAAAGACTATCCAAGCCTGACGCAGTCTGCATGCCTAACTAGAAGCTAAAATGATAGTGTTTTTATACTAAACTTTTTCTAGAGGTGGTTTTGGGACACCGTGAAATCTTTCCCCTTAAGGTCTACTATGCTGACACAGACTGTGCTGGCATCGTTTACTATGGCACCTACATGCGTTGGATGGAGATGGGCCGCTGTGAATTCTTCAATCAACACGGCATTGCCCTTTCTGGGCAGCATGAAGACGGCATTCTAGTTGTTGCCCGTGCCAATCTCACCTACCAGAAACCAGCCCGATTAGGGGAATTACTGCATATGGTCGTCTGGGTGACCGAGGTGACCGGGCTAAGCTTCAAATTCAACTACCAATTTGTGCGTCCAAACGCTGAGGAAGAGACGCTCCTGGTGGAAGCCCATACCTTAATGCTCTGTGTGGATAGCAGAGACTTTCGGTTCCAACCCCTACCTCAGAAAGTCAATTTGGTATTGAAATCTGCTGAGTGAGATTTTGCCAACTCCAACAAAAGTAGAGCATTTGAAACCATATAGCAAGATTTCCGGCATTATCGACCAAGACACCGGGATTACAGTTTTTGAGTCCGGCGCGATTCTGATTAGTACAGCGCGGGATGGCAGTGCCCGCTTAGCTAGCTGGTTGACAAAATTTCTCGACGCAGCGGACAAATATTTCAACCCCCATCCCTAGAGCTGTTTCATCAAAATCAAAGCGGGGATGGTGGTGAGGATAAGCTAAATTCCTGTCTGGGTTAGCAGAACCAAGGAAGAAATAGCAACCAGGCACCGCCTGCAGAAAGAACGACATATCCTCAGCACCCATGGTTTGGCACTCTGGCACCACCCCTTCTGGGGTTTCTACCACCGTCTGGGCCACAGTTCGCACCAGTTCCGCGATCGCCGCATCATTAATCAGCGCCGGATAATGTCGCCGGTAATCTAACTCGTAACTCGCCCCGTGACTCTGGCAAATCCCAGCAATTATCTGTTCAATCCGTTGACCGAAATAGCCGTCGAAAGCCGGGTTAAAGTATCTTACTGTGCCACTCATCTGAGCTTTATCAGCAATGATGTTGAATGCCGTACCCGCATGCAATTGACCAATTGTCACCACTGCCGACTCTAAAGGATTTACATTGCGAGCCACAATCGTTTGCAGAGCACTTACTATCTGGGCGCTGACAACCACTGAGTCCACCGTCTGGTGCGGCATAGCACCATGCCCGCCTTTACCGAAAATTGTGCATTGAAACTCTTCAACCGATGCCATTAATGCACCGCTACGGACACCTACCTTGCCAAGGGGAAGATTGTTCCACAGGTGCAAACCAATGATAGCATCGACATCGGGATTTTGTAACACCCCAGCCTCGATCATCGGCTTCGCGCCTCCCGGCCCTTCTTCAGCTGGCTGGAAGATCATTTTTACGGTGCCGGTAAAGTTGTCTCGATGCTGGGAGAGATAGTAGGCTGTGCCTAGTGCGATCGCGGTATGTCCATCGTGTCCACAAGCGTGCATTACCCCATCGTGCTGCGAGCGGTAAGGTACATCGTTCTCTTCTTGAATCGGCAAAGCATCCATATCTGCCCGAATTGCCAGCACTGGTCCCGGCTTACCGCTCTCAATCGTGGCAACAATACCAGTCTTGGCAATGCCGGTTTGATGCGAAATCCCCCATTCCTGCAATTTTTGCCCGATGTATTCAGCGGTCAGCTGCTCCCGAAAACCCATTTCCGGTCGTTGATGAAGCCGCCGCCGCCACTCAACCACTTGAGGTTGTAACGCCTGAATTTCTGCTCTAACACTAGACAGGTCAACAGAAACGGGAATTGAGGAAGTAGAAACCATTTTTGTTTTAATTATTGCAATCCCTGAATGCAGTTCTGATGGCGATTCCAGGGGTCGGAATCTCGCCGCCCAACACAACTCGATTGCTCCAGACCGCCAAACCTGTCCGAAGACGCATTTGGCATGGTGGTCTGCGTCCCGCTGTCAGCGAGTCAGAACTAACGCATTTTCAGCCTTAGTTACTATTCTAGCAGCAACAGTGCCTAGACAGTTGCTGCTTGGCAAATTTTCTTAATCAATTCCATTAGTAAATTACAGCAATATGACGAAACGTAACAATACTGATTTTATTAGTATTGTGATGAGATGCTCTTAACTTGAGATTACGGAGTTTTGAACTAAGGGACACTAAGCTTGAATCAAATCGGATTAGTTATTATCGGACGAAATGAAGGCCAACACCTACTAAAATGCTTGCTTTCGGTGAAAGCAACGCCTGCTGTGATTGTCTATGTCGATTCGGGCTCCACAGACGGCAGTGTTGAGTTGGCGCGATCGCTAGGGGTGGATGTGGTTGAGCTCGAAATGTCTACACCGTTTACAGCTGCTAGAGCCCGAAATACCGGGTTGGCATATTTACTTGAAGCAGATGCGCCGATCAAATTTGTGCAATTTGTTGATGGCGACTGCGAGGTGGTCTCGGGATGGCTCGAATACGCCCAACTTACACTCGATGCCCAACCGAACGTTGCCGTAGTATGTGGTCGCCGACGTGAGCGCTTCCCCGACAAATCTATTTACAACCAACTGTGCGATATGGAGTGGGACACCCCGGTTGGTGAGACCAAAGCCTGTGGGGGCGATGCAATGATGCGTGTGGAATCGTTCCAACAAGTCGGTGGGTTCAATCCGACCTTGATTGCCGGTGAGGAACCGGAACTGTGTGTGAGGCTGCGACAAAAAGGGTGGAAGATCATCCGGTTAGATGCCGAAATGACCATACATGACGCGCAATTGACAAGTTTTAGCCAGTGGTGGAAGCGTGCTATCCGGGCTGGTCACGCCTACGCTGAGGGAGCCTGGTTGCACGGACGTGAACCGGAGCGTCATTGGGTCAAGGAAAGCCGGAGCATCTGGTTTTGGGGGTTACTCTTACCCGTGCTGGCATTGGGGATGGCATGGCCAACCCACGGCTTTAGTCTGTTGCTGTTGATTGGCTACCCGCTCCTAACTGATCGCATCTATCGTCATATGCGCCTTTCTCGAAGTTTCATATCAATAGACGCTGCGATTTATGCACTGTTTTGTATGATGATTAAATTTCCCCAGGTACAGGGCCAGAGCCAGTTTCACCTCAGCAGATTGCTACGGCAGCGTCCCAAATTGGTTGAATACAAGACAGCAGCCCTAAAGCAGACAACTCGTTAATAATAGGACTAAATGCAAATTATTTACTTTTGGTAATGTCCTCGTAAACTAACATTTTTTGCGTATTTATGATTCTGGTTAATGCAAGTCTAAACTTTTTTATTAGATTAATGTTTGTGAGCTGCCATTAGAGATTGTTGCTTTTAATCTAAAAAATAACTCAGCATATGAAAGTAAAAAAAAGAGCATTTTCAGTTATAAAGTTATTTAGTTTTATCCTGATATTCACTATAGGCCTGGTTGTTACAATTACCACTAACACAGTAATAACAGCTTGTGCAAATACCCCTGCATATCCGAACTCTAACTCTCCTTTAGGTATTAATCTATCGGGAGTTGAGGACTGGACTACTCAATGGCCTTTTGTTGATGCCTTTAAAGTTTCCCGTCCTTGGATATCTCAGCATCAAAACTCTCCTTGGGGTCAAGGGGGTTCTTTACATCTAACTCCCGACGGCTGGATTGCTTCTTTAGATAAAGACCAATATGCCGATACAGTAATATTTGATGATGGTAAAGGATATTACCCAAGCGGACAGTACGTGCTTCTTTACGATGGGAAAGGTACTATAAATTTCCTCTTTAATAGTGCCTCGGTTCTTAGCCAGACACCCGGACGGATGCTTTTGAATATAGTTCCTCAAGCTACTGGCATCTTTATGCGAATCTTGGCTACAAATCCTGACAATCCGATTCGTAATATTAGACTAATTATGCCGGGTTTTGAAAATACTTATCAGACTCAGCCTTTTCATCCGTTGTTTTTAAAGCGCCTATCTAATTTCAAGGCTATAAGATTTATGGACTGGATGAAAACTAATAACTCTAAAATTAGCAATTGGTCAGAGCGTCCAACCCCTAAGATTGCTACTTTTGCCGAGAAAGGAGTGCCTTTGGAATATATGCTAGCTTTAGCCAACACTTTGCACGCTGATCCTTGGTTTAACATTCCTCACCTAGCCACGGATGATTATGTACGTCAGTTTGCCACAATGGTGCGTGACCGGCTCGATCCTAGCTTAAAAGCACATATTGAATACTCTAACGAAGTTTGGAACGGTGAGTTTTCTCAAGCTAACTACGCTCAACAGAAAGGTTCAGCTTTAGGCTTAGATCAGAATAGTTATACAGCTGGGCTTCGTTATTATTCTCAACGGGCAGTAGAAATTTTTCAAGTTTGGTTACAAGTTTTTGGCGGTCAGGATAGGTTAGTTCGGGTTTTAGGTTCACAGGCAGTTAATCCTTGGGCAGGTGAACAAATAACGACCTGGAAATCAGCCTATAAATATGCTGATGCCTATGCTATTGCTGCCTATTTAGATGGTGATAACCTGAACGATCCTCAACAGGTAGACACGGTTTTACAAATGACTCAAGATCAAATTATTGATCAGCTCTTGAACAACCTTCGTAACGGAATGAAGCAGTATGTAAAAAACAACTACAATCAAGCCGAAAAGTATGGTTTAAAGTTTTTTGCCTATGAAGGTGGAGCCGGTCTAGTAAGTTCGAGTATGCCAGCAGATAAAGAACCTCAAGTTACTGCATTGTTTGAGGCTGTCAACCGCAATCCTCGGATGAAAGACGTATATGTAGAGTACTTAAATATGTGGAAGGCAACTGGTGGCAGGTTACTTAACCAATTCGTAGATGTGGGCGCGTATAGTAAATTCGGCAGTTGGGGAGCTTTGGAGTACCAAAACCAGGATCCTAATACGGCTCCCAAATATCTAGGTTTAATGGATTTTATTGCTCAAAACCTAGCTGTTCCGGGAAATTCCCCCCGATTGAACTGTTCCAAGGTACCGTAACCGGCATTAGTCTGGGCGATCGCGACGGATTGCGGCAAGCGATAACAGTGCTGTTTAACGATCCCCAGGTGGAAGGGAACACAGTCCCCTCAGCGCGGCGCGTGGCAGAATACCCCTGTTTAATTACTCTGGCTAGGGTAAAATGAACCAGAAAGGCCCAAACCTAGAGGGGGTCTATGGTACAGATGACGGAAGCTGTTGCTACCGTCACCTTTTTGTTTAACCAACTGCCGATAATCTTTGCTCAAACATAATTCTTCCGTCGTTATTTTTTGTCCGTTTACTATCTCAATCCCGATATGCAGCTTATAGACTTTTTCGAGCGCGCCTATGTGGTAAATCTGCCTGACAGAAAAGACCGGCGCAGGATGATGGTTCAGGAACTTAAGAAAATTGAGATGCCCTTGAGCCCAAACAAGACTGAGATCTTTCCCGCGATCCGACCGGACGACGCCGGGGATTTCCCGAGCGTTGGGGCGCGGGGGTGCTTTCTGAGTCATCTGGCCATCCTGAAGCGGGCGAAGGAGGATCGTTTAAGCCATGTCCTGATTATGGAAGATGACTTAAAAATCTCAAGCCTGTTGAAGACGAACCAGGATATCCTCGTCGATCAGCTACGCCGGACGGATTGGGGGTTCGTCTACTTCGGACATGTGGAAGACCTCGGGGCAGCTGAAACGGTGGTCACACTCCGGCCGTTTTCCGAACCGATAATGACGGCCCACTTTTATGGCATCAACGGCGTGATCTTAGATAGGCTGCTTTCGTTCTTGTCGGAACTGCAGCGGCGGCCAGGGGGGCATCCTGACGGCGGCCCAATGCATCTTGACGGAGCGTATTCGACCTTCCGAGCGCACAACCCGGACATCGTGACGTTGATCGCCGCTCCGACCCTGGGGTGGCAGCGGAGCTCGCGCAGCGACATCTCTGCCAACAAGTGGTTTGATCGGATGCCCGTCTTCAAGCAATTGGTGGGTGCGGTAAGGGCGGGCAAATTCTTTGTTGTTTGAGGATTCAATCGGAGCAAAGTAGATGAATAAGAGAGTTAAAATCGTAGGCTTCGACGTTAACATTAATGACTGTTACATGCTCCGAGAAGAGCTCGCTGCAAATGGTATAAGCTGCGATCTAGCAAAGGTAGATGATTTTTCTAGTTACGGCAATCTACATGGATTAAAGAGGCTTAGAGAAGCCCTGCGAAAAGAAAACGAGTCAGCAACCGTATTCATACCAAGTTTAATGAATGCGGAGTTATACCTAGAAGAGCCAGACTTCAGTATTATGGTCTCAGGATATAGCTCTTGGTACGCTCCCAATCGGGTAAAAATTATTCCCCCTCTGTGGACACCGTCTCCGGCTCCAGGAGAGGCGGAGTTAAAAGAAATAAAATGGAGCAAAAAACCAGACCTCTGTGTGGGATTTATGGGGAATTCATTCGAAGGCTCAAAAGTCGCTAGACTAACCTCATATCTACCAAGTTTTTTCAAAAAAAAAATCCTCGAGGGCAGACACTTAACATATAGCTCGCTAATAATAGGCTGCAACGGAGCAAAGGTTCCTTTGACGTTACTGTCCTGCTTTGCTCGAATAGAGGCAATCAGGAAGCTCGAAGCAACAAGCCTGAAGAAAGATATAGTAAAATGTAGCTGGTTCAAAGGAAGCAGTGAAGAAGTAAAAAAGTTTAAAAATCATTTAATGCGAAACACATACATTCTTTGTCCAAGAGGTGCAGAGAATTATAGTTTTAGATTCTACGAGACTCTGGCTTTCGGAAGAATACCAGTGCTGATCGATACGAACATGGTTTTACCTCCGAATGTAAACTGGGACGAATTATGTGTAAGAATTCCCTACGAACACCTCAGCGAGTTAGAAAATATAATCAGAACCGATTATGAAAAGCACACAGAAAGTGACTTTATTGAACGACAAGAAAAAGCGCTTCAAACAATGAAAGAGCTTAGCAAAAAGCTCTGGCTGAAAGATATCGTTGTAGAAATTGCTTCATCAGTACAATAGAAACCACACTGCTTGCATTTTACTTTAACAACCTCCGCTGCTGAGTCGAATGGTGTAACTGCTGCTTGATCCCCCTTTGAATGGATACAAGATATCAGTTAAACAATCCCCAGGTGGCCTCTGCACAGGCCCAGCGTGGCTACGAACTCGTCCTAAAGCATTATAAACAGCGAGCGGTACATCGCGGCCCTTGCCACACAAATTGCATTAGTGTAGCCCCTGATAATTTTTGGAAATGATAATTTTAGCGGGTACCCCAACTGCCGTTGCCAGCGCTGGCACATCATAGAGAACCACAGCATTGGCACCAATATTCGCATGGTCACTGATGCTCACTGCGCGAATGATTTTGGCACCGGCACCGATATCAACATGACCGCCGATTTTGACTCCCTCAACAATTGTTACCTGTTGAAAAATCAGGCAATTTGCTCCAATAGATGCACCTGGGTGAATCACGACACCATTAGGATGAGGCAGGAGTAGTCCCCCTTCGATTTTGCAGTTCAGCGGGATATCAGCTCCAGTTACAACGCTCCAAAACCGATGCTGCATCACGTTACAACCACGTAAAAAGCGTCCTACAATTCCACCGCGTGCCTGCTGCTTTTGATACCCACGGATAGATTTGAGAAGTTGGCGGCTAGGATCCCACCATCGACGACATCTTTCACGGCTCCAATCTGGCTGTGTGGCAGAAACGAGTGGGAAAGTTACTGATTCAAGCATTTTTTTCGATTATGAAATTTACGAGCAGGTGCAGGTGATCAAGATACCAGCGCGTGGAGTGTCTTCAGTTGTGACAACTCGTTAACGAGACATTTGGGTAGCCCAATATCTAACTGCTCGAGCATGCTTTTGATGCGAAATCGCCAATCATGCCGAGCCAAGTTTTCGACATAGTTGCGTTTGTGGATAGAATTAAGGCGCGTCCGTCTAATAGTCGCTGATTAAAGCATTGTCTCCGTAATTTGTGGCGCTGATAATTTTGGCGGGGATGCCAACCGCAGTTGTACCAGGGGGAATGTCTGATAGAACCACAGCGTTGGCACCAATGTTAACGTCCGAACCTATAGCCACCGCACCGAGGATTTTCGCACCGGCACCAACATTAACGCGATCGCCCAATTTTGGGGCCTCAAACGGACGGTCCAAGTAACGATTCCCCAGAGTGACTCCTTGGCGGATGATACTGTCGTCCCCAATGCAACAATACCCATGAATAACGATCGCCCCTTGGTGTTCAATGATCACACGGCGACCCAGCTTAACAGTGAAAGGCAAATCAATCCCATAGACGTTTCGGATCTTGCGATACAACGCCCGGTAGAGAATGCTCAATGGAGCCCGAAGCAGTTTGGGTTGGATCGTCATTCTCCAGACACCAAAGCGATGAACAGCTACCGCCCGAAATCCAGGTCTGGTCCAATCGCGTTCATGGGCATTCCAGTCTTCTTTAAGAAGTTGCCAGAACCCCAGGGTAACGGTTTGTGGAGTGCTCGAAACCTGCCCTCCCTTAAGCAAGACGCTATTAAGCAGGAAATCACCCAGGAGCTTTGGCGGATCTGTGTCTGGCTTGCGTTGAATCACCCGCCGCCACCTCCACAAGACAAAACCAAAAACCCAGGCGACATCAGCTAAGGCGGAATACAGCCAACCGTGGTTCTTGAGAAAGTATCGTCGCCTGGAATCAAACCAGTAACCGGGTAGGCGCTGAGGTGGGCGTTTGGTGTCGGTCACTCCTGAACTTTGCCCGACAAGATGTACAACTCGGCTTTTCGGTACGTACCAGCACGGCCAACCTGACTTTTTAGCCCTCAGGCAAAAGTCTACCTCTTCGAAATACAGGAAATATTTCTCGTCCAGCAAGCCCACCGACTCAAACACTTCGCGGCGGACAATCATGCTTGCTCCCGCCACCCAATCGGTTTGACAGGTTTCTTCGCAAACCCCAGGCGCAACCACCCACTTTGACAACAACTTCGATACCACTCCAATCCGCAAGCCGGAATCAAGCTCACTCAGCACACTATGGAAGCGAAAAGCCGAACACTGAGGTGTGCCATCAGGGTCTTCCAGGCGGCTGCCCGCAATCCCCACGTCGGGATGTTTATCCATGAAATCCACCAGTACCTGTAGGGCACCGGGGCGAACAATCGTGTCTGGGTTGAGCAACAGAAAATAGGGTGGTGGATTGGTTGAGTGTAGCGATCGCTCGATCGCAGCGTTGTTGCCAAAGGCGTAGCCACCGTTATGCTCTAATGGCAGGAGCGATGCCCACTCACCCCAGCCCTCAGTTTCAATCGCTCCTCCAATTTGTTCAACTGACCCATCGCCAGAAGCGTTGTCGGCAATTACAACACGCTTCCCTGGTAGCGATCGCACTTCACCCACCAAGGAGCGCAAGCAGTCAATCGTCAGACTGGGCGTTCGGTAGTTAAGTATGACTACCATCAGACGGGTCAAGCTATCTGGCACAGTCTCGTCAGACATAGATTTTTCTGTGTGGCGGTTTCAGATTTCGTTATTTTAATCTTTTCCGAAATTTTAATGATTTTAATTTTTTTTCTGGTCTAGCACCAGCCCGGCGATGCCGCCACACGCGAGTGTGTAAATTGGGTTGATCATGGCATTCAAAACACAGTCCAGCATGTATAAAGCTATAAGCACTGCCATAGCAGCGGCTGGTGCCACCTTGGGGTTATTCCACAGCCTGGCCGGATAACGTTGTATAAACGCGAGCACCGGAACTAAAAGAGATGCCGTTAAACTGATTAAGCCAACTGCACCTGTAGTACCGAACGCGATAATCCACAAACTGTCGGTGACCGAGATATCCTTTCTCCATTCGTTATACACACGGCTTCTCCCAAACCCTCCCCAACCAAAAAGCATTCTCTGCCGCGCCTTATCCGAGAGGATTTTTTCATTATCAAATCTAAACTCTAAAGACTGAGCCCGGTCTGCATTGACCCCAGTGGACATAACGGAGACAATCTGATTCCCAGAAAAGGTTCCGGTCGCTCCAACGAATATATATGACGAGATGGTCACGATCAGAACCAACAAAAGCATTGAGGTGCGAAACCACTTAGCGACGAACAATATCACAACCCCAATCAAGAGTAAAAACCATGCACCCGTGGCTTTTACCAATATAAATGTGACCAGCAATGCCAGCACAAGCCGACTGGCTGCAATCCCCCACATCTGCTTGATGACGCCAACCTTCCACAGCCAAAAACCGAGCAGCGTAGCTGCCATCATCCACGCGCCAACCATGAGACCTGTTTCCATAAAAACCGTTGGCCTATATCCTCCGTAACGAATTTCTTGGGCAAGATTCTCCTTGGCATTAAAGCCGTAAACTATCCGGTGCAGAGAAGGGCTAATTCGGATTTCAAGCAGGCATAAAGGAATGTAGATTAGGCCACCTGTGAAAATGCCAATGGCCAATTTGCGTAGACCATCCAGGTTATTCAGATACAGCCGACCCAGGTAATACGGCACTCCCCAGGTCGTAGTTTGCGCATTAACGGCTGATAACCCATCGTACCAACCCAGGTCATTACTGATTGATGACGCAAAAGGGCAGACACACCAGACCAACATCGGCAGGTCAAGCCAGCCGAGCTGAAACGACTTGAAGCGTTTGATGTCGAATATAATAGTTGCCAATAAAACACTGTAACAAGTTGCCGACATCTTGGTGTACTCTGGGAACACAGGGAGCGGAAACTTTGCTAGCGGTAGGAATAGCCACGCTGTGATGAAACTCACAATAACTGCCCGTTGAGCTGGCAACCACCTGAACAGATAGAGCACAACTGGAACCCAGCCGAACATCACGATATATACTAAAGGACTAAAAGGAGCCATCAGCTTTACTTTGTGCCTCAAAATGTAGGTAGAGTCCTAACGTTTCTTAAATTGCTGCACATTCCCCAGGTAGTTTCGTGCATCAATCAAAATCGGAGGCAATAGTTTCTTTAAGACAGCTTTGACTGCAACACCTGATGGTTTTTTTTGCCCGATTTTTTCTCCTGCTCGAGCTTGGAACAGGCTTGAATGCACATTAGAACTCTCTTCATGTGGTCGTTCATTGCTGTAGTAGTAAAGCGCCAATGACTTCCGTGTCTGTCCCTCTGGACAAGTTAATGGATCAGGATGTCCGTGATATGAGTATTCCGTAGTATTGAAAATGACGCATCGATTAAATATTGGGAGGATCTTTTTTTCACACCGAGTCATATCTTTGTCCCAAAATTCTAGATGACCTCCATATTCTTCTTTCCAATCTTTGTTGAGATATACTATAATATTTATTCGGCGTTCAAGGCGCAATTTGCTATGCCGATTAAAGTCCACATGCATTTTCAAGTACCCACCTCTTTCTATCTGATGAAGACCGCCGCCCTCAAAGTGGGGGTCAGGTATGATTCCATCAATACCTGTCAGATTTTCTAAGAATTTAATGAAAACTGAAGAGTTCAATTGATACAAGAGAAGGCGTGTAGCGTCTCCCATTTGCAGTTCATCTTTGGACGCCAGCTTCTTTTCAGCAGGAGCATCGAACTTTTGCCAATCAATTGCACGTACTTCTGGAAACTCACTGAGAATATTCTCTAATACAAATACCGGCAAAAAATTATCTATTATGATATGTGAAAATGGCTGGGCTTGAGAGTATGATTCACGATACTTAATCGCCAAATTATTTAAATGCTCTGGATCAAGACGAAACATCAAACTTGAATTCATAACCATTTTGCGAGGATTACATCAATGAACAACTTTATTAACCTAAAAATACTAATGCCTTCATTCGATAGAATCGTAAAAACATTAGAGCACACTTGGTTGTTTAGAGAGTTTTTGTTGCATTCTTAGCCACTTATATGATACTTCTTACTACTTCAATATGGGCTAATTTTTTTGCTTGTAAACACTTAAGAATTCACCGCCTTGCCAGCGCTCTATCGCGGTGTGTAATCCCGCCTCAAACAGGAGGGTCGCTTCATCCCAGGTATAACCTGTAGCTTTGGCATAGGCAGCATCAGACATTGCCTGCCATTGAGCATCAGAGAGCTTAAACATCCGCTCTATAGCCCTTGCCATATCTTCAGGATCTTCGGGCTTCACAAGTATCCCGGCACCGTTACTCAGGAGTTCCGGCGCCGCGCCCGTAGGGGTTCCAATTACTGGTGTTCGGCACGCCATCGCCTCTAAAATGGGCATACCAAATCCTTCCGAGCGGCTGCCGAAAAGCCACGTATCACATTTGGAGTAAAAGTCTTTTAGGGTAATCTGAGCAGGGCGATAAGCATACTCAGTGCCAGGGGGCAGTGGTAAACTCGGATCGGGGCTTTCAGTTCCAAAGGCAACTAAGCGCAGATTGGGAATCTTTTGGGCAGCTAGGGAGAAAGCTTTGAAGCTAATATCACACCCTTTCCAGTAAGCCTTAGAATACATCATCCCAACAGTAGGGATGGATTGTTTACCACGAGGTGGTGCATAAAACTGCTTAGTGTCCACACTATATGGGACAAGGGAGACGTTACTATCACCGTATCGAGTCCGAGCCAGATCAGCTAACCATTGGCAGACAACGATTTTGTGCATAGGCAGTAAATATGTTGCCGCCACCCTGGCTTTAGGCAAGTAATCAAAAACCTCATGATGCTGGATGAAATAGGCTTTTGCCCCTTTGGCAAAAGACATATTCGCCACCCACTCAGCAGTTTCCCACCAAGTTGCAATAACTACATCGGCATCAGGGACATCAGCATCTGTGACTGGACGCCAGCAATCAATTACCCGGCGTGGAACATCCAAGCCATCGAAGTGCGACGGCTCGTTTTCAGGCACAGAAATCCAGCCTTGCCCCTTGAGCACAGACCGCACTTGCTGGCGCAGAGTTGGTTTGTGTCTCGGCCGAGAGATGACTTGCACCTCATGACCGCGCTTAAACAGACGCTCTGCATAGAGCGCAATCGCACGATCCCCACCACTAAGAGTGAAACCACTACCCATGACAAAAGTAATCTTCATTTGATTACACTCACTTTGATTGAACTTGTCATTTTTGCTAAAGTAGGCCATTGATCGGGAGCCCAAAACCCAAAATGACTCGACCCACGAGCACGACTGTGAGTAACCCCAGGAACAGCGCGGTAGCATTAATATCCTGCAATACAACACTCAGTTCCTCACGCCAGAGACCATAAGTTACTGCCCCATAAAAGGGAAGATCATTGAGCGCAACTACGATTACAGCCCCAGCTAGACCCATCAGGTAGAATCCCAGCGGCAATCCGATCGCAACGAAAACAAACTTGAACAGGCTACCATAGGCTACATAAATAGGCTTTCCAACAGCAAAAAGGGCCTGATCAATCGACTGAGTCAGAACCCGAGGCCAAATGCCTAAAGCCATGATCGGCAGCATCCAAGCCGCCTGAGCGTACCTCAAGTCATACATTGCCAAAATCAACATATCCCCAAAGCTGACCAGCAATGTCAAGCCCACTGCCAATACGAGCAGGACAAGCTTGCGGTTATGCAGAATCTTGGCCCGTAAGGTTTCACGAGGTAGGTCGGCAAGCTTTGAAAGAGCCGGAAAAATCACCTTACTGCTGATCGCCAAAATGACTACGCGCGGTATGTCAGCGAGCGCAAAGGCAACGCCATAAACACCCAACATTTCGAATGAGATCAATTTGCCAAGAATCAGTCGATCAGTTTGCTCAGCCAGAAATGTTAGAGCTGTCGAAATAAAAATCCACTTACCGAAGAAAAAGAGGGCGTTGACCGCATCTTGATCCCAAGCAAAGCGGTTAGGCGATTTTGGCATCAACCGATGGCTCCACACCATCTGGATTGAACTCGACACAAGCGATCCGATCACAAGGGCCCAGATGGTTGGACTGAACCAAGCCCAGACAATCATTACCGTAAGGGAGATCACCTGCCCCCCCAACTCAAAAATTGCCAACTGACCTACAGCCATGCCGCGGTTTAGAGTGAACAGGGCAGTGGAGTTGAACCCAGAGATGATCGTGCTTAGACCAACCACCGGGATCAGCCATAAGAGCTGGGGCTCTGAGTAGAACTTAGCAATCGGCCAGGCAATCAAAACGCAACAAAACCACAGACCAAAGCCCCGCATGACCTGTAAAGTCCAGGCAGTGTTGAGAAAAGCTGGGTCATCACCGCGCTTGTTCTGGATGATGCTCGGACCAACGCCGATGTCGGAGAACAAGTGCAAGCCCACTATGAAAATGTTGACCAGAGCCATGAGGCCAAACAATTTTGGGAACAGCAGGCGAGTCAGAAGCAGGTTACTGCCCAGTCGCAGGAGTTGGCTCGCTCCATAGCTAGCAATAGTCCAGACTGTCCCACGGATAGCAAGCTTCTTCAGTGATGTCATGAATTCGTTAAGGCGGGGAAATCGATAGCAGAGAAACTGAGTCGCAATTGAAGCATCGCTTAACTCATAGGGATATGAATGCCACCACGAACAGTCGGTGGTACATCAATTTGCTGATTCTGTAATTTCTCGACACTAGACCGAAACAGCGCCGCTAATTTGCCTGCCTCGATCGCGGCATTATGGTATTTAGCCACCCTAATTGCACCCTCTGTGCCCATCTGTTCCAGCTTTTCCACTGGTAATTGCAATGCTACGCGCATCGCCCCCGTCAGCGCTTCGACTGAGCCAGGGGGCACCAGCCAACCGCAGACGTCCGGTTGCACCAGCTCAGGAATCCCGGCAACATAGGTGCTGATCACAGGACGACCCAGTGCCATTGCCTCCATCAGCACTACTGGCAAACCTTCAGCCAAGCTGGGCAGCACCATCGCTCGTGAAGCTAGGATGTGTTGACGAACCTCATTATTGCTCGCCCAGCCGATCACTTCGACATGAGCTTGCAAACCCAGGAGTGCGATCAGGGTTTCGATTTCGGTTCGCAGGGGCCCATCGCCTACCAACACTAGCTTAAACCTCAAGCCCTCGGCTGCTAACTGGCCCACGCTATCGAGTAGAAGCAGATGCCCCTTCGCTTCGCAAAGCCTGCCAACACAGATTAAGCGCGGTTCAGCCGGTACGGCGATAAATGGCTGAGCTAGAAATCCAGCGTCTACGCCACAATGAACCACATGGATTTTTGACCACTGACTAGGAGCGCACCAGCGATAAAGCTGACTCTTGCCGAAAAAGCTAACCGTCACCACAAAAGCAGCCCGCTCGACTTTTTCTGCCAAGGCGAGAGCCTTGACTTGATCGAACTCTTCCGGACCATGAACCGTGAAGCTGTAGGGTGGCCCACCAATCGCGCGACACAACATCGCCACGGTGGTTGAATTCGTCCCGAAGTGACCATGAACATGGGCTACGCCCGCATCTGAAAACCAACCTAGAAGAACGCAGGCCTCAGCTAAGTATGCTATATGATGCAAAACGCTTCGTTCTGAACTCCAGCTCAGCCTCAGCGTTAACCACAAAGCCCGAAGGAAACGAATCGGTTTGGTGACGGCGACACGGAGTAAACTAAACAGCAATTTTACCATGCCAATCCCTAAAACTACCCGAGTCCGCTCCAGCTCTACTTTGTCCGCTTTGTCAACCAGCTCATTGCTGCAAGAACGGATCGAGAACCGCGCCACTTGAATCCCGCCCGCTTCGATGCTGGCGATTTCTCGCCGAATGAAGCTATGACTGACTTTGGGATATTGATTTATCAGGTAGGCGATCACTAAAGACATCGGCTCTAGGTAATACGTTGAGCCAAATCATAACATCGATTTTATCTAATCAGATTAAAATAGTCAGATAATTTATGATTGGGAGGGGCTGCAAAAAACCTATGCCATTGTTGGCCATGCTTTATACTCCTGAGTTATGTAACGCGAGCCTGGCAACTCTGGACTTGGAGCAAAAACATCTGGTGGTTGTTTCTAAAGATCAAGGTAGCAAAATATACAGAGGTTGAAATGAAGCTTGAACAAGAAGATCTTGCCTTATCACTTAGGAAGGGTGGCAAAGAGTCGGAGTACCTGAAATCAGTCGAGACAGATGATTTCGCCGAGCTGAAGAAAAGAGGTTTGAATCTGCGTCCGATCGCTCGGTTAATTCAGCGGAATGTCCTTTTGGTTACTGGCATTACAGCTACGGTTGCTGTTGCCACCTTATCCTCAGCCCTGACCTCAAAGCACAATTATGAAGGTGAATTTCGGCTTTTAGTCGAGCCGATAACGTCTGAAGCCAAATATACTGATCCTTCGGTGCTGTCTCGCAATGGAGAAACTTCTAATGCAACTGTTGGCGTGGATTACCCGTCTCTGATTCAGGTTTTAGAGAGTCCTGGGTTGCTGGATAAGATTGTTAAGCGGATTCACGCCCGGTATCCCGACGTTAGCTACGACTCACTTAGTAAAAATTTAGTGGTTCAACGCGTCGGAAAAGATATGCTGGACTCGACCAAAATCATAGAAGTTAGTTACAAGGGGGAAAACCCCGAAAAAGTTCAATTTATCTTGGCAGAAGTTGCTAAAGGGTATTTAAATTACAGTCTTGAGGAGCGGAAAACCCGCATTGGTGAAGGTGTTAAGTTTATTGACGAGCAACTCCCTCGTTGGCAGGAGCAAGTCAATAATTTGGCAGGAAACTTACAAATGCTCCAACAGCGGTACAAGCTGAGTGATCCTGTGAGTCAGGTCGCAGAATTATCTAAGCAAGTTCATGAAATTCAAGCTCAGAGACTAGACAGTCAAAGGGAGCTGCAGGAGCAGAGGAGACTCTACACGAACTTGCAGTCACAACTAGGGCTAAGACCTAATGAAGCGATCACTGCATCGACTCTAAGTCAAGAACCTCACTATCAAGATCTACTTTCACAGCTGAAGAAAACAGAGAGTCAGATTGCGGTCGAGTCAGCTCGGTTTAGCGAAGAGAGCCCAGTGATTCAGAAGCTGCGGGAGCAGCAGAAAAATTTATCCCGGCTCCTGAATCAGGAAGCCCAAAAAATTCTAGGGCAAAACATACCAAGTACAGCGAGTTCTCCCCAATTACTAAATTTCCAGAATTCCACTCGTTTGGAACTGATCAAGCAACTGGTTGATACTGCCAACAGGGTTCAGGTGCTAGAGGCTCGGAATCAGGCGGTTACAAAGGCTGAAGCTTTCCTCGATCAGCAAGTACGGCAGTTCCCGGCTAGTATGCGCACGTATAATGATCTACAGCGCCGGTTAGAAATTGCCACCAAGACGCTCAACCAACTTTTAATTCAGCGAGAAACCCTGCGTGTTGATGCGGCTCAGAAGGAAGTGCCTTGGGAAATTGTTTCTGAGCCTAAAATACCGCGCGACGCTAAAGGCAATCCGATACCAGCTAGCACTGGCAATCCCAAGAAGCTAGCTATGGGAGTGATAGCGGCCCTGATGTTGGGATTGGGGGCGGCTGTGATCAAAGAGAAATACTGCGACGTATTTTACACTATCGAGGAGATGGAAGATGCGCTCAAACTGCCTCTGTTAGGGGTGATTCCTTTGAACAAGGGTGCAAAAAAAATTCCCAACTCTTCAGCGATTGTTAAGTCAATTGAAGGGACCCAGGCAAACCATTCTGATGCCTCTCTATTTCTGGAAGCATTCGACTCTCTCTACGCCAGCATCCATTTTCTTGCTTCCAACCCGCCGGTTCGCTCCTTGGTAGTTAGCTCGGCTGCATCTGGGGATGGCAAGACTACTACTGCTTTACATCTGGCCCAAGCGGCAGCACTCATGGGTCAGCGAGTATTGCTGGTAGACGCAAATTTGCGTCAACCTCAGCTCCATACTAGCTTAGGCTTGCCTAACGTACAGGGACTAAGCAACCTCCTTTCCCAAAACTTGGACCCTAACCCTGTGCTCCAGCGATCGCCCCTGGAAGAAAACCTTTTTGTGTTGACTTCTGGTCAAATCCGAGCACAATCTACTAGACTGCTTGCATCTAATCGGATGCAGGATTTAATGGAGCAATTTCAAACAGCTTTTGACTTGGTTATTTATGACGCACCCCACCTGCTTGGTCTCACGGATGCTAAGTTTCTGGCTGAGCATACAGATGGGGTGTTGATGGTTGTAGGAGTTGGCAATACCAAGCGTTCTGTAGTAATGCAGGTAATAAACGGATTGAACACTTTTCGCTTACCAATCTTGGGTATAGTTGCTAATCACGTCAAGACAATCGCAAATAGTTCATACGATTACAATAAACGGCACTACGAGCACAATCATCGGGTGCGTCCCACTTTTGAAAAAATCCCGAAAGTCTTCACAACAGATTTACTGAATTCGGTGAAGGCGACTGACGAGGTCCTCAGATAGTAGAAATCGACGGAGGTAATGGCATACCAAGAGGCAACAGGCGCTCTAAATCTAAATTTGACGCAACTTCAGCCAGTTTAGACAGGTCAGTTGGGTTATCTAAATGGGGCAAGCAGCCCAAAACTGGAACATTCGTCAGCGATTGAATCAGTTCAGCTGGTGCCCAGTCAGCGATTTGGGCTGTGTCACGAGGTTGGACACAATTGAGGACAATGCCTTTGAGGTGGACGCGAGTCTGACGAGCTAGGGCGACATTGGCAACTGCTTGAGCGATCGCCCCCAATCTCACCGGCACCACCAACACCGTTGGCAACCGCCAGTCTGCTGCTAAATCTGCCACAGTGAGTTCATCACTCACTGGCGAGCCCAATCCTCCCAGTGCTTCCACCAGCACCCAGTCGCGTGACGAGCGCAGGTTTTCAAAAGCTTGCCAGACAAGTTCCAACTGCACCCTACGACCTGAGCGCGCTGCCGCCAAGGGAGGAGCCAGTGGTGCCTCGAAGTACAAAGGTGTGATTTCTTCCAGGGATTGTTCTAGGGAAAACAGCGCGAGGTACAACTCGCGATCGCCCAACCCAGCTTGAATCGGCTTCATAATCCCCAAGCTGCGGGAACGCTGGTATGTCTGCCAATAAGCAGCCAATGCCGTCGTCAATACTGTTTTCCCAGCCTCGGTATCGGTTCCCGTAATCAGTAATGCGTTCAAAATCTCGAGCCAATCGGCTATTAGTTATTTGTTGTTAATTATTACAAATTTATCTTTCAAACAAATATCGTAAATTGCGAACACCGACATTTAGAGTAAAGTTGGTGCCTTGGTCTTGAATTGCAATCACATCAATTTGATAATTACCGCTCTTGCGCACTGTTGCTTTCCACTTCAGAACGTTGTTAGCCTCTTTCACCAGCTGACCATCGGGATCGCGAATATCCAACGTTACTGCCCCTTGTTTAACGGCAACTGACACCACCTGCCATTTTTTGGCGTACACCAGGTATCGCTTCAGAACCTGCCGTCTGGTCTGACCAGAAATTTGCTTTGCCGTCTCACCGGGGTTGAAGTTAATCAGTTCCTCTTCAACAGTGGGGGTCGGTGTTGGTGTGGGTGTGTTGGAGGCAGTGGGTGTTGGCGTCGGACTTGCAGAAATCAGCGGTGACGGGAACGTTTGCGGCGGCGCTGGACGCTGAACTGGACGCTGATTGGTGAGGATGGAACTCACCACCACCCAAGAACCAATCCCAGAAAGTATGGCGACAACGGTTCCAATCACAGCGATCGCCCACGGGTTATACCATGAGCGGTCTGTGGCGGCCGGAATCACCTGAGGAGGTGAGGAAGGTCTACTAGTAGTGCTGGGCTGAATCAAGTCAGGGCGGCGACCGACAGCGACAGTTTGCACCCGCGAGATGTTAGGATTTTGGGGTTGGTTGGTGAGCGACTGGAGCGCCTGAGCCACTTCAGCGACAGATTGGTAGCGATCGCCCGGCTTGTAACTCAACATCCGATTCAATACCCTACCCAATTCCGGGCTGAGTGTCACCCAGCGTTGCCAATTCCACGAGAGCTGAGTGTCATCAAATAGTTCTTGTGGTTCTCGACCAGTAAGTAGCACCACAGATGTGACTGCAAGCGCGTAAAGATCGCTACTGGGATAGGCTCTTCCGGTTTGGATTTGTTCACTGGGCGCATAGCCTAATTTACCTACGCTTGTTAGCTGGTACTTTGGATCTGGGGATTGAAACCGGGTTGCCAGCTCCTTGACGACGCCGAAGTCAATTAACACCGGTAAGCGATCGCTTGAGCGCCAAATAATATTGTCCGGTGAGATATCGCGGTGAATAATCCCTCGACTATGAAGATGCGCTAGCACCGGCAACAACTGCCACAACAACTGTGACACTTCTGCTTCCGAAAATGTTTCACCAGCAGCCTTGCGCTCATCCAGCATTCTTGCGTACGTTTTGCCTTCAACGTAGTCCTGCACTATAAAAAAGCGCTGATCTTGCTCAAACGTGGCTCGGAACTGAGGGACTTGCGGGTGCTGAATCTGGTATAGGATGCTTGCCTCTCGTTGGAAAAGCTTTTTTGACTTTTCTAGGACGTCATTTCCCGTTTGAGCTGGAATCAGTTCCTTTAGCGCACAAAGTTCGTTAAAACGCCCCTGGTCTTCTGCAAGATAGGTGCGCCCCATACCCCCTTGACCCAAAATCTTAACTAAGCGGTAGCGGTTTTGGAGGACAGTGCCAATACTAATGGGTGGTTGCATGGTCGATTTTTTCCTGTGTAGACAATTTTTTTTGCTGTTCTAACAAGAGACTTTTCTTGTGATACATTAGTACTTCGAGCGTTTGCTAGTTTGATTTATATATAATTGGGTTTTGTTATCAATCTCAAGTTAGTCTGATCAGGTCTAAAGTCACTTAAGTAGTTTCGCCATGAGTAATTTTACTTAGATAGTCCTTAAGCCAAACGCCAATTAACCAGTAGGTTGCTGGCTTTGCTAATTTGAAGCGAGGAATTTACCCGTTCTTGTTCAAAACTTTGATCAAAGCTTATAAACAAAATTTCGCCAATATTGAGCGAAAGGATATTAAAACTGTAATGATAAAACTGCCATGAAGGCGCATAGAGGTTCTGCCATGCTCCATTCTGCAACTTTGGCGCTTCAGCCAGCTCCAACAGTGGTTGCTGACAATAATCGCCTGCGACTGTTCTCTGGCTCCGCCAACGTACCGCTCTCCCAGGAAGTAGCTCGATACCTGGGTATGGACTTAGGACCTATGATCCGAAAGCGGTTTGCCGATGGGGAACTCTACATTCAAATACAGGAATCGATCCGGGGTTGTGATGTTTACCTGATCCAGCCAAGTTGCAGACCCGTAAACGATCACCTGATGGAATTACTGATCATGGTTGATGCCTGTCGTCGGGCTTCGGCGCGGCAGATTACGGCAGTGATTCCCTATTATGGCTATGCTAGAGCCGACCGCAAAACAGCAGGGCGAGAGTCGATAACTGCCAAGCTGGTTGCGAACCTGATTACCGAAGCGGGAGCCAACCGGGTTCTGGCAATGGATTTGCACTCCGCCCAGATTCAGGGCTATTTCGATATTCCCTTTGACCATGTCTACGGTTCGCCAGTGCTGCTGGATTACCTGGCGAGTAAAGAACTATCTGATCTTGTGGTGGTTTCGCCGGATGTGGGCGGTGTGGCAAGGGCTAGGGCGTTTGCTAAAAAGCTCGATGATGCGCCGCTGGCGATTATTGATAAACGCCGCCAGGCTCACAATGTGGCAGAAGTAATGAATGTAATTGGAGAGGTAGCGGGCAAAACAGCGGTATTAGTCGACGACATGATTGACACCGGTGGCACTATTTCAGCAGGAGCTAAGTTGTTGCGGGAGGAAGGGGCGCGTCAAGTCTATGCCTGTGCAACTCATGCAGTGTTCTCGCCACCGGCTAGGGAGCGGCTCTCTAGCGGTTTGTTTGAAGAAGTGATTGTAACGAATACGATTCCAGTTCCCGAAGGCGATTACTTTGAACAGCTAACGGTGCTTTCGGTGGCAAACTTGTTAGGGGAGACGATTTGGCGGATTCATGAAGATAGTTCTGTCAGTAGTATGTTCCGCTAGTAAATCAGGGCTCTTTACTGCCCAAATTCATCTCTTGCCTGCTCCACCAACTCAACCGTCACAATTTCTAAGGCAGCTGCACGAGCGAGCTGCTCAATCTGTTGGCGAGCTTGTGTGCGGGCAAAAAAGGGAATATTCTTCAGCTTTGCCTTGGCTTCAGGAGTCCATTCTAGGGCATCCGTGAAATCTGAATCATGCATGACAGATTAACCACTAGGTTGAGCGTGTCAACTTTCACCTTTTCTTTTGAGCTGACCATAACTCATTTTACTTGCACTTTTTGAATCCTAAAAGCCAAAAAAAAGGCTCCTGTGTAACAGGAGCCTTTAAACTAACTATCTCGAACGTGAGAACGAAAACTAATCTGCCAACCTAGTCAAGGTCACCCATAGCCAGTACTGGCTCGGCTTCACGGCTAATGCCTTTTTCAAAGCCAGCAACTGCCGCACGGGCACGACCCGCGTGCCAGAGGTGTCCCACCAGGAAGAAGAAGGCCATGACAAAGTGAAAGCACGACAACCAAGAACGCGGAGACACGAAGTTAAAGGAGTTGATCTCCGTAGCCACACCACCCACAGAGTTCAAAGAACCCAGAGGAGCATGGGTCATGTACTCAGCGGAGCGACGAGCTTGCCAGGGCTGAATATCGTTCTTGATCTTGTCCAAATCCAGGCCGTTGGGACCGCGCAGCGGCTCCAGCCAAGGAGCGCGGACATCCCAGAAGCGCATCGTTTCACCACCGAAGATAATTTCGCCAGTGGGAGAGCGCATCAGGTATTTACCCAGACCAGTCGGGCCTTGAGCAGAACCCACGTTCGCACCCAAGCGCTGGTCACGAATCAAGAAGGTCAGTGCCTGAGCTTGAGACGCTTCTGGACCCGTAGGACCGTAGAATTCGCTGGGATAAACGGTGTTATTAAACCAGACGAAGCAGGTGGCAATGAAGGACATTAGGCACACTGCGCCCAAGCTGTAGGAGAGGTAAGCTTCTCCAGACCAGATGAAAGCCCGACGTGCCCAAGCAAAGGGCTTGGTGAGAATGTGAAAAATGCCGCCAAAGATCAGCAGCAGGCCAACCCAAATGTGACCGCCGACGACGTCTTCCAGGTTATTGACGCTGACGATTGAACCTTCACCACCGAAGGGAGACTTCAACACATAACCGAAGATGACAGCTGGGTTGAGTGTCGGGTTAGTAATGACGCGAACATCACCACCACCAGGTGCCCAGGTGTCGTACAACCCGCCAACGAACATAGCCTTAATCACCAGCAGGAAGGCACCGCATCCTAATATGATCAGGTGAAACCCGATAATGCTGGTCATCTTGTTCTTGTCTTTCCAGTCGTAACCAAAGAAGCCAGAGTACTCTTCTAAGGTTTCTGGACCACGAACGGCATGATAAATACCGCCCAGACCCAAAACAGCGGAGGAAATCAGGTGCAGCACACCGACCACAAAGTAGGGGAAGATGTTGACGACTTCGCCACCAGAGCCAACACCCCATCCTTCAGCAGCAAGGTGAGGCAACAGGATTAAGCCCTGTTCGTACATGGGCTTTTCTGGAATGAAGTGAGCGACTTCAAATAAAGTCATCGCTCCAGCCCAGAAGACAATCAAACCAGAATGGGCAACGTGAGCACCGAGCAGTTTGCCGGATAGGTTGATCAAACGGGCGTTACCGGCCCACCAGGCAAAACCGGTCGACTCTAGGTCACGACCGCCGCCCATTGTGAGAGAACTATTACCAAAAGGGGCATTATAGGGCGTTTCCACGGGGCAGTACCTCCTCAGGGAATTGGAATTGCTCATGAGGCTGATCTTGAGGTGCCATCCAAGCACGGATGCCCTCGTTCAGCAGAATGTTCTTGGTGTAGAACGTTTCAAACTCTGGGTCTTCAGCTGCGCGCAACTCTTGCGACACGAAGTCGTAAGCCCGCAGGTTCAGCGCTAAGCCCACGATGCCGATGGAACTCATCCACAAGCCAGTAACTGGCACAAATAGCATGAAAAAGTGCAACCAGCGCTTGTTGGAGAAGGCAATCCCGAAAATCTGTGACCAGAATCGGTTAGCGGTCACCATCGAGTAGGTTTCTTCCGCTTGAGTGGGGTTGAAGGCGCGGAAGGTGTTGGCCTTGTCACCGTCTTCAAACAAGGTGTTCTCGACTGTGGCTCCATGAATGGCACACAGCAAGGCTCCTCCCAGGATTCCTGCTACTCCCATCATGTGGAAGGGGTTGAGTGTCCAGTTGTGGAAGCCTTGGAAGAACAGCAGGAAACGGAAGATGGCGGCGACTCCGAAGCTGGGAGCAAAAAACCAGCTGGATTGGCCTAGGGGGTACATCAAGAATACCGACACGAATACGGCAATTGGGCCGGAAAAGGCGATCGCGTTGTAGGGGCGAATGCCAACTAGCCGCGAGATTTCAAATTGCCGCAGCATGAACCCAATCAGGCCAAAGGCGCCGTGTAGGGCGACGAAAGCCCACAACCCACCTAACTGGCACCAGCGGGTGAAGTCCCACTGTGCTTCCGGTCCCCACAGGAATAGCAGCGAGTGTCCCATGGTGTCAGCTGGGGTGCTGACGGCTACAGTCAGGAAGTTGCAGCCTTCTAGGTACGATGAGGCCAAGCCGTGGGTGTACCAGGAGGTTACGAAAGTGGTGCCGGTGAGCCATCCCCCTAGAGCCAGGAAGGCACAGGGGAATAGTAGGATGCCAGACCAACCCACAAACACGAAGCGATCGCGCTTTAGCCAGTCGTCTAGGGTGTCAAACCACCCTCTGGTGCTGGGGGCGCGTCCAACTGCGATCGTCATTTAACTAAAGTCCTCTCGGTTTACTAAAATTGCAAAGCTTCTGAGGAATTAACATTTTGACACTCTCAACTGCATACCAGCAGATAAGATTTATGAGAATATTGCTGCCAACCATGCTAGCTCCCTTCTCAAGGGGTTTGCCAAACACCCCTTACCACTTGCTGGCAGTCCAGTCTGTGGATTTTTAATTTTTCTTAATTTATCACATTAATCAGGCTTTGTACCCAATCCCCAGAGGTGGGATTAGGTTTTCAGCGTGACCTATAGATCTAATAAATATCAGAAATTTTACAATTTGACACAACTTTCCTCAGTCATCTGTCAAGGTAAGCGGCTAAACTAGCTATGAATATTACCGGGATGGCAGAATTTTTCCAGCTCATCTCCTTAAAGTAGGGCAGTTTCATGACGGCACCAAAAACCAGAACTACGGACGATGACGCTAAAGCGGAAAGCTCCGAAGAGCGCGTCCTATACCAACAGGTTCTCGGGTCTCGCAGGTTCAGCAACTACTGGTGGGGAACGGTCGTCTCCTTGGGAGCCACTGGCTTTTTATTGGCTGGGCTTTCCAGTTACCTCAAGGTCAATCTACTCCCCTTTGCTGACCCAACCGAACTCATATTCGTCCCCCAAGGGATAGCGATGGGATTTTACGGCGTAGTCGGGTTGCTACTAGCCCTATACATATGGTTTGTCACCCTTCTGGATGTGGGAGGCGGTTACAACGAGTTCAATCAGGAAACCGGCTCGATTAAAATCTTCCGCTGGGGATTTCCAGGGAAGGACCGCCGGATTGAAATTAACTGCCGGACACCAGACGTGCAAGCTGTGCGAGTTGACATCAAAGAGGGCATCAATCCCCGTCGAGCCTTGTATTTGCGCGTCAAGGGTCGAAGAGACATTCCCCTGACACGGGTGGGGCAACCCTTATCCTTGGCAGAAGTGGAAAATCAAGCAGCTGTACTGGCTCGGTTTTTGGGAGTCTCAATTGAAGGTCTTTGATCGAGAACGGGGTGTGGGGAAGCGCCTTGACATGAGATGATAGGGGATTGTAGTTGAGTCAGTGATTGGCAATGCAGCTGAAAATCCGGCAGTGGTTGGTGTCAATTATAATTCTTGGTGCTTTAATGTTGGGGGGATGTACAACACAGCAGGCTGCTTCTACATCTGCCGCCAACTCCTCAGCTACCCAGGCAACTTCTGTATCTGCTACTCAGGCGAGTAGTCCACATATGAAAGATTTACCAGTACTAGAAGGTAACGCCACGGTGGTAATGACGGTCAAAGGGTCACCGATTACTATCGAAGTGAACGGAAAAGATGCCCCGATTACCGCTGGCAACTTCGTGGATCTTGTGCAGCGGGGTGTGTACGACGGGCTGGTGTTTCACCGGGTGGTGCGCTCGCCGGAACCGTTTGTAGTACAGGGGGGTGATCCGCAGAGCAAAAATCCTAGCTTCCCACAACAGCGACTGGGAACCGGCGGTTTTATTGACCAAAAGACCGGTCAAGAACGCTCTATTCCCCTAGAAATTAAGCCTAAAGGTGCGGAAAAACCAGTGTACAGTAAGACGCTGGCAACTGCTGGTGTCTCTGCCGCGCCTGTATTGCGGCATACCCGTGGTGCTGTGGCAATGGCGCGATCGCAGCCGCCTGATTCGGCTTCGTCGCAGTTTTACATTGCCTTGGCGGATCTGCCTTTTTTAGATGGCAGTTATGCGGTATTCGGGTATGTTACCCAAGGGATGGATGTGGTTGACAAGATTCAGCAGGGCGATCGGATTGAGTCAGCTAAGGTAATAAAGGGTGTGGAAAACCTCAAAAACGGCGGCAAATAGCTCCTGAGGCCACAATTTATGTGCGGTCGGTGGAGGTTGTTGTTACTGGTATTGGTCTAGTCTCCGCTTTGGGCACCAGCTTACAGACCAGTTGGCAGCACCTGATATCGGGAAAATCTGGCATTGGACTGCATCAACCCTTTCCAAAACTGCCTCCACTGCCCCTGGCGCTGATTGGAAAACAACCAGCTGAGTTAAGAAAACTGACTCAGCTGGTTGTTGCATCTGCGTTGTCAGATGCTGGGCTAATTACACCTTTGCCAGAGTGTGGGGTGGTAATTGGTTCAAGTCGGAGTCATCAGGCTTGGTGGGAACAGCTGGCGCGGCAAATGTACGGGGCTGAGGGGGGGCAAGGGGGAGAGCTGTTTGCGACCAACGAGCAAATGGTATTAGAGCATTGGTTGGATACACTTCCCCATATGATCGCGATCGCATGTGCGCGTCAAATCGGGTCAGCAACCGTCCCGGTGTTAGCACCAATGGCAGCTTGTGCAACTGGGATTTGGGCGATCGCACAAGGCTTTGAACTGATCCAGACAGGTCAGTGTCAGCGGGTGATTGCTGGAGCGGTGGAAGCTCCGGTTACAGCACTGACGCTGGCTGGGTTTAACCAGATGGGTGCCTTAGCTCAAACTGGGGCTTATCCTTTTGACCTCCGCCGGGAAGGATTGGTGTTGGGAGAGGGGGCGGCAGTGTTCGTGCTGGAATCAGCTGAGTTGGCAAAGTGTCGGTCGGCACCAGTTTATGGAAAAGTGCTGGGGTTTGGCTTAACAGCTGATGGCTATCACAGCAATAGACCTGATCCGGGAGGTAGGAGTGCGATCGCAGCCGTAAAGCAATGTTTAGATCGTAGCGGTCTATGCCCAGCCGACATCGATTACATTCATGCCCACGGTACGGCTACTCAGCTCAACGACCACTCCGAAGCCCAGCTGATTCAGGAGGTATTTCCTCAAAGTGTCCCAGTCAGTTCTACTAAGGGAGCCACGGGTCATACACTAGGGGCGTCTGGAGCTTTGGGAATGGCTTTCTGTATGATGGCGTTGAAGCATCAGCTGTTGCCGCCCTGCGTGGGACTCAACGAACCGGAGTTTGAATTGGATCTAGTGAGTGCGCCGCGTCGGGGTGAGATTCAGCACGTACTTTGTTTCAGCTTTGGGTTTGGTGGTCAGAATGCAGTGGTAGCGTTGGGTTTGGCAAATTGGCCCCTCTTATCTCACAGTGATAAGTAATATTGAACTTAGCTGAATTGCTCCAGAAGCTAACACTTAAGGGCAGTCAGCACTTCATTTCGCAGTCATTAATATGGCTGTTTGTAGGGGCTAATTGTCTACAGTCCAATTACGAGTTTCCTCTGACCTTTACCGATTTTCCTAATTGAACTATGAAAACTATTCAGATACTTAGCCTCACCGCTGCCCTGATTGGCGCATCGACTTCGATGGCACACGCAGCAAATATTGTCACTACAGCGGTTTTTATTCGGATAGTGTACACTTGAAATAGGTAAACTTCTTGACTAGTTACGGCAACGATGAAAGCATACTCCCTCGATCTGCGTCAAAGAATTATTAATGCGCATAAGAATAGAG
>JAABUX010001539.1_pt1 | contig 34595 bp, 34 predicted proteins | sample 5561851 | NCBI WGS metagenome assembly JAABUX01 (sample SAMN10711883, study PRJNA513361) | rock metagenome | isolation source: Antarctica rocks | place: Antarctica: Victoria Land, Richard Nunatak red sandstone | collected 2016-01-03
CGGTCGCAAGGCCGAGCATCCGCGCAGCGACCGCGTCGGCGGTGCGATCGGCCAGCAGTTCGCCCGCGCCGGACAGCGTGTAGGGAACCGCCCCGGCCGGCCAAGCGAGGATCGGCACGCCGTGCGCCATCGCCTCGACCAACGGCACGCCGAAACCTTCGTGCCAGCTGAGCGAGAGATATAAATCCGCACGGGCGTACCAGCCATGCAGCTCCGCATCACTGACCAGGCCTGGCAGCACGACGTCGTTCTGCAACCCGGCCGCAGCCATCGCGAGTTCGATCCGGTGGAGGTAGCTGGCATCGGCGTCTTCCATCAAGCCGGGCAGCACCAGGCGGCACGGGCGGCGATAGTGTCGCTTGAAAGCGGCGAAGGCGGCGATCAGCTCGTCTTGCGCTTTGGACATGACCATGCGGCCGACGAACAGCACGGTGAACACGGCCGATTCGACGTGGCGGCGCGGACTTGCCCTGCGGCGCAGGGCGTGGGTGTCGAACAGCAGTGGGCAGGTTTGCGGAACGGTGAAGCCGGCCGCGTGCAGCTCCAACGCGTTGTAGGCGCTGTCGGCGAGGGCGGCGACCACGTGTTGCCGGTAGTCCGCGAGTTGCTTCCGTCCAACGGTCGCCGCCCGCTGCACCGCGGGCGACTGCAGGAGGCCGGCAGGCGTGATGTTGTGGTACATCAATATCTTGCTGGCGGGCAGGGCAACGATCTGGTCCCAGGCCGAGAATCCCATGGAATGATGCAACAGCAGGGTGCAGCCTGCGTGGCGGGGCAGGGCGTCCATGTCGTAGATCTCGTCGTCCAGGCGCCGGTCGCGGTGCTGGACGAATACCTCGCTGGCGAAGCCCTGCGCCCGCAGGATCCGGCGGACCAGGAGCATCGAGTTCGTGATCGCGTCGCCGACCCCCGAGCCGGCGTGGAACTGGTGCACGGCGGCGTGGGGCATCAAGCCGCCCGCGTTCGTTCGATCAACCGCCGTATCGGCGCCGTCAGCCGCCACGACCGGCTTGCGTGGACCGCGGCCAGGCTCGCATCGGCTGCCGCGGTGCGCGCCAGCGCGGAGTCGTGCGCCGCTTGCGCGGCTTGCAGCGCCGCGCCCTGCTCTTGTTGCAAATTCTCCTGGACTTCGCGCAGCCAGGCAGCCTCGTCGCGGAGCCGCCCGACCAGGGTTTCGGCGTCCTGCTGCAAGCCGCGATGCCATTCCGCATTGGCCCGCAAACCTTCCAGATCCTCTCGCGCACGGGCAAGCAGTTCGCGGAGGTCGGCCCGCGCCTGCAACGCATCCCGCATCCGCGCATCGCTGGCCTGGGCACGCAGGGCGGCGAATCCCGCCTCCGCCTGCGCCGCATCGTGGGCGCGTTGGCTTTCGGCCAACCGCCGGGCCAATTCGGCGTCGGCGGGACGGATGAAATCGTCGAATACGTTCGGGGGCGTGGCGAAGTGGGGCCCCAGCGCCGCGCTGCGTTCCGCGGCGACATAGAAGCGGTTCAGGCCATCGAACCAGGCGAAGCGGTAATCCGCGGCCAGCACCAGGTCTTCCCAGCGATCGTGGGTCGGCACGCGCGTTGCCGGCGCGACAGCCTCCACCAGCAGGATCCATGGCCGGTATCGGGTGAAGTCCGCACTTTCCAGCACGTCGCGTTCGGCGCCCTCGACGTCGATCTTGAGGAAGTGGATGTCGGCGGGAGCGTGGTCCTGGCAGATGTCGACGAGCCTGCGAACCTCCACAGGTTCGGCCTGCGACGTGAAGCTCCGGGCGCTCAACTCCGCGGCCTGCGCGGGGTCGGTGGTGGACAGCCCGGTGTTTCGAACGACATTCAACGACCTGACGCCTGGAGCGGCGCCGACCGCGCAGCGCAGGTTCGTGTCGCGGGGGCGTGCTGCCGCTAGCCGGGCGAACAAGTCGCCGACCGGCTCGATATTGACGCCCCTCCAGCCGCGGTCGTGGAACGCGCGGGTGACCGAGTCCTCGTCCGGATGATACGCGCCGACGTCGATGTAGAACCCGGCGTCAACCGTGCCCAGGGCGCGCCAGAGCAGGACGTCCTCGTAATTCTGCGCGTACGAGATGAACGACATCGGCGGCACCCCGAAAAGCCAGGGTCAACCTGCCCGAAATTTCACAAATGACAAGGCCGGACTTACGCCGGGTGCAGCACCCGCCACACGCGCTGCGGGGTTGCCGGCATGTCGATGTGGCGGCCCAGCGCGTCGGCCACCGCGTTCATCACCGACGGAAGCGCGCCCGCGCAGCCTGCTTCGCCGCAGCCCTTGACGCCAAGCACATTGGTCCGCGCCGGCACGGGAAAGCTGGCGAAGGTGAACTGCGGCAGGTGCATCGCGTGCGGCAGGGCGTAGTCCATGAACGAACCGGACAGCAACTGCCCGTCCGCGTCGTACTCGACCGACTCCATCAGCGCCTGGCCGATTCCCTGGACCACGCCGCCATGCGCCTGGCCTTCGACCAGCATCGGGTTCACCAGCACGCCGAAATCGTTCGCCATCACGTAGCTGACGACCTCGACCACCCCGGTCTCCTCGTCTATCTCGACCTCCGCGACATGGCAGCCGTTCGGGAACGCCGACGGGGCATGCTCGTGGATGGTCTCGACGTCGAGACCCTGCGGCACGTCCGGCGGGAGCGTTTCGCCGGCGCGGAGGCGTTCGGCGAGGTCCATGATGCCGATGCCGCGATCGGTGCCGACGATGGCGAACCGCCCGGCGTCGAATTCGATGTCCGCCACTCCCGCTTCAAGCAAGTGAGCGGCGATATGGCGGCCGCGCTCGATCACCAGCATCGCCGCCTCGTGGATCGCGGCCCCGCTCGCCATCAGCGACTTCGAGCCGCCGGTGCCGCCGCCCGCGATCAGCGCGTCGCTGTCGCCCTGCACCAGCCGCACCCGCTCGAATGGCACGCCGAGCCGGTCGACCAGCACCTGCGCGAACGGCGACGCGTGGCCCTGGCCGTAGTCGAGCGTCCCCGTCGTGATGGTCACCCCGCCATCGGCGTCGAAGCTGATGCCGCCCATCTCCCGGGACGGCGGCGCCGTGACTTCGAGGTAGTGGCCGATGCCGATGCCGCGCAGCCGCCCGCGACGCCGGCTCTCGGCCCGGCGCGCCGCAAAGCCGTCCCAATCGGCGGTCGCCAGCGCGCGTTCCAGCAGCATCGGGAAATCGCCGCTGTCGTAGGTCATGCCGGACGGGGCGGCGTAGGGGATCTGGTCCGGGCGGATATGGTTGCGCCGCCGCAGGTCGACGCGGTCGATGCCCATCTCGGCGGCGGCGGTGTCGACCAGCCGCTCCATGTAGTAGTTGCCCTCCGGCCGCCCGGCGCCGCGATAGGCGCCCACCGGGGTGGTGTTGGTGAACATGCAGCGCGTGGACACCTCGATCAGCGGGGTCGCGTACACGCCCACGACGTTCTTCACCGCGTTCACCGTCGGCGGCAGCGTGGTCGCGTTGCTGAGATACGCGCCGAGGTTGCCGAAGCCGCTCACCCGCAGCGCCAGGAACCGGCCGTCGGCGTCCAGCGCCAGCTCCAAATCCATGTCGTGGTCGCGGCCATGGCTATCGGACAGGAAGCTGTCGGACCGGTCGTCCGTCCATTTCACCGGGCGTCCGAGCGCGCGGGCGGCATGGAGCGCCGCGATGTACTCGGGGTAGCACGACGCTTTCATGCCGAACGAGCCGCCGACGTTGCCGGTCAGGATGCGAACCTTCTCCGCGTCGACGCCCAGCACGCCTTTCACCGTATTGCGGAAGCCGAACACCCCCTGGGTGCCGAGCCGCAGCGTCCAGCGCTCGTCCGTCGGGTCGTAGGAGGCGAGGGCGGAGCGCGGCTCCATCGGCGCCACCACCACGCGGTTGTTGGCGAGCGACAGGCGGGTGACGTGCGCGGCCCCGGCGAACGCGGCGGCGACGGCAGCGGCGTCGCCGTAGTGGTAGTCGAGGAACAGGTTGCCCGGCGCGTCCGCGTGCAGGACGGGCGCGCCGGGTTCGGCGGCGATCCGGGCGGCGGTGACGGCGGGCAGGGCGTCGGTGTGCAGCAGCACCGCTTCCGCAGCGTCGCGCGCCTGGACTGCGGTTTCGGCGACGACCACGGCGACGGGGTCGCCGACATAGCGCACCCGGTCCTGCGCGAGCGCGTATTGCGGCGGGCGCGGCGTGGGCGAGCCATCGCGATTCACGCCCGAGGTCGCCGGCATCATTCCCATTCCGGAGGCGATCAGGTCGGCGGCGGCGTACACGCCCAGAACGCCCGGCATGGCCCGGGCTTCCGCGGCGTCGATGCCCCGCAACTCGCCATGCGCGACCCGGCTGCGGGCCATCACCGCATACGCTTGGCCCGGCAGCGACAGGTCGTCGGTGTAGCGGCCTTCGCCCCGGAGCAGCACCGGGTCCTCCTTGCGGGAAACGGGTTGGCCGATGCCGAAGCGGACGGTTTGAGGGGTCGTCGGAACATCCATGCGGGCGTCACCAAGCTGATTGCCTGCCTGATGTTGGGCCTACGCCGCCCGGGTAAAGGCTATTTCATGCGGACCAGGCGAAGCGGGAAGGTGTTGTCGGGGAATTGCGACACCTCGACGTTGCTCCTTGTGGCCCAAACGACCGTCTGCTGGTGAAGCGGGAGGAAGGCCGCGTCGTCGTGCAGCAGCTTGGCTGCGTGCACGATGCCGGCGTTGCGCTTGGCCAGGTCGGTCTCGACCGCGATCTCGTCCAGCAGCTTGTCGAAGGCCGGGTTGCTGTAACCGCCGTCGTTGAACACGCCGCGCATGCCGTTGCGGGTTCCTGCGAGGTTGAACAGCGAGTTCAGCGCGTCGTAGGTGCTGGGAGTCCAGCCGAGCATGTAGAAGCTGGTGTTGTAGCCCGGGTTGCTGATCTGGGCGAAGTACTGCAGCCGGGTCTGCGCGTTCAGCGTCACCTTCACGCCGATGCGGGCGAGCATGGCGGTCACGGCCTGGCAGATCGACTCGTCGTTGACATAACGGTCGTTGGGGCAGTCGAGCGTGACGCCGAAGCCGTTCGGGTATCCGGCCTCGGCGAGCAGCTTCTTGGCAGCCCCGGTGTCGACCGGCCAGCTTACGTCCGATTCGGCGGAGTAGCCGTTCACGCCGGGGCCATACAGGTTGCCGGTCACGTGCGACTGGCCGCGCATGACTCGCTGATGGATCGCCTCCTTGTCCACGGCCATGTTGAACGCCTGGCGCACCCGCTGGTCCTTGAACGGGTTCTTGCCTTTTACGTCCGACTTCAGCAATTGATCGCGGTTCTGGTCGAAGCCGAGGAACACGGTCCGCAACTCGGGGGTGGAGAGCACCTTCAGGCTTTCGGTGCGCTCCAGCCGCGCCATGTCCTGGGGCGGCACGGTGTAGATCATGTCCACGTCGCCCGACAGCAGGGCGGCGACCCGGGTGGCGGCGTTGCCGATGACGTTGAACTGCACGTCCGTCAGGTTGTGCTCCGGCTTGTCCCACCAGCCCGGGTTGGCGTGCAGGGTGGTGCGGCGGTCAGGCTCGCGGATGTCGAGGATGAACGGACCCGTTCCGTTGGCATGGCGGGTGGCGAAGTTCTCCTCTTTCTTGGTCAGGTCCATGGCCTGCTCGGCGTGGTTGGCCTCGCACCAGGCTTTCGACATGATTGCCCAGTTGGTGATTTCCTGCACGAAAATCGGATCGGCGACAGAAGTGATGAAGTCGACGGTGAAATCATCGATCCGCCGCACCTCCTTCACCGCCTGGAAGTAGGAGTTGATCTGGCTGCCCGGCGCAGTCGCCCGCGCATGGCTGAACACCACGTCGTCGGCGGTGAACGGCTCGCCGCCCTGGAATTTGACCCCCTGCCGCAGATGGAAGCGCCACGTCGTGTCGTTCGGCTGCTCCCAACTGGTGGCAAGCGCCGGTTCGGGCTTGAGGTTCTTGTCGCGCCGGACCAGCGGGTCGTAGAAGTTTTGCGTGAACGTCAGCAAGAAGGTTTCCTGGCGCGTGTAGGGGTCCATGGAGTTCGAATCGCCGTCGTTGGCCCAGCGGAAGGTCGCCGCATCGGCGGACCAGGAAGCCAAACTCACGCTGCAGGCCAGCAACAACATCGCGCAGCGTGGGATTCGGGTCATGGGCGTGTCCTATCCGTCGTGAAACGACACCTTATAACTGCGTTACAGAAACGAAAAGGGCGACCATCAGGCCGCCCTTGCCGTATCGAACCCTAGGAGGGATCAGGCGGCGCGGCGGCTCGCCAGCGCACTCGGCAGGCCGGCAATGGCGTTGTCGATCAGCGGCGCATCGCCTTCCTGCGACAGGGTCGCGGCAATGACCTGCCCGGCCGCGCGGGCGGCAATATCGGCGGCAGCCAAACGCACATCTGTCACCGCCGCCTTCTCCGCGGCGGAAATCCGGTCATGCGCTAGCTTCTCACGCCGGCGCCCAGACGCTTCGGCATCCGCGCGCGCCTGGCCGGCAACGCGCGCAGCCTCGCCCCGAGCCGACTTCAGCAGGGTCTTGGCGTCGGCCAACGCTTGTTCACGCCGGGTCCGGGCGTCGGCCAGCATAGCCTCGGCTTCGCGGCGCAACCGCGCGGCCTCGTCGAGTTCGGCGCGGATATCGTTGGTGCGCTTGTCGAGCATGGCCATCAACGCCGTCCACAACTTGCGGCCGAACAGCACGAAGAAGATGATGAACGCGATCGCCACCCATGTGCGCGGGTTGGCGAAGAAACTTTCATGATGGCTCAAAATCGGCGTTCCCTCAGGCTTGGCCGCGGGCGGCAAGCAACTGCCCGACTGCCTCGTCCACGCGCGCGCTTTCAGGCGCTTTCCCAGTCAAGCGCGCAACGACTGCGATTGCCGTCTCGCCGGCAACCTGGCGCAACGCCCCCATGGCGGCGGACCGTGCCTCGGCGATACGGCCTTCCGCCTCATGCAACTGTGCATCCAGGGTCGCATTCATCTCCGTCGCACGGGCGGCGGCCTCGCTTTTTGCCTGGTCGGAGGCGGACGTGATCGCGGACTGGGCTTCCGCCCGGGCGCTCCGCGTCGCTTCCGTCAGTTCGGCCACCGCTGCATCCGACTGCGCCTTGGCGGACCAGGCGGTCGCGAGGTCGCCGTCGATGGAGGCGCGTCGCTCCTCGATCACCGAAGCGACACGCGGCAACCCCCAGCGGGCGAACAGCACGTAAAGCCCGGCAAAGATAAGCGCCATCCACACCACTTGGCTGATGGTCAGCGGTGAGTGGAAGTCGAGCTGCGGCATGCCCTCCTTCTCCGGCCCCGCGGCGAACGCCGCGGCCGGAACGAGGAGGACGGACGCCGCGGCCGTAAAGAACCGCAGCACGGCCCGGGTCAGGTAAACAGGATGAGGAACGAGATCAATAAGGCGAACAACGCCACGGCTTCCGTCAGCGCGAAGCCCAGGATGCCAAGGCCGAACACCTGGTCGCGGGCGGACGGGTTGCGCGCGACGGAAGTGACCAGGGCCGAGAAGATGTTGCCGATGCCGATGCCGACGCCCGCGAGCGCGATGACGGCAAGACCAGCCCCGAGGGCCTTTGCGGCGGCGACGTCCATGATGACTATCCTTTTCGTGTCGTGTGTTGAAAAATCTGCTTAGTGCAGGTGCACGGCGTCGTGCAGGTAGATGCAGGTCAGGATGGCGAACACGTAGGCCTGCAGGAACGCAACCAGGAGCTCGAACCCGATCAGCACCACGTTGATCGCCAGCGGGAAGATGCCGGCGATGGTGCCGACCGTGCCCACGGCCGACAGCATCAGGATGAAGGTCGCGAACACGTCCAGCATCACGTGCCCGGCCACCATGTTGGCGAACAAACGGATCGACAGGCTAACCGGGCGCGACAGGTAGGAGATGATCTCCACCGGGATGATCAGCGGCGCCAGCAGCTTCGGCGCACCGGGCGGGAAGAAGTACACGGTGAAAAACTTCGACCCGTTCTCGACGATGGCGACGGTGGTGACCAGGACGATCACCATCGCCGCAAGCCCGAAGGTGACGGCGATATGGCTGGTGTAGGTGAAGGCGAATGGCAGGAGGCCGAGCAAGTTGCCCATCAGCACGAAGAAGAACAGCGTGAAGATGAATGGGAAGAAGCGCCGGCCGCCATGCCCGATCTGGTCGTCGCACATCTTGTAGATGAAATCGTAGCACATCTCGGCCAGCGCCTGCAGCCGGCCCGGCACGGTCGCACGCGGGCGCATGCCGAAATACAGCAGCGCGAGCACGAGAGCGCCACCGGCGACCATCCAGGCGTTCGACTGGGTGAAGTTGACGGATTGCCCGATCAGCCCCCAGCCGTGGTGCAGCTTGAACTGCCCGAGAGCGTCGATGGTGGGCGCCGGCGTTTCCGTATCCAAAGTCCCGTCCCTTCTATCGCGGCGGCGCCATCAGGCGCCACACGTTCGCAATCCCCGCCGCGCCGCCGAGCAGCACGCCGATCACGAGCAGCAGCGGCGTCGTGCCGAACCACCGGTCCAGCGCCCATCCCACGCCCAGTCCCACGACCAAGGCGGACAGCAATTCAACTCCAACGCGGGCGCCGATGCCCCACGCAGAGCTGTTGACCGCCGCGCGACCCGACTCCTGCGGACGCCGTTTCGTTTCCGCCGCTGCCAGCCGGCTCTCGAAGGAGCCTTCTTTGTCGTTCTCGTTCAAACCTGTTCCCCTCAGCCAAGTTGCCCGGCCAGAAGGCAAGGGTTTGCTACCGGTGAGGCAGGGGGGTGTCAAGAAGCTGGCAGCAACCTACGCTGGGGTAAGCTGTTGTCGCTGGGCATGCGCGGGCAACGGCCTGCACGAACCTTTGGAGACCGAACGATGGCATGGATGTCCAACTGGCGCACAGTCTTGGCTGTCATGGCTGCAACCGTGCTGGCGGCGCCGCCGGCGATGGCACAGGCGCCCGACAGCGCGGGGACGACCGCGCCGGCGCCCTCGATCAATCGGCAAGTCCATAGCTACAGCCTGCGCAACCTCTCCTCGAAGGCGATCGTCGAAGCGTCGGCGCACATGACCAACGGAGCGACGGCCGATATCACCGAGAAAGGCCGGATCATGCCGAACCAGTCACAATCGTTCGGCGCGAACAATGGCGGATGCGTCGACACCGTCACGGTGAAATTCGCGGATGGCACTGTCCTGCCGCAACAGCAGCTACAAAATTGCGACGCGTCGACCATCGTGGTGCGGGACACTGAGATCAGCCTGACCAGTTCGGCCACGCCCGGCGCCGCTCGTCCCGGTGCGCCGTCCAACCGGTAGGGGTGACTGCCCTTGATGCGTGACAGGGAGCCGAACCGACCGTAGAAACGGTTCGAAGCGGCAAGGACGTCACGATGGACTCGGTCGACAAGGCATTCGGGCTGGTGAAAAGCCTGTTGCTGGACCTGCTTGCCCTCATCCTCGCTGCCTTCGTCTTCATCGAAGGCTGGGCGCGTGGGGCGTTGGCGCAGGCCGGGGTGCCGCGGGACCTGGCCAACGTCGTCCTGATCGCGCTCGCCATCGCACTGTTCATCATGGTGGCGCGGATATTCGGCGGACTCATCCGCGTTCTGCTGGTCGTGTTCCTGGCGCTGCTGCTCATCCATCTGCTGTTGGGAACGGCGCAGCTCTGAGGCCTGCCCTGCAATGCGTCCGGCAAGCAGGTTGCAAAATCCTGCGCCGGGCCTTGCAAGGTGGCGCGGAGGGGAGCGAACTCGCAGCGCAGGGTTTTTAGGCAAGCTGCCTGCCTGACCCTGAGCCGCCGCGAATAAAATCCAAGCTCATTTTCAGGGAGTGACCCCGAATGCCCAATGAAGTGTACAAACTGGTCGAGCTCACCGGGTCGTCTGACCAAAGCATCTCCGACGCGATTACGGTCGCGATCGACAGGGCGTCGTCCACCCTTCGCCACCTCGGCTGGTTCGAGGTCATGGAAATTCGCGGACACATCGCGAACGGGAAGGTCGACCAGTACCAGGTCAGCCTCAAGGTCGGGTTCGAGCTGAAATCTGGCCCGGAGTGACCTCGGTCCACTCCCGCAGCGTTGGTGGGCGGACCCGTCCGCATGGATAGGCCGCTGCTATCCTCGTTCCGGTCCTCGCCTCGCGGCAAGCTCGTCTCGGCCCTCGACGCGGTCCGGCTGATCCGCGACGGCGACACCGTGGCGACCGGCGGTTTCGTAGGCATCGGCTTTGCCGAGGCGATCGCGGTGGCGCTTGAGGAGTTCTACCTTTCCGGGGAGGAAAGATACCTTCAGGCCACCGGCAGGCCGAAAAACCTAACGCTGGTCTATGCCGGTGGCCAGGGCGACGGCAAGGATCGCGGGCTCAACCATTTCGGCCATGCTGGCCTGGTCAAGCGGGTGGTCGGCGGCCATTGGGGCCTGGTGCCCAAGCTCCAGGCGCTTGCGATCGCCAACGAGATCGAGGCCTACAACCTGCCGCAAGGCGTGATCTCGCATTTGTTCCGCGACATCGCGGCGCATCGCCCGGGGCATTTCACCACGGTCGGGCTCGGCACCTTCGTCGACCCGCGCTTCGGCGGCGGCAAGGTGAACGAGCGCACCACCGAGGACCTGGTCGAGCTGCTCACCATCGGCGGCCAGGAAATGCTGCGCTACAAGACGTTCCCGATCGATGTCGGGATCATCCGCGGCACCACGGCCGACCTCGACGGCAACATCACGATGGAACGCGAGGCGCTGACCTTGGAGGTGCTGGCGATCGCGATGGCGGCGCGCAACTCCGGCGGCGTGGTGATCGCCCAGGTCGAGCGGGTAGCCGAGAACGGCTCGCTGCATCCGCGCCAGGTCAAGGTGCCCGGCGTCCTGGTGGATTGCGTGGTGGTCAGCGACAAGCCGGACCATCACATGCAGACCTACGGCACCGGCTACAACCCGGCGTACAGCGCGGAAATCCGTGCGCCGATGGGGTCGGTTCCGGCGATGCCAATGAGCGAGCGCAAGGTGATCGCCCGGCGTGCCGCGCTCGAACTCCTGCCGGGGGCGGTGGTCAACCTGGGCATCGGCATGCCGGAGGGGGTGGCGAACGTCGCCAACGAGGAGAAGATCATCGACCTGCTGACCCTAACGGCCGAGCCGGGCGTGGTCGGCGGCATCCCGGCCGGCGGACTGGATTTTGGCGCCGCGGTGAACCCGCAGGCGGTGATCGACCAGCCCTACCAGTTCGACTTCTACGACGGCGGCGGGCTCGACGTGGCGTTCCTCGGGCTGGCGCAGGCCGATGCCGAGGGCAACCTCAACGTCAGCAAGTTCGGCCGCAAGCTTGCCGGCGCCGGCGGGTTCATCAACATCAGCCAGAACGCCAAGAAGGTGGTGTTCCTCGGCACGTTCAACGCCGGCGGGCTGAAGCTGGAGGTCGAGCGTGACGGCTTGCGCATCGTCAGCGACGGCGTTTCGCGCAAGTTCGTCCAGCAGGTGGAGCACCGCACCTTCAGCGGCAGCTACGCGGCGCAGCGTGGGCAGACGGTCCTGTACATCACCGAACGCTGCGTGTTCGCGCTGACGCCGTCCGGGCTCCGGTTGACCGAAATTGCCCCCGGCATCGACCTCCAGCGCGACGTGCTGGCGCAGATGGATTTCACGCCGGCCATCGCGGAGCCGCTGCGATTGATGGACCGCCGGGTGTTCCGTCCGGAGGCGATGGGGTTGCGCGACCAGTTCCTGACGATCCCCTTGGAGCAGCGTTTTTCCTACGACGCGCAGCAGAACATCATCTTCATCAATTTCGAAGGTCTCAGCGTCCGCTCGGCCGAGGATGTCGAGCAGATCAAGGCAATCGTCGCCGGGCGGCTGCGGCCATTGGGACGGAAGGCCTACGCGATCGTCAACTACGACAATTTCAGCGTTTTGCCGGAGCTTTGGGACGACTACACCGCCATGGTCCGGCATCTGATGGACCACTACTATTCCAGCGTGACACGCTACACGACGAGCGGTTTTCTTCGCACCAAGCTCGGCGATGCGCTCAAGCGACGCCAGGTGGCGCCGCACGTCTACGAAACCGCGGACGAGGCGCGTCGCCATCTCCATGAGCTGGAAGGGTGACCTGTGCCTGGCATTAGCCCTCGTCCCGCCGTACGCGACCGGCTGCCCTTGTCAGCGCACCCGGCGCACGCTACCTAACCGTCACACAATCATTCTCCGCGACGTTACGGGGGGTGGCCTTCACGGGCCGCCTTTTTTGTTTTGGACAACGACGAACACTCAACCATTCCTTCGGCCGACGACGATTCCGCCCCGCTGAACGCGGGCTTGGAGGCGCGCATCGCCGCCGCACTCGGCAAGACCCTGGCCAACATGGGCTATGAGATCGTGCGGGTGATGGTGCTCGGGCGGGAGCGTCCGACCGTGCAGGTGATGGCCGACCGGGCCGACGGCGCGCTGATCGCGGTCGAGGATTGCGAGCGCATCAGCCACGTCGCCGGCGCCATGCTGGACGTGGAGAACATCATCAACAGCGCCTGGACCTTGGAAGTCAGCTCCGCCGGGATCGACCGGCCGCTGACGCGCGCGAAGGACTGGGTGCGGTTCGCCGGGCACCAGGCCCGGGCGGAAGTGCATATGCCGGTCAACGGCCGCAAGCGGTTCCTGGGCATCGTGCTCGGCGCCGACGAGCGCCACGCGCGGATGCGGCTGGACGACGGGACCGAGGTGGCGCTTCCTTTGTCCGACATGAAGCGCGCCAAGCTGGTGCTGACCGACGCCCTGATCGACGCGACTGCCCAACCCCGCACGACCAACTGAGAGAGGCCGCCATGGATACCTCCGTCGCCCGCCCCGAATTGCTGCTGGTTGCCGACGCCGTCGCGCGTGAGAAGTCGATCGACCGCGACGAGGTGCTGCAGGCGATGGAGCAGGCCATCGAGAAGGCCGGGCGCGCCAAGTACGGCCACGAGAAGGACATCCGGGCCACCATCGACCGGCGCACCGGCGACGTGCGGCTGTCGCGTTGGACCGAGGCGGTCGAGGTGGTGGAGAACGAGGAAACGCAAATCCCGGTCCACATCGCCCGCAAGTTCAAGCCGGACATCGAATTGGGCGGCCACCTGATCGACCCGTTGCCGCCGATCGACTTCGGCCGGATCGCGGCGCAGACCGCCAAGCAGGTGATCGTGCAGCGGGTGCGCGAGTACGAGCGCAAGAAACAGTACGACGAGTTCAAGGACCGCGTCGGCGAGATCATCAACGGCGTCGTCAAGCGGACCGAGTACGGCAACCTCATGGTCGAGATCGGCCGCGCCGAGGCCCTGCTGCGCCGTGACGAGCTGATCCCGCGCGAGAGCTTCCGTAACGGCGACCGCGTGCGGGCTTACATCTACGATGTGCGGGAGGAACTGCGAGGGCCGCAAATCTTCCTTTCGCGCACCCACCCGGCGTTCCTGGCCAAGCTGTTCGCGCAGGAAGTCCCCGAAATCTACGACGGCATCATCGAGATCAAGGCGGTGTCGCGCGACCCAGGCAGCCGCGCCAAGATGGCCGTGGTGTCCCGCGACCAGTCCATCGATCCGGTCGGCGCCTGCGTCGGCATGCGCGGCAGCCGGGTGCAGGCGGTCGTGCAGGAGCTGCAGGGCGAGAAGATCGACATCATCCCGTGGTCCGCGCAGGCGCCGACCTTCGTGGTGAACGCCTTGGCGCCCGCCGAAGTTACGAAGGTCGTGATGGACGAGGAGGCCGGGCGCGTCGAGGTCGTGGTGCCGGACGAACAGCTCAGCCTGGCGATCGGACGGCGCGGCCAGAACGTGCGGCTCGCGAGCCAGCTGACCCGGTGGGATATCGACATCCTGACGGAAGCGGAGGAGAGCGCGCGGCGGCAGGAGGAATTCCACCGTCGCACCGGGCTGTTCGTCGACTCGCTGGATGTGGACGACATGATCGCCGGGCTGCTGGTGACGGAGGGTTTCACCACCATCGAGGAGCTGGCCTTCGTCCCCCAGGACGAGCTGGCCGACATCGAGGGTTTCGACGAGACCGTGGCGGCGGAGCTGATCAGCCGAGCCGAGGCCTTCTTGCAACGGCGCGACACGGCGCTGAACGACCAGCGCGTGGCGTTCGGGGTGAGCGACGACATCGCCGGGATCGAGGCTTTGACGCCGACCATGCTGGTGCAGCTGGGCGAGAAGGGCGTCAAGACGCTCGACGATCTCGCGGACTTGGCTTCCGACGAACTGGTGGAAATCGTCGGCAACGACCAATTGGACGAGGCGGCGGCCAACGAGATCATCATGGGCGCGCGCGCGCACTGGTTCGACGAGGGGGAGGCAAGCGTGCCGGTGGCGGAGGCTGGCAACGTCTGAACCCGGGGCGGAGGCGGAGGTTGAGGAGGACGAGCGGGGGCCGCTGCGCCGCTGCATCGTAACCCGGGTGCAGGGTGAGCGTGCCCGGATGCTGCGGTTTGCCATAGCGCCGGACCGGACGGTGGTCCCTGACCTGGCTGCAAGGCTGCCCGGACGGGGAATCTGGTTGAGTGCGCGCGCCGATGTGATAGAAACCGCTCGTGCCCGGGGCGCTTTCGCGCGGGCAGCTCGTGGCGCGGTCATCGTGCCCTCCGATCTGTGTTCCGCGCTGCAAGCCGGGCTCATCCGTCGGGTGGTGGATCACCTTGGCCTGGCACGCCGCGCCGGCCAGGCGGTGTGCGGCTTCCAGAAGGCGCGCGAGGTCCTGATGGCGGGCCGCGCGGCCCTGGTGGTGCAGGCGGCGGATGGCAGCGCGGACGAGCGGGAGCGATTCCTGTCCGGCGCGCGGGTCGTGGTTGTGGTGCGGCCCATTTCGGCCGCGGAACTCGGTGCGGTGTTCGGGCGCGACCATGCGGTCCACGCGGTCATCACGCCGGGTCGGTTGGCTGCCACCTTGGCGGCCGATGTCGAGCGGCTCGCCGGCGTGTCCGGCCAGCCCGGCATGATAGTGACGACGCCTAAAGACGACGATGCCCGGAGATGACGGGCGACTGATGAAACGGACAGGTGCATGAGCGAAAGCAACGATCAGGACGCGGTTAAGGGACGGCTCTCGCTACGGCCGGCTGGACGGGCGGAGCTTGGGCGGACGGTCGACGCCGGGTCGGTGCGCCAAAGCTTCAGCCATGGCCGCTCCAAGGAAGTCCAGGTGGAGGTGCGCAAGAAGCGCGTGCCGTTCGCGGTGACGCCGCCGCCGCAGCCCAAGGTGGCGCCCGGCGCCCCGGGGCTGACGGGCGCGCGCCCGGCGACCACGACGGGCAAGCCGCCCGCCGGCGCTGGCCGGGCGCTGACCGCGTCCGAGCTGGCCACCCGCCAGCGCGTGCTCGAGGAGCAGAAGCGCGACGCGGCCCGGCGCGAGGTGGAACGCCGCGAACAGGAGAAGATCTCGATCCTCTCCGCCGCGGAGGAAGCGCGCCGCCGCGAGGAGGAAGCCGCGAAGGCTGCCGAGGCCGCCGCCCGCGAAGAAGCCCAGGCCGAGGCCGCACGCGTCACCGAGGAGGCCGCGCGCCAGGCCGCTGCCACCGCATCCGCGGCCGTGCCAGGTGCCAAGGCCGAGGAGCCGCGCCGTGCGGTCCGTCCGGCGCCCGGCGCTGCCCCCGCGTCGCCGACCGAGACGCTGCGGCTGAAGCCCGCCCGCGCCGGCGAGGACGACGAGGCTCCGCGCCGCCGCCCCGGCATGGCGTTGCCGCCTCGCAAGACGCCGGTTCCGGTTGCCAAGAAGGGTCCGGACGGCCGCCGCGCCGGCCGCATCGATGTCGCTGCCGCGATGGAGGGGGAGGACGAGAAGACCCGCAGCCTCGCCTCGGTCCGCCGCCAGCGCGAGCGCGAGCGTCGCCAGCAGGAGCTGGAGATGCTGCGCTCCGACCAGGTGAAGGTGGTGCGCGACGTCGTGTTGCCGGACGCGATCACCGTGCAGGAGTTGGCCAACCGCATGGCGGCTCGGGCCGCCGACGTGGTGAAGGCGCTGATGAAGCTGGGCGTGATGGCGACCATCACCCAGTCGCTCGACGCCGATACGGCCGAGCTGGTCGTGCAGGAGTTCGGCCACCGCGCCCGCCGCGTCAGCGAGAACGACGTGGAACTCGGGATCGTGGGCGACGCCGACATCGGCCTCGACGTCGAGAAGCGTCCGCCGGTGGTGACGGTCATGGGTCACGTGGACCACGGCAAGACCAGCCTGCTCGACGCGCTGCGCTCCACCGACGTGGTGCGCGGCGAGGCGGGCGGGATCACCCAGCATATCGGCGCATACCAGGTGACGATGCCGCAGGGCGAGCGGATCACGTTCATCGACACGCCGGGCCACGAGGCGTTCACCGCCATGCGCTCGCGCGGCGCGTCGGTGACGGACATCGTGGTGCTGGTGGTCGCGGCCGATGATGGCGTAATGCCGCAGACGATCGAGGCGATCCGGCATGCGAAGGCGTCCAACGCGCCGATCATCGTGGCCATCAACAAGATGGACAAGGCGGACGCCAACCCGGCGCGCGTGCGTCAGGAACTGTTGAGCCACGAAGTCGTCGTCGAGGAGATGGGCGGCGACACGCAGGACGTGGAGGTTTCCGCGACCAAGCGCACCGGCCTCGACAAGTTGGAGGAGGCGATCCTGCTCCAGGCCGAGATCCTGGACCTGCGCGCCAACCCGGCGCGGACGGCCGAGGGCTCCGTCATCGAAAGCCGCCTCGATCGTGGCCGTGGCCCGGTTGCGACCGTGCTGGTCCAGAAGGGCACCCTGCACCAGGGCGACATCGTCGTCGCGGGAGCGGAGTGGGGCCGCGTGCGCGCCATGGTCGATGACCGTGGCCGCACGGTGAAGGACGCCGGACCGGCGGCGCCGGTCGAAATCCTGGGGCTGTCGAGCGTGCCGCGGGCGGGCGAGCCGTTCGTGGTGGTCGAGACGGAAATCCGGGCGCGCGAAATCAGCGAGTTCCGCCAGCGCAAGCTCCGCGACAACGCGGCGGCGGGCGCCACGGCGGCTCGCGGCACGATGGACGAGATGCTCGCCCGCATCCAGCTCGGCGTGCAAAAAGAAGTGGCCGTGCTGGTGAAAGCAGACGTGCAGGGCAGTGCCGAGGCGATCAACGCGACAGTGCTCAAGCTGGCGCACGAGGAAGTGCGGGTGCGGGTGCTGCTGTCCGCGGTCGGGCAGATCACCGAGAGCGACATCCAGTTGGCGAAGGCCAGCAGCGGCGTGATCATCGCCTTCAACGTCCGCGCGACCAGCCAGGCGCGGGAATTGGCGACGCGGGACGGCGTGGATATCCGCTACTACTCGATCATTTACGACGTGGCCGACGATATCGAGAAGATGGTCCGCGGCAAGGTGGCGCCGAAGGCTCGCGAGAAGTTCCTGGGCTACGCCGAAATCCGCAAGGTGTTCGACATCACCAAGACCGGCAAGGTCGCCGGCTGCATGGTGACCGAGGGCCTGGTGAAGCGCGGCGCCGGGGTGCGGCTGCTGCGCGAAGGCGTGGTGATCCACAACGGCGAGCTGAGCCAGCTGAAGCGGTTCAAGGACGACGTGCGCGAGGTGGCCCGCGGCTACGAGTGCGGGTTGTCGTTCGCCGGGTTCAACGATCTGCGCGAACTCGACCAGGTGGAATGCTTCGAGGTCGAGTATGTGCCCGGCTGAGGGTCAACCCAGCTGATGGCGACTCGGAAAAAAGGCCGGGCAGGGACGGAGGCGACCCAGCGGCAGTTGCGCGTGGCGGAGGAAATCCGCCACGTGCTGTCCGCCGTGTTCCTGCGCGGCGAGTTCCGCGACCCGGCACTCGCCGAGGAGCGCGTGACGGTGACTGAGGTTCGGGTCAGCCCCGACCTGAAGAACGCCACCGCCTTCGTCGCCCGGCTCGGCCGTCCGGACGTGGATGAACTGCTGCCGGCGTTGAAGCGGGCGGCGCCGTATCTGCGCGGCGAGATGGCAAAGGCGATGCGGTTGCGGGTGGTGCCACAGGTGTCGTTCCAGCCGGACACGGCGCTGGAATACGCGATGCACGTGGATCGATTGCTGCGCGCCCCCGAGGTGGCCCGGGATCTCGATCAACCTACCCCTTCTCTCGCGAGCGGGAGAGGGCCAGGGTGAAGGTGGCCGGTCTCACGACGGCCGGCTTCAATCAATTTGCGGCGCCACTCACCCGACCTTTCCCAGCCGGTGGGAGAGAGATTTAGGAACCAAGGCCCATGCGCCGCCGCCGCGGCCGTCCGCTCGACGGGTGGCTGATCATCGACAAGCCGCCGGGCATGACCAGTACGGACGTGGTCAACCAGGTTCGTCGCGGGTTCGACGCGCAGAAGGCCGGCCATGGCGGCACGTTGGACCCGCTGGCGACCGGCGTGCTGCCAATCGCGTTCGGGGCGGCGACCAAGACCGTGCCGTACGTGATGGACGGGACCAAGCTGTACCGCTTCACCTTGCAGCTGGGCGAAACCCGCGACACCGACGACGCGGACGGGCAAGTCACTGCCACGTCCCTGATCCGTCCGACGGATACGCAGTTTGCGGCGGCCCTGCCAGCGTTCACCGGCGACATCCTCCAAATTCCACCGGCTTACTCCGCGATCAAGATTGCCGGGGAACGCGCCTATGACATGGCGCGCGAGGGCCGGGCCCCCGTGCTCGAAGCGCGCGCCGCCCGGGTCGACCGGTTCGAGTTGGTCGGCCGCCCGGACGCGGACACGGCCGAGTTCGAGGTGCAATCCGGCAAGGGCGTCTATATGCGCAGCCTCGCCCGCGACCTGGCCGCAGCCTGCGGTGCGCTGGGCCACGTTGCCGCCTTGCGCCGCCTCCGGGTCGGCCCGTTCACCGAGGCGCAGGCGATTTCGCTGGACAAATGCGTGCGCGGGGAGGATACCCCGCCGGCTTCCCCGGACCTCCTGTTTCCGGTTGCGACCGCGCTGGCCGACATCCCGGCGCTGGCCCTGACTGAATCGGAGGCCTTCTTCCTGTCGCGTGGCCAGGCGCTCAGCCTGGTCGATCTGATGGGGCGCATTCCAAGGACGGCCGATCCCGATGGCGGGTTGGCCCGTGCCATGGCGGGGACGCGCGTGATCGGGTTGTGTCGTCTGGTTGACGGCATGTTGAAGCCCGAGCGCCTTCTGTAACCCCTGTACGGAGTACATCCGATGTCGATTACCGCGGAGCGCCGCACGGCGCTCGTATCCGACTATGCCCGCGCCACCGCCGACACCGGCAGCCCCGAAGTCCAGGTCGCGTTGATCTCCGAGCGGATCACCAACCTGACCGAGCATCTCAAGACGCACGCGAAGGATTTCCACAGCCGCCGCGGGTTGCTGATGCTGGTCGGCCGCCGCCGCCGCCTGCTGGACTACCTCAAGAACAAGGATCAGGCGCGCTACCAGGCCCTGATCGGGCGTCTCAGCCTCCGTCGCTGACGCCTTGACGACCCGGCGCCATGGGGGCGTCGGGCAGCAGCCGCGTTCGCGGTGGACGACAGGCCGATCCGGAACTCCTCCGCGACGGCGCCTTCGGCAACGTGGCCGGGCCGATGCGCCGGCCCCACGTCGCCCGAGACGCTGCACCCGCCAGGAACGGATCATCCGTCGCCGCCCCGACGCGAGAGAAGGAACGACCGATGTTCAACCATTTCCGCAAGGAACTCGACTGGGGCGGGCGCAAGCTCGTGCTCGAAACCGGCAAGATCGCGCGCCAGGCCGACGGCGCCGTGCTGGTCAGCTACGGCGACACCATCGTGCTGTGCACGGCGGTCGGCGCCAAATCGGCCAAGCCGGGCCAGGACTTCTTCCCGTTGACCGTCAACTACCAGGAAAAGGCGTTCGCGGCCGGCAAGATCCCCGGCGGCTTCTTCAAGCGCGAGGGCCGTCCCTCCGAGAAGGAGACGCTGGTCAGCCGCTTGATCGACCGCCCGATCCGGCCGCTGTTCCCGCAGGGCTTCCGCAACGAGGTCCAGGTCGTCGCCACCGTGCTCAGCCATGACCTTGAGAACGACCCCGACATCGTGGCCCTGGTCGGCTGCTCGGCAGCGCTGACGCTGTCGGGCATCCCCTTCTTCGGCCCGGTCGCGGCCGCGCGCGTCGGCTTCATCGACGGCGCCTACGTGCTGAACCCGACCGCCGAGCAGATGAAGGGCTTCAAGCTCGACCTGGTCGTGGCCGGCACCACCGAGGGCGTGCTGATGGTCGAGAGCGAGGCGCGCGAGCTGAGCGAGGACGTCATGCTCGGCGCCGTCGAGTTCGGCCACCAGCACTTCCAGCCCGTGATCGCCGCCATCGTCGAATTGGCCGAGCACGCGGCAAAGGAGCCGTGGGCGCTGTCCGAAGTCGCGCCGGAGATGACCGCGCTGGCCAACCGCATCGACGAACTGGCGCGCGCCCCACTGGCCGCCGCCTACCAGGAGCGCGTCAAGCAGGTCCGGCAGGACGCCGTGTCCGCCGCCAAGAAGGCCGCGACCGCGACCTTGGCCGAGGAAGGGCTGGAGGCCGACAAAGCCAAGGGCCTGTTCAAGGAACTGGAGGCCGACGTCGTCCGCAACGCCATCCTGGACACCGGGACGCGGATCGACGGCCGCGACACCAAGACGGTGCGTCCGATCATCGCCGAGGTCGGCATCCTGCCGCGCGCCCATGGCAGCGCCCTGTTCACCCGCGGCGAAACCCAGGCGCTGTGCGTGGCGACCCTCGGCACCGGGCAGGACGAGCAGATCGTGGACGCGCTGGAGGGCGAGAGCCGGCAGCACTTCATGCTGCACTACAACTTCCCTCCGTACTCGGTCGGCGAGGCCGGGCGCATGGGCAGCCCGGGCCGGCGCGAGATCGGCCATGGCAAGCTCGCCTGGCGCGCGCTGCACCCGCTGCTCCCCGAAAAGTCGAACTTTCCCTACACCCTGCGGGTGGTGAGCGAGATCACCGAGAGCAACGGCTCGTCGTCGATGGCGACGGTCTGCGGCACCAGCCTCGCGCTGATGGACGCGGGCGTGCCGCTGCTGCGTCCGGTCGCCGGCATCGCGATGGGGTTGATCAAGGAGGATCGCGGGTTCGCGGTGCTGAGCGACATCCTGGGCGACGAGGACCACCTCGGCGACATGGACTTCAAGGTCGCGGGCACCTCGGCAGGCGTCACCAGCCTGCAGATGGACATCAAGATCACCTCCATCACGCCCGAGATCATGCGCATCGCGCTCGACCAGGCGCGGGACGGGCGGCTGCACATCCTCGGCGAAATGGACAAGGCGCTGACCGGCGCACGGTCCGACGTGGCCGCGACGGCGCCGCGGATCACCGTCATCCATGTCCCGAAGGAGAAGATCCGGGAGGTGATCGGCACCGGCGGCAAGGTGATCCGCGAGATCGTCGAGCTGACGGGCTGCAAGATCGACATCGAGGACGACGGCACGATCAAGATCGCCGCTACCACCGAGGAAGCGTCGCAGGCCGCCATCGACCGCATCCGCGGCATCGTGGCGGAGCCGGAGATCGGCGTGATCTACAACGGCAAGGTGGTCAAGACCGCCGATTTCGGCGCGTTCGTGAACTTCCTGGGCAGCCGGGATGGCCTGGTGCACATCAGCGAGCTGGCGCAGGGCCGGGTCAACAAGACCACCGACATCGTCAACGCGGGCGATGCCGTGAAGGTGAAATGCCTCGGCTTCGACGACCGCGGCAAGGTGAAGCTGTCCATGCGGGTGGTCGATCAGGCGACCGGCGAGGACATCTCCGACAAGGTTGGCGCCAAGGGCGGCGGGCGTGAAAGCCGTGGCCAAGACGCCGCCGCCGAGTAGCTCTCGATAAAATCCGCCGGGCCTGGTGCAAACCGGCTCGGTGGGGGATATATTACAGTCTGTTTCAGCGTTGGGGATGGACGACCATGAAGGCGATCAACTCGATCCGCATGGGAGGGGTGGAGGTCTTGCCGCTCGTTGAAGGCGGCAAGGGCATTTCCGTCTCGAACGGGATATCGTCCGGGCATTGGGCGCAGGCTGGCGGGGCAGGCACGTTCAGCGCCGTCAACGCCGATACCTATGAGGAATCCGGTGAGCGTGCGCCACAAGTCTATCACGGGCGCACCCGGCGCGAGCGGCATGAGGAGTTGATCGCGTTCGCGGTCAAGGGCGGCATCGCCCAGGCTGAGCACGCCTACGACGTGTCGGGCGGTCGCGGGCGCATTCACGCCAACCTGTTGTGGGAGATGGGCGGCGCCGAACGCGTGATCTCCGGCGTGCTGGAAGGTGCCCGCGGGCTGATCCATGGGCTGACCTGCGGGGCCGGAATGCCCTACCGCTTGTCCGACATCGCCGCGAAGTTCGGTGTGCACTACTACCCGATCGTGTCCTCATCCCGTGCCTTCAACGCATTGTGGAAGCGGGCTTATTCCAAGGCCGCGTCCTTGTTGGGCGGGGTCGTGTATGAAGACCCATGGCTTGCAGGCGGGCATAACGGACTGTCAAACGGCGAAGACCCGACCAGGCCGGAGGACCCGTTCCCCCGCGTAGTCGCTCTGCGCAAGCTGATGCGCAGCTTCGGCCTGGGCGACACGCCAATCATCATGGCGGGTGGTGTCTGGTGGCTGGAGGAGTGGGAGCACTGGATCGACAATCCGGAACTCGGGCCGATCGCATTCCAGTTCGGCACCCGCCCGTTGCTGACCCAGGAAAGCCCGATCGGCGAAGCCTGGAAGCAGCGCCTTTTGACCCTGAAGGAAGGCGACGTCTTCCTGAACAAGTTCAGCCCGACCGGATTCTACTCCAGCGCCGTCAACAACGGTTTCATTCAGGAATTGCGCGAGCGCGACGAACACCAGGTCGCTTACGCCATGGAGTCGGTGGGGGAGCATCCTGCACCGCTGGGCATCGGGCCGCGGCAGCGGGTCGTGTTCGTGACGCCGACCGATCTGTTCCGCGCCGAGGGCTGGATGCGCGAGGGCTTCAGCGAGGCCCTGCGCACGCCGGACAGCACGCTGATATTCGTGACGCCGGAGCGGTCGGCAGCTATCCTGGCTGACCAGACCGCTTGCATGGGCTGCCTCAGCCAGTGCCGCTTTTCCAACTGGTCGCAGCACGATGCCGGGTTCACGACTGGCAAGAAGGCCGATCCTCGTAGCTTCTGCATCCAGAAAACGCTGCAAAGCGTGCGCGACGACCGCGGCGACCCGGCCGCTATCGACCATAATCTGATGTTCAGTGGCCACAATGCCTACCGCTTCGCATCCGACCCGTTCTACTCCAACGGGTTCATTCCCACGGTGCGGCAGCTGATGGACCGGATTCTGAGCGGGCGGTGATCTGCCTAAGGTGACGGGTCGCCGTGTAGCTCCCGATACATCCGGTTCCGCTTTTCGTCCGCATCTGGATCGGGAACCATCGGAGGGACCTCGTTCGACCGCTCAAACGGCGTTGGCTCCGATGTCTCGGCAACGGGTGGACGATCTTCCGGCGCCGGCCGGGCAGGTGGCGCCATCGACGGCAACACCAGCGGCGTGGGGCCAGGAGGACGTATTCCAATCGGCGGACTATCCTGGGGTGGAGCCGCATACGGGCTGGACGGGATGTCGACCGGGGATATTCGGCTGAACTGAGGCGGAGCGTAGGCCGGGTCCGGAAAGGGTGCGAACAGCACGCGGTCGCGAGGGGACGCGCAACCCGCCAAGACCAGCACGGCCGAGAGCGCAGCGAACGACCGCATCAACGCCGTCGCTTCGCTGGCTTCGAGTCGTGCGGTGTCCCGACCGTCCGCAGCGCTTTGGCGAGATTGTCGGCCAATTGACCGAGCAGTTGCCCCTCGGCCGCCACCAGCGATTGCGTGTCCGGTCCAGCGACGGGCAGCGTGAGCCGGATGCTGTGGCTAGCGCCGGGATCGTGCGACCGCCCGCGTTGCACGGCCGCCTGCACCAGCAGCACGGCGGTGTTGCCCACATCAAGGTCGAAGCGCTGGACGTCGATTTCCACCGTGGCTGCCGGGTCGGCGGAGATGGCGCCGGCTTCGGTGAACACGCTGGAGCCTGGCAAGCGCTGGGCCAAGTTTTCGGCCAGCACCCGGCCGAACAGGTCGCCCAGCGGCTCTCCCCAGCGCTCGCCGCTGTTGAGCCGGAGCCGGTAGTTGCTGCTGTCGCGGACGATCTCGGGCCGGTCGAGGTAGCCCGCCAGGCTGGGCCGGCGGATTTGCACGGAGGGAGGGCCGCCCCCCGCTGGCGTGCCCGGCACGGCGCGCAACGTGTAGTACGCCGTATCCGGCGACGTGCAGCCGGCCACCGCCAGCAGGGCCGCCAAGGCAAGGGCGGATCGCGTCATCGTTCGGCTGCCTGCCCGGACCGGCCGCGGATCAAAGCCTCCGGATGCCGGTCCAGAAAATCTGCCAGCAGCCGAATCGAGCGTGCCGTATCGTTCAGCTGACCCATCACCCGTTCCAAGTCCCGTGAAAACTGCGAGTTCTGGCCATAGCCGGTGTCCACCGAACCGACTAGGTGGTTCACCCGGTTGACGGCGGATTGCAAGTCGTTCGCGATGTCCGGCAAGCGCTTCAGCAGCGGTGTCGCCCCGGCGTCGGCCTTCTTCACCAAATCCTGCACGCTGTTCATCGTCGTCGCAACCGACTCCAGCGCCTGTTTCAGCTCGGGGCTGCCGACGACGGCGTTCAGCGAAGCGATCGTAGCATTCAGGTTGTCGCCGATCTGCTTGACGGGAATGTCGTCAAGTCTTTGCGATACGCCGGACAGCGCGCTCACGATGCCGGAAATTCCACCGCCCGACTGGCTCGGCAGCACGATCGCGTCGCCCTCACGCGACGTCTGCGCGGGCGGAGCGTTTGGAATGAAATCCATCGACACGAGCAATTGTCCCGTCACATAGCTCTGCGTGGTGAGCGTCGTTCGCATGCCCTCCTGCACGAGATGTCGCGCGACGTCGATCGTCGGCGCGGTCGGGTCGGGGTTGATCGCCTGCAACCGCTCCGGCTGGATTTCGATCGCGACCCGCACCCGCGCCGTCGCTTTCGCCGGGTCGAGTTCTAGCCGGATATCCGTCACGTTGCCGATCTGGATGCCGTACATCTGCACCTGCGCGCCCACCGACAGCCCAGCGGCGGAACTCTGGAAATATGTCACGAAGGGCAGCCGCTCCTTGTAGCCCGCCGCATCCGCTGCATCCTCGGTCACGTAAAGTGGGAAGCTTGCGCCATCATCGGCCGCCGAGGTGCTCCTGACGTCCCCCGGCGTGTTGAAGGCCACTCCGCCCGATAGCAGCGCCTGAAGCGACGCGACCTCCACGTGCAGGCCTGCGTTGCCCAAGGTGACACTCAACCCGGAGGCATTCCAAAAATGAGTCCCGGCCCGCACCCATTTGTCGTAGGGCTCCTTGACGAACACCGGCACCTGGATCGGCCCATTGCCCTCCGGAAGCTCGTAGCCGAGCACCTCGCCGACCACGATGTCGCGGTAGAGCACGGGCGATCCCGAGGCAAGCGAGCCGATCCGGGCGGTTTGCAGGTTGAAGGTGCGTCCGGGCTGGTCGGATCGGACACCGGGCGGGTCTTCGAGGCCGGTGAAATCCTGTTGCGAGACGCCGTCCTTGGCGCCGGGGTCGAGTTCGATGTAGGCGCCGGACACCAGCGTCTCGAGGCCGGAGATGTTGGTCGACGACAGGCGAGGCCGCACGACCCAGAACCGCGCGTGATCGGTCAGGTACGGCGTGGCTTCCCGGGTCATGCGGACGCCGACGTTCACGTGCGACATGTCGGGCGCCAGCCGGATGCGCTCCACGGTGCCGAGTTCGACGGCCTTGTGCTTCACCTTGGTCTGGCCGGCCGCCAGCCCATCGGCGGACTTGAGGGTGATCGTGATCATCGGCCCCCGCTGCGAGAGCGTGGTGTAGGCGAGATAGGCGCCGATGATTGCGGCCAGCAGCGGCAGCAGCCAGATGGTGGAGAACGCCCCGCGCTGCCGGACTTGCGCGCGCGGCGATGGCGGCGTGGATTGGAAAACCGGCTCGTTCGGCTGATCGTTCATGCGCACGTCCAAAGATGCAAACGCCGCACAGTTGCGGCAATGCGTGCCTTAAGCGCTGCTGTCTTAGGCCAGAACGTTGCCGGCTGCACCGTGTTCCACTTCCAGCCATCGCAGGTTCGCTGCTTCCCTGGCGATCGAACGCGTTTCGACCTGCCAAAGAGAAAGCTTGAGCCAGTTGGCTTCCCCTGTTCAGATAACCTGAAAACACAAGGAAGCGACCCGATGAAAGCCGCGGTCCTGCACGCGCCGAACCAGCCCATGACGATCGAGGACGTCCAGCACGCCAAGCCGAACAGCCGCGAGGTGCTGGTCCGGACCCGTTTCACCGGGCTTTGCCACAGCGACCTGCACTTCATCGAAGCGCTGTATCCCTGGCCGATGCCGAGCGTGCTCGGCCACGAGGCGGCCGGCGTGGTGGAGGCGGTCGGCGACGACGTGACCTATCTCAAGCCCGGCGACCACGTCATCTCGTGCCTGTCGGTGTTCTGCGGGTCGTGCCCGGAATGCGTGACTGGCCATCCGAATTTGTGCAGCGACACGACCGTCAAGCTGCCGCCCGGCGCCGCGCGGCGGCTGTCCTGGCGCGGCGACCTCGTGCACCAGTTCCTCAACCTGTCCGCCTTCGCCGAGACCATGCTGGTGCACGAGCACGCGCTGGTGAAGATCGACCCGGCCATCCCGCTCGACATCGCGGCCCTGGTCGGCTGCGGCGTCGTCACCGGCGTGGGGGCGGTGATCCATGCGGCGAAGGTCGAGCCCGGCAGCACCGTCGCGGTGATCGGCTGCGGCGGCGTGGGGCTGTCCTGCGTCAACGGCGCGGCGCTGGCGGGGGCCGGGCGGATCATCGCGCTCGACACCCAGCCAGCCAAGCTGGACCTCGCCCGCCTCATGGGCGCGACCGACACGCTGAACGTCGGCGATGCCGACCCGGTGAAGGCGGTGCGCGAGCTGACGCGCGGCGGGGTGAACTACTCGTTCGAGGCGCTCGGGCTGAAGGCGACGGCCGAGCAGTCATTCCGGATGCTGCGGCCGGGCGGGACGGCCACGATCATCGGCATGATCCCGCTCGGCGTCAAAATCGAGCTGCACGGCTTCGATTTCCTGCAGGACCGCAAAATCCAAGGCACGGCCATGGGCGGCAACCGGTTCCGCGTGGACATGCCGCGGCTGCTGGAGTTCTGGCGGCAGGGGCGGCTCAAGCTGGACCACCTGATCTCGGCGCGCATCCCGCTGGAGCAGATCAACGAGGGGTTCGCCGCGCTGAAAACGGGCGCGCCGGTGCGCCAACTCATCGATTTCGGCGCCTGACGCGATGGGGAAATCCTTCGACGCGGTGATTGTCGGCGCCGGGTTCGCCGGGTTGTACATGCTGCACCGCCTGCGCGGGCTCGGCATGACGGCGCGCGTGTTCGAGGCGGGGGCCGATGTCGGCGGGACCTGGTACTGGAACCGCTACCCCGGCGCGCGCTGCGACATCGAGAGCATGCAATACTCGTTCTCGTTCTCCGAGGAGCTGCAGCAGGAATGGGAATGGACCGAGCGGTTCGCCCCGCAGCCGGAGATCCTGCGCTACGCCCGTCATGTCGCCGACCGGTTCGGCTTGCGGAGCGACATCGCGTTCAACACGCGGGTGACGGGCGCGGCGTTCGACGACGGCCGGTGGACCGTGCGGACCGACCGCGGCGGCGAAGCGTCGGCGCGGTTCTGCATCATGGCGACGGGCTGCTTGTCCGCCGGGCGGCTGCCGGACATCGAGGGCATCGACCGGTTCGCCGGGCGCTCCTACCACACCGGCGCGTGGCCGCACGAGGGCGTGGACTTCACCGGCCAGCGGGTCGGGGTGATCGGCACCGGGTCGTCGGCGATCCAGTCCATCCCGGTCATCGCCGAGCAGGCGGCGCGGCTGTTCGTGTTCCAGCGCACGCCGAATTTCAGCGTGCCGGCCCGCAACGCGCCGCTTGCGCCGGACTACGCGGGGTCATGGAAGTCCGACTACGCCGAACGCCGCCGCCGGGCGCGCACGCTGCGGTCGGGCATCATCTACGATTTCGGCGAAACCTCGGCGCTGGCGGTCCCGGCCGAGGCGCGCGAGCGCGAGTACGCCGCGCGCTGGGAGAGGGGCGGGATCAACCTCCTCAGCGCCTACACCGACCTGCTGACGAGCAAGGAGGCCAACGACACGGCCGCCGAGTTTGTCCGCGCGCGTATCCGCTCCATCGTCCGCGACCCGGCGACGGCGGCGCTGCTCGCCCCGACCAGCCACCCGATCGGCACCAAGCGCATCTGCGTCGACACCGGGTATTTCGAGACGTTCAACCGCGAGAACGTTGCCCTGGTGGATTTGCAGGCCGCGCCGATCGAGGCGGTCACGCCCGGCGGGCTGCGCACGCGGGACGCGGAGTACGCGCTGGACGCCCTGGTGTTCGCCACCGGCTTCGACGCGATGACGGGGTCGTTGCTGCGGATGGACATCACGGGACGCGGCGGCCGGACGCTCGCGGACAAGTGGCAGGCGGGCCCGCGCACGTATCTGGGGCTGATGACCGCCGGGTTCCCGAACCTGTTCACGGTCACCGGCCCGGGCAGCCCGTCGGTGCTGAGCAACATGATCGTGTCGATCGAGCAGCACGTGGACTGGATCGCCGACTGCCTGGCGTACCTGCGGTCGCACGGGATCGCCAAGATCGAAGCCAGCCCTGCGGCGGAGGATGCCTGGGTGGAGCATGTCAACGCCGCCGCCGAGTTGACGCTCTATCCGCAGGCGAATTCCTGGTATCTGGGCGCCAATATCCCGGGGAAGCCGCGCGTGTTCATGCCGTATATCGGCGGGGTCGGGGTGTATCGGGAAACGTGCGACGACATCGCCGCGCGGGGCTACGCGGGGTTCGACCTCACGCTTCGACCCCGACTGCGAGAGCGATCTGCCGCCGAATAGTTGCGAGTTGGCCCGGCGTGATGTGGGAGCGGGTGGCTGTAAGCCGCTTCTTCGACGTGGTCGCCACCAGGTGCGACGCCGCCCAGCAGGGCTTGCTGCAGCCGTTCTCGGCGTTTGGCGTGATCGGCACCCCAAGGTCCGGCATGATCAGGCCTGCGTCTTCGGTGAGCGGCACCAAAATCGCATTCGGATAGGCAGGCGCGAACAGCCCGTCATCCTCCACCACCACCGCGGGCCGGCGCTTGTTCGGCTCTTTCGGGAGGGCGTCGCCCCGCCAGTCCGCAAGCACGATCTGGCCGGCTCGAAGAGTTAGCGCCGCTGCGTCAGCCGGCATCGGCCCGCGGCGTGCCCCAATCCTCGTAGAACGCCGTTCCGTCCGGAGACGTGGCGACGTAGGCGGCGACACGCTCGCTCGACACTCGGATGCGCGCACGCCTTGCGTCCCGCGCCGCCTGGGTCGCGATATCGCGCAGCAGGGTGGCGAGCCCGACGCCACGAGCACGCGCTTGCCGATCGAGCTCGTCGCGGATGTCGTCGTCTAGTCGAATCGAAATGGGAACACCCATAGCCTCACCTCAGCGCTTCGGCCGCACACTACACCGTTGTAGTGCGCCTTTGCAATCTCGTCCACGTGTGAAGCTGCGCGATGCTGACGACGGCGTCGTCCAGCGCCGCGCCTGCTAATGTCTGGGCGGGAAGATCCGGGTCGCCAAGGCCATCCACGACCGCGAGTGCGCCCTCGAAGCCGTCCACGCCGCCATAGAGGCTTGTGGTGACGACGGTCGCAATTCCTGCCCCAAGTGCTGCTCGCAAGCCGTTCGGCGTATCCTCGAACGCGATGCAGGCTTCGGGTGGGAAGCCCAGTCGCGCCAGCGCGTAGCGATAGATGTCCGGCGCCGGCTTCTTTGCGGGAACGCAGTCCCCCGCGGCGATGACGCCGAAGCGTGCCGGGCCATCGAGGCCCATCGTGGCGCGGAGCAGCGCGTCGACGTTGGGCGGACTGGTGGTGGTGGCAATGGCGAGGGTCAACCCGGCCGCCTGCGCCTCGTCCAGCAGGCGCAACACGCCGGGCCGCAGCGCCACGGCGCCGGACGCCACGAGCGACGTGTATTCCGCAGTCTTGTCCGCGTGCAGGCACGCGACCGCGGCGGCGTCGAGTACGGGAACGCCGCCATGGGCATCGATGTAGTGCCGGATGCGCTCCTTCCCGCCTGTCACCTCCAGCAGCTTCGCGTAGAGATCCCGGTCCCAATGCCACCCCAGGCCGGCCCGCGCGAAGCTGGCGTTGAACGCTTGGCGATGAGCTTCTTCGGTCTCCGCCAGCGTTCCGTCGACGTCGAAAATCAGCGCGGCGAGTGGCATTGGCGTTCCGATCCGATAACTGGGGCTGCTATGAGGGCCGCATGCAACGTACCCTGATCCTGGACCTCGACGGAACCCTGGTGGACTCCGTGGACGACCTCGTCACCGCGCTGAACGCCGTGCTGCGCGCGCGAGGCCTGCCGCCGGCTGGCCGGTTGGAGGTGACGGCGCTGATCGGCAACGGCGCGCGCGTGCTGATGACGGGCGCGTTCGCCGCCCGCGGCGCGCCGTTCGACGAAGCGGCGCTGGCCGACTTCCTGGCCGACTACACCGCCCACGCCGCCGTCGCGACCCGGCCCTTTCCCGGCATGGTCGACGCCATGCGGACCATGCAGGGCACCGGCTGGCGCTTCGCCGTCTGCACCAACAAGCCCGAGGCCGCTGCCCGCGCGCTCCTGGCCGAACTGAGCCTCGACCCGTGGTTCGCGGCAATCGGCGGCGGCGACAGCTTTCCCACCCGCAAGCCCGACCCAGCGCATCTGCTCGCGACCCTCGCTGCCGCCGGGGGGGATGCGCGCCGGGCCGTCATGGTCGGCGACCACGCCAACGACGTGCTCGCCGCGACCGGCGCCGGCGTGCCGTGCATCTTCGCCGCCTGGGGCTACGGGCCGCTCGCGATGGCCGAGGGCGCCGCGGCCGTGGCCCAGCGCGCGGCCGACCTGCCCGCCTTGTGCGAGCGGCTGGCCCCCGGCGCCTAGCCCCCCCGTTGCGCACGCTCGGGATCGACCTCGGCACCTCGGGCGTCCGCGCGGTCGTCCTGGACGAGCACGGCGAGGTCGCGTCCCACGCGGTGCCGATCGCCACGGCGGAGCGGACCGATCCCGCCGCGCTATGGGCCGGGGTCGCGGCGGTCCTGCACGCGCTCGACCTGTCCGAGGTCCGGGCGCTCGCGGTGGACGGCACCTCCGGCACGCTGATCCCGCTCGACGCCGACGACGCGGCGCTCGGCAAGCTGTCGCTGTACGACGAGCCCGCCTCGGCCCTCGCGCGCGCCCTCGGGCTGCAAGCGACGCCGGGCGTGCGCCGCATCCTGCACGAGGCCGACTGGATCGCCGGCCGCCTGTGCGGGCAGTTCGACACCACGGACGCGAACAACGCGCTCAAAACCGGCTACGACCCGGTGGCGCAAGCCTGGACCAGCGACATCGGCCTGCGCGCCTTGCTCCCGCGCGTGCTCCCGCCAGGCACCGCCTTCGCGACCGTGACACCGGCGATGTCCACCCGTTTCGGCCTGCCACGTGACGCCATCGTGGCCGCGGGCACTACCGACGGCTGCGCGTCCTTCCTGTCCACGGGAGCGGACGCGCCCGGCGACGCCATGACGGCGCTCGGTTCCACGCTCACGCTCAAGCTGCTGTCCGGCGTCCCCGTCTCGGCCCCCTCCTTCGGCATCTATAGCCACCTTCTGCTGGGCCACTGGCTCGCCGGGGGGGCCAGCAACAGCGGCGGCGCCGTGCTCGCCGCGTATTTCACCCCCGTGCAGCTCGACGCGCTGTCCCGCCGCATCGACCCGGCGCGCGACAGCGGCCTCGACTACTACCCGCTGGCGCGACCCGGCGAGCGCTTTCCCGTCAACGACCCGGCCCTGCCGCCCCGCCTGTCGCCCCGCCCGGCCGACGACGCCAGGTTCCTGCACGGACTGCTGGAGGGCATCGCCCGGATCGAGGCCCTGGGCTACCGCCGCCTCGCCGAGCACGGCGCCCCGCCGGTCGCGCGCGTGCTGACGGTGGGCGGCGGCGGCGCCAATCCGGTGTGGACCGCGATCCGCACGCGCATCCTGGGCGTGCCGGTGCTGCGCGCCGCCGCGAGTGCCGCGCACGGTTCTGCGATGCTGGCGCGGCGGGCGTTGGGCTAGGAGGCAAGTGGAAGAATGAGGCTCTGCCTCAAACTCTGCCAAAGGCATGATGCCTTTGGAAACCCAAACAAATGTGGGTCTGGGGCCTCAGGCCCCAGCGGGTCCAGGGCAGGGCCCTGGCCTTCCGCCCTGCCTCGTGCGTCACCCCTCTGGCGCCGCACGTCATTCCGCGCAAACCTGCCGTCATCGCGCGATCCATGCGCGGGATGGAGACGTACATGCTGCACCTGACCCGGCGGACCTTCCTCACCACACTGGCGACAGCCGCGGTCGCGATCCGCCCCGCCCTCGCGCACGGCCCGACCCGGCAGAAGGTCACGCAAACCGTCGACATCGCCCGTACGCCGGAGCAAGTCTGGGCCATCGTCGGCAACTTCGATTCGATCGCCCAGTGGCACCCCATGATCGCCTCCAGCCCGGCGGACAAGGGCAACGAGATCGGCTCCAAGCGCACGATCACGCTGAAAGTCGAAGGCGCGCCGTCGTTCGAGGAGGAATTGGCGAAATACGACGCCGACGAGCACAGCTACATGTACCGGATCGAGAAGGTCGACCCCAAGGTCCTGCCGGTGACCAACTACACGTCCTGGTTCGAGGTGCAGGCCAACCCCGCCGGCGGCACGACGGTCGAATGGCGGTCGGCGTTCTACCGCGGCTACCCGCTCAACGACCCGCCGCCCGAGCTGAACGACGCGGCGGCGATCAAGGCGATCACCGGCGTGCTCCGGGCCGGGCTGGACAACATCAAGGTCCTCGCCGAGCGCGTGGGGTGAGACGCGCCCTGCTGGCCGGTCTGGCGCTGCTGGCCCCGGCGCCGGCATGGGCGGCGCTGGCCTTCGTCACCAACCAGGGCGACGACACGATGTCGGTCGTGGACACGGCGGCCGGGACCGTCGTGCAGACGGTCCACGTCGGCGCGAAACCGGCCGGGGTCGCGGTCGGGCCGGAGGCGCGGCGCATCTACGTCACCAACCCCGAGGCGCACAGCGTCAGCATCCTGGAGCGCACCGGCGCACGGCTCGCGGTGGTCGGCGAGGCGCCGGCGGGCGCCGGGCCGCTCGGCATCGCGGTCAGCCCGAGCGATGGCCGGGTGTTCGTCGCCGACTGGTACGGCACGACCGTCGCGATCCTCGACCGGGACGGCGCGGCCCTCGGCACGATCGAGGTCGGCCGGTCGCCCTCCGGCATGGCCGTCGATCCGGCCGGCGCGCGGCTGTATGTCGCCAACCGCGAGAGCGACACGCTGTCCGTCATCGACCTCGCGACGTTGGCGACGGTCGCCACGGTGCCGGTCGGGCACGCGCCGTTCGGCGTCACGTGGCAGGGCGGCCGCGTGTTCGTCGCCAACGTGCAGTCCGGCGACGTGTCGGTGGTGGACGCGGCGACATCGGCGGAAACCAGGCGCATCAAGGTCGGCGAGTTCCCCTACGCTGTGGCGGCAGCGCCCGACGGGTCGCGCATCCTGGTCACGAACCAGCACAGCGGCACGCTTTCGGTGTTCGACGGGGAGTTCAACGCGCTGCCGGAGATCGCGGTGGGGGACTATCCCGAGGGGATCGAGATGTCCGCCGATGGCAGCCGGGCGTATGTCGCGGTGTGGATGGACAACAGGTTGGCCGAGATCGACGTGGCGGCGGGGAAGGTTGTGCGCAAGATCAAGGTGGGGGAGAGCCCGCGGGCGTTCGGGACGTTCCTGGCGCCTTGAGAGGGGCGGTGAGAAAGTAAGGGCTCTGCCCTTGACCTGCTGGGGCCGGCGGCCCCAGGCCCCTTTGTTCAGCAGCCCGTGGGACCAGCTTGTCGATTCTGTTTCCATTGCTACGCTAATAGCGTAGTGTCTGCCGATGCGCTTCGACTGGAATCCGGCGAGGAGCGAGCGGAACAAACAGGAGCGTGGGATCGGTTTCGACGTTGCCGCCTTGGTTTTCGAGGGCGACACGATCGAGTGGCCGGACGATCGATGGGACTACGGAGAGACGCGCGTGCGGGCGATCGGAGAGGCGGACAGTTTGGTTCTCCATGTCGTGTTCACCGATTGCGGCGATGTGCGCCGGATCATCTCGGCGCGGCTGGCGAATAGGAAGGAACGGAACCGATGGCACGAGAGCCGATGACGGTGCACGAGATCAGGGCCACCCGCCCGAGGGTGGACCGGGCCAAGGTCGCGGCGGCGACGGAGGAGGATATCCGCCGGCATCAGATCGAGGATGGCGAGGACCCCGACGCGCCGCTTCCGCCGTTCCGTCCGACGCCGAACGTACGGGCAATTCGCACGCAGCTTCAGATGACTCAGGACGTTTTCGCTAAGGCGATCGGCGTGCCCGTCGCGACGGTGCGCAACTGGGAGCAGTCGCGAACCAGCATGGACCCGGCGGTGCGATCTTTGCTGCGGGTGGTGGAGCGTGAGCCCGACGCGGCGTTGCGGGCGCTGGCAGAGTGATAGGATAGCGGTCTAAGCCGAGACCTCGTTTAAACCTGCCTCGGTCATAGATGCCATCGGTGAATGGGTGCTTC
>JAABUX010001333.1_pt1 | contig 34558 bp, 27 predicted proteins | sample 5561851 | NCBI WGS metagenome assembly JAABUX01 (sample SAMN10711883, study PRJNA513361) | rock metagenome | isolation source: Antarctica rocks | place: Antarctica: Victoria Land, Richard Nunatak red sandstone | collected 2016-01-03
CAAATTTCACAGAGTGAAGCAATTTAGCTGTTGCTTCCGTGTCGTCCAGGGGTCAAGATGTGGATCGAAGTGGTCCAAAAGGGAGCAAATTGGACCAAGGGAAGTCTGATTCGAAGAAAGTGTACTCCCGCAGTGAGTGCTTCGAGGTAATGACCGATGTTCCGAGGCAATCACCCAACGCGCGTGGACGAGAAAGGCCGGCTGAAGCTGCCTGCCGACTTTCGGAGCGAGTTTGAGGGTGGAGGCGAAGGGAAGCAGGTGTTTTACATCACGAGCAAGGATGGCGAACGGGCCGAGTTGTGGCCGATCAAGGCGTGGGAGGAGATTGAGGCGACGTTGGCCACTATTCCGAGCACGAATCCGGCGAAGCGGAAGTTTCTGGATGTGACGAACTACTACGGCGCGATGGCGGAGATGGATACCCAGGGCCGGCTGCTGCTGCCGCAGATTTTGCGGGATAAGGCGAGTTTGACGGCGGACGTGGTGGTGTATGGAGCGCAGAAGTATCTGGAAGTGCTGAACAGGCCGACGGTCGAGGCACAGCCGCAGAAGTTGACGGCCGAAGACATGGCAGGGCTTTCGGAGTTGGGGATTTAGAGAGTTTGGAACGAGGCCCCTCAGTGGGGAGCACGCGAGGCGGGACGGGATGCAGAGACCGCAACATGTGCCGGTTCTTTTAGATGAGGTAATAGAGCTTTTGAATGTGCGGCCGGGCGGCGTTGTGGCTGACGCGACGCTGGGTCTGGGCGGGCACTCCGCAGCAATTGCGCGGAGACTCGGCGGGCGGGGCAGGCTGATCTGCTTCGACCGCGACCCGGAGGCGATGGAGCTGGGCAGGGCGAGGCTGGCGGAGTTGAAGGACGAGCTCCGCGAGGAGATGCCGGCGGTGGAGTTTGTGCCGAAGGCGTTCTCTGAGGCTGGAAGCGAGATCAAGCCTGGGAGCCTGGATGGTCTGCTGGCGGACTTTGGCGTAAGCAGCCTGCAGCTGGACGAGGCGCACAGAGGATTCAGTTTTCGGACGGATGGACCGCTTGATATGCGGATGGACACGCGCAGCGGGGAGACGGCCGAGCAGGTGGTAAATGAGGCGGGTGAGGAAGAGCTTGCCAATCTCATTTACGAATTCGGAGAGGAAAGGAGGTCGCGGAGAATCGCCAGAGCCATTGTGAGGGCCCGGCCGATATCAAGCACAGCGCATCTGGCGCAGGTGATATCGGCCGCGGCCCACACGGTGAAAGGCGACAAGATCCATCCGGCGACGCGGACTTTTCAGGCGATCCGGATTCGAGTGAACGACGAGTTGGGCGAGATCCGATCGCTGCTAGGGAGCGCGGGGAGCTTGCTGAAGCCGGGAGGGCGAGTGGTGTTGATCAGCTTTCACTCTCTGGAAGACCGGCTGGTGAAGGATGCGTTTCGAGAGGCAGGGCAGAAGAAGAGTGTAAAGGTGCTCACGAAGAAGCCGGTTGTGGCGGGTGAGCAGGAGCAGATGAGGAATCCGAGGTCGCGTAGTGCAAAGTTGCGAGCGGCGGAGAAGGTTTAGGTTCACGGTCGCTGTGGAAATCTGTGCACCGATTCTGGTGCGTTGATAACAGAGGCGCAAACAGATCGGGCTGGGGTTGTCCTACCGTGCTTTCAGGCGAAAGACAACTCCGTACTACCAATCCCATCCTCCTTTAGCAACCCCGGCCCGGTTAGCTCGATGATGGCGAAGAGTTTTGAAGGACCGGGCGGGCGGCCTGGAAGAGATGCAGCGAAGAGGTAAGGGCGATGGCAACGGCAGCGATGGCAGGGCAGGGCATAGAGATGATGGGCGCGGCGCAGCGGATGCGGCGGAGCCCGGCGCAGACGCTGGCGGAGCACAATGCGGCGATGTTTGAGACGCAGCGGCGTGCGCGGCGTGGGCCGACACCGGAGGTTTTCTTTGCCAAGCACATCGACAATAGCCGCATTGTGAAGGCGGACGATCCGGAGCGCCGCAAGGATATGCGGCAGTTCACGGCCGTGATGAGTGTTCTGTTCTGCCTGGTGATGGTGTATGTGTGGCAGCATTTTTCGGCGATCGAGGTGGGCTACCGTGTGGAAGCGCAGAAGACGCAGGTGGAGCAGATGCGCGAGGAGAACCGGCAGCTTCGGCTGAGCGAGGCGCAGTTGACGGATCCGCAGCGGATTGACGTGATGGCGAAGCAGCTTGGGTTGGCGGCGCCGCAGCCTGGGCAGGTGGTTCGGCCGGATGGGTTGGGTGTGCAGGATCCGAATGCACCGGTGATGGCGCAGGCCGGGGCTTCGCAGATAGTGATGCAGTAAAGAGAGCAGATCCTCCGCTGCGCGAAGGACGACAAAGAAGAAGCGGGTGAAGTGACATGGGTATGCAGCAGGCGCCACGGCAGACGATGACCTCTCCGATACGGAGGGTCAGGTTTGCTTACGTGGCGCTTTTTTTTTGCTTCTGGGCAGGGTTGGTGGCGCTGCGGTTGACGTGGCTGCAGGTGGTGCGACATGGCGACTTCGTGCATCGGGCGGCGATGCAGCAGCAGCGGACGTTTGAGGTGGCGCCGCGGCGGGGTGTGTTGTACGACCGCAACCTCCGTGAGCTGGCGATGACGGTGCTGGTGGACAGCGTGTACGCGGTACCGACGGAGCTGGGGGAGAATCGCGAGCAGGCGGCGGAGATGCTGACCAAGCTGGTGCATCACGATCCGACGGACCGGTTTACAAGCGAGCCGCAGATGCTGGCGCGGTTCAACGCGTCGAAGAACTTTGCCTGGGTAGCGCGGAAGGTGGACGCGGATACGGCGCAGCGGGTTCGCGAGATGAACCTCAAGGGCGTGTATCTGCAGAAGGAGTTCAAGCGTTTTTATCCGAATAATGATCTGGCGGCGCAGGTGCTGGGGTATGTGGGTACGGATGACGCGGGGCTGGGCGGGCTGGAGCGCGAGTTCGACGACGAGATGCATGGGGCTCCGGGGCACATGCTGACGGCGGTGGATGCGAAACGGCATGTGCTGGGTAGCGACGAGCAGCAGCCGATGCCGGGCGAGAACCTGGTGCTGACGGTCGACGCGAATATCCAGTACATGGCGGAGCGCGCGCTCGATGCGCAGATGGCAAAGACGAAGGCGCTGCACGGGACGGTGGTGGTGCAGGATCCGCACACGGGGCAGATCCTGGCGCTGGCGATTGCGCCGAGGTTCAATCCGAACGACCAGAAGCATATGGATGCGAGCGTCCTGACGAACCTGGCGGTGAGCGATGTGTATGAGCCGGGGTCGACGTTCAAGCTGGTGACGTATTCGGCGGCGCTGGATGGAGCGGGCGTCGAGCCGACCGACCTCGTGGACTGCCAGGGCGGGGCGATGACGATGTACGGCCGCACTCTCCATGACGATCGTAGCGACCACTTCGGTGTGGTGACGGTACAGTATGCGCTGGAGCGCTCGAGCGATGTGGGCGCGGCCAAGATGGCGCTGAAGCTGGGGGCCGATAAGTTTTATAGCTATCTCAAAGGCTTCGGATTTGGCGACCGGTCGGGAATTGAGTTGCCGAGCGAGACACGCGGCTTGCTGCGAGCTCCGCGGAAGTGGGGAGCGACGAGCATCCTGTCGATCGCGATTGGGCAGGAGATTGGCGTGACGCCGGTGCAGCTGGTGACGATGGTGAGTGCGCTTGCGAACGGCGGCGTGTACATGCCGCCGCATGTGCTGCTGGCGAGCGCGGATGCGATGAAGGGCGATCCGCGGTTGAAGCCGGCGGCGTTCCGGCCGTCGAACCAGCTGCCGGCGGTGCTGCCTGAGGGGGCGCACCGGGTGATCTCGGAGATGACATCGGCGAAGATGCGGATGATGATGCAGGGGATCGTGACCGAAGGCACAGGTAAGAAGGCTGCATTGAATGGATACAGCTCGGCGGGAAAGACGGGGACGGCGCAGAAGATCGATGTGGCGACGCACACCTATTCGCATACGAAGCTGGTGGCGAGCTTTGCGGGGTTCGCGCCGGTGAGCAATCCAGCGATCGCCATCGCGGTGGTGATTGATACACCGCAGGGCAGTGAGCTAGAGCGGTACGGCGGAGCGGCGAGCGCGCCGGTGTTTGCCGAGGTGGCGCAGCAGGTGCTCGAGTACCTGGGCGTCCCGCATGATCAACCGGTGAAGACCAAGGATCAGATGCTGGCGGTGGCGAAGGAGGGCGATCTTGAGGATCGTCCGCAGGATGAGGTTGCGGATTTGAACGCGATGTTCGCGGATGTGAACAGCCTGCCGGCGGATGATCCGCTGCGCAACCCGCAGCAGCTTGCGCTGCCCGTGGAGGTTGTGACCGGCGGGAGTGCGCCGGCGGAAGACGCGAAGGGCAAGAGGGGTGCGGGCGTGATGCAGCTGTTGCCGGCGGAGGTGCTGAAGGCGTTTCGTGCGAATGGCGGGACGACGAGCGTGATGCCCGATGCGAGTGCCGGAGCGACGGCAAAGCTGACGCAGCCGAAGATCGAGCCGGAGGTGCAGCTCAAGGACGGCGGTGTTGTGGTGGATGCAACGAAGCGCATCCCGGTACCGGCGTTTGTGGGTGAGGGCCTGAGGTCGGTCGTCGAAAAAGCCGGCTCGATGGGTCTGCGTGTGCAGCCGGTGGGAAGTGGTTTGGCGCGTGAGCAGGCGCCGGCGGCGGGGACGATGGTGCCGCTGGGGACCGAGGTCGTGGTGCGCTTCCTGCGCTAGCACGCGAGGTAGCGTTATGGTTTGCGTACGGGCGCGGGCGTGTAGACCGGATCAGGCGCGAAGCGGGTTCGATCGATGTTGATTCTCTTGCCCCTTTCGCCGCAGATGTTGGCGCGGAATTCGGTGATGAGCTTGCTGTCGCCGATCTGGAGGATAAGCTGATTAGGTTGGACGCAGAAGCTTTGCGGGAAGACCGGATCGCTAATCCAGTGCAGGGTGGACGTAAGCTCCGCACCGCTGGCGAGCGGAATGGGAAGCACGACGGGCCCGGGGTGCATGCCGCGGGTATTGGGCACGGTTGTCGTAAAGGCGATCTCCTTTTCAGAGGAGTCCTGGAGCGTGAAGCGGGCGAATGGTTCCACACGGCAGGCGTCCGGGCCAACGTTGCGGAGAACGACGAGTGTGCCGCCCTGCGACATTCCGTTGAAGAAGCCGCCTTCGCTGTCGGTTGACAGCGCGAGCTGACTCACCTCGCACATAGGTGGAGCAGGAGCGACGGCGGGTTTGGTCTCGGGTGAGATCGCGACCGAATATTCCGTGATGATGCACGCGAGAAGCAGAAGTGCGACGGATTCAAGGTGGCGCATCGTCGGTATCGTCATACACGATATTGGACGCAAGATGGAACGTCGGGAGCTCGATATTTGGAGGCGCTACGTCGCTTAGAATCGCTCCATGCTGTGGTCGCGATTGCTTGGAGAGATCGATCGAGTTGAGGAGCGAAGTGGAGCCGCCGAGACGCGAGTCACGGGCGTGCAGTACGACTCACGGCGCGTAGGAGCCGGGGATGTATTTGTCGCGATGCGGGGTGGAACGGCGGATGGCAATCGATTTGTGGAGCAGGCTATCAGGCGGGAGACTGCCGCTGTGGTGACGGACTCGGCGGAAGTCTTTGCGCGGCTCGGGCGGGAGCATCCAGAGGTTGGCGCGGCGCTGGTGAAGCGAGGCCGCCGGGCGTTGAGCGAGGTGAGCGCAGCGATCTTTGGACATCCAGAGCGCCAGCTTGCATTGTGTGCAGTGACAGGAACGAATGGAAAGACGACGACGGCGTTTGTGCTGGAGCAGATGCTGCGGAGCGTGGGGCGTGGGTGTGTGCTGGTGGGAACGATCGAGACGCACGTGGGCGGGGAGGTGCGGGACTCGCCGCATACGACGCCGGAGTCGCGGGATCTGCTGGCTACGTTTGCGGATGGTGTGCGAGCGGGGTGCACGGAGGTGGTGATTGAGGCGAGCTCGCATGCGCTGGACCAGGAGCGCGTGTGGGGGCTGCCGGTGGATGTGGCGATCTGGACCAATCTGACGCAGGACCATCTGGATTATCACGGGACGATGGAGGCGTACTTCGCTTCGAAGGCGAGGCTTTTTGAGGGTCTGGGGACGATGCCGCCGCGAGTGGCGGTGGTCAACGTGGATGACGCCTGGGGGCGCAGGCTGCTGGCGCAAGATCTCCGCTCGGAGACGATGTCTTACGGAGTGGAAGCGGGTGAGTACCGGGCGGAAGCGGTAATGTTGCGGGCGGAAGCCACCGAATTTCGGTTGAGGACGCCGCGAGGAGTTGTGGAGGTGCGGTCTCCGTTGACGGGACGGGTGAACGTGTACAACGTGCTTGCGGCGTCATGCGCGGCGCTGGAGCGTGGGCTCGGGCTCGAGCAGGTTGTGGAGGCGGTGCGAAGGCTACGGCAGGTGCCGGGACGTTTCGAGGTTGTGCCTTCCGTGGTTACAGACTTCACGGTGGTGGTGGATTACGCTCACACGGAGGATGCGCTTGCGAATCTCACCGGGTTCGCCCGGGAGCTGGTAAAGCCGCGGGGTGGGCGTGTGATCACGGTGTTTGGATGCGGTGGCGACAGGGACAGGACGAAGCGGCCGAAGATGGGCAGGGTTGCGGGCCGGGCGAGTGATCTTGTGGTGGTGACGAGCGACAATCCGCGAAGTGAAGATGCGGCAGCGATCATCGACGAGGTGATGGAAGGTGTTCGTGAGACGGAGGCGGATTGCATCGTGGAGGAGGATCGTGCTGGCGCGATCTCGATTGCGATTCGCGCGGCGCGGTCTGGCGACCTTGTGCTGATTGCGGGCAAGGGGCACGAGAAGGTGCAGATTTTGGCGGACGGCTCGGTGCCATTTGATGATGTGGCGGTTGCGGCAGAGGTGTTGCGTGCATTGCAGGGTGCAAGGTGATCGCGGTGGAGAAGCAGATCCTTCGCGAAAGATGACAATTGTTGTGGGTTGGAGATGAGATGAAGCTGACGCTGGGACAGATCGCGGATTGGATTCATGCCGAAGGGGATTTCACGACGGAGCGTGAGGCGTTGGGTTATTCGATCGACTCGCGGACGATCGGGGCGGGCGAGCTGTTCTTTGCGGTGACCGGCGAGCGTGTGGATGGGCACGACTTTGTTGCGGCGGCGATCGCGAATGGAGCGGTGGCGGCGGTGGTGAGCCAGCATTGGCTGGCGCCGGATGATCTGGATGCGTGCCGTCTGCTGCGCGTGCCGGAGAGCGAGGATTGCGTGCTGCTGGCGATGCAGACGCTGGCACGCAGGGTGCGGCGGGAGTGGGGCGGCCGGGTGATCGGGGTGACGGGCTCGGCAGGGAAGACGACGACCAAGGAGGCGGTGGCGGCGGTGCTGGCGGCGAAGTTTCGCGTGTTGAAGAGCGAGGGCAATCTGAACAATCACTTTGGGCTTCCGCTGCAGCTCTTGAAGCTCGAGTCGGAGTATGAGGTGGCGGTGCTCGAGATGGGCATGAACCATGCGGGTGAGATTGCTGCGCTGGCGAAGATTGCGGAGCCGGACTGGGGCGTGGTGACCAATGTCGCGCCGGTGCATCTGGAGTATTTCGAGGGTGGCGTGGAAGGCATTGCGGCGGCGAAGAGGGAGCTGGTGGAGGCGCTGCCCGCGGACGGCCTGGCGGTGTTGAACTTCGATGATGACCGGGTAGCTGCGTTTGCGCGCGGGCGCGGAGAGCGGGTGGTGTTCTACGGGCTGCGCAAGGGCGCGGATGTGCGTGCCGAGCGAGTGGAAGAGACAGGGGCGGAGGGAGTTCGGTTTGAGGCGCTTGCCGGTGGGGAGAGCGCGGAGGTGCGGCTGCATCTTCTGGGACGGCACAACGTGTGGAACGCTCTGGCAGCGATTGCGGTCGGAGTGCGAAGCGGGATTGGGTTGGAGGAGTCTGCGCGAGCGCTTGGGGAGTTGCGTGCGGCGGACAGGCGTGGGGAGGTGGTGGAGTGGCGGGGCGCGCGCCTGGTGAACGATTGTTACAATTCGAATCCGCAGGCGCTGGATTCGATGGTGGACGCGCTGCGGTCGATTGAAGGCAACCGCCGGATTGTGGTGGCTGGGGAGATGCTCGAGCTTGGGCCGGAGGCGGAGGCGCTCCATGCCGCGTGCGGGACGCACATGGCTGAGCGCAAGGTGGATGTTGTGCTTGGGGTGCGGGGGATGGCTGCGGCTCTGGTAGAGGCGGCGCAGCGAGGGGGTGTTCACGCCCTGTTCTTCGAGGATCCGGAGACGGCGGGAGAGTGGATGCGGGGCGAGGTGCGCGCGGGCGACGTGGTGCTGCTGAAGGCGTCGCGGGGTGTCCGGCTGGAACGAGCTCTTGAGTCGCTGATGCGCTGACCGCGTGCAGTCGGTGTAGACGTGCGAGGCATCCAAGCGGGAATGGGAAACGAGATTGTGCGGCAGGGCGGTGGGGCGGTCAGTGCGACGGGTCGAAGCGGGCGGTAGCGAAGAAGACAGCGGCGAAGAAGGCCGCGAAGAAAGCAAAAAAGTCTTCCAAGCATGCGACCGAGGCGGAGACGAAGCACACGTAGGAGAGGGTCTCAGCGCGTGCTCTACAGATTGTGTCATCGGCGTGGGAACGCAGCGAGCTAATGGCGGCCGCGTTTGGCCACCTCAGCCGCGCTGCCGCGGTCATCTCGTTGCTTGAGGGGGAGACGGGCGGGGATCTGCGGCTGCTGCTGGAGACGGGTGTGTCGCGCTACAAGAAGGCCGCTGGGAAGGACGGGCGCAAGTCCGCGGAGATCGCGTTTGGGTTGCTCCGCGCGGCGGAGCATCTGGGGATGGCTGGGCTGTTTGTGGCGCGCCGCAACTACATGTTTGACGTCGTTCCTGTCGAGCATCCGGACCTCGCTTCCATGCTGCGAGCGTTGCCGCAGCGGATTGAAACGTTGGAGAAGAGGAGCAAGGGCGATACAGAGCGTCTGCTCGGGATGACCGAGGAGTTGACGCGCAGGCGGAGGCCGCCGACCATGACCCGCATCTCGCGTACGAGTTGACGATGCCGTCGCACTGGATCTGCTCGGCTCTGGAACGTCGCATGCTTTGATCTGCGGCGGGAGTCTTGGGAGGTTCGCGCAACGCGAGTCCGGGTGCGGGAGGCGTGCGTGGCGCTTGTAAGATAGCGTTGACCCGCGGCTTTTGGAAGCTATGGCCGTTGGCGCGAAGGCGGACCTCGTTTTGCTCTACTGGCTGCTCTACCAGAAGCTCTTCCCGTACTACCGCCTCTTTCGGATCTTCCGGTATTTGACGTTCCGGACGGTGTTTGCGAGTCTGACGGCGCTGCTGATCGGGCTGCTGATTGGACCGTTCGTGATTGAGCGGCTGCGCGAGTTTCAGATCGGCCAGTATATCCGCGAGGAAGGGCCGCAGAGCCACCAGAAGAAAAAGGGTACGCCGACGATGGGCGGTGTGCTGATCCTGATCTCGATCGTGGTGCCGGCGCTGCTGTGGAGTGATCTGTCGAATCCGTTTGTGTGGCTGGTGATGGTGTCGACGATGGTGTTCGGGGCGATCGGGTTTGCGGACGACTACATCAAGGTCGTGCACAAGCAGAACAAGGGGTTGTCGGCGAAGGCGAAGCTGGGATTGCAGCTGGCGGCGAGTGCGGGTGTTGCGATTGTTCTGGTGCGGATGGAGTCGTACGGCGGGTATTCGACGCGGCTGATGGTCCCGTTTGCAAAGCGGTTCCGGCCGGACCTGGTGGCGGGGTGGATCACGCACAGCTCGGTGCCGCATGTGTATTGGCTGGGGTTCATCCCGTTTGTTGCGTTCGTCATGCTGGTGATTGCGGGCGCGAGCAACGCGGTGAACCTGACGGACGGGCTCGATGGGCTGGCGATCGGATGCACGATCATCGCTGCCGGAGCGCTGACGGTGCTGACGTATGTGAGCGGGCACGTGGTGTTTTCGGACTATCTCGAGCTGCAGCGGATGCCGATGGTGAGCGAGGTGACGGTGTTTTGCGGGTCGATGGTGGGGGCGAGTATCGGCTTTCTTTGGTACAACGCGCATCCGGCGGAGGTGTTTATGGGCGATGTGGGATCGCTGGCGCTGGGGGGCGCGATCGGGACGGTGGCGGTGGTGATTAAGCAGGAGCTTTTGCTGCCGTTTATCGGCGGGGTGTTTATTCTCGAGGCGCTGAGCGTGATGCTGCAGGTGGGGAGTTATAAGCTGCGCGGGGGGAAGAGGATTTTTAAGATGGCTCCGCTGCACCATCATTTTGAGTTGATGGGATGGAGTGAGAGTAAGGTGATTGCGCGGTTCTGGATTCTGGCGCTGGTGTTTGCTCTGTTTGCGCTGACGACGTTGAAGCTGCGGTGAGGCTTTATGGAGCTTTGGTGGCCTTGGGGCCTTCCGATACTAGGCTTTCTCGTCGTTGCTAGCGTCGTGCGCACCACTTGGAGGAGGAAGTATGGGAGAGGTGCGAGAAGGACGCTGTTTCGAAGAGTAGGTGCTGTTTGTTCCGTGCCGATCACACTTGGTTCTTTGCTGATTACCTCTCTTCTTATCGGCTGCGAGGAACACGGCCCTCTGATCGGATCGCCAGATCGACGCCATGTTGCGAGAGTTCTGGTGAGCGACGCTTTAGGAAGCGTGGTTCAGCCGGTTGCATCAGTAGCTGTCCGGCGTAGTTGGTACCCCAATTGGAGGGACGCGTACATCGGTTTCGGTTACAAGAATACAAAAGGGGAGATGAGGCCCTACGTGCGCTGGCTGGACAATTCACATCTCTTAATTGTTTTCCCGGAGGGCGCGGAAGATCCAATCACCTGCAAGGAACATGTAAGCGATATCTTCGTGAAGTGTGAAGTTGAGAAGACGGGGAACTGATGGAGCTGAAAAACAAGCGAGTACTTGTGGTGGGTGCGGGGAAGAGCGGTATCTCGGCTGCGCGGTTTTTGCGGGAGCGTGGGGCGAAGGTGACGATCTCGGACTCGCGGAGCGCGGCGGCGCTGGCGGGGGAGATTCCGGCGTTGATGGATGCGGGGATCATGGTAGAGGCGGGGGGGCATGGACTACTGACGTTCCGGCGGCAGGACCTGATTGTGGTGAGCCCGGGTGTGCCGATGGATACGCCGGAGGTGCGGCAGGTGGTGGCGTTGGGGATGCCGGTGATCGGAGAGTTGGAGCTGGCGAGCCGGTTTCTACAGGGCCAGGTGATTGCGATCACGGGGTCGAACGGGAAGACGACGACGACGACGCTGGTCGGGGAGATCCTCAAGCGCGGTGGGATGGAGACGCTGGTGGGCGGAAATATTGGGCTGCCGGTGATTGAGCTGATCGCGGAGAGTAGGCCGGAGACGTGGAATGTGGTGGAGGTGTCGAGCTTTCAGCTAGAGACGGTGGAGGAGTTTCGGCCGAGGATTGCCGCGGTGCTGAACGTAACGCCGGATCACCTGGATCGGCACAAGACGTTTGCGAACTATGCGGCGGTGAAGGCACGGATTACGGAGCGGCAGGATGCGGAGGACTTCCTGGTTCTGAATGGGGAGAACAAGGAAGCGCAGATGGTGGCCTCTAAGACCCGCGCGCAGATTTTTTGGTTCAGCGTGCGGCGCGCCATGAAGCAGGGCGCGTTTGTGCATGGGGAGAGCATCGTGTTTCTTTCGAAGGAGGGCGGCAAGGCCGAGTCGGTGATGCCGGTGAGCGAGATTGCGCTGAAAGGTGCGCACAACGTCGAGAATGTACTGGCGGCGGTGACGATCGGACGGCTGGTGGGTGTACCCGCGGAGATGATTCGGGCGGCGGTGCGGGAGTTTAAGGCGGTGGAGCATCGGCTGGAGCTGGTGCGAGTGTGGCACGGGGTGGAGTTCTATAACGACTCGAAGGCGACAAACGTGGATGCGGCGATGAAGGCCGTGGGGTCTTTTGCGGGCGGGGTGCACCTGATCTTGGGGGGGAAGGATAAGGACTCGGACTATGGCGAGATGGCCGGTTTGCTGAAGGAGAGAGTGAAGGTTGTTTACACCATTGGTTCGGCTGCGGAAAAGATTGGGCGGCAGCTCGATGGGGTCGTGAAGATGGTGGAGGCAGGAACATTGGAGGCAGCCGTGGCTGAGGCTTCGAAGATGGCGGTTCCGGGTGATGTGGTTCTGCTGACGCCGGCGTGCTCGAGCTTCGACCAGTTTGAGAATTATGAGCATCGGGGCCGGGTTTTTCGGGAGCTGGTGACGGCGCTGTAAGGGGGAACCAGGAAGCGGTAGAGAAGCAGATCCTCCGCGTGCGCGAAGGATGACAAGGACGAAAAGCAGATACCTCCGCTTCGCTCCTGAAGATAAGTAAAGAACGGCAACGGCACGAAGCGAAGCGGGGTTGGCGAAGATGGCGAAGAGGGTTGGGGTTGATAAGTGGCTCTTCGGGACGGTGCTGCTGCTGGTGCTGTTTGGGCTGGTGGAGGTATTCTCGGCGTCGGCGGTGATGGCGAAGGAGACGCTTGGGTCTCCGTATAGTTATGTGGCGAGGCAGGGGCTTTGGGTGCTGCTGGGTATGGTGACGCTGGTGCTGCTGATGCATGTGGATTACCGGCGGTACAACAATCCGAAGATCGTGTTTCCCTTGGTCGCGGTTACGGTGCTGCTGCTAGCGCTGGTGTTTGCGATGGGCGGCATGAACGGGGCGCATCGCTGGATTCGGATTGCGGGAACGACGTTGCAGCCGTCGGAGATTGCGAAGCCGGTGCTGGTGCTGTTTCTGGCGTACTTTTTGCAGACGCGTATGCATGCGATGGATGACTGGAAGGGAACGATTCTGCGCGCAGTGGCGCCGCCGCTGCTGTTTATAGGGCTGATCTTGAAGGAGCCGGACCTGGGGACGGGGCTGGTGTGTGCTTCGGTACTGATGCTGATGCTGTACCTGGCGGGGGCGCAGAGGAAGTTTTTTGCGGTGGCGGCGGCGTGTGCGGCTCCGGTGCTGTATTTCATGCTGTTTTTTGTGAAGTGGCGGCGGGCGCGGATGATGGTGTTTATCCATCCGGAGGCGGATCCGAAGGGTGCGGGGTTTCACATTTTGCAATCGCTGATTGCGGTGGGAACGGGTGGGATTCGTGGGCTGGGGTTGATGGAGGGTCGGCAGAAGCTGTTCTATCTTCCGGAGCCGCATACAGACTTCATCTTTGCGAACGTGTGCGAGGAGCTGGGGCTGATTGGTGCGCTGTGTATTCTGGCGTTGTTTTGCGTGATCGGGTACCGGGGGCTGCGGGCCGCCTTCCTTTCTACAGACCCATTTGCGCGGTTTCTGGCCTTTGGGCTGACGTCGGCAGTGCTGATTCAGGCGTTCTTCAACATGAGCGTGGTGCTGGCGCTGCTGCCGACCAAGGGCATACCGCTGCCGTTTATCTCTTCAGGCGGGACGAGTGTGTTTATTACGCTGGCGAGTATGGGCGTGCTTCTGAATGTGACGCGGGAGATCGATTAGATCTCAGTTCTTGGTTTTCCGTTGTGAGTTGTCCGTCTTAGTTGCCGTTTGCTTCTCTGGTGATACTGCCTACCCCCCTGTCTTTTTTGTGCAAAGTCTTGGAAGGAGAGGGTTTACGAATACGGCAGCTTGCATAGTCTTCCAAGCATTGGAGTTACGGGCAAAGTATACATACCGTAGGACTTAGCTCCTGCTTTTCTGGCTCGGTGCGGGTGAGGGCGTGTCCCTGTGGTGCGGTCTGGTCTCTTCCAGGATACTGGTTGGGGTGGACCGTCTGCGCCAGGGGCAAGTGCTGCGGTAGGAATGAGTTAGGCGAGGAGAGGGTTGACGTGTTGCGGATCTTGATTGCGGGTGGGGGGACGGGGGGGCATGTGATCCCGGGGCTGGCGATTGCGCGGGAGATGCGCGACCGCTATGGTGCGGAGGTGCGGTTTGTGGGGACGGCGCGGGGGCTGGAGGTGCGGCTGGTGCCGGAGGCGGGGTTTGGGCTGGAGCTGATGGAGGTGGGGCAGCTGAAGAACGTTTCGATGGCGGTGCGGGCGCGGACGTTGGCGGAGCTGCCGATCGGGGTCAGGCGGTGCATGAAGCTTTTGCGAGGGTTGCGGCCACATGTGGTGGTGGGTGTGGGCGGGTATGCTTCGGGGCCGGCGATGATGGCGGCGGTGCTGATGCGGGTGCCAACGCTGGCGTATGAGCCGAATGCGGCACCGGGGCTGGCGAACCGGATTGTGGGGCGCATGGTGAGCGCGGCGGCGGTGAATTTTGAGGAGGCGCGGAGGTTCTTCCGAAATGCGGAGGTGACGGGGGTTCCGGTGCGGGCGGAGTTCTTCGAGCTGCGAGAGCGGGCAGTGGGAGCGCCGCCGCGGCTGCTGGTCTTTGGGGGGAGCCAGGGGGCTCGGGCGCTGAATGTGGCGATGCCGGAGGTGATCGTGGAGCTGCTGCGGCGGGTTCCGGAGTTGACGGTGCTGCACCAGGCGGGGGCTCGACATGTGGAGGCGACGCGGGCGGGGTATGCGGCGAGTGGCGCGGATGCGGGGCGGTGGCGGGTGGAGGCGTTTCTGGATGACATGCCGGCGCGGTTTGGGGAGGCGAGTTTGATTCTTTGCCGGAGCGGGAGCTCGGTGGCGGAGCTGGCGGCCGCGGGGAAGCCGTCGCTGCTGGTGCCGTTTCCGCAGGCGGCGGACGATCACCAGAGGAAGAATGCGGAGGCGTTTGCGCGGGTTGGGGCGGCGGCGATGCTCCGTGAGGCGGAGATGACGACGGAGCGGCTGCTGGCGGAGCTGACGCGGATGCTCCGGGATGAGGGGGGGCTGCGGGAGATGTCGGTCCGAGCTCGGACGTTGGCGAGGCCGGAGGCGCTGCGGCGGATTGGGGAGATGGTGCGGGAGCTGGCGCGGGTTTAGGTTTGAGAGTTCAGCCGTAGCCTCTACAGCGGTGTTCGGGAATGGGTATAGGTAGGGCCTTCAGCCTTCATGGACTTTTGGGGCGCGGTACCTGGACCTATGGCCCAGGCTGGCATGGAACGGGCCGTTGGCCCTCTTTTAAAGAGGGCTTTACCCCTCGCTAAGGGCTATGGCTTTAGCGATGAGCTTTGGGTGGGGTTAGAGGTTGCACGAAAGAGAAAGGGCTGAGGAGGTTCCTCAGCCCTTGTTTGATCCGGTCTTTGGTTAGCGTCGACCGCCGCCACCGCCGTGAAAGCCGCCGCCGCCACCACCCCCGTGGAAGCCGCCGCCACCGGTGTTGCCGCCGCCATGGAAGCTGCCTCCGCCGCTGGGGGCCGAGTAGCTGCGGCCGCCGCTATAGCTGGGGGCGGAGTAGCTCCGGGCGCTGTTGCCGTAGTTTCCGCCGCCGTAGCTTCCGCCGCCGTAGGTGGAGCGTCCCTGAGAGGGCTGAGCGAAGCTGCGTCCCTGGCCGCCGCCGGTGTAGGCGTTTCCACCGCCGTTGCCGCGGTTTGCGTAGGCGCTGCCGCCGTAGGCGTTTCCACCGTTGTAGCTGCCACGGTTGGCGTAGCCGGCACCACCGTTGTAGGTGGGACGTGACTCGCCGGAGCCGAAGTTGCCGCGATTTCCAGAGTAAGCGTTGCCGCCGTAGTTGCCGCGATTGCCTGCGTAGGTATTGCCGCCGTAGCTGCCACGATTGTCGCCGGCATGGGTATTGCGGTCATAGCTGCCGCGATTGTCACCGGCGAAGTTACGCCCGCCGCCGTTGCCGTAGGCGTAGTTGCGACCGCCGATATTGGAACCGCGGAAGCCTTCGTGCTCGTAGCCGCCGCGGGCGTATCCAATACCTCCGGGGTGGACGTTGACTCCGCCCCAAGGGCGGTTGTAGATGTTGCGGAAGCCGTAGCCGAGGTGATTGTAGGCACTGTTGTAGAAGAAGCGATCGCCACCCCAGTAGCCGCCGTAGAAGCCGGTTCCGAAGTATCCGAAGCCGTAGTTGATGCCGCCGTAGTAGCCGATGTCGCTTCCCCAGTAGCCGGCGTTCCAAAGGTAGGCGTCGTTGTTATAGCCCCAGTATCCGGGGGTCCAAAGGGCGCCGACGTAGGGGGGCTGGACCCAAGCGCCGTCGACCCACTGGTAGCCGTCGTCGGTGTAGGCCCAGTATCCGGGAGTCCAGATGTAGCCTTCGCCGGGGCAGATGGTCTGGGCGTAGACGGGGATGGCGGGCGGGGCGATGCCGACGGAGAGGAAGATTCCGGCGTGGGCGGCGACTGGCGCAACGAGAAGGGCTCCGGCGAGGAGAGCGGAGCCGAAGTGGCGCTTGATGCGGCTGGCGATGTTCATACGTTCTACCCTGCCTGCCGTGCCGTCGTTTTGCCCGATGTGGCCTGGAATCGCGGGCTTCGCGGCCGGAGCTGGCCTGAGGTTCCGGCCCGTTGCTTCAGGTCCGTTTCCTCACAGTCTATTAGACACAGACACGGGCCAATTGTTGCACGGCGGTGACTCGGGAGGGAAGGGGAGAATGGAGAGGGTCGGCGGAGCTTAAGTGGAGCTGAAGACGGAGGTTGCGGGACGCGCTAGGATCGGGGGGTGGGGAGCCTGGGGTCGGTGGCGTGGTCGGACTATGTGGTGGATGGGGACCTGGCGCATGAGATCGATGCACGAGAGATTCCGCAGGGGACGGAGGAGGAGCGGCGGGTGACCGGTAGAGAAGCGGATTCTTCGCTGCGCTCAGAATGACAACCAAGGAGAGCGAGCCGGGTCGATAGAGAAAGCAGATCCTCCGCTTCGCGAAGGATGACAAACGAGGGTTGAAGCGAGCTACTCGCCGGCGTAGGAGCGTTGTTTCCAGGTGACGGAACCGCCGAGGGTTTTGCGGGTGAGGGCGTACCACTGGATGGCGAGGAGGGTGAGGATACCGAGGGGATGGAGGAGGGCTCCGCGGAGGGGCTGGCGAAAGCGGCGGACGGCTAGGAGGCGGGGGAGGGAGGCTGCGGCGACGGCGGCGACCGTGCAGGCGAGGACAAGTGGGGTTGCGAGGTGGGGGTGGAGCAGGAGGTCGGCGGCCAGGAGGAAGGGGGCGACTTGGCCGAGGAAGAGGAGGAGGCTGATGGGGAGGATGCGGGCGGGGGCGGCGATACCTTCGGTGGCGTTCTTGGCGAGGCCCTGCCAGACCTCGGCGGCGTCCGTGTACATGCGGCAGGTGGCGAGGGGGGTGAGGTCGGCGAGGTCGGTGTGGAGGCCATGCTGGCGAAAGAGCCGGGGGAGGCGAAGGCCGTCGTGCATGGTCTCGCGGATGGCGGCGTGGCCGCCGGCGAGGAAGTAAGCTGGGCGGTCGGCCATGAGGAACTGGCCGCAGCCGGCGGCCATTGCGGGGTCGGCGCCCTGGCGCATGCGGGAGACGGGAAGGAAGCCGAGGAGGACGAAGTGGATGAGGGGGAGGAGTAGCCACTCGAGGGTGGTCTCGGTGATCTGGCGGGGGAAGCCGCTGACGAGCTTTGCGGGTCCGCTGTGGAGGAAGGCGGACATGCGGGCGAGGGCGTCGGGGGCGAGGCGGACGTCGGCGTCGATGAAGCAGAGGGTGTCGTAGCGGGCGAGGTGGGCGAGGGACCAGCAGGCGTGCTGCTTGCCGTTCCAGCCGGGGGGGAGCGTGGGGGCTTGAGCGAGGCGGAGGCGGCCGGTGGAATTTGGGACTAATCCGGTTACGATCTGGGCGGTGCGGTCGGTGGACGCGTCGTCAAGGACGATGAGCTCGAAGTCGATGCCGGTGGAGGCGAGGACGCTTTCGACGGCGGCGCGGATGGAGCGCTCCTCGTTGCGGGCTGGGATGAGGACGGAGATGGGTGGGAGCGGGCCGGATGCGGGCGGGGGTGGCTTGTATCGGCGGAGGTTGACGCAGAAGAGCACGGCAGGGCCGAGGGCGCAGAGCATGGCGGCGAGTGCGAGCCAGAGGTGGGGCGAGGTCATCGGGAGATAGGTTCGCTCTTCTGGGAGGGGGTGTGCTCGGGATGGTAGGGCTTGCGGAGGACGATGGCGCGGAGTCTCTGGGCGAGGCCGTAGATGCCGCCGGTGCCTGCGGCGTGGAAGGAGAGGGTGCGCTCGAAGGCGGAGGGGCTGCGGGTGAGGACGCGGGCCTTGAGCTCGTCCATGGTGGTTTCGAGGGCGACGACGAGGCGGCGGTCGAGCGCTTCGGCGGTGTCTGTGGGGGTGTCTGGGGCGAGGTGGATGGGTTGGCCGAACTGCAGGAGGGCTTCGGGGAGGCGCTCGTCCCAGAAGGCGTACTCGATGGCGAGCGGGAGGATGGTGCAGTGGCCCATGCGAGCTGCGAGAGCTGCGAGGCCGGGCTTGAAGACGAGCGGGCGCTGGCGGGTGTCGGCGAACTGGCCCTGTGGGGTGACCCAGAGGATGGCGCCGGAGCGGAGGATGGCCTGGCCGGTGCGGAGGAAGCGGGCGGCGCCGCGGGGAGTGCGCATCTCGACGGGAAAGATGCCGAGTTTACGAAGGACGGGGTAGAGCTTGAGGGCGTCTGCGTCCATGGGCGCGAAGTGTTTGTGGTGAGGGAAGAGCTTTGCGGCGAGCAGGTAGGCGATCATGGGATCCCACCAGCTGCCGTGGTTGGCGTAGATGATCAGTGGGCCTTGAAGCGAGTCGAGATGGTGCACGCCGCTGAGGCGGACGCTGTGGAAGTGCCGGCGGAAGTAGCGACGGACGATGTAGCGGAAGAGGACGAGGAGGGATCGGGAGATGGCCGGGACTTGATCGCGTTGAGTCAATTCGGTAACCGGCATAGACGTTTCAAAGGTACTCTACTGCCTTCTGCCAAGCGGGTTTGGCAAAGGCGATAGCAGATTCCTCCCCCGTTCGACTGCGCTCAGGGTCCTGAATGACAAGCAAAAGGACAAGCAACGGCTAGGGCCGAAGGACAAAGCAGAAACGCGAAGGCAGAAGGGCAAAGGCGACAGCAGATTTATTCTGCTTCGCTCCTGAAGGACAAGCCTGAAGGACAAGCAAGAGACGGGGTCAGGCGATAGACATCTCGGGTTTGCGGGTGGAGCGGAATTCGCCTGCGTTGGCGTCGAGGGTGTCGGCGGCGATCCAGCCGGACATCATGACCATGGGCATGCCGGGGCCGGGATGGGCGGCGCCGCCGGCGAGGTAAAGGCCGTTGATCTCCTTGCTGCGGTTGGCGGGCTTGAAGGCGCCGTGGAGCATGCCGTGCGAGGAGATGCCGTAGATGGCGCCGTTGAGGACGCGGTAGCGCTCGTGGATGTCCTGCGGGGTGAGGGCGGACTCGAAGACGATGCGGTCTTCGATGTCGTGGAGACCGGCGGTGCGCTTGAGCTTGTCTAGAATCACCTGGCGATACGCCGGGAACATTGTCTTCCAGTCGTGATGCGGACGGAGGTAGGGGGTGTGGACGAGGACGTAGAGGGCGTCGCCGCCCGCCGGTGCTGACTTCGGATCTGTCTGGGCTGTCGACGCCAGGTAGCAGGTGGGGTCTGGGGCCGGCTCGCCGAGCTCGTAGATGTAGCGGAACTCTTCGTGTGGGTCGCGGGAGAAGACGAAGTCATGGTGGGCGAGGTGGTCGTAGCGCTTTTTGAGGCCCAGATAGAGGACGACGCCGGAGCAGGCGGGCTCGTATTTGCGCTGCTCGTCGAAGTGCCTGGCGGCGGCACCGCCGATGAGCTCGCGATGGGTGCGGACGGCGTCGGAGTTCGAGACGACGGCGTCGAAGCTGTAGCGCTCGCCGGAGGTTGTGACCAGACCGGTTACAGACTTGGCTCGGGTGGCGTTGTGCCAGGGGGCGTCGGTGAGGATCTGGCTAATATCGGTGCTGGTGTGGAAGGTGGCGCCGAGTTCGGTGGCGAGTTTGACGAGGGCTTCGGGGACGGCGCGGGTGCCTCCCATGGGGTACCAGATGCCCTCTTCCATCTGCATGTGGCCGATGGCGCAGAGGATGGCGGGCGAGGCGTCGGGCGAGCTGCCGACGTACTGGACGAAGTGGTCGAGCATCTGTGCGGTATTGGCGTCGGGGATGAACTCGCGGATGGTGCCGGCGACGGTTTTGCCGAGGCGCATACGCATGACGTCGCGGAGAACGTTGATGTCGAAGGCTCCGCCGACGTCCATGGTGTCGCGCATGGAGCCGATGGAGCGCCAGAAGAAGAAGCGGTCGGAGATGGAGTGGAGCTGCTCGGAGGTTTGGAGGAGTTTGAGGTAGCCCTTGCCCATGCCGGGCCAGACGCGGTCGAGGTCGGCGGACATCTCGTGGGCGTCGTCCTTGAGGTCGAGGATCTGGCCGTCTTCGAAGAAGCAGCGCCACTGCGGCGAGAGGCGGACCATCTTTACGTAATCGTCGAGGTTACGATTTGCCTCGGAGAAGATTTTGCGGAGGACGGAGGGCTGGATGAGGATGGTGGGGCCCATATCGAAGCGGAAGCCGTCTTCGCTGAGTTGGGCCGCTTTACCGCCGAGCCAGGGATTCTTTTCGAAGACCTCGACCTGGTGGCCGCGAGCGGCTAGGGTGCAGGCGGCGGCGAGGCCGGCGAGTCCGGAGCCGATGACGCCGACGTGGAGGCTGTTGCTGGTCGCGGTGCTGCTGGCGGGGGTCACTTCTTTTTGAACTCCATGGCGGCCGTGAAGGCGCGCTTGAGGCCGCTCCAACGCTGGCCGAGGCGGCCTGCGTGAACGGCGGTGATGATGCTCCGGAAGAGTGCGGCGTGCGATGCGCCGGTGGGCTCGTAATGTCGGGTGCTGCGGTTGCGGCGGGCGGAGATGACTTTGACGGCGGTCATCTCGAGGAGGCCTTCGGCGCCACGGGTGACGCCGAAGCCACTGGCGCGGCGGCCGCCGAAGGGGACGCGTGGGTCGGCGGTGGGGACGATGAGGTCGTTGATTGTGATGGTGCCGACGGTGAGTTGCGCGGCGAGGGTGCGGGCGGGAGCTTCGTCGCCAAAGATGGCCGTGGTGAGGGCGAGGGGGCAGGCGGCTTGTGCTTCGAGGACGCCAGCGGTGCCGTGGACTTCGATGAGGGTGAGGACGGGGGCGAAGAGGTCGGCCTGGGCGATGGCCATGTCGGGGGTGGCGTTGAGGACGAGGAGGGGCTCGCCGGGATCGCCGATTGCTGTGGCGCCGGATTGTGTGGCGGCGGAGATCAGGGTTTGTAACTGATTTTGAACGCGGGTGGGAAGTGGGATGGGTGGGACCGTGGAGAGGGCGGCTTGGAGGCGGTCGATGAAGAGCTGGCGGCGGGCGGGAGTGGCGTCGACGAGAAGGATGCGGCGGGGGGCCATGCAGGTGGCGGAGCCGTTGAGGCGCATGCCAAAGGTGAGTGCGGCGACCGTGCGGTCGATGTCGGCGGAGGGGAGGACGATGACGGCGTCGTTGCCGGAGAGTTCGACGACACTTGGGGTGGCGGTGTCGGCGAGTTGATGGAGGAGATGTCGGCCGACGTTGCCGGAGCCGGTGAAGAAGACCTTGTCGGGGCGGGCGGCGAGGGCGAGTTGGGCGGCTTCGATGGTGTCTTCGGTGAGGGTGAGGACGCCTTCGGGGAGGCCGGAGCGGCGCAGGGCTTCGGCGACGATGCGGGCGACCGGGGCTCCGCCGAGACCGGGCTTCCAGGTAACGGCGTTGCCGGCGGCGAGGGCTTGCATGACCTGTACGCCGGGAAGGAAGAGGGGGTAGTTCGCGGGGCCGATGACGAGGATGCGGCCGAAAGGGACGCGGCGGATTTCGGCGTCGATGCCGGCGAGCCAGAAGGGAAGGCCGCGGCGTCCGAGGCGGCGCGGACAGAGGATGCGGGCGGCGTTGCGCTCAAGGAAGCGAATGGCTTCGAGGAGCGGGAGGAGCTCGGAGGCGAGGGTGTCGGCTGGGGTGCGGGAGAGGGTCGTGGGGATTGCGGCGGTGATCTCTTCGGAGCGCTGGGCTAAATTGTGGCGTGTGCGTTTGAGGATTAGGAGGCGTGCTCTGATGGAGGCCTGTGACCAGGTGATGGAAGGTGAGAGCTGGGCTGAAGTGGGTGGAGAAGGAGAGACTTTGGGGACGACGGGTGCGGAAGCGCTTACGGAGTGAGCGATGCCGGGGTGCTCCGCAGCGGGTTCGGGTGCGAGCGTCTCTGTGGGCACGGCTACGGGCATGGCTAGGAGGCTACCTCAAAGAGCTCGGGGTGGTCGACTGGGGCGACGTGGGCGGTGTCGCTTGACCACTGTGGCTCGATGCGGAGGTCTTCGAGGAGGAGGCGCGAGGTGATACGGGCGGACTCGAAGATGACGGGGAGGCCGCTGCCGGGGTGGGTGCCGCCGCCGACGAGGTACATCTGGCCGATGTCTTCGAAGCGGTTGTGGGGGCGGAGGTGGAGCATCTGGTTGAGCGAGTGCGCCATGCTGAAGGTTGCGCCCTTGTAGAGGCCGAAGTCGGTCTCCCAGCCCTGGGGGGTAAGGATCTTTTCGGTGCGGATGCGGGACTCGACGTCCGTGACGCCGACTTTTTCGAGCTGCCTGAGGGCGAGTGCACGGAGGCGGGGAGTTTCGCTCTGCCAGTCGACGCTGCCCGTCTGGTGCGTGACGGGAAGGAGGACGTAGAGGGTGCTTTGGCCCTTGGGGGCGAGGGTGGAGTCGGTGATGCCGGCGTTCTGCACATAGAAGGACGGGTCATCCGAGAGCTGGTGGGTGTGCTCGATATCCTGGAGGTTTTTGCGGTAGTCCTTGGCGAGGAAGATGGTGTGGTGCGATACGTCGTCGTAGAGGCCGTCGATGCCGAGGTACATCATGAATGTGGAGCAGGAGAAGCGCTTCTTGGCGAGGCGTTCGTCGGTCCAGCGCTTGCGGAGGTGGTTGGGAACCATGCGCTTCATAGCGCCGGCGAAGTCGGCGTTGACGACGACGGCATCGGCGGGGAGGGAGCGGTTGGCGGTGCGGACTCCCGTCGCTTTGCCGTGCTCGATCTCGACGCGCTCGACGGGTTCGTTGAGGAGGATCTTGACGCCGATGGACTCGGCGATGCGGGCCATGGCGCGGGTGACGGCGCCGCAGCCGCCGATGGGATGAAAGACGCCGTGCTCGTACTCGAGGAAGGAGAGGATGGAAAAGAGGCTGGGACAGCGGAAGGGCGACATGCCGAGGTACTTGGACTGGAAGGAGAAGCCAAGGCGGATGCGCTCGTCTTTGAAGTGGGTCTGGAGGTCGGTGTCGAGGGAGCGCCAAGGGGCGAGGAGAGGGAGAAGCTTGAGCATCTCCGGGCGGGCGAGGTCGCGCCAGCTTTCGAAGGGGGACTGGAGGAAGGGAAGGAATTTGGAAAGCTTGTTGCGGTTGTGGGTGAGGAAGTGGTGGAAGCGCCGGGCGTCCTCGGGGGAGATGGCGGCGATGGCGCGTTCCATCCGGGCCACATCGGGTGTGGCGAGGAGTTCACCGCCCGCGCCGAAGACGAGCCTGTACTGCGGATCGAGGCGCTTCATGGGCACCTCGGCGTCGAGGTCGTATCCTGCGGCGGCGAAGATCTCCTTGAGGACGCGGGGGTAGAGGAAAAAGGTTGGACCCAGGTCGAAGCGGAAGCCGTCCTGATGCAGGGTGGAGGTGCGGCCGCCGACGGCGCTGCACTTTTCTACGACGGTGACCTTGACTCCGGACCTTGCCAGGAGGATGGCTGCCGCCAAGCCTCCTGGTCCGGCACCGACAATAACAGCTTTCTTTACGTCATTTGCCATCAAGAATGTTTCGACCCCTGCGCTATGTTCTGGGATTTCAGATGCGTGCGCTGTTTCAGGGGATCAGGAGACAGAGGGCACGACGTGTCCATTTGAATGGCCGTTGGGTGATGTGAAGATTGAGGTTCCCTTCGTTTATGGGATGGTAATGCGCCGATTCAGAAGCCGGAGATCGGTTGGTAAGACTTTGAGGTGAGGTCTTGTGCAGAGACCATGCCTAGCGTCCTATCAGAGGGCTTTGCGGACAATGCTGCGCACGATTTCGGTGACGACTCCGTAGACGACGTGGGTGGCCATCTCGCTGGTATGTTCGCGGGTGGTCTGATCTTTTGGGCTGGCTGAAAGCCCGAGCGCGGGAAGGGCGTTGCCGTGAGTGAGGCTGGCGAGTGCGAGGCCGAAGCTGGCGCCCTCTTTTTGGGTAGCTTGGGGGAAGTACTCGGCGAGGCCGCCGTATGCAGCGCCGGTCAGGGCGCCGAACCCCCAGTGGATCGACTCGGAGGCGATAGTCTTTTGGGTTTCGCTGAGGGGGTGGCCCGCGATCTTTTCGGCGAGGAGGGTGGGTGGTTCGGGTTCTCCGTGAGTGCGCGGTGGGAAGAGGCTCTCCGCGAAGCTCTTGGCGGCGGTGGCGGCGAGACCACCGACGAGGCCTGCGAACATGCCCTTCACGAGGGAGCGTTCCTGCGGTGGGATGGGCTGCTCTTCCGCTGTCTGGGCAAAGCCGAACTTCTGCTTCCACTCGCTGACTTTTTCTACGATTTCATCGCTTGTTGCCATGGTTGTCGCTTTCCTCTCAGGCTCCCGTGGACGGGCGCGTACCAGCACTCTGATGCGTTTGGCACTGGTGACGGCTGGATCAGCCGATATACATGGCGGCGTCGGTGGTGTCGGCTCCGTTGCCGGAGGCGAGGGCGCGGCATAGGGGCGTCAGCACGGCGGCGACGAGGAGGTTGAGCAGGAGCGCGGGAACGGCGGCGTACATCGCGTAGGTCTGGCCCAGGAGGTGGATGGGGTAGACGGAGCTCTTGAGACCGAGGGCGATGGCCATGGCGGATCCGGCGATCATGCCGGCGGCCCATCCGGCGAGCAGGGCCCAGGGGTGGAACCAGCGGGTGAAGACGCCGCAGACGACGGCGGGGAAGAGCTGGGCGATCCAGATGCCGCCGAGCAGTTGCATCTCGATGGCGTAGGGGGCGGGGAGGCGGAGGACGAAGAGGAGCGCGCCGAACTTGATGAAGAGGCTGACGAGCTTGGCGATGCGGGACTCTTCGACGGGCGTGAGCGGTGTGCGGCGAAAGGCTCCGTAGAGGTTGCGGGTGAAGAGGTTGGAGGCGGCGATGGACATGATGGCGGCGGGGACGAGCGCGCCGATGGCGATGGCGGAGAGGCAGAAGCCGGCGAACCACTCGGGGAATTGCCCGAGGAAGAGGAGGGGGACGGCCATGCTGGTGTCCTTGGTGTGGACGCCGGCGGCGAGGGCGGCGTATCCGAGGAGGGCGATCAGACCGAGCAGAAAGCTGTAAGCAGGGAGAAGCGCTGCGTTGCGGCGGACGGTGTTGGCGCTGCGTGCGCTCATGACGGCGGTGGCGGTGTGCGGGTAGAGCATGAGGGCGACGGCGGAGCCGATGGCGAGGGTCGAGTAGGGAAGGAACTGGCCGGGGCGAAGGTTGATGGAGGCTGCGGGCGTGTGGGTAGCGAGGGCGGCGCTGGCAACGGCGAAGATGTGAGCGTAGCCACCGAGCTTGAGCGGGAGGACGATGATGGCGGCTATGACCATGATGTAGAGCATCAGGTCCTTGACGATGGCGATGACGGCGGGTGCGCGGAGGCCGCCCGAGTAGGTATAGGCGGCGAGGATGACGAAGGCGGCGGCGAGCGGCCACTCTCCGTGGAGGCCCATGGCTGCGAGGACGACGCGCATGCCGACGAGTTGGAGGGCGATGTAGGGCATCAGCGAGAGGATGCCGGTGAGGGCGATGGCGAGAGTGAGCGGGGGAAAGCCGTAGCGGCCGGCGACGAAGTCGGCCAGGGTAATGTAACCGTGGCGGTGACAGACCCGCCAGAGGCGCGGCATGACGACCATCATGTAGGGGTAGGCGACGACGGCGTAGGGGAGGGCGAAGAAGCCCATGGCTCCGGCTCCGTAGAGCGCGGCAGGGACGGCGATGACGGTGTAGGCGGTGTAGAGATCGCCGCCGATGAGGAACCAGGTGATGAGGGTGCCGAAGGAGCGTCCGGCTAGGCCCCACTCTTCAAGGGAGGCGATGCCGGCGGCGGGTCTTCGCCAACGCGCTGCCCAGAAGCCGGCGACGGTGACGAGGAGGAAGAAGAAGCAGAAGACCGCCAACGCCGTTGTGTGCAACGCCCAAACTCCTGGGGAGAGGTTCGCACCACGGTATCAAATAAGGAGGTAGCACGCCTCGATGGTTGGTTCAGTTCTGGGTAGAGAAGCAGATCCTCCGCTGCGCGAAGGATGACAACCAAAGAGGGGCAGGAGCGACGGCAAAGACAAAGGCAAATACGGGGGTCTTCGCTGTGCTCAGAATGACAACGAGAATCTTTCCAGCCCGGCGTGTTTAGCGGAGGCCGGCGCCGCCCTCGGTCCACTCGTAGACGACGACGCCGAGGTCGTTGAGCGAGCGCATGGCGATCTCCAGATTGCGGCGGATCTCTGGGCGGGCGCTGGCGGGTGCATCATGCGCCTCTTCGACGGCGATGACGCGGCCGTATGGCCAGGCGCTCTGGGGGACGGCGTTGAGGGCTGCGGGGAGCTCACCGACGCGGATGTCGAGATTTTGGCGGCGGGCGCCGACGGGGCGGAGCATGCCGCCCTGTCCAAGCGCGCTGGTGTTGGCGTCGGCGACCGTGACGTGGAGGGTGAGCATGTTGGCCTGAACGGTGATGTAAGGGTTCTCCCAGGAGGAGAGGCTGTGGACGGCGAGGTAGCGGGTCTTGGACGGCGGGGGGATCTGCTCGAGCTGCTGCCGGACCTCGTTGTTCAGCTGCTGCTGCTGGGCGACGACGGCGCGGGTGTCGACACGGCCTGCAGGAGCGGAGGGGGTGCAGCCAGTGGTGGTTGTTGCGGCGAGCGCTGTGGCGGCGATCAGGAGTGCGGATGGAAGGGACTGGACGGGGCGGGAGCGAGGTTGGGGACCGGCGGGGGTGAGCATGGGCGCTCGGATCAGCATATCAAGGGTGGGGAAGGTGGAGGCATGAGACTGCGTGATTGGCTCGCTGGATCAGACGATGCGGTCCCCTGTCAGTGTTTCGGGTAGAAGGGTTTGGAGTGCGGCCGTTACCTTCCGGTCCAGGCGGGCGGGCGTTTTTCGAGGAAGGCGCGGGTGCCTTCGGCCTTGTCTTCGGTGCCGCAGAGGCGGCCGAAGATTTTGGCTTCGATAGCGGTGGCCTGCTCGATGGGGAGGTCTTGTCCGCGCTGGAAGGCTTCGAGGCAGCCGGCGATGGCGAGGGGGGCCTGGGCGGCGATGGTGGTAGCGAGCTCCCAGCCTCGGGGGAGGAGGCGGTCTGGCGGGTGGACCTCGTCGACGAGGCCGAGGTGTAGGGCCTCGGGGGCGGCGACCATGTCTCCGGTGAGCAGGAGCTTGAGCGCGGCGGAGCTGCCGATGAGGCGAGGGAAGCGTTGCGATCCGCCGTATCCGGGGATGAGGCCGAGCTTGACCTCGGGCTGTCCTAGGCGCGCGGTCTCGCTGGCGAAGCGCAGGTGGCAGGCGAGGGCGAGCTCGCATCCGCCGCCGAGGGCGAAGCCGTTGATGAGGGCGATGACGGGCTTGCGGGAGGTCTCGATGAGGCGGAAGACGGCCTGTCCGCGGAGCGACTTCGCCTCGCCGGAGGCAGCGTCGGTTTCGGCGAGCTCTTTGATGTCGGCGCCGGCAGCGAAAGCTTTTGGGCCTGCGCCGGTGAGCAGGATGACGCGGACGGCGGGGTCCGCGGCGAGGTTTGTGAAGGCGGCTTCGAGCTCGTTGAAGACCGTTGTATTGAGGGCGTTGAGCACCTCTGGGCGGTTGAGCGTGACGAGGGCGACGTGATCTCTGGTGTCGAGCAGCAGCGTCTCGAACCTACTCTCGGCGATGGGTTGGTTGGGCATGGGAGCTCCGTGTGCGTGCGCAAACGCCTGCGACTCCTGACGATACAATCGAAGGCATGATCAAGGGAATGACGCTGGTGAGCAGCATCTCCTCGGGGGATGTGTTTGAGGAGCTCTCGAGCCTCCTGGCGGCGCTGGGCTTTGAGGCGGGACGCGGCTGGAGCGATGCGGAGGGGCGGGGCGCGGCGTTTCTGGCGCCGCTGGGAAATCTTGAGCTGGTGACGGGCCGGGCTCCGGCGGCGCCTCGGTTGCTGGTGGAGGTGACGCAGCTGGACCAAGTACATGCGGCGGTGCGGGAGTGGATGCTGGTGCGGGTGCGCACGGAAGAGATCGCGGAGCATCTGTCGGAGCCAGCCGCGACGCTCTGGGGCTCGCGAATGTTTAGGGTGCGGCTGGCTCCGGAGCTCGATCTGGGCTTCTGGCAGTCGGAGAATCCGCTGCATGGCAAGCCGGCGGCGATCGAGGGCGACCTTTCGGCGGAGGGGATGCGGTTTGCGGTGGTGGTGGCGCGGTGGAATGCGGTAATCACGGACCGGCTGCTGCAGGGGACGATGGATGCTCTGCTACGGAGCGGGGCGAAGCGGGAGGCGATCGAGATTGTGCGCGTGCCGGGTGCGTGGGAGATCCCGTCGGCGGCGCGGACGCTGGCCGAGACGAAGAGGTTCGATGCGATCGTGACGCTGGGGGTGCTGCTGCGCGGGGAGACGGCGCATTATGAGGCGATTTACACGGAGGTGGCGCGCGGGATCGGGCAGTCGCAGCAAGAGACGGGGGTGCCGCATGCGTTTGGCGTGCTGACCTGCGAGACGCTGGAGCAGGCGCTGGACCGGGCGGGTTTGAAGGCGGGCAACAAGGGGTTTGAGGCCGCGGTTGCGGCGATCGAGATGGCTTCGATTCAGCAGAAGATCGCTGCGGCAGGAGCTGTGGCTGTGGGAGCGCGGAGCTGATGGGCACGAGGCGGAAATCGCGTGAGCTGGCGATGCAGATGCTGTTTCAGGGAGATCTCGGGAAGCAGTCGCCGGAGGAGGTTCGGAGGCTGTTTTGGGAGTCGCGCGACGATGTGGACGGGGATACGCGCGGTTTTGCCGAGGACCTTTACCGGGTGGCGACGGCGCGGCGGGAAGAGATCGACGGGCTGATCGAGGGGCATGCGCAGAATTGGCGGCTGGAGCGGATGGCAGTGGTGGATCGCAACCTGCTGCGGGCGGCGGTGGCGGAGATGATGGGATTTCCCAATACGCCGGCGGCGATCATCATCAATGAGGCGCTCGAGGTGGCGCGGAGGTATGGGGCGCCGGAGTCGGTGAACTTCCTGAACGGCGTTCTGGATGCGATTGCCAGGGATCTTTTGAAGCAGCGGCTGGGCTGAGCGGGCTGGCGGTTTGCGACTTGGGAGTGCAACAATAAGGTTCTCTTGCGTGAGAGGGCCTTTTCGTTGCGGGTGGTGAATGGGGGGATACAGAGGATGTAGCCGAGCCGAAAAGCAGATCTTCCGCCTGCGCGAAGCATGACAACTTCTACAATTCAATGGGACGGCTACTTCGGGTGGCTCTAGGTGGTGGGGCGGGGCTTCTGTACGAGGAGGTCAGGCGCGACGAGGTTGCCGGAGGCGTCCGTGAGCTTGGGTGCGATGGTGCTTGAGTCGGTGTAGGTGGGGCCGGCGCGCTTGACGAGGTGGATGAGGTTGTCGCCGGAGGTGCCTGCGAAGAAGGTGGCGTTGTCCGAGCTGAAGACGCCGGCGACGGGTGCGACCGCCGCTCCGGAGAGCTTGATGCTGGACAGCGTCCCGGAACCGGTGCCGGCAGGCTGGTAGAGCGGGAGAACGCCTCCGGTGCCGGTGTAGGTAATGAACGCGAAGGCCGAGTCGGAGGTGGGATCGACGCCGGTGATGGAGGTTGCGGCGATGTTGGGGAGGGTGACTTGCTGGACCGGGGTCGCCGTGAAGGTCTGCCGGCTGCCATCCTGGGGGCACTGGCCTATGGGCAGGCCGGTGGAGGGAGGTCCGGTGGGGGAAGCGTGGCTGAGGCGAAGGTCAGTAAGCTGCGGGCCGGCGGCGGTGGCTCCGAGGATGTGGACGCCGTCGTCGGTGGCGGCGATGCGGTCGGCTGGGGGGGCGGCGACGCCGGCATCCGGGAAGTAGAGATTGCTGGTGGTGGTTTGGCCGTTGGACGTGGAGGTGCTGGTGAGAGCGCAGTAGCTGCGCGCCGTGGTGGTGGCGCCGGCGAAGAAGGCGCCCACGGATGGAACGGTAACCGCGACGTCAGTGACGGAGGGCGAGGCGGGGACCGAGGTCCAGCCGGTGAAGCTGGAGTGGATCAGGATCTGGTTGCCGGCGCTGATGTAGACAGTGGAGCTGTCGGGGCTGAACTGGGCGTGGGTGCCGACGCCGCCGTAGCTGGTCTGGAGAGGGCCGGTGGCGCTGGCGAGTGAGACGGTCTGCCGGACGGGGTCGCTGATGACCAGCGTGGTGTTGTCCGGGGAGACGGCGAGGACGGTGCCAGGCAGACTCTGGTCTTCGCGGCTGAGGCCGGTGGCGCTGGCGCCGAGGACCATGAGTTCGGTGGCGCTGCCCAGGTAGAGGGTGCTGCCGTCGTTGGAGATGACCATCGAGTTGGGGACGTAGGGCAGGCGAACCGGAGCGCCGACGACGTTTGTCGTGAAGTCGATGGAAGCGATGTAGAGGGACCTGGTGCTGGCGGCGTAGAGGATGGAGCTGTTGTTGCCGGGCGTGTTGACGACGATGTTGTTCGAGGTGACCGGCTTGCCGTTGCCGAAGAGGCCGATCTCGTTGAGCGGTGCAGAGTTGCAGGTGGGCGGCTGGCATATGGCGGTGATGGAGCCGGAGCCGGGAAGGATGGGTGTGGCGGTGCCGGCGCCGCCGCTGGGCAGGGTGGTGGGTGTCGTGGAAAGGAAGGTAAGCGAGAGTCCGGTGAGCTGGACGCCGTTGGTATCGGTGACGACGGCGGTGATGGGAAGGGTGTTGTTCTGGTTGACCACGACGCTGGGGATGCCGTCTGCGCCGACGGTAGTGTTGGGGGCGCTAAGGGTGATCGTCTGCGGCGGGCAGGTGGAGAAGAAGCCCGCTGAGCTGCCGGCCTGGGAGAGCGACGAGGTGAGGATGGTCGAGCCGGGCTGTTGGGCGGTGGCGATGCCGTTCTCGTCGACGGTGACGATGCCGGGGGTCTGCGGACTGTAGGTTAGGTGTCCGACCTGACAGCTGATGTTTTGCTGCGCGCCTCCGGTGCCGGCGAAGACACGGGCGGCGAGCTGGCCGGAGGCGCCCTGCGACAGGCAGGTGTTCGGGGTGAAGCTTCTTGCCGTGGAGACGGGAGCCTGCGTACAGCATCCGTTTGCAGGATTGATGGTGCAGCTGATGGAGTTCGCGGTGGTGGTGGTGGCCGCTGGGCTGCAGTTGGAGGCGGCATCGTGTAAGCAGTCCTGTGACGGAGGCCCGAGCACGATGCTGGTGACGACGGGATGGACGAAGACAGGGACGGGATTGCTGGTGGCGCTGTTGGCGCTGGCGGTGAGGTACGCGGTGCCGACCTTGCCGGTGACGTTGCAGACGGTGTAGTCGGCGATGCCGCCGCCGGTGTTGCGGTTCCATGTGCCACCGCACAGCCTGCCATTGCCGGGGTTGACGTCGGCGATCGTCATATCTGTGGTGCCGTAGGTATAGCCGCTTGGGGTAACGCTGCTGCCCTTGCAGTCGGTTCCGGTGGGGCTCTGGACTTGGCCGAACTCGCCCGTGTTGAGGGAGATGCCGAAGATCTTAGGCTGGAGTGTGATAGTGGTGAGCTGGCCGACAACGGGACCGGAGTCGCCGCCATTGCAGAAGACGACGGCCGTTTTCTTGCCGCAACCCGAGATGGAGATGCCAAAGGGAATCGTGAAAAGAAACAGAAACGCTAACGTGACGAACCGACGCATCGAACCTCTTGAGTTTCCCCGCCCAACCTGAACCGAAGCTGAGCGGTCACACACACAGCAACCGCTGACGTGGCGAAGCCTTAGTTTAGAAGCTGCATCCCAGCTAGGCAAATAGGCCTGTGGGACGCAGATGTTCCCCGCAAGGGGACCAAGCGGTTAGACGGGCGGCGTGCGGTGAAGCAAACCGACCGTTTCTCAGGGGGAGCCAGACGCTAGCGGCTGGCGGTCTGGCTGGGTGTTTGGCCGGTTGCCGGCATCTGTTGCTCGAACCATTGAAACGTCCTCTGGGTACGGTCGAGGATGTGCGCTGGATCGCGGAAGCCGTGGCCCTCGTTGGGGTAGATGACGAGCTGCGTCTTGACGCCCTCGGCCCGGAGCGCGTGCCAGAACTCAAAGCTCTGCGGCGCCGGGCACTCGCCGTCGCGGTCGCCGACGATGACCAGCGTGGGCGTCTTCACGTTTTTGATGTACTCGATGGCGGAGCTCTTAGCGTAGACCTCGGGGTCGTCGTAGACGGTCTTGCCGAAGAAGGGCAGCATCCACTGGTCGATCGAGTTTTCGCCGTAGTAGCTCTTCCAGTCGCTGATGCCGGCACCGGCGACTGCGGCACGGAAGCGCGTGGTCTGGGTGACGCCGAACATGGTCATGAAGCCGCCGTAGCTCCAGCCGGTAAGGCCTTCGCGGTCTTTGTCGATGGAGAAGCGCTTTTCAAGCACGTCCATGCCGGCGAGAATGTCCTTGAGGTCACCGTAGCCGAAGTCCTTGACGTTGGCCTGCGTGAATTTCTCGCCCTGGCCGTAGCTTCCGCGCGGGTTGGGCGAGAAGCTGAAGTAGCCGAGCGCGGAGTAGAGCGCTCCGCCCTGGCCCCAGCCGGAGCCGATGGCGCTCGATGGGCCACCGTGGACGTTGACGATCAGCGGATACTTCTTCGCGGGATCGTAGTTGACCGGGTAGAGCAGCCAGCCCTGGACGCGGAAGCCGTCGTTCTCCCATTCGATCGACTCGCTCTTGCCCCAGACTGGCTTCAGGCCGGAGTTGAGGTGGGTGAGTTGCTTGAGCGGCTGCCTGGGGCCGCGGGAAATGTAGATCTCAGGTGGCGCGTCGAAGCTCGAGGCGGTAAAGGCGTAGGCGCCGTTACGGCTGGAGGTGACGGCGTCTTCGCCGGCGCGTATGGTCTGCTGAAAGACCTCGGTCGCGTCGGTGAGGTCCTTTCCGGTGTCGGCGTTGAAGACCGAGATCTGGTTGCCGCCGGCCTTGCGCGCGACGTAACGGATGTTGGTCTTGCCGGTCCACTCGATCCAGGCCGCGCTGACGGTCCGGTCGGGCATGACGTCGCGCGGCGTGCCGCCGGTTGCTGGGATCGTATAGATGTCGCCGCCAGTTGATCCCTGGTCGCTCATCAAGCCGCCGATGAAGGCGATGCGTTTGCCGTCCGGGGAGAAGCGGGGGTTGGCGATCTGGAGGTTGTGGAGCTCGCCGGAGATACGGGTGATGTCGAGGACCGAGCGTGGCCGGGCTGCGCCGCCGATCTCCTGGGTATAGAGCTGCGCGACCCACCAGTTGTTTTCGCCGGGAGGGTTGGCGGCGACGTAGGTGAGCTCGCGCGAGCCGGGCGCCCAGTCGAACTCGTAGACGTGGAGGTTTGGCGGGGTGACTTGCGTGACCTCGCCGGAGCTGGCGCGGGCGACCGCGACTCGCTGGACCTCGACGCCATCTTCGCCGACGACGCCGGACCAGGGCTTCATGGCGGCGAGCGCGCCGGCCGAGCGGGTGGCGTTTTCAACGAAGAGGAAGCCGATGGAGCGGCTGTCAGGGGACCAGGCGAGCGCCTGGATCTCGCCGGTGATGTGGGTGAGCTGCCGGGTCTGTCCGGACTTGCGCGACCAGAGGAGGATCTGCTGCTGTCCGTGGGCGGCGGTGTCGCCGGTGCAGGTGGAGAGAAAGGCGAGCGTCCCGCCGTCGGCGGACCAGGTGGGCTGGTTGGCGGCGCAGTCGGTTGAGCCGGCCGGAGCGGCGACGGTGTGATCCTGCGCGTCGGGGTGGGCGACCTCTGTGAGGTGGATCTGCCCGCCGGCGTGACGGCCGCCCAGTGTCCAGGCGAGCAGGGTACCGTCGGGTGAGAGGGCGAGCGCGCCGGGGTTGCGGGCCTTCTGGATCTCTTCGAGGACGGGAGCAACGCGCGGGTCGGGGTTCTTGACGGGCGTCATCGGCGCCGGATTGCCGCTTTGCGAGAGCGCGGCGAGCGGGAACAGGACGGCAAAGAGGGCGAGTGCGATCGGCGCGAAGGGTACGCGGGCAGATGCGGGGGTCGGCATCTGGCCAGCCTAGCATGGTGTGCGGCGGCCCCTGAAACTCCAAGGTTAGCCGGAAACGCGAGCAGATGGGTGAGCAAAGGTTTGACGAGCGAGAGCTCTCTTGCTATCTTTAGAGGGTTCCGCGCGTATCCGGGACGTCCTGTCGCCAGCTGGCAGCAGGTCGGGGTTAGGCACATGCCACCCATTGCAGACAAGGGTCAACCATCTGCGATACACTGGATACAAGAGATTTTCACCGTAGAGCCTCATCATGGATGAGGCAGTTCCTCTGCGGCCTATCAATCGAGCCTGCGACACCCTCCTCCCGGGATGGGCTATGCGGGCCGGAACAGCGAAACGGAGTCGGCCCTTCCTGCTGGTCTTGGGTCGGGCGCTCGATCACCGTCGCTGTTACTCAATGAAGTTCAATGAAGTGTTGTACCGAAGTTTGATCGCAGGCGCTATCCCGTCTGCCCCGTAGAGCGTGTGGCATCGTTGCGCCGCCCAGCAGAACCGAGGCAGATGGTTTGGCCGTCTGAGCCGAAGGATTCACCGGAGGAGTTCGAGTGCCTACGTTTCATCAACTCGTCAAGCAGGGCCGCACGCCCACGCGCTACAAGACAGCAAGCCCCGCATTGCAGGGCTCGCCGCAGCGCCGGGGTGTCTGCACCCGTGTGTATACGCAGACTCCCA
>JAABUX010001540.1_pt1 | contig 34557 bp, 31 predicted proteins | sample 5561851 | NCBI WGS metagenome assembly JAABUX01 (sample SAMN10711883, study PRJNA513361) | rock metagenome | isolation source: Antarctica rocks | place: Antarctica: Victoria Land, Richard Nunatak red sandstone | collected 2016-01-03
TGAAGCGGCGATCATCGATTGCCTGGATGGTGTCGAGGGGAAGCACAAAGCCGCGATCAAGTCGCTGATGACACTCAAATTCCAAACCTTCGGAAACCCTCAAATGCTAACCGCGTGAAGTATAACCGATGGGATGAACGCTTTGTATCCGGTGAGTTGCTTGACATACCGGCCCGATCGGCTGACCTGCGGTTTGGCCATAATTCTGTTACCGAAAGTAACGGGAGGATTCGCTTCCCCTTAGTTTCGCCAGATCGCTTTCTCAATCTTAGCCGAGCCACGGGATCGGGCAAATCGGCCGTGTCGGGGAGTGAACGATCGGGACGAAATCGACCACCGCGATGGGCTAGCCAAACCGGACCCGACAGGGTGTGGCAGAACCAATGGACCGGGGACGGGGACGGGGATGCGGGAGTTAAACTATTGCTCCAAGCGGGACTTAGGCCGATCTAGCCGGGGCGGCTCGGCGTTGCCGCTCGGGGGGTTTTTCGTGTACAATGCGTCATCAGGTCGGACGGGTCGCCCGATGTGATTTGGGCTTTAAGAACCGCCGACTCCGCCCTTCTTCCCGACGTCTTTCGAGGGATCGACCGTGAGTACCGCCGCGCCCGTGAACCCCGACCATTTGCCGACGCCCCTCTTGAACATCGAGACCGAGCTGAAGGAGAGCTACCTCACCTACGCGATGTCGGTGATCGTGAGCCGGGCCTTGCCCGACGTTCGCGATGGTTTGAAGCCCTCGCAGCGGCGGATCTTGATGGCCATGCTCGACCTGGGACTCAGCCCTGGGGGGTCTACCAGCAAGTGCGCGGGGATCGTCGGCGAGACGATGAAGCGGTATCACCCGCACGGCGACGCCTCGATCTACCCGGCCCTGGCTCGGATGGCTCAGTGGTGGAATTTGCGGCACATGCTCATCACTGGGCAAGGCAACTTCGGGTCGATCCACGGCCTGCCTCCCGCCGCGATGCGGTACACCGAGGCAAAGCTCAGCCCGATCGCCGCCGAGATGCTCGAAGATATCCGGCTCGACACCGTCGACTTCCAGCCGAGCTACGACGAGAAGCATCAAGAACCGCGCGTGCTTCCGGCGAAGTTTCCCAATCTTTTAGTCAACGGGTCGGGGGGGATCGCGGTCGGGATGGCGACCTCGATCCCGCCGCACAACCTCGGCGAGGTCTGCGACGCCGCCGTCGCCTTGATCGACGACCCTGAGATCGACCTCGCCGGTCTGATGGAGCATATCCAAGGCCCCGACTTCCCCACCGGCGGGACGATCTGCGGGCGGTGGGGTATCCGCGAAGCGTACCGGACGGGCCGGGGCAAGGTCATCCTCCGGGCCAAATCCACCATCGAGGAGATGAAGGACGGCCGGTCGCAGATCATCTTCACCGAGATCCCCTATCAGCTCACCAAGGCCCCTTTGCTGATCAAGTTGGCCGAACTGGTCAACGGCGACCGGGTCAACGGCGTCACCGACATCGTCGACGAGTCGGACCGGAAGCAGCCGGTCCGGATCGTGGTCAAGGTCAAGAAGGGGGAAGACCCCAACGTCATCCTCAACCAGCTCTACCAGTATTCGCCGCTCCAAGACTCGTTCAGCGTGATCATGCTGGCCCTGGTCGATGGCCGGCCCGAGGAACTCCCGCTCAAGCGGATGCTCCGGCTTTATATCGACCACCGGGTCAACGTGATCCGCCGCCGGACGCTGTTCCAGCTCCGCCAGGCCAAGCAGCGGGCCCATATCGTCGAAGGGTTGCTGATCGCCCTGAGCTACATCGACGAGATCATCCGGGTGATCCGCTCGTCGGCCAACCCGGTCGAGGCCCGGGCGCGGTTGATGGGCCTGGAAGTGTCCGCCGAGATCCTCCAGCGAGCCTTGAACAACCCCGACGCCAAGGCAGCCGCCGGCCTAACCCGGATGCAGGCCGACGCCATCCTCGGGATGAGGCTCCAGCAGTTGACCGGCCTTGAAGCGGATAGGTTGGTTTCCGAGTACAACAACCTTCGCGAAGCCATCGGCAACTATGAGCGCATCTTGGGCGACGAGCGCGTCGTCCTCGACCTGATCCGCGCCGACTTGCGCGAGATGAAGCAGAAGTACGCCAACGACCGCCGGAGCGTGATCGACCCCGAGGAGCTGGGCGACTACGACAAGGAAGCCCTGATCCGCGAAGAATACATGGTCGTCACCGTCACCCACGACGGCTACATCAAGCGACTGCCCCCCAGCACCTACCGGAACCAGAACCGAGGCGGTCGGGGGATCTCGGCGACGAACACCAAGGGCGACGACTTCCTCGAACATATGTTCGTCGCGCTGACGCACGACTACATCTTGTTCTTCACCGACCACGGCAAGGTCTACTGGCTCAAGGTCTACGACATCCCCGAGCAGACCCGGACCTCGGGCGGTCGGGCGATCGTCAACCTCCTGCAAATGGCCGAAGGCGAGAAGATCACCGGCCTGGTTCCCGTCCGCCGGTTCAACGAGGACGAGAGCCTGTTCATGGTTACCCGCCGGGGGACGGTCAAGAAGACTCCCCTCACGGCGTTCAAGCGTCCGCTGGGCCGGGGGATCATCGCCTTGGGCCTGGACGAAGGCGACGAATTGATCGGGGTCGCCCGGACCAAGGCCAACGACCACGTCGTCCTGTCGACCAAGGGTGGGATGGCGATCCGGTTCGACGAAGCTCGGGTCCGGTCGATGGGCCGCCCCGCCTACGGCGTCCGAGGGATCGACCTCGAAGACGGCGACGAGGTGGTCGGGATGGTCGTGGCCAACGGCACCGAAGACCCGGCCAGCCTGCTGACGGTCTGTGCCCACGGCTTCGGCAAGCGGACCGCCCTGACCGAATACCGCTCGCAGAACCGAGGCGGCAAGGGCTTGATCGACATCAAGGTCACCGACCGAAACGGCCCGGTGGTCGCCATCGCCAAGGTGATTGACGCCGACGAGGTGATGCTCACCACCAGCGGAGGAATCCTGATCCGGACCGCCATCTCCGACATGCGGCTGATCGGCCGGAACACCCAAGGGGTCCGCCTGATCCGCGTCGAGGAAGGGGCCTCGGTCGGCTCGCTGGCCAAGCTCCCCGAGACCGAGTTGCAAGTTGCCGACGAACCCGTCGCCATCGACGGCGAAGGCGTCCCGCCCCCCGCCACCCACATCCTCGACGACGGAGTCGGAGAGGCCGAAGCCAGCGACCACATCGACGACATGGACGGCGACGGCGAACCCGACGCGGAGTAAATACCATGACACCATCACCCGCCAGCCGACCCCTCGGACACCGAGAAACCCGAGTCCATTGGATTCAACGGGGTCGGCTGGCCGTGATGGTCGTCGTCGAAGTGGTTCACCCCGACGAAGACCCGTCCGAACCCTGCTTGGAGCCGGACACCGTCAGGAAGCTCGACGAGATCACCCGGAGGGCCGAGGCTGGCGATGTCGATTATCTGCGGACGGTGGGTCGCGTGTTCGAGGCGGTCGCTCCTTTGAGCAATGCGACATGAACGAGGCAAGTGCTGAGGTCATCCCTTATGAGGACCGCTTCGACGCCCATCACGATTGGGGCATGAACCAAGGCAGCCGCCACTTCTCGGGCGAAAGCGATGTCTGGCGCTCGCTGCGCCGGGTCGCTCGACGCCTTGACGACTTGGGCGTCCGATACGCCGCGATCGGGGCAATCGCCCTGTTTCTTCACGGCTACCGGCGATTCACGACCGACGTGGATCTGATTGTGACCGCCGACGGTCTTGAGGCGATCCATGCCCGGCTTGATGATCTCGGCTGCGTCCGACCCGACCCGGCTCGCAAATCTGTCCGCGACATCGAGACCGGAGTTCGGTTCGACCTCTTCGTCACCGGCAAGTTCCCCGGCGACGGCCAACCCAAGCCGGTCGCCTTCCCCGACCCCGCCGAGTCGAGCGTCACCTCGGCCGGGATCACTCATGTCAACTTGCCGACCTTCCTCGACTTGAACCTTGCCTCGGGGATGACCGGCGGTCTGCGCAGGATGAAAGACCTTGCCAATGTCGTCGGCCTCATCAAGGCTCGATCGCTCCCCGCAAACCTGGCCGACCAGCTTGATCCGTTTGTCCGAGCCCGCTACCTCGAAATTTGGCGAGAACTTCAAACCCCGGACCCCCACGACCTGGCTTGACCATCAGGCCATAACGAGACGCCCACGAACCGGGTGGTCCGTCGGCGTCCGATCGCGTCGCCGGGTTTGTTGGCGATCCGGTTTGGCTTACTTGTCGTCCTTGGTATTCATGTGGGTCCACTCGCCGGTTTTGGGGCTGAAGACGTGGATCATGTCGTCTTCGGGGACGATGATGCTGTCGGCGGTCATTATCACTTTGATCTGGGACTTGTCGGGCGAGAGCGGCTGCTTCAAGTCCAAGACGCCCCAGTGATCCGCTTGCGAGCTGAGGGCATAGATGGAGCGTCCGACGCCGTAGTAAACCATCTCTTGATTCACGATCGGAGAGACCTTGCCATTGATCAGAGGCTCGCGGAGCTTCTGGCGGAGCCAAGTATTGGAGGTCGGGTTGAGGGCGACGACTTCGGTCACGTTGGGGCCTTCAAGCTCAAGCCCGACCATATTGCCGCCAATCACGGGGACGATCGTCTTGATGTTGCCGGGGTCTTTGAACGTAGAGGTCGTCCCCGACCGCGAATCGAAGATCGTGACCCGATCCCGCTCGGCGGGAGAATACAAGATCCTGCCGCCGGACAAGGGGTATGTCCAGGGGCCGGACTTCTGGGCATCGGATAGCAGCGACGTTCCCGGCGTCGTCGTCCTTAGATCAACACCGGCGCGTCTGCTGGTTGGCGGTGCGGGAGGCGAGGGCGGAGCCGCTGACGCGTTGGTTGGCAGGGCGGGAAGCGAGGGCGGAGCCGCAGTCGCACTGGTTGGCGGTGCGGGAAGCGAGGGCGGAGCCGCTGACGCGTTGGTTGGCAGGGCGGGAAGCGAGGGCGGAGCCGCAGTCGCACTGGTTGGCGGTGCGGGAGGCGAGGGCGGAGCCGCTGACGCGTTGGTTGGCAGGGCGGGAAGCGAGGGCGGGGCTTCGGGTTGGTCGGGGACGTTGGGCACGGGCGGCAGCGGCGGGAGCGGCGACCTAGTGACAAGGTCTCCGGCGGATGGCCTGGGAGCCTTGAGCGCCGCCAACTCGGCTTCGAGGGCCTTGATCCGGGCCTTTGCGGCGTCGAGTTCCTTGGCGAGGTCGACCGACCCTCGCGTGGGTTGGGTGGGATCGACCGAGGATGGTTGTCCCTCTTCGGTACTTCCCGTCGAGTTGGGCGTTGGGGCGGAGTTCGGAGTCGGGTTGGCTGTCGGCTCCGGTTGCTGCTGGGCGACGACGCCTGCGGTCCCGGCGGCTAAGGTGGCGGTGACGGCCAGGGTGGCGATGGCGAGGGTCTGGACTTTGGTGAGGAACATCGTGGTCAGGACTCCTTGGGCGAGGAGGGCGGCGGCGACCGAGGTGGTGGCCTTGCCCGAGGCTCCGGTGATGACCAGGCGCAGGGTGGCGACCTGGAGGGCACGCGACACCGCCGCCATCGGCAGCGTCGAGGGGAACAAGATGGCAACGGACTCGGGGGCGAAGCCTCGTCGGGCGAGTCGGGTGCGGAGTCGGTCGCGGGCCTGGGCCATCCGGCTCCGGACGGTGCCGACGGGCCAATCCAGTTGCCCGGCGGCCTCGTCGTGGGTGAGTCCTTCGAGGTAGCACAAGACCAGGGGGACGCGGTACTTCTCGGGCAGTCGGGCGAGTTCCTCGTCGAGGACGGCCCGAAGCTCTCGGGCGTCGTCGGGCGGGGGGGTGGCCGCGACGCCCGAGACGTCCCCCTGCCCTTCCACCGCCTTGCGGCGGGCGGCGAGCGACTTGGCCCGGACGGCGACCCGGCGAGCGACGCTGTGGAGCCAGGGGGCGAGGCGGTCGGAGTGGGCGATCGACCGGGCCTGGCGGGCGAAGATCAGGAAGGTGGCCTGGAAGGCGTCGTCGGCGTCGGCCCCGTTGGGCAAGATCCGCCGGCACGTCGCCAGGACCATCGGCCCGTGGTGGGCCACGATCGCCGAGAACGCCGCCTCGTCGCCGGTCGCGGCGAACCGGCCGAGGAGTTCCGCCGAGCCGAGACCCAGCGTCGTCCCCCCGTCGAAGATTGCCGAGATCCGCCCCTGCTCGCCGGTCATCGCCATCGGTCTTGTCCCCCTTTCACCAGGAGAGAGCACGCCCGAGGCGGTTCCAATCTGAATATTTCCCTCGGCCCGTTGATTTTCCGGGAATCCAGCCGCAGGGACAACGACCCGGTCCACGTCATCAAGGTCGCTTGCGCATCGTGAACGTCAAAGAGAGCGTCTGGCTAGGCTTGCCGTCGATGGCTTGGCCGTCAGGCTCGACCGCCACTCGGCCGTCGGGTCGGGGCACGAACCCGACGCCGACCCGCCGAGGGCCAGGTTCGGCGAACGCGCGGAGCTTGCCGTCAGCCCCCGTGCGCGGGCGGTCGCTCTGGACGAGGTTGGGCATCTCGAACGATCGGAAGTCGAGCAACTCGCGGTCCGTCAAGGGCTTGTTGCGCCTGGGCGGACCTTCTTCCCAGAGGTCGGCATCGGCGATCGGCCGCCCGGTGTCGGCGTCGGTCACGGTCACTTCGAGGATGCAGGCGGCTCGGAGGGTCGCTTCGACCGGCGCGATCGGGCCGTCGGCGGGCACGGTGAACGTCCCCTCGGTTTCGAGGTAGGGAGTCTTGTATTCGGGCAGGATCGAGTAGGAATACTCCCCCGGCGGGATCTGGAGTCTGCCGCGACCCTCGGCATTGGTCCCGTCCGAGGCCCACAGGCTCCCGACGCCGCCCGATCGTCCGACCGAGAAGAAAGCTTTGGGTACCGGCCGGCCCGTGTCGCCGGCGACGACCCGGAAGGCGACTTCGCGGGTCGTGGCGAACACCAGGTCGAGCGGGCCAGTCAGCACGGCCAGGCCCGACCACTCAGGTTGAGGCTGGGGCATCATCGTTGCCAGGACTCGACGCTGCGGAAAGCCCTTGGGCCGGATGTCGATCTGGAACCGCTGGTCCGGGGGCAGGCCATCGAAGGTGAACCTCCCGTCCGAGTCGGTCGTCCGTCTCGTCATTTCGCTGGGGATCGTGTCCGACCCGCGAAAGGCGGTGAACTCGGTCGGGCTGAAGGGTTGGTCGGCCCTCGGTTTGTCGCAGTAACTGATCCAGACCTTGGCGTCGGCAAGGGGTCGCCCCCCGTCGTCGGTGACGCGACCGGACAGTGCCTGGGGGGGCGGGAAGGTCAGGTCGAGGACGACCGGCTCGCCGGGCTTGACGTCGCGGGCCGGGTCGACCGTCACCCCGGGTGGGAGGACTCGCTCGGCGAAGCGGACGACCTTCGAGGAAATCCAGGCGAAGCCGAACCCGTCGGCCTGACCGAACACCTCGAAGACGCCCTCGACGCGACGCTCGCGGTCCAGGAAGAAGTTGGGTCGGATCGGCAAGGGGATATCCCGAAACTGGTAGAAGCCCGCCTCATCGGTCCGGGTTTCGGCAAGGCGCTGGTTATTGTCATCGGCGCACGACGCCAAGAAGATCCGGGCGCGGGGGATCGGCTTGCCGACCGAATCCAGGGCGCGGCCCGACACGGTCAACGGGTAGTTCTCCGGGATCGGCTTCGGGGCGGCCGGTTTAAGCGGGACGGCGGCGGGCTTCGGGGCCGGGGTTTGGGTCGCCGGCGGGTCCTGCGGCCCGGGTTGCTTTCCGCCTTGGTGCGCGACGACCGCCGCAGTCCCGGTCGCGAGGCCAACCAGAAGTCCAACGACGGCGAATGTCTTGATCTGGCTCGTCAACGTCATGGCGATCGAGGCTCCCTTGGCAAGTAACAAGACGCGGGCCGGGGTCATTCCGGTTCCCGTCGCGATGCGGACCGTGGCCCGGATGAAGTCTGGGGTAGTGGAGGTTGTCAGGATGACCGGAAGCATTTCGGAGGGGGCGAAGCCTCGTCGGGCGAGTCGGGTGCGGAGTCGGTCGCGGGCCTGGGCCATCCGGCTCCGGACGGTGCCGACGGGCCAGTCCAGTTGCCCGGCGGCCTCGTCGTGGGTCAGCCCTTCGAGGTAGCACAAGACCAGGGGCGCCCGGTACTTCTCGGGCAGTCGGGCGAGTTCCTCGTCGAGGACGGCTCGAAGCTCTCGGGCATCGTCGGGTGGGGGGGCGACCGCGTTGACCTCTTGCCCTTTGGTTTCGACCCGTCTCCGGCGGGCGGAGAGTGAGCGGGAGCGGACGGAGACGCGGCGGGCGACTCCGTGGAGCCAGGGGGCGAGGCGGTTGGGGTCTCCGATCGCCCTGGTCTTGCGGGCGAGGACGAGGAAGGTGGCCTGGAAGGCGTCGTCGGCGTCGGCGGGGTTGCTCAGGATTCGACGGCAGGTCGCCAGGACCATCGGCCCGTGGTGGGCGACGAGGGCCGAGAACGCCGCCTCGTCGCGGCGGTCGGCGAAGCGGCGGAGGAGCTGCGCCGGTTCGAGGCCGACCGCCGAACCCCCTTCGAAGATCGAGCCGAATCGTTCGCCGCCGGTCATCGTCATCGGTTTTGTTCCCCTTTCGCCGAGAGACTGCACGCTCGGGGCGGTCCCAATCTCGAAATCTTCGGCGACCGTCGATTTTCGAAGGAACCGGAGCTAGATCCTAGGGGGTGGATCGCCGGGTCCGGCTTGCCCGACAGGGAGCGGGCCGCTACGGTATCGCCTCCGGGGCGTCGATCCCCCTCCGAAGAGAAACTCGAAAGCGGGCCACGGATGGGGAATACGATCGGATTCTTCTGATCCGTGCCCCATCCGTGTCCATCCGTGGCCCGCTTTTGTCCTAGGGAGTCTAGCCGTGCGAGCTTTGGTGACCGGGATTTCGGGGTTTGTGGGCGGACATCTCGCCGAGCATCTGCTCGACTCGGGCGATGCGGTGGCCGGTTTGTCGACTTCGGGACGGTGGCCGACGAACCTGGCGCACCTGAGCGACCGAGTCGCCATCGAGGCTTGCGACCTGGCCAACGTGTCCGACTCGGACCTGGCGGGTCGGATCGGGCATCACCGCCCTGACGCCGTGTTCCACCTCGCGGCGCAGGCGAACCCGCAAGCCAGCCTGGCCGACCCCCGGGGGACCTGGGCGCTCAACCTCGGCGGGACCTTGACGTTGCTCGAAGCCGTCCGAAGCTCAGGGTTGAAGCCCCGGGTCGTCCTGGTCGGCTCGGGGGTCTGCTACGGGAACCCCGCGCCGGAGTTCTTGCCCGTGGACGAGTCGTGTCCGCTCCGGCCCAACAACCCATACTCGGCGAGCAAGGGGGCGGCCGACCTCCTGGGCGTCCAGCACTTCCTCAGCCACGGGACCGAGGTCGTGATGGCCCGCCCGTTTAACCATGCCGGACCTCGGCAGTCGTCCACCTATGTCTTGGGCGGGCTGGCCAGGCAGGTCGCCGAGGTTGAGGCGGGGCGAACGGACCGGGTCGAGGTCGGCAACCTCGACGTCGTCCGCGACTTCCTCGACGCCCGAGACGTCGTCCGGGCCTACCGGCTCCTGGCCTTGGCCGACCCGAGCAAGGTGGCGGGCGAGGTGTTCAACGTCGGCTCGGGGCGGGGGACGAAGCTGGCCGACGCCCTGGAGATCCTCCGGGGGCTGGCCCGTCGCCCGATCACCGTCCACGTCGACCCGGCTCGGGTCCGGCCGGTGGATCAACCCTTGCTCGTGGCCGACCCGACCAAGCTCAAGGGCGCCACCGGCTGGAGCCCTCGGCACTCGATCGAATCCACCCTGGCGGATATGCTGGACGATGCCCGACGGGCGGTTTCGGGCTGAGTTTCGAAAGAATCCAGGCACCGCCCGGGATCAAAGGAGCACCGCCAATGAGCCTCGCGCGCCAAGCCGGTCGAATTTCGCCCGACGACCCGAAAGTCGACTCCCTCGACGACCCGTTTCGCCTCGGCTGGCGGTACGTCCGCCGGACGCTGCCCAACGGTGAGGTCGAAGTTGATGAGATCCCCCTGACGCCCGAAGATCTCCTGTTCCCCGAGGAGGGGGATGTTACGGTGCAACTCCGATCGCACAACGAGGATTGCTCCTACCTCTACGGCGCCCTGAACATCAGATTTGCCGGGGTTCCGGGCGTCCTGATCCTGGCCGACCACCGGGTTCGCTTCGACGTGCCGGACCTGGAGCCGCTCGGCCCCGACATCTCGGTGTTCCTCGACGTCAATGACGAGTGGCGGACCGGGACCTTCGACGTGGCCGAGCTCGACGCCACGCCGACCCTCGTCGTCGAGGTCACGTCGCCCGACACCCGAAGCAACGACGTGGAGATCAAGAAGACCTTCTATCACCAAGCTGGGGTCGCCTACTACATCATCATCGACCCTCGGATTGACCAGGGTCTCCGTGAAGAGGTCCAACTCCTCGGCTTTCACCACACCCCCGACGGCTACGAGCCGGTCCCGCTCGACGACCAGGGGCGGCTCTGGGTCGGACCGCTCGACCTCGGATTGACGATCGAAGAGAAGCAGGTCATGTGCATCGACGGCCGCGACGGTCGGCGGATCGAGCCTCCCGTCGCGATGGCCCTGGCCCGCAAAACCGCCGAGGAGCGGGCTGAAGTTGCCGAGGCGCAAGCCCGGGTCGAGGCCGACGCCCGGCTCGTCGCCGAGGCTCAGGCCCGGGTCGAGGCCGACGCCCGGCTCGCCGCCGAGGCGCAGGCCCGGGTCGAGGCCGACGCCCGGCTCGTCGCCGAGGCTCGGACCAAAGCCGAGACCGATGCCAGAATTGCGGTCGAAGCGCAATTGGCGGCCTTGCACGCTGAAATTCTCCGACTCAAAGGGGAGGGTTGACCAGGGTAACACGCCCCTTTCGTCAGGCCCGCCTTCTTTGATATAACGAGGAAACGGCCTGCTCTGGCTTCTCCCCGACGGTTCCCCCGAGGCACCCCCCGCGATGGGCATCTCCGGCAACACGACCGACTACCTCGCCTTGGACCTGGGGGCCGAGAGCGGCCGGGGGGTGGTCGGGCGGTTCGACGGCGACCGCCTGACCTTGAACGAGGTCCGGCGCTTCCCCAACGGGCCGGTCCGGGCGTTGGACACGCTCCACTGGGACGCCCTCCGCCTCTTCGACGCGATGAAGGCCACCTTGGGGCAGGCCGCGCGCGACTATCCGGGTTTGGAGGGGGTGGGGGTCGACACCTGGGGCGTCGACTTCGCCTTGGTCGGCCGGGACGACACCTTGCTCGGCAACCCAGTTCATTACCGAGATGCCCGGACGGTGGGGATGACCGAGCGGGCGGCGAGCTTGATCCCCCCGGAGCGGATCTACGAGATCACCGGGCTTCAGTTCTTGCCGTTCAACTCGATCTATCAACTCCTGGCGATGCGAGAGGCGCGATCCCCCCTGCTCGACCTCGCCGAAACCCTGCTGATGATGCCCGACCTGTTCGGCTGGTGGCTGACGGGGCGGAAAGGGGTTGAGCGGACCAACGCCTCGACGACGCAACTCTACGACCCCCGGGCCGGGACCTGGTCCGACGAGCTTTGTCGGGCTTTGGACCTCCCCCGGGACATCTTGCCCGACCTGATCGAGCCGGCCACCGAGTTGGGGCCGCTCCGGGGGTCGGTCATCGACGAGCTGGGGATCGGCCGACCGCTCGCCGTCCTGGTCCCCGGGACCCACGACACCGCCAGCGCCGTGGCGGCGGTCCCGGCCCGTCGAGGGGTCGGCCCGGAGGGAGGCCCGCCCGACTGGTGCTATCTCAGCTCGGGGACGTGGTCGCTCCTGGGGGTCGAGGTCCCTCGGCCGGTGATCAACGACGCCACCCGCCGGGCCAACTTCACCAACGAAGCGGGGGTCGCGGGGACGACCCGGCTGCTCAAGAACATCATGGGTTTGTGGCTGGTCCAGGAGTGTCGGCGGACCTGGCTCCGCGCCGGGGACGACCTGTCGTATGACGCCCTGATCGCCCGGGCCGGGACCGCCCGACCGTTCGCCACCCTGGTGGACCCCGACGACCCGAGCTTCTTCGCCCCCGGCGACATGCCGGGTCGGATCGCCGCGTTCGCCGCCCGGACCGGCCAGCCGATCCCGGGGGACGAAGGGGCGTTCGTCCGATCCGCCCTGGAAAGCCTGGCCTTGAAGTATCGCCAGGTGATCGGGCGGCTCGAAGCGATCTTGGGGACCACGATCCGGACGATCCACGTCGTCGGCGGGGGCTGCCGGAACGCTCTTTTGAACCAGTTCGCCGCCGACGCTTGCGGGGTCTCGGTCCTGGCCGGGCCGGTGGAAGCGACCGCCGCCGGCAACATCCTCCTCCAGGCAATGGCCCGAGGGCGGGTCGCCAACCTGCTCGAAGCCCGGAGCATCATCGCCTCGTCGTTCCCCATCGACGTCTACGAACCCAACCCGAAAGTCTCCGACGCCTGGACCGAAGCCGCCGCCCGCTTCGCCGCGATCACGCCACCGCTGATCTGATCAGAAGCCTTAGAAAGGCCCAACATGGACAGATTGTACGATGGCAGATGCCGTCTCGGCTTCGATTACCGCCTACTTTCGTCACGGTTCACAGGGGTTGTTTCGCTGCGGACCGGTGTTATTTTGAGTCCGGATCAACCGCACAGGAGGAATTCCATGCCAGTCTCGATGTCGGTGAGAGCATTGATGTGCGTCGTGGCGTTTGGATTCTTTGGGATTCGTCCGACGGCTTCCGCCCAGGAACGAAGAGCCGATCGCTCGGTTGATTCGATGAGGGCTGAAGCGGACTATCTCCGGGCCCGACTGGCTCGCGTTAATGCCGAGATCGCCCTCGCTTCTCACATGAACGCGAACTTCGAGCAAGAACTCGCGATGGTCAACCACGAAGTCGCTTTAGCTGATTTGGATTTGCGTCGAGCCGAGGACCGGGCCGTCTGGTCCAAGGAAATGCGAAAAAAGGGGTTCGTGTCGGCGGCATCGCAAACGGCCGATGAGTTGACACTGACGCGGGTCAAGCTCGACGCAAGAGACGCGCGGAAGAAACGAGCTGACCTGGAAGAGTCCGTCTTGAAAAAAGCATCCCAAGAACTTCGAGGAGATCTCGAAAAGGCCAAGTCCGCCGAAGCTGAGAAGAAGTCGGCTTTCGAAAAGTTGCAAACGAGGCAGGACGATTGAACGCCCCGCCTTGCCTCCGAGATCGACCCGACTAGCCACGGCAGACCCATCACCGCTTGGGGACCACGATCCCGCAGGTCCGGCAGGCTTCGGCGCCCATGTGGATCGGCTTGCCGCATTGGGGGCAGACGCGGAACCCCGACTCCAGCTTTCGAGGGGGCGTGGTCGCCTCGGCGGCTTTCCGCGCGAGGTGGCCCTGGGTCCAGGCTTCGAGGCGGGCCTGGTCCGCCGCCGGGATCTCCTCGGTGGGTGACTCGGCCGAGACGTAGTTCGCCGCGTCGGCGGGGACCGGCACCACCTTGCCGCACCCTGGGCATTTGCCGTGAGTGGGGCGCTCCAGCAGGCTGACCTTGAGCTTTCGCCCGCAAGGGCACGAAAACCGGACGAAACCATCGCCCGACGACGCGGGACCGCCCCCACCACCGCCACCGACCGAGACCCCGGCGTCGGACCGGGGCTTGCGGATGATCCGGACCTTGGCCGAGCAGGTCGGGCAAATCAGGTGCGACACCTGCTCGGGCGGGACGTCCAAGGGCTGGCCGCACCGACAGATCGCCTGCCCCATCTCCACCGCCTTTTGGTTTTCAGTTGATTAAAAAAGCAAGATCGCGCTCAAGATCGGGCGCCGGCGAGGTCGACCACGGGGGCCGAAGCCACCTTCGCCGACTTCATTAAACCGTCGAGCGGGATCAAAGTGTTCAAGCTCCCCGACCGGAATCCTTCGAGGTCGAGCGTGACGAACTTGAAGCCGAGCTCGCGGAAGGCCGGGATCAAGGCGGCTCGCACGACCGGGTCGGCCAGCCTGGGCAACTCGTCGATTGGGATCTCGATCCGGGCCAGGTCGCCCTTGTGGTAGCGGACCCTGAGGAGCTTCAACCCTTGGCGGCGGAGCCAGCCCTCGGCGGCGTCGATCATCTTGACCCGCTCGGGGGTGACGGCCTCGCCGTAGGCGATCCGGCTCGACAGGCAAGGGGTCGCGGGCTTGTCCCAGGTGGGCAGGTCCCAGGCTTTGGCCAAAGCTCGGACGTGGTCCTTGGTCAGGCCCGCTTCCTGGAGCGGGTGGCGGACGCCGTGCTCACCCGCCGCCTTCATCCCAGGGCGGTGGTCCCCCTGGTCGTCCATGTTCGCCCCCGATGCGATGGTGTCGACCTCGAGGACATTCATCAAACCTTCCAGCCGACCGTAAAGCTCGCTCTTGCAGAAGTAGCAGCGGTCCGACGAGTTCCGGAGGTAGTTCGGGTCGGCGAACTCTTCGGTCCGGATCACCCGATGCTTGATCCCGATCTTCCGGGCCAGGTCGGTGGCCTCTTCCAGCTCCCCCGCCGCCAGGCTGTCGGAAACCGCCGTGACGGCGATCGTCGCGTCGCCGAGCGCCACCTGCGCCGCCTTGGCGACCACGGCGCTATCGACCCCGCCCGAATAGGCGACCGCCAGCCGGCCGTAGCCTCGAAGGATCTCCAGCAGACGCTCGCGCCTGGCCACAAGTTCCGGGTCAGTCCATGCGCCCACGATCCACCCCCTTCGAGGAACGACATCCAGTCCGACGAACCACCAATTCTATCCGCCGGAGGGCCACCACCTCAACCCACCCCCCGACGATTCCGCCGGAGGTCGCTCGTCCTGGTGGACCAGCCTGGCGAGTGGGATGAGGTGGCCTGGGGCCGGGTTCACTCGATGGCGATGACTTCGCCGGTGGCGGACAGTTCGACTTCCCGGGTCTTGCCTTGCATGTTCTTGCCTCGGATCTCGAAAGCGTCTTTACCATCAACCTTCATCTTGGTGGCGGAGTCGAAGGTGATCCCGGGCAGTTCCTTGCGGGCGATCACCATCAGGTTGGCGGGGATCTGGTCGATCGGGACGATCTCGTCGGCGGTCGGGCGCGACTCGCAACCGATCTGGGACAGGACGGCGATGCCGAGGATCGCGGCTGGGATGATCTGGCGGTGGGTCACGGCTCAATAATCTCCCGAGATGACTTCGCCCGTCGCCCGGGTGGCGAGGGCTCGGTAGGTCTTGTAGGTCATGCTGGTCTTGAGGAACGCGACGTGGCCGTCGCCGAAGAGGAAGTTCACCCCGCCGGGGTGCTGGCTGTAGAACTGGTTGACCTCGCCGCTGGGGTCGCCGGGTCCGATCCGGCCCCCCGCGTGGCCGAGGATCATCCCCGGGCCGGGTTCGGCCCGGGGGTAGCCGATCCCGTCGTTGTCGGAGGGGAACAGGACCGCCCCGGTGATCGAGCCGGACCAGGTAGCTTCCCCAAGGCGGTGCCCCCGCTCGCCAATGGCCAGGGTCTGCGACAGGCCGTCGGTGATGTCGCGGTAGGCCACGGCGCTGTTGCGGTAGAACAGGCCGTCGCCGTCGATCCCCGGGTCGCTCGTGCCGAACACGCCGACGTAGTTGCTCGGGGCGACCTGGGTCAAGAGCGTCGTCGGGTTCCCCGAGGCGTCGCGGTTGTAAACGCTCCACTCGGGCTTCACGGTGTCCGACGGGCAGAGGTAGCCCGAAATCTTCGAGAACCGGGCGGTCGAGTTGTCGGGAAGCTCGATCGCCAGGTTGAAGTTGATCGAGTTGAACAGCGGCCCTTGCTCGACCTGGGGAAGGATCATCGCCCCCCAACCCCAGCCCGGGCCGAGGTCCGCGCCGTTGGGGTCGACCCTGGAGACGTAGCCGGGGGGCAACACCTTTTGCGCCGACTCGTAGTTGGCCAGGGCCAGGCCAAGCTGTTTCAAGTTGTTGACGCACTGGGTCCGCCGGGCGGCCTCTCGGGCGGCCTGGACGGCGGGCAAGAGCAAGGCGATCAGGACGGCGATGATGCTGATCACCACCAGGAGTTCGATCAGGGTGAAGCCTGGCGCCGGTCGGGGCGCGGGGGAGTTTCGGAGGCGCATAGGAGGAGGTTCCTGTTCGATGAAGGGGAAGAAACGGACGTCGATGACGCTCGACCGCCGATCGTCCTTCAAAACAGGAAGCGTTGGAGGGTGGCTTGCCTCCGGCTTGATTGGGTTGAAAGCCTGGAAATGATCGGGGGGTTGGTCCACCCTCGGCCCGGTTCGGAAGGGGGGACGCCCGACCATGCGTCGAGGCCCGAGGGTTCGGGCGCGATCGCCGCCAGGGCGCCCGATCCCGCCAAGTCGGCCTCCAGGGCTTCGAGCGAATCGTCGCCGACCCCGCCGTCGACTTCCTCGACCCGGTCATCTCCGCCCAGTTCGGCCAGGGTGCGCGCGAGGTCGCTCGCCGCCTCGGCTTGCCGCGAAAGCGAGCCGGACAGGATGGCGACCAGGCTGATCCCGAACATCAAACGCCAGAACATCAAGCGACGCCCCCCTTCGTGCTCACTTTTGTATCAAGAAACCATGAAGGGAGTCAACTCGGCGACGGTCGGGCATCGGAGCTTTGGGGTGCGAGTCGAGCAAAGGCTAATCGCACCCGACAAGTCGCCTCCGAAACCGCGATGGACCTCGGCGGTCGTTTCCTTGATAACACCGACTGGCCGAGTCGGCCTTCGGTTGGAGGGGGGCGTCGGCGATGGTTCGAGGAGGCGACGGGGCGTGAAACTTCCCGAAGGACCGGCGACCGGCTCGATCCGGGGCGAGGCGTCGCACGCGGTCGAAACCTCAAGCCCAGCCCCATCGCCCCGGTTCCCCGAGTTCGACGCCCTCCGGGCGACGGCGATCCTCCTGGTCGTCACTCTCCACGCCGCGTTGGCCTACACCCATCTCGACATCCCCCGGCTTTTGTGGGGGGTCCGCGAACCGGCCTCGGGTTTGGGATTCGACCGGTTCTGCTGGTGGGCGATGGCGGTCTCGGTCCCCCTATTCTTCACGATCAGCGGCTTCTTCGCGGCGATGGCTGTGGCCTCCAAGGGCGCGGCCCGGTTCTGGGAAGGGCGGGTCCGTCGGGTGGTCGTGCCGAGTTTCGCGGTCGTCCCGGTGATCTTGCCGTTCTGCTTCTTCGCCTGGGCGGTGGGCTGGCTCTTGACCGACCGCTGCACGTTCCGCGAGGTCCGCCGCCTCCGGTTCCTCGACCCCGAGATCGAATCGGCGCTCTACGGCCCGGCGCACCTCTGGTTCGTCGAGTACCTGATCCCGATCCTCTGGGCCTACGGCCTGGCCCGTCGGTCGCCGGCCCGACCCGGGGCCAGCCATTGGCTTTTGGACTGGTGGGCACCCCTGGCCTTGGCGATCCCCTCGACGATTTTGATGCTGATCCACCGACGATGGACCGGGGTCGACGCCGGGCTGGACCGCCACAACGCCCTGTTCCCCGAGCCGCTCCGCCTGCTCCACTTCGGCCTGTTCTTCCTCGTCGGCTCGGCGATCCACGAGGTCCCCGGGCTTCTGCCCCGGCTCGAACGTCGAGGGATCTGGACCCTCCTCGCGACGGTCCCGGTGTTCGTGCTTCGAGGCTCGCTTTTGCCGCTCGACTGGTCGCCGGGGGCCTCCTGGGGCTTGTCGGCGCTCGTCGCTGGGCTGGGGGCGCTGGGGTCGTGGCTCAGCGTGTTCGGGCTGATCGGGGTGCATCGCCGGGTCTTCGCCCGCCCTTCCCCGGTGGCCCGATACCTGGCCGCAAGCTCGTTCTGGGTCTACCTGGTCCACCTGCCGGTGGTCGGCCTGATGCAAGTCGACCTCTACCGCGTGGCGATCCCCCCCGTCGCCAAGTTCGCCTTGACCTGGGCGGTGACGATCGGCCTCGCCTTGAGCAGCTACGAGCTGTTCGTCCGACGCTCGGCCATCGGGCGATTCCTCGACGGGCGATGGGGTTCCCGGACCCGACCGACCGCGACCAGGCTCGGGGCCGGGCCAACTCGGCGGCGGAGGCCCAATCTCAGCCGGATTCGGTCGCGGCGCTGATCCGGTCGACCACGGCGACGATCCGCTTCGCCGCTTCAAGAACATCGGCTTCGACGGTTTCCGCCCCGAGGCTGAACCGGACCGACGACCGAAGCCGGTCCCTGGGAACCTTCATGGCCAGGAGCGTCGGCGAAGGTTCGGTCGCCCCGCTGGCGCAGGCCGAGCCGAGCGACGCGGCCACGCCGCCCAGGTCCAACTGCATCAGCAAGGCGTCACCGTCGATTCCGGGGAAGCCGACGTTCAAGGTCTGCGGGAGGCGATGCTCCGGCTCGATCGGCCCGTTGCGGATCACCCGGTCGCGCCCCAGCCCGGCGATCAAGGCTCCTTCCAGGAGGTCCCGGAGCCGGACCCAGCGCCCGAGCCGCTCGTCGCCCTCGGCCCGCCACCGCTCCAGGGCCTTGGCCATCCCCACGGCCAGGGCCACGGCGGGAGTCCCGGGGCGACGCCCCCCCTGCTGCCCGCCGCCGAACAGCCGAGGCGGCAGCTTGATGTCGCGTCGGACCAGGAGCAAGCCGACGCCACCTGGCCCGTGGAACTTGTGGGCGCTCGCCGCCAGGGTCGCCACGCCGAGCCGGTGGAAGTCGACGAGCACCTTGCCGACGCACTGGACCGCGTCGGTGTGGACCGGGACGCCGACCTCGTTGGCCGCTCGGGCGAACTCGGCCAGCGGCTGGATCGCCCCCGTTTCGTTGTTGGCGGCCATCAAGGTGGCCAGTCGAGTCTCGGGGCGAAGCAAACCGGCCATCGACGCGGCAACAACCCGGCCATCGACCCCGACCTCGGCCCGGTCGACGACAAACCCTCGGCTCGACCCGAGCTGGGCGACCGCTTCGGCCACGGCGGAATGCTCCACCGGGCTGGACACGACCCGAGGCGGCAAGCTCGGGTCGGACGGAAGCCCAAGCCGGTTGCCGACCTCGGCCAGCCCGAAGATCGCCAGGTTGTTGGCCTCGGTCCCCCCCGACGTGAACACGACCTCGGCGGGGGCGGCATGGAGGATTTGGGCGATCGACTCGCGAGCGGCTTCCAAGCCTCGACGCGCGAGCCTGCCGACGGCGTGTCGGCTCTCGGGGTTCCCCCCCGCCAGCCAGAACGGCCGCATCGCCTCCAAGACCTCGGGGTCGATCGGGGTGGTCGCGTTGTGGTCGAGGTCGATGGTCATCATAGGTAAGAGAACGCCGCCCCTCTCGGGAAGGTTCGAATCGCGATGGGTTTGAAGAAGACCGCTTCCGCCCGCCGCCCTTGATCCTCGGGCCGTCGGCGCGACCGTGTTCACCGGATGTATTGGATCTCCGGATACCCCGGTCGGCTCTTTAGCTCGGAAGCGGGCGCCCCCTTCAAGTGGACGTCGAAGAAAGTGCTGATAGAATGCGCCGTCAACTCGATTTGGCGGCGGCCATCGAGTCGTACAATCCCCAGCGTGCGCAGCACTCGCATGACAAGTGGGCTTTTCAACATCGCTCCGTCGTCGCTGAACCCGAAGTGATTCGCACCTTGGATGACGACCTGCGACTTGCGACTGCTGGGCAGTCGATCGCAAATCGAGCGGATGTTCGCCTCGACCTGACGGACCTCAGCATCGGACTCGCCCCGGTGGTCGCTCAGAAGGAACATAAACGGCTGGTTCACGCCTTCGCGGATGACGCTGCCGAGGGGAGCCCCGCCGACGTCGATACCAGCCTTGCACCGGGGATCGTCATGGCAGAACTGCAGGGCCGTGGCACCACCGAGCGAGTGGCCAAACACCCCAACCCGCTGGAGATCAAGCCGTCCCAGGAACTTACCCGACGGGTCCGACGTGTTCAGTCGTTCGAGTTGATCGAGCGCGAAGCCCATGTCGCCACTCCAGGCTCGGACCAGTTTGTTGGCGAGTTGCTCCTGCTGGGGGCCGCTGACGAGGTCGGCGTTGTTCTGGGGTGCCCTGGCGATCACCCTGCCGTCGGGGAGGACGGCGATTATGCTCCGATGGGGGACATCGAAACCCACGACCACATAGCCGTGACTCGCGAGATCCTCGGCGAGGGCCGTGTAATCGGCCGTCAGCTTGGCAAGTCCCGCTCTCATTAGCAGTATTGGATACGAATGGTGTCGGGGCGATACCTCGGCGTCCCGAACACTATGGGTGCGGACCTTCGACAAATCTCGCGTCAAGAGTTGCGAGACCATCGGGCCGACCTGGCGTTGGAGGGCCGTCCGCCAGGGACCCGGCAAGTAATCGTCGACCGTCTGGGACGGTTGCCGAGGCGCCGCGGGATACCAGATCCAAGCAAGGATCTCCCGCTTGCTACCCGGCTGTGGTGCCGTCGGGTCCGCATGCGAGTCGTCGCCCCAGACATGCGTCGTATGACCGACCGCAAACGGGCCGGTGGGCGTGGGTAGCGTCGTCTCCCTGTTGTGGTCCAACCGCAGCAATCCGAGTAAGATCGCGATGCCAACGACGGCGAGTAGGGCCAGCACGATCATCGCCTTGATCACGCGAATCACCTTGGCACGCATTGCAGGACCCCTTCCAAGGCGCGGCGCCGGGGGTCTCTCACCGTTCCCGGTACGGCTGATACGGTCGGTCAAACCGGAAACCGGTCAAGATCAGCCCAGGCTCCGGAGCGTCAGGAGCAGGCCGAGGACGAACAGCGGAGCCCCCAGCGCGACCGAAGGTCCCGCGCCGATGGCCACGCCGAGGACCATCAGGGCGAAGCCGACGACGAGGCCGAACAGCCGACCGGCGAAGTCGGCGGTCCAGGCAATGGCTCGAATCGGGAGCATGACGACCGACCAGATCATTCCGAACATGGGTGCCAGCTTATCACGCCTTGACAAGGTTGAAAACCGGGATTGCTCGCCGAAACGTCGGGCCGAGCCGCGACTTCGGCCCACATCGCCGGGCGACCCCGACGCCCACTTCGGGGGGATTGCCCTTGCCGGAGGCGCGGAAGTCCGGTTCAATGCTTTCCCCTCTTCCAAGGAGGGATTCGCCGTCGGTCGCGGTTTGTTGTCCGGATTCGCCCCGGATCGCCCCAGAATTGGCAGGGAGGCCACGGATGGTTCGGCACGCGATCTTCGTCCTGGTGCTGGTCGGCGCTGCGTTCGCGGGCGGGGCCGCGATCAATGGCCCCGGGCTGGCCTGGGTGCAACGCAACTTCATCGGCGGCCCGACGATCATCGTCGACGGTTCATCCCCCGGCGAAGCGCCTCGACCCGCCAAGCGGTTCCCGTCGGCCAGCCCGTTGCCGCTCCAGGTCGACTTCTCGTCGAAGCCTTCCGCCTCGCCGACCCCGACCGCTCCGCCCCAAACCCCGGCGCCGACGCCGGTCGCCGCGACGGCCTCGAACACGCCGCCTCCGGGATTTCCGCTCGATTCTTCGATCGCGCCCGCAGCCGCCGCTCGGCCCGCCCCAGCAACCGCGCCGCCGGGTGACCTCCCGCCGCTCGACCTTCCGCCCGACCCTGTTGTCGCTTCAAATTCTTCGCCAGAAACGACTTCCGCTCCGGCCAAGGCCGACCCGGTCGCCCGACTGACTTCCGCCGGGGGCTTGGAACCGGCCCCGGCCCCGCCCGGCCCGATCCGAGACTGGGCCGAGGCTCGGCGGCGGTTGAAGGCTTTGGGGGTGAGCCGTTACACCATCGACGCCGAGGCCGGGGGTCGGGTCCGATTTTCGTGCGTGATCCCGGTCGATGGGCTTCGGGCGGTCGGCCACCACTTCGAGGCCGAGGGGGACGACGAGTTCCAGGCCATCGACGCCACGATCCGCCGGGTCGCGTTGTGGAAAGCCACCGAGCCGGGCCGGACCGACCCTTGAGGGATTAGCGAGGGGGAGACATGGCCGCGCCGGTCGCCGCCGAGGCGACGGCTTCCCTCGGCCGGGCGGCGTCGAACGGGCTTAACGTGGCCTCGACCAGGGTGTTGTCGTGCACCAAGGCCCCCAGGCGACCGACGAAGAAGCTTCGCCCTTCGGCGACTTCGAGGTTGAAGACCGGTTGGGTCGGGTTCGCCTCGACCGACCGGACCGCAGCCACCCCGCCCAGCAGTCGGACGGGATCGCCCGCTTTGAGGTCGCGGGCCATGACCCACCCCTTGCCCGCCTTCCAGAACCGGTGGATGCCGGTGGCGACGATGACCTCGTCGTCGAGTTTGACGCGAAGGGTCGCGCTGGGCGGGTTGTGGAACGCGGCGAGGACGGGTTGATACGACAGGGCGCCCGAGGTGGTGTCCTGGGCCAGGACGAGATCACCACGCTGGACTTCTTCGATCAACTTAGTGCCGTCGATCGTCCGGACGGGAGTCCCGGCGCCGAAGCAAGAAGCGTGAGGCGGCAGTGGAGTGACATACGCGATGTCGGGAACTTCGGTGAAGGTCGGTTTCTCCGACGGGGAACTTCGGTAAGCATGCCCGACCCGCTCCGTGTCCCACTGAGCCCAGGCTTCGTGGTCTTCGCCCAGGCTTTTACCGGTAATCTTGGTGAGCACCGCCAAGACCGGGTCGTTACTTGCCCGGATCACGGCGTTGGCGGCTTCCACCTCAAGCACACTTGTCGCCAGCGCATCGCGAGCGATCCGAACGTTGGTCGCGGCGGTATAACCGACGTGAACGTTCACTATTTTGTTGCTACTGTTGCTGTAGGGCAGCGTTATCCCTGGAGCATTCTCGGTCGAATCGCGGCTCATAGCGGCTAGGCCGAGGCCCCGAGGGTTCACCAACGCAGGCTGCTGACTCAAGGCGTTGGATAAGGTCCTGGCATTCGCAGCTCGCATCTCCGGGGACCCCGGATCGGGCGGGGGGGAATAAAGCCGTCGGAGGTTGAATCGCTCTCCCTTGACGAGAAGCTCGCCCACCGAACCTGGCCCTTTGACCGGGCGAACTTCATACTTCCAGGGGGTCTGGACCAGGCGGACCAGCGACCCGACGCAATCGCGAGGGTCGCGCAGGGCCAGGGTTTCCAGGGCGGCCCGCCGGACTTCGGCCGATTGCCCTCGGATCGCCAGGTTCGCCAGGCCCAGGGTCGCCGGTCCCCCTTCGATCTGGCCGAGGAGTTGCACGGCGACGGATTGGCTCTCGGCGTCCCCGCCGCCGAAAACCTCCCAGACCGATCGGAAAGCCCGAGGGTCGGTGACGCCGAGGAGGGCGAGCCGGGCCTTGTCGCGCCTGGTCCCCTGGTCGAGCATCCCCTTCCACTTCTCCAGGCGCGGCCTCCAGACGAGGTCGGCATGCCTCTGCGCCTCGGCCTCGGCCCTGGCCGCGATGCTCTGGGCGTCGGTCATCCAGCGGTCGGCGTGCTTCTTGTAGCCCAGCCGCTTCCAGGCGATCTCGCGGCCCGAGTCGAGCCGGGTCACGGCGGTGAAATGCGCCTTGGCTTGATCCTTGAGCCCCCGGTCGTCGGCCCACAAACCGAGCGCCCATTGGGCATCGGCGGTGTAGGGCGTCTGCGACCGCCGGTCGTCGTACTCGGCCAGGAGCGCCGAGGTGGTCGGGTCGGCGCGGACGGCCTGGGCGACCGAGTCGGGCTGGACCCAGCGACCGTCGCGGGCGACGAGGCCGGAAAGTCCTCGGGCGGTGGCGTTGGCCGGGTCGGCCAGGAGGGCCAGGGCGAGGTGGCGCATCCGCTCGGCCGTCAAGCCGTGGGCCTCGCACCAGAGGGCGAGTCGGACCTGGTCGTCGGAGGTCCGTCCCGAGGCGGCCTTGGCCTGGCGATATTCGGCGGCGACGTCGACAGTGGCTGGCGGATTGGCTCCATCAGCCAGGCCGAGCAAGCTGGCACAGACCAACGCGGCGAGGGGCATCGGCGTGATCTCCCGGAAGCTTTTCGATGTGTCTTGAGCTCTATTGAGATCATAAAGTCCATGAGTTCAGGAAACAAGCATCCTCTGATTCTTTTCGACGAGCATCGAACTTGAAGGGGGCTTCGGGGCGACTCGACTGGTCAGGCGTTCGCCTTGAGGATACGATGAAGGGAACCATCGCGATGGATTTCCCCTCGAACGCGACCGCGTAGGAAAGGGCCGAACATGGCCGATGACGACTCGTCATCCCGCCTCCTTTTGATCGTCACCGGCAGCACCCTTCGCGCCGAGGAAAGCGACCGTCCGCTGGCGTACTACCTCCAGCAGAAGGTCGAAGCGGCGTCGACCGACCTCGACGTGTCGTTCCGGACGGTGGTCGTGGCCGACTTTCGCTGGATGAACGACGACCCACTCCAGGTCCTCCCGACGATCTCGCTGGGCGGTCCCGGCGTCAACGCCTTGGCGCATAAGTGGTTCGACGAGGTTCCCTTCTCGCTCGCCGTCGACGAGCAATACTGCATCCAGATGGACCCCGACCTCGACGAACCCCGCGTCAGCATCTGGGGGATGGACAACGCGACCACCCAAATCGCCGTGTCCGTGTTCGTCGACCGCTTCCTGCCCCGCTTCTTGGAACATGCCGCCACCTACGTCCCCGAAGCCGTCGACCCCGACGATTCCGACGATTGACCGAGGGTATCTGGATCGCCGCGGGTCGCCCTGATGGATTTTCCAAACGAAGCCTATTGGGCCACCCCAAACGCTTCCCACAAACGAACCCAACCAAGATTTTCCCAAGAAGACAAGCTCCCCCTGGGTGGCAGGGGTCTTCAGACCCCGGTCTTTCTTAGAGGCTGTATGACCGCAGACTTTATGATGTTCGCGACGCTCGGGATCACCGGGGTCTGAAGACCCCTGCCACCCAGAGAAGGCGATGGGGCGACTGGGTGAGCTTTTCCCAAACGAACCCAATCGGGTCCGAATCCGCCTCGCATCCTCCAACTCCTCGCCGAGCGGAACGAACCTAACCTCGACCCGATCTCCTCTGATCATCGAGGTTTCCGCGAAATCCTGGTCTGGGGTTGAACCGCCTCGGACCTCCCTGGCGGAACGAACCAAACCGACCTGGATGGCCCGGAGCCTCCGAGGAAAAACGAACCCAACCCGGCCCGGACGGCTCGACGCCAAGCCTCGATGTCCCAATCCGCTTGGTAGAAAACTTGTCGTTGCCGCCATAGCGCCCTTCGAGAAAAAACAAACCCAACGCTCGGACCTCACGGGTTCGACCCGCCCGGAGTCTTTCCCTGATACCATCGTGATTTGGTTGGGTCGCTTAACCTCCTTTTTGGGATGCCCGGGAAATTTTCCGAAGTCGACCGTGCCATCGAGGTCCGACCCGGCAGTATCCCTTTGTCCGGCGGGTCGATCGGCTCGAACCTCAAAGGCGAGATTCCCCCCAATGAGTCATGGTCGAGCCACCCGCGACCCATCGCCCGTCGGCCTGGCCCAGTTGTTCGACGGCTCGTCGCTCGTTGGCTTGACCGACGGCGAAGTCCTGGCCCGGTTCGTCGCCACCCGCGACGAGTCGGCGTTCGAGGGGTTGGTGGTCCGGCTCGGGCCAATGGTCCTGGGGGTTTGCCGTCGGATGCTCTCCGACCGGGCCGACGCCGACGACGCCTTCCAGGCCACGTTCCTGGTCCTCGTCCGCCGAGCCGGGGCCGTGGATCGAGGCGAACTGATCGGCCCCTGGCTCCACGGGGTCGCCGTCCGGGTCTGCCGACGCGCCCGAGGCCGGGGCGCCCGGCGCCGGCTCGTCGAGCAAACCGGCGTCGAGGTCGATGCCCTCCCCCCCTCATCATCCCCCCTCGCCGAGTCCACCCAACTCGACCAGGCCGAAACTCGGGCGACGATCGACTCCGAGATCGCCCGCCTCCCCGAAACCTACCGCCGGTTGGTCATCCTCTGCGACGTCGAGGGCCTGACCCGATCCGAAGCCGCCGACCGCCTCGGCTGGACCCCCAACATGGTCCGGGGCCGCCTCGCCCGGGCCAGGACCCGGCTCCGAGCGGGCCTCACCCATCGAGGCTGCACCCCCCCCGGCCTCGCTCCCTCGACGATCGAAGCCTCGGGCCTGGCCATCCTCCCTTGGATGTGCTCACCGCCCCCCACCTTGATCGTCATCACCGCCCGAGCCGCGATGGCGACGCTTTTCCCCTCGGGCCGGACCGTCGTCGCCACCCTGGCCTCGACCTCCGCCCTGTCCCTCGCCGAAGGAGTGATCCGAGCAATGTTCGTCACCTCATGGAAGTTCGTCGGGGCCGGCCTGATTGCCGCCGGGACCCTCGCGGCGGGCACGGCGGGAGTCCTCAACGCCCAAGGGCCAGGCCCCGCCAACCCACCCGTGGCCCAGAAGCCTGCGGATGACATCAAACTGATCCCGGCGTCGGTCCCACCGGCCGATGCGTCGCTGAAGGTTTTGCTGGAAGAACGCCTTCGGAGCGCCCAGGTCCGATATGAAGCCCAGAACACCTTCTATGAGGAGGGTCGGATCACGATCGACCGCCTCATCACCGCCAGCCGTCGGGTAATGGACGCCGAGATTGCCCTGGCCGACACATCGGAGAAGCGCCGAGCGTCAATTCAAACTTACGTCGATCGGTTGCAACGAATCCACGACAGAGAAACCAAGGAGTTGGAAGTCGGTCGAGCGACAACGGCCGACATTGCCGAGGCTTCCGACTCACTGGTCGAAGCGCGCATCCTCCTCGCCCAGCAAGCCGGGGAGCGACCGTTCGAAGCCGGCGTCACCGCCGGTCCATCCTCGACGCCGAAGGCCAGCCAGGTCGGGACGAACAAAGCTTCCAAGGCGCTCGCCTCGTTCAACCAAGCCCGCGTCGAGGTGGCTCGAAAACTGTTCGCCGAGGCGGAGCGGCTATTCCCGACCGAACTGTCGCCGCTCGAATATGTGAATGCTCAACAAATTTTGTCCAAAGCCGAGTTGGCTGCTGCGACCACGTCCGAGGCGCGAGCCGCCGCCTGTCAATCCCTCATCAAACAGATGCGATCGGCGATTGCGGCGACCGAAGGTCTGGTCCGACGTGGCGAGAGGAAGCCGACCGACGTGATGAATTTGCAAATCGCTTTGCTCGAACTCCAAGCGCACGCCGCCGGAGGCGACACCGCCGACCCGCAAGTGATCGGCGACCTTGACCGCCGCTTAACCGATCTCGAGCAGAAGGTCGACCGAATCCTCGACCTCCTCAGCACCATCCCCGGGCGACGCTGAGGGCTGGTGACGGGTGGTGCTTCGATCTCACTCAAATGAGAATCCGACGCCCACACGCCGCCTTGCTTCGCGGTCGGCGACCTGTTCCACTTGGCAACCAGGAGGTCGGATTGACATGGTGGCGATTACATTTTCCGATCGCGAGGCCGAAAAACGGGCGCTCGCGTTTTTGCTGGGTCGCTTCTCGGGCCGGGTGTTGCGTTCGGGCGAGCACTTGGTCCCCGAAGCGGCGTTCGAGGCGCTCGCCGACGCCAACATCCCTTTCACCGCCAAGGGCGAGGCCACTTGAAGGACAGCAATTGGCGGCGATGGCTTATCAGCGACCAAGCTGATATTTTGTAGCGAATTCTACTCTATTTTCTTACCATGCAGATGGAGTTCCTTGTGGAGCTATCATTCGACTTCAAAAAGAGCCTTGAAGCCTCGGCCTACCTGCTCGAACTCGCGGGAGGGAGCATGGAGTACGTTCGACTGCTCGACCTCCTGTACATGGCGGAGAGAGAACTGCTGGCCGAAAAGGCATTGCCCTTGACCGGCGATCTCGCTCTGGCGATGAGTCATGGGCCTGTCTTGAGCACGATCTCCGATATGATCCTGGACAAGAACTGGCAGGCTCCAGACTGGCACAAATTCATTAAACGGTCAGGCTATTCGGTCAAGTTGATAACCGACCCAGGATTCGAGCATCTCTCAGCATGCATCATCGATAAACTCCGCGAAGTTCATTTTCGCCACTACGAGATGAATCTTGGAGAGGTGATCGACTTAGCCCAAACCTTCTCGGAATGGAAAAAGAACTACCCCGGTGCGGGATCGGCTCCCATCCCGCTTGAGGCTATCCTGGAAGGTATGCGGGCCGAAGAGGGAACGCTCGAAACCATCCGCGAGGAAGAAGCGATCCGACGCCAGATGAACCAAGTCATCGTGTCCGCCAGGGAGAAGCTTGCCGAGAGGTCAGAGGTGGCGTCTTGAAGTCTGGGGATACTTACCGGTTCGCCAAGCCTCAGCCGGGTTTTGATGTCAATCGCCACCTCTGGATCATCTTGTCGGACCCGGACATTGATCCGAACGAAATTTTGGCCGTTTATATGACTTCGCTCAAGGCGAAGATGGATCAGACCTGCATCTTGGACATCGGCGACCACCCGTTTATCACCCACAAGACGACCATCGCCTACAACGCCGCGGTGGTCTGGACCAAAGACGAACTCGAACAGGCACTCGCCGACGGCGACATCGTAGCTCAAGTGCGGATCGACGATTCGCTATTGACCCGGATCAGGTTTTTGGCCCTCGCTTCGCCAAGACTCCTCTTCGTTCATCAAAAAATCGCCACCAATCAAGGTTTTCGATGATGAGGCTGCTGCTGGGGACCTGACCACAACACGTCAAACCACCGACTCCCGCGCCGGGTGGTTCGGCTGGCGGGGGCGGGCACGAATGGCGGTTCGGCCGGCCCAGTTGGGGTGGGGTGGGGTAGTGTGAGGTTGGTGGATCGCCGGGGCGATCGAGGCGCGCTTGCGGAAGATTTCGCGGGCGAATTGGGGAGCAGTGACCTGGTGGGTGGGGGGAACGAAGCCGCCTCGGCGGATCTCGGCCCGGTAGGCGGGGAGTTGGTACCAGCGGAGGTTGGGGCGGAGGTGGTGCTCCAGGTGGTGGTCGTAGTGGAGGAGCCACCGACTGAGCCAGGAGGGCAAGGCGAGCTGCCAGGTGTCGTGGAACCGCCCGGAGGGGAGGTCGAGGTGCTCGGAGACGATCCTCAAGTTCTGCCAGAGGGTCGAGACCAGCAGCGGGAGCAGGAAGGCTCGCTCGCGGACCGCGTGGGGGAGGAGGGCGAGCACCGCGCCGAGGGTAGCGATCATCGCCAGGGTCTCGATCAGGTAGCGGGCCAAGGCGCGACCTCGGAGGGTCCTGATCGCGTGGCGGTGGATCAGGGCGAGGTAGGCGATCGAGCCGAATAAGAGCATCCGCCGCGAGTTGAGCGGTTCGTTCGGGTCGCTTTCGACGTTGGTCGCGCGATGGTGGGCGTTGTGGAAGCTCCGGTAGGCCGACAACGGGGTCAGGAGCGGCCAGCCGGCGAGCATTCCCAGCAGATCGTTGAGGGTTCGATTTCGGGCGAGGTGGCGATGGCTGGCCTCGTGGATCAAGCCCGTCAGCGCGAACAGGCTCGTGCCCGAGGCGATCGCGCCCGCGACCCAGACGAGCTTCGAGTGCGAGCCGACCAGCGCCAAGCCGCTCAGGGCGACCACGCCCAAGTGCGCGACGATCACCAGGCGAGGGGCGGTTCGAGGCGATTTGGAACCAAGAGGGTGGCGGTCGAGCATCCGGAGACTCCCCTCTTTGTTGGCTGGAATCTCGAAACAAGTCGAACCGACCGGAGCGACAGCCGGAAGTTCGTGTTCCGAAAGCGGTTGCGTGTGATTGTTCGGGGAATATCGGCTGGTCGGAAGCGTCGGCTTGAGCGAAATATGCCGAGAAATTCGCGGGAACCCGGTTTGAACCCTTCAAAAAAAGCGATGGTGTTTAACGACGAGGGCGCGATCTCCCGCACCCCAAGAACCAAAACGGTCAGCGGTAGGGTCCATTTCATGGCGGTTGATCCTGGCGTCGAAGCGGAGAACGCCCCCAATCCGAACGAGAACCGAGGCGTCGCCGACGACCCGGGCGCCGACCCGCCGTTTCGGGAAAAGATCCTGAACGGGAGGTTTTTGGGGCGATACGACGGCCCGCCCGGGTCGTCGGGCCGGATTTATCAGGCGACGGAGCCGATCGCGTCGGCCTCGGTCGAGCGGAGCCCGGAGAACCTGGAATTGATCCTGGACGCGGCCAGCACGTTGTTACCCTTCCACTTCCTCAGGACCGGCGACCGCCTCGGGCGGGCCGTGGTCAAGCTCCTCCGGGGGGACGGCGGGTCGGGGACGGGCTTCCTGGTCGCCCCGGGGATCTTGCTGACCAACCACCACGTCTTGCCCGACGCCGCGACGGCCGCCTCGGCCATCACCCTGGCCAACTACGAGACCGCGCCGCCGGGGGCTTCGCTCGGTCGACCGGCTTCGGTCCCGCTCGACCCCGACGGCCTGTTCGTCACCAACGCCGAGCTTGACTTCACCTTCTGCGCGGTCAAGGGGCTGGATTTCCTCGGGTCCGTCGCGCTCGACCGGAACAGCCTGAACATCGGCCCGAACGAGACCGTCAACATCATCCAGCACCCCCGGGGGCGTCCCAAAGAGGTCGCCATCAAGGACAACCACGTCATCAAGGCCGACAGCGTGGTGATCCACTACGCCTGCTCGACCGAGCCGGGGTCGTCGGGAAGCCCGGTGTTCAACAACCAGTGGGAGCCGGTGGCGCTGCACCATGCCTCGGTCATGTCCGACGGCCCCGACGCCCGCCCCTTGGCCGCGCAAGGCGCCTCTGTGGTCGGGACGCTCGGCGAGTTGCAGCCCCGATACCTCAACGAGGGGATCAGGATCTCGGCGATCGCCTTGTGGCTCGAAACCGCCGAGGCGAACACCGAACCCTTGCGCGGCCAGGCGGCCAGGCTCCGCGAGATCTTCGGCGGGATCGACCCGCAGGTCGGCTTCTTCGGCGCCCTGGGCCGGAGGTCGCACGGCCGAGGCGCCCCCGAGATCGTGGTCGACAGCTACCGAGGCGACACCGACGACCTCGACCTCGCGTTCTGGAACATCCGGGGGCTCGAATCCACCTTCCACAGCGTCATCGCCGACATCGGCAAGGTGATCGCCGACATGGGGATGGACCTCTGGTGCCTGTCGCACGTCGACGCCATCTGCATCTCGGCGCTCCGCGAGCACCTCGACGCCAACTTCCACCTCGACTTCGAGTTCTTCCACGAGCCCGCCGGGGTCCACCCGGCCCTGGCCCTGCTCTACCGACGGAGCAAGGCCCTCGCCGTCGAGCGACGATCCTGGGGCGTCGAGCTCCCCGAAGGGCTCGAGCTCCCCCCGTTGGTCACGGTCCGGGCGGCGACCCGACGGTGCGGGACGGTGTCGTTCCAGCTCGTCCCCGTGGTCCGATCGATCAGCACCAACGGGTCGCCGGCCCCCTACGCCGAGGCGGTCCGCCTGGCGATCCGGCGCGGGGTCGGCGAACTCGACTGGATCATCGTCGGCGAGACCTCGGTGCTCCTGGCCCCCGAGCGGCTCCACGTCCTGGCCGACTCGGATCGAGACCTCCTCGTCGCCGCCTCGGAGCGCGACGGAGCCGTGGCCCTGCTGACGACCCCCCGGACCAGGGTCGGCCAGGTGTTCGTCTCGCCCAACCTCCGCCCCGCCTTCGGCGTCCCGGAAACCCTCACCGTGACCCAAGACCGCGACCTCCCCCCCCTCCTGACCGAACTGGGAGGCTACCGCCCGATCGCCCTCAGGCTGGCCCTCGAAGACGAACCCCGCCCCTTGTCCGACGCCACCTTAACCGCCGAACCGGGCCGAACCAACGCCTCCAGGCAGGGCGGAAACGCCCTCAGCCCGTTCGACCCGCCGCCCCCCAACGCCCCGTCCCCCCCCAGCGACGCCGACCTCGAACGCCGAATCCGAGGGATGCTCGTCCCCATCCTCGCCCAATTCCTCGCCGACGCCCGGAAACCCGACGGTGGAGGCTCGGGGTGATTGGAATAGGAGTTAAGTAGTTGATTTTAGCCACGGATGGAACACGGATGGGAGGCAGAAAAAATCTAATCCGTATTCCATCCGTGGCTCAATTTGATTGAACTGCGTAACTCCTATGGAAATCTGGTAGTGTCGTTGCAAATATTGTGTGCCGAATGAATCGAGGTTGTTTTAGAGGAGTTTCATGACGATGATTTGCCCTAACCCGGATCGTGATTGGCTTTTTGCGAAGGCCAAGGAAGAGGCGAATCGGTTTATCTGCGTCGGGGGCCTGGCGTTTTCGCTCCGAAGCTCAGTGGGATCGAGGATGTCGGTCGTGTCGGAGGATTTTCCGACGCTCAGGGAGCAGGGCGAGAACGAAGTCGTGACGACGCGACAGCCGTTGTGACAACACCTCCGGTAGGCTCATTCGCCGACGAGTAATGACCTACGGGTGATGCGGATGTTTCTCGACGCAAGCGCCGTAGTCTTTTCGATATCGAAGGAGACCGCCCTTGATGAGCTTTCAGGCGACCGGGACGTTCGAGGTCAAATTGAGCCCTCAGGCCCACATTCTCGGCGTTGGCGACCCTTCGGTGGGGCGGATGGCGATCGACAAGCGGTTCTCGGGCGACCTTGAAGGGAGTAGCCTGGGGCAGATGCTCGCCGCGCAGGCCGGGGTCGAGGGGTCGGCGGGGTATGTCGCGATCGAGCGGGTGGTCGGGACTTTGGGGGGACGCCGGGGGGCGTTCGTGCTCCAGCATTCCGGGACCCTGGACCGGGGCGCCCCGAGCTTGAGCGTCACCGTCGTCCCCGACTCCGGCACCGAGGAATTGGTCGGGCTGGTCGGCTCGATGACGATCGACCGGGTCGACGGCAAGCACCTGTACCGCTTCGACTACACCTTGCCCGACATCTCCTGATGGGGAAACGCATGACGAACCGCTTTGTGATCCTGGCTGCCTCCGCGGTGATCTCGACGCAACCGGCCTTCGGGCAGGAACCCGCCGCTCGGACGCATCACCTGTCGGCCTCGCCGAAGACGGTGGCCTGGGGGCATTATCACTCGAAGACGCCCCCGGTGCTGCGGATCAAGTCGGGCGACTCGGTGGAGGTGGAGACCTTGATCACCAGCAGCCCCGATCGGCTCGAACGCTCGGGCGTGGCGGCGGATCAGGTCGAGCAAAGCCTGCGCGAGATCACCAGGGAGGTCACCGACAAGGGGCCGGGGGGCCACATCTTGACCGGGCCGATCTTCGTCGAAGGGGCCGAGCCGGGCGATACGCTGGAGGTCCGGATCGAGGCCATCACGCTGGCCATCCCCTACGCCTACAACGCCTTCGGACCCAACCGAGGCGCCATCCCCGAGGACTTCCCCCGGTCGAAGATGCGGATCATCCCCCTGGACCGCGACAGGATGGTCGCCCGGTTCGCCGAGGGGGTCGAGGTCCCGCTTCGCCCATTCTTCGGGAGCATGGGCGTCGCGCCCCCCGAAGCCTTGGGCCGGGTCAACAGCGCCCCTCCCGGCGTGCATGCCGGAAACCTCGATAACAAGGACCTCGTCGCCGGGACGACCTTGTTCATCCCCGTCCACGTCCCCGGCGCCCTGTTCCAGGTCGGCGACGGCCACGCGGCGCAAGGCGACGGCGAGGTCGACATCACCGCCCTGGAAACCTCACTCAAGGGCACGCTCCGCTTCTTCGTCCGCAAAGGTGCCCACCTCAACTGGCCCAGGGCCGAGACGCCGACCCACTTCATGGCGATGGGACTCGATAAGGACCTCGACGAGGCGATGAAGATCGCCGTCCGGGAAGCCGTCGACCTGATCGTGCTCGAAAAGAAGCTCGACCGCGACGACGCCTACATGCTTTGCAGCGTGGCGGTCGACTTCCGGGTCACCCAGGTCGTCGACGGCACCAAAGGGGTCCACGCCATGATCCCCAAGTCGATCTTCATCAAATAAGAATATTTCAGCCACGGATGAAACACGAATAAGAACTTGGAAAAATAATCTGCATCCCATCCGTGTTTCATCCGTGGCTAAGAAGAAATTGGCCGCGTGAATTCTCTTGCAAGAGGAGCGGAGAGAATGGGCTTGGTGGCCGAGATCGTGGATAATCGATGGCAGCCCGGGATCGGCGACCCGACCTTGCTGGGTTGGTTGACCGTGGTCGCCTATGCCTTGGCCTTGGTCCTTTGCGTGATGGCGTTCCGGAACGCGGGGACGATCGCCGGGGGGCGTGCCGAGGGCCTTTGGGCGGTCCTCGCGTGCTTGATGTTGGGGCTGGGGATCAACAAGCAGCTCGACCTCCAGACCTGGTTCACCCAGGTCGGTCGGGACCTGGCGATTCGGCAAGGGTGGTATGCCGGGCGCCAGGCGTATCAGGGTGCATTCATCCTTCTGATCGCTTTGGGAGGCTTGGTGATGATCGCCGCCTCATCGTGGCTGGCGATCCGGAACCGCTGGCCGATCATGCCTTTGGTCGGGGCGGCGTCCCTCGTCGGCTACGTCGTCGTCCGGGCGGCGTCGTTCCACCACGTCGACCGAATCATCAACCTGAGCATCCCCGGGGCGCGACTGAGTTCGGTGATCGAACTTGTCGGCATCGCGATCATCGGCGTTTCCGCCCGGAAAGCCTTGGCCATCCCCCCGAAACCGGGACCCGGGCCGAAATCCTTGGTGGAGATCGTCAGCAAGTTTCGTTGATGCCCCGGCTTCCGGGACCGACCCCAGGCGAGCATTGCAGATTGCATAGGAGTTACGCAGTTGATTGAATTTTGTCCACGTTTCGCATCGGCGACTTTGCTTCTACGATGAAGCCATGAGCCATCCCAAGTGTCAGGACATCGACTACATCGACTTCCTCATCGCGT
>JAABUX010001541.1_pt1 | contig 34547 bp, 24 predicted proteins | sample 5561851 | NCBI WGS metagenome assembly JAABUX01 (sample SAMN10711883, study PRJNA513361) | rock metagenome | isolation source: Antarctica rocks | place: Antarctica: Victoria Land, Richard Nunatak red sandstone | collected 2016-01-03
GTTGACCACCGTCGTGCTCGTGGACATCATGGTGGCGCCGCGCCCATCGACTGAAGGGTCGTCAATGGGTACTTGATGGCCCCGTTGCTGCCGCACCGTCCGAGGTGGAAGTGCGCTAGATGCGGCTTGTTCTTGGCCAGCCCTGTAAGGGTCAAGACAACCGTGGTCTTGTGCGACATCATGCTGTAGGTGAGGACGGCCTTGCCATGGGCCATGCTCCCGCCCTGGGGGGTGAGCATAATCGTCTCCGAGGCGCTCATCCGCGTCGTGCTTGTCCCCTGCGCCGCGCTGGCGGCCGTGGCGCCGCCGGCGACGGCCGCGCTGACCGCCACCGCTGCTAAGATACGTTTGATCATGGTCTTATTCTCCTGCTATTAGCTATGCTACTACCTACTACAGATAAAGGCGTTTGAGATAGTATGCGGTTCATGGCCGCCAAGGCCGGTATGCCACGGCGCCGAACTGCCTAACTACCTTTTCACTGTAGACGACGAACGTGAATAGGAGATGAATGAATTCTCATGAACTCGACTGAGTGGGGGTACTCTTTTCTCATTGCATGGCTCCCCGTAGGAGGCTGTATCATCGCTCTACATACAGAAGCGGACGCGGACAGCGCGCGATAGAGCAGGCAGCAGGTAGCAGGCCGGAGGACGATGCATGCGAGACCTCCAGCAAGGGAGGCTCCCCATCCAGCGCACGCCCGCGGGGTCGCTGGCCGCGCGCCTCGCGCAGGCGCGCGCCGAGCAGGCCAGCCGCGAGGCGCAGGCCGCGCAGTCCGTACGGGACGACAAAGCGTCGTCGCCCGCGGAGCGACCGGCCGCCGGCGATCGGGGGCGGGAACAAGCGGGCGGCCTGCCTCCTCTTCTACCCACTCCGGCATTCAAGCGACGCCGGCGCGACGGGGACGAGTTGGGCGAGGCCGCGCGGTGCGCCGCCTTGGAGCGCAGCCGCGCCCTCGACGACGAGCTGACGGACGAGCCGTCTCCGGCGCGCGCCGGGGACGGCGCTATAATCGGTGCGGCAAGCGGCGCGCGCGAGGCCCTGTCGCCGCGCCCATCGCGCGCGCCGGTGGATCCCGGCGAGGCCACGCCCGCGCCCTTATCGTTGGTCGGGCAAGCCCCGTCGATCGGGCAGGAACGCTGACCCGCGGACCCTATCCATATCCATGCGCCGTCGCCGGATCGTCACGGCGCGTCCGGCGACGGCGCGGTGGACGCGATTGGCGAAGACGGCCCCCGGAAGGCGCCGGAGACGTCCGTGGCGTCGGGCGACGCGCGGTATGCCGCGCCCGTCGCGGACCCTGTAGCGACAGAAGACCCCGGGGTAACTGGCGCCGGCGCGTCGGGCGACGGGGTCGCGGAGTTGCGAGCGCAGGCGCAGCAGGCGCGCGACGAGGCGCGCTCCGCGCGGCGACGCGCGGAGCGCGAGCGGGAGGAGTACACCCGCTTCGCCCGTGGCGAAACAATCAAAAACATTATCCCGCTGCTGGACGACCTCGAGCGCGCCCTGGCCCACGTCCCCGCGCACCTGCGCGGCGATCCTTGGGTAGCCGGGATGGCGATGCTCGGCGAGAGCGCGAGCGCCATGCTGCGGCGCGAGGGCGTGGAGCGTATCGATCCTCACGGCGAGGCCTTCGATCCGCACAAGCATGAGGCCATCGCGCGCGTCGAGGACGACGCCGTGGGCCGCGCTGGCGGGGGCGACGAAGACGCGGGTGACGAAGCGGCCGGGATCGCTGAACCTGTCGAGCACAGGGTGGCGCAGGTGTATCAACCGGGATACATACTCAACGGGCGAGTCCTGCGCCCGGCCCGGGTACAGGTCGTCACAAGCCGTCAGCGGTCAGCGATCAACACGACGGTGACGATAAGCGCCGACGGCTTAACGCCGGCTATCGGTCGCTGAGAGCTGAAAGCTAAAAACTGAGGACTGCTAATGACGTACATACTGGGCATAGATCTAGGGACGACGAACTCGTGCGCGGCGGTGTTGGAGGCCGGCGAGCCGATGGTGATCGAGAATGGCGAGGGCGCGCGCACCACGCCCTCGGTCGTGGCCATCACCGCCAGCGGCGAGCAGCTGATCGGCCAGGTCGCGCGCCGCCAGGCCGTCACCAACCCGGAGAACACGGTCTTCTCCATCAAGCGATTCATCGGCCGCACGTTCGACGACGCGGAGGTGCGGCGCAGCCTGTCCCTGACGCCCTACACGATCGTGCCGGGGCCGCACGGCGACGCCTACGTGCGCATCGCGGGAGGGAATTACGCCCCGCCTCAGGTGTCGGCCATGATCCTGTCCAAGCTCAAGAGCGATGTCGAGGCGCGCCTGGGCGAGGAGGTCACGGAGGCCGTGATCACCGTCCCGGCCTACTTCGACGACGCGCAGCGCCAGGCCACCAAGGACGCCGGCCGCATCGCCGGCCTGCGGGTGCTGCGCATCGTCAACGAGCCGACCGCCGCCGCCCTGGCCTACGGCTTCGGGCGCGAGCAGGACGAGGTCGTCGCCGTCTACGACCTGGGGGGCGGCACCTTCGACATCTCCATCCTGCAGCTCGGCGACGGCGTCTTCGAGGTCAAAAGCACCAACGGCGACACGCACCTCGGCGGCGACGACTTCGACGGGCGCATCATCGACTGGCTGGCCGACCTTTTTCACGCGGAGCACGGCATCGACCTGCGCACCGACCGCATGGCTCTGCAGCGTCTCAGGGAGGCGGCCGAAAGGGCCAAAATCGAGCTCTCCTCGGCCCTGCAGACCACGATCAACCTGCCCTTCGTCGCGGCGGGTCCGGACGGACCGCTGCACCTGGCGGCGACGCTGACGCGCTCGGCGCTGGAGGGTCTCGTGGCCGACCTCGTGGAGGCCACGGCCGGACCCTGCCACCGCGCCATGGTCGACGCCGAGATCGGGCCAGGCGAACTCGACGCCGTGATCCTGGTCGGCGGCCAGTCGCGCATGCCGGCGGTGCAGGCGCTGGTGCGCGACCTGTTCGGCCGGGAGCCGAGCCGCGAGGTCAACCCGGACGAGGTCGTGGCGATCGGCGCGGCCATCCAGGGGGGGGCGCTGGCGGGGAGCATCGCCGACATCCTCCTGCTCGACGTCACGCCGCTGACGCTGGGGGTGGAGACCCACGGCGGAACCGTGGCGCCCCTCATCCGCGCCAACGCCACCATCCCCACGACCTGCAGCGAGGTGTTCACAACCGGGGCCGACGACCAGGACAGCGTGGAGATCCACATCACGCAGGGCGAGCGACCCATCGCCAGCGAGAACCGCAGCCTGGCGCGTTTCCACCTCGACGGCATCCCGCCGGCGCCGCGCGGCGCCCCGCAGATCGAAGTATCGTTCGCGCTCGACGCCAACGGCATCCTGAGCGTGGCGGCGCGCGACAGCTCTACGGGCCGCGCGCAGCGCGTCACCGTGGCGCCGTCGAGCGGCTTGTGCGAGGACGACGTGGACCGCATGGTGCGGGAGGCCGCCCTCTACGTGGAGCAGGACCGCGCGCGGCAGGAGGCCATCGCGCTGCGCAACGAGGCCGACGCGCTGCTCTACAGCGCCCTGCGCGTGGCGCGCGACGCGGGCGGGGGCGTGCCCGCCGAGCAGCGCGAAAAGCTCGACGCGGTCGTCTCGGCGCTCAAGCTCTCGTTGCCCACGGGGGACACGGCGCAGATCCGCGAGCGCATGGGGCGCGTCCGTCACGTCGCCGACACCATCCGCGCCATCGGCGACGCCGCCGCGCCCGGCGAGGGCGAGGATGTTCCGCCCCGCCGCGCGCTGGGCTAACGCGTATTGGGAGCGCTAGAACGCCCAGGCGCCGGACGAGGGGATAGTCCGTTACTATTGCGCCGCCCGGCTCGTTATAAGGACGAGGACTAGTATCCTTGTTGCTCTTTATGCGAGAGGTGGAAAGACATGAAGAGGTTGGGGTCGCACGCATTCTCACCACGGACCGTCGGGCATACCTTACTACTGTGCGCCGTCGCGCTCGGCGCGGCCCTGCCCGCGCCGGCCAGCGGCGCGCAAGACGCGCGGGCGCGGGGGGCGCCGGACGCCCTGCATGTGCTGCGTGTGTCGCCGGACGCCGCGACGGATGACGTCCCGAGGGCCACCCCGCTCGTGGTCTTCTTCGACCGCCCGATGGTCCCGCTGACGGCGCTCGGGGCGCCGGTCGCCGCGGCCCCCGCGCGCGTCGACCCGCCCATACCCGGCGGGGGCCGCTGGCTCAACACCGCCACGTGGGCGTGGTCCCCGCCACTGCGCGGCGCCACGCGCTACATCGTCACGGTCCCGGCCGGCCTGCGCGCCCTCGACGGCGCCGCGCTCCGGGCGGCGTACACCTCCTCGTTCAGCACCGTGCGCCCCGCCGTGGCGCGCGCGACGCCGGGCGACGGCGCCCCCTACGCCGACTACCGCGCCCCCGTGACCGTGCGCTTCAACCAGGATGTCGACCGGGCCTCCGTCGCCGCCGCGTTCACGCTGCGCGACGACGCCGGCCACCCCGTCCCCGGCGCCCTCTCCTGGCCGCGTGGGGACACGCTGCTCTTCCGCCCCTCCGCCGGGCTCGCTCCCGGCGCGCGCTACAGCGCCACCGTCGGCGCCGGGCTGCGCTCGGCCGAGGGCGCGCTGTCCGCGTCCGGCGACGCCGCGTGGCGCTTCACGACCGCCGCCCGCCCGACCCTGACCGGGATGACGCCGGCAAACGGCGCGCGCGGCGCGGACCTGAGCAACGGATTGGAGTTGCGCTTCAACGCGCCGGTCGACCCGGCGCGCGTGCGTGCGCGCCTGCTCATCCTGCCCCGCCCCGACAACCTGGACGTTGAAACGGATCAGGATGGATTGACCGTACACATCTACGGCTCCTACGCCCCTTCCACGCACTACCACGTCGCGCTCGACGGCGTGCTCGGGACCTACGGGCAGTCCGTGGCGCGCCCGCTGCGGCTCGGCTTCATCAGCGCGCCGCTCCAACCCGCCGTGCAGTTCGCCTACGCCGGCGCCGTCGTGTCCTTCGACGCCTACCGCCCCGTGGACATCGCCCTGCGCGGAGTCAACGCGCGCGCCGTCGATCTCACGCTCTACCCACTCTCGCAGGGGGAGTTCCTGCGCCTGCAGGGCGGCGTCGACATGCAGACGTTCGCGCCGGCCGCGAAGGCTATCTACAGGGGCCGGCGGGAGTTGGCCGCGCCGCTCAACCGCACGGCTACGATCGCACAGGAGCTGCCCGGCGCCAGAGGGGGGGCGCTGATGCGGCCCGGCTACTACTTCTTGCAGGCCACCGGCCGCGCTGGCGGGCAGGGCCAGATAGCCTTCGTGGTCACGCGCACGAGCCTGACGCTCAAGACCGCCGCTAACCGCGCGCTAGTGTGGGCCACCGATCTGCGTACGGGGCGCCCGTTGCCGCGCGTCCTGGTGCGCGTGGTGCGCGGCGACGGCAGTCTCGTCATGGCCGGCCACACCGGGACCGACGGCGTGCTCGACGCCCGCGAGGCCTACCCTGTCCTGCCGGGCCAGGACAGGATCGTAGCCCTGCTCGACCGCCCCGACGACGCCGCCGTGTGTAGCACCAACTGGAACAATGGCGTGGGCGCCTACGACTATCACCTGCCGGCTACGTACGGCCCCCCGGCGACGCGCCAGGGCTACCTGTACACCGACAGGCCAATCTACCGGCCCGGCGGCCCGGTGCATTTCCGCGGCCTGCTGCGCGCCGACGACGACGGCGCCTACGGATTGCTCGTGGCGGGGACGCCGGTGCGCGTCACGCTGGCCGACCCCAACGGCCACGCCATCTACGACGGCCACGCGCGGCTGGACGCCTTCGGCGCCTTTAACGGCACGCTCACCCTCCCGGCGGGCGCGGCGCTCGGCGCCGATACCCTCACCGCCCAGGTGGGCGACCAGGGCTTCAACACGTACCTGCAGGTCGCCGCCTATCGCAAGCCCGACTACACGGTCTCCGTCACCCCGACGCACACCGACGGCGCCTACACGACCGGCGCGCCGGTCAAGGTGACGGTCGCGGCGCGCTATCTGTTCGACGCGCCGCTCAAGAGGGCCAGGGTGCACTGGTCCGTCGTCAAGAACGATCTCTACTTCAGCGCCCCCGCCTACCCCGACTACACCTTCCAGGACTACCCCGACACGTTCTGGGACGGCGGGAATAGCCTCCCGCGCCCTGCCACGCAGTTGCCCGGCTACCCCGCCCCCGCGGGCGGCGGCGCGGGGCCTTGCTTCGACGCCTGCGGGGCGGGCGCCGGCGCGGCGCCGCCGGCGCAGGGCGACACGCGCACCGACGCCAACGGCGCCCTGACCCTCTCCGTGCCGGCCGATTTGAGCCGCGCCGCGTTGAGCCAGCAGTGGAGTGTCGAGGCCGACGTCACGGACATCGACAACGCCTCGGTCAGCGGGCGCGCCGTCGTTTCCGTGCACAAGGGCCGCTTCTACATCGGCCTGCGCCAATCGGCGCCCTTCGTCGCCGCCGGCCAGCCCGCGCGCCTCGACCTGCTCACGCTGGGCCAGGACGGCGCGACGGCCGCGCCGCGCGTCCCTCTGTCCATCACGCTGTATCGCCGCACTTACCGCCCCTTCGACGACCCCAACAGCCCTTTCCCCCTGGAGCGGCCGGTCGACACCCCGCTGCGCGTCCTCGCCGCCGCTACGGGCGCGGACGGGCGCGGCAGCATTGCTGTACCCTTGCCGTCGAGCGGAGAGTACCGTCTCGTGGCCACGGCGCGCGACACGGCCGGCAACAGCATACGTAGCGCGCTCTCGCTCTACGCCGCCGGGGCCGACGAGTCCTACAGCCCATGGGCCAACGGGGCGCAGGACCGCGCGCGCCTGGTACCCGACAAGAGGCTCTACAAGGTCGGCGACGTAGCGCGTGTGCTCGTCGCCGCGCCGCGCCCGGACATGACCGCGCTGGTCACGATCGAGCGCGGCCGCGTCTACAGCCATCAAGTGGTACGCCTCTCCGGGGCCAGCCCGACGCTGCGCGTGCCGATCCTACCGGGCTACCTGCCCAACGTCTTCGTCTCCGTCGCGCTCGTCGCGGGGACGAACGCGCGCGGGGACGCGCCCGTGTGGAAGATGGGCGTGGCCGAACTGCCGGTCGACGTGCGCGCGCGGCAGGTCAGCCTCTCGCTGCGCGCGGACACGACGCGCGCCCACCCCGGCCAGACGATCAGGGCGACGCTGCACGCCGCGGGACCAGACGGCCGCCCTGTCCGGGGCGAATTCTCGCTCGCCGTGGCCGACGCCGGCGTGCTCTCGCTCGCGGCCGAGGCCGCGCCGGCCATCCTCGACGCCTTCTACGCCGAGCGCGGCCTCGGCGTGCAGACCGCCTACTTACAGAACATCCAGGGCTTCCAGGTCTCGGCGGCCGACGCGGCGAAGGGGGACGCGACGAGCCGCCAGAAGCGCGTCGCCTACGCCGCGGCGCCCGCGCGCGCGGCCGGTGGTGGCGGCGGGGCCGGCGGCGGTGTCGCGCCGCCCACCAAGCCGCGCGCCCACTTTCCTGACACGGCCTACTGGAACGCCGCCGTGACGACCGATGCTAACGGGAACGCTACCCTACCCATTACGTTGCCCGACAACCTGACCACCTGGCGGCTCTCCGCGCGCGGCCTCACCCGAGACACGCTGGTCGGGCAAACCAGCCTCGACGTCGTCAGCGCGCGCGACCTCTTGCTGCGCCCGCTGGCGCCGCGTTTCTTCACCCTCGACGACGGTGCGCAGGTCGGCGCCGTGGTCAACAACACGACCGGCAGGACGCTCACGGCGCGGGTGACCCTGACCGTGACCGGCGTCGGGGTCGACCAAGCGCCAGGGGCGCAAACAGTCACGATCGGGCCCGAGGGCGAGCGCCTCGTCACATGGCCGCTGCGGCTGGGCGCGTTGGGGACAGCGCGCCTGCTGCTGACCGCCACGGCCCCGGGCGTAGATGGCGATAGCGTGGTCGCCACGGCGCCGGTCGCGCCCAACAGCACGCCTGAGACGGTCGCCACCTCCGGCGAGGTCGGCGTGTCACGCGTCGAGACCGTGCGCGTCCCGGCGGGGGCCCAGGCCGGCGAGGGGGGGCTGACGCTCACGCTGCAACCCTCGCTCGCCGCCGGGCTGCGCTCGAGCGTCGATTTCCTGCGCCACTACCCCTTCGAATCGAACACGGACCTGGCCGCGCGCCTGATGGGCGAGGTCGCGCTGCTGCGCCTCCCCGCGACGGCGACGGGCCTCGACCCGGCCACCCTATCCGCCTACCACCGCGACGTGTCCTCCACGCTGGCGGACCTGCTGGCGCGCCAGCGCGGCGACGGCGGCTGGGGCTGGTGGATCGAGGACCGCGAGAGCATACCCGCCATCACGGCCTTCTGCCTCGACGCGCTGGGCGTCGCGCGGCGCGCCGGCTACGCCACGCCGGCCGGCGCCGTCGCCGCCGGCATCGGTTACATCGGGGCGCGGGCGCGGGACTTCGACGCATCCCCGCTGGCCGCCCCCGCGGGCGCCGGCGCCGTGACGCCGGACCTGCGCCCCTACCTGGCCTACCTGCTCGCGGGGAGCGGCGCCGCGGGCGCCGGGAGCAGTCTTTATCCGGCCCGCGACACCCTGCCCCTGTGGTCGCGCGCCTACCTGCTGCGCGCCCTCTACCTGGAGAACAACTCGCAGTTGGGTCCGCGCGGCCGCACCGTGCTCGCCGAGCTGGAGGGTGGGGCTCACCTCGACGCGGCAGGCGCGCACTGGGAAGAGTCGGGCGACCCGCTCTCGGGCGACGACGCCATCCACGCCACCGCCGTCGTACTCGACGCGCTCGTCCAGGTCGACCCGGCCAGCCCGCTGATCGCGCGGGCCACGCGCTGGCTGATGGCCGCGCGCAGCGGCGAGGCCTGGCAGACCACCGTCGACAACGGCGTGGCCCTGCGCGCCCTCTCCGACGAACTGCGCGGCTCCGGCGAGCTCGGGGGCCACTACGCCTACAGCGCAACACTCGATGGCCGCCCATTCGGTCAGGGCGCGGTCGGGGCGGCGACGCTGGGGACACCGCGCGTGCTGCGCGCCCCGCTCGGCGCGGGGGCGACGGGCGCCCTGGCGCCGGGTGGAGCGACCAGCGTCGGCGTGCGGCGCAGCAACACCTCGGGGCGCCTGTACTACACGGCGCGCCTCTCCTACTACCCGCGCGTCGACACGGTGGGGGCGCTGAGTCGCGGCGTCTCGGTCGCGCGCGCGTACCTCTACAACGGGCGGCCGGTCGCCGCAGCGCCGGTCGGGGCCACCGTGACGGTGCGGCTGACGGTCACGGCGCCGGGGGACCTCTACTACCTGGCCCTCGAAGACCCCTTCCCCGCCGGCGGCGAGGCGGTCGACCCCACGCTGCTGACCACGAGCCAGCTGGCGCAGGGCGGCTACAGCGTGCCCAAGGGCACAAGCGACCTGGCCTGGTACATTGGGCACGCCGAGCTGCGCGACGACCGCGCCGCGCTCTTCGTCGACTACCTGCCCCGGGGCGTCTACCGCTACGAGTACAGCATCCACCTGACCACGCGCGGCCTGTTCCACGCCCTGCCGGCCCACGCCGCCGAATCCTACTTCCCCGAGGTGTTCGGCCGCAGCCCCGGCGGCTACTTCACCGTGCGGTAGTGATCCTCAGCCACCTCTCCTACGTCGTAGGACACCACCCCGCGCTCCCCTCTCCCCCGACGCGGGAGAGGGGGAATGGCCGCCCCACGCGGCAAGAGGGACTGTGTCTACACGCGGATGAGCTAATCGGCATCCTCTTGGAGGACCCGGTAGAGATCGTCGGGCAATGGGACGCGGATGGTCAGACTAATCGGAAGGGCAGCGCCCCGTCCGGCATCACGCGCGTTCGGCGAGGAGCCAATGCCGGCCGACGGACCAGCCCAGGAAGCGCTGGCCGCCCGACGGCGCGTGATAGCCGTCGGGGTCGAAATGGTCGCCCCCGGCGACGACGACCAGCCCTTGCGTGACGGGCGCGAAGCGTCGGCGGAACTCGTCCCGTTGCCCCTCCAAATGGGCCGCGCTCCAGTCGAGGAAGGCATCGACCTCCGATTGGTCGAGCAGGGAGAGGTAGAACATCATCTGCCGCCAGGCGTACGCCGTGTTCTTCATCATCTGGAGTTCTGCGCGCCAGTCGGAGATGCGCATCTGCTGCCGCCGGCATATCCACGCGAAGCATCGGCGCGCCAGTAGGGGCAACTGCGGGCGCAGCGAGCCCGCGAGGTCGAGGGCGCCGAATAGGGCCGCGAGGTTGTGGGTGGTCAGGATCTCGGCCTGCTCGATGATCGCGCCGTTGCGCGCCACCGACCATGAGCCGCCGCGATCCGTCCCGGCTCGCTCCTCGCACAGGCGGGCGAACCCGGGCGAGGTGGGCACACCGAAGCGGCCCTTCGTCACGTCGTCCAGGCGGAGGATCGCCCCATACGGGATGCCATAGTACCGCTCATACAGGCTCCCCCCCAGCAGGCGGCCTGCCGTCCGGGCGGCGCGCAAGAACGTTTCGGAGAACGCGCCCATGAAGATGTCGGCGGCCAACTCGTCGACCAGGGGGACGGACACGCCGGCCCCCGCGGCGAGCGCCCGCAGCTCTTTCACCAGCTTGTTGGGGAGTATCGTCTGCGGGAACGCCCTGATCGCCAGGGCGGTCGATTGGACGAGCGTCGCGCGCACGGCGTCGCGCGACGCCCCGTCCGAGCCGACCCATGGCTCGATGGCCGCGATCCATGGCAGCTCCGCGAGCCTGACCTGACTCTCGAGGTCGAGCAGGAGCAGCGAACGGCGGCGGCGGAAAGCGCGGTAGACGGCCTCGTAGACCCTGCCCAGCGCGGGGTCCGCGATCGCCGCCGCTCGGGTGCGCGCCGTGAGCAGGGGCAGGACGCCTGCCATCGCCTCGCTCGACGGCACGATGCGCCGCTCGACGAGGACGTCCAGCGGGGCCTCGAGGCAACGCATGGCCAGCGCGGTGACGGAGGGCGGGAGCGGCGCGCCGGCCGGCGCGCCGATGCCCATCGCCTCGTCCGCGGTCAACGGCCCGAGGAGGCTGGGCGCCTCGGCGGCGCCCTCGTCCTCGGGGTAGCCCTGCAGCCGGTCCGCCAGCACGCGGGCCAGCAGGTGGCGCATGGGCCGGGCGGCCGCGGCGGCTTGGTCCACGCGGGTCGCGCGCCGGCGTTCGCTCCCAGGAGCGCCGTGTCGCGCGAGATACGAGGCCAGGATCTTACGGATCATCCCGACGTCGCGCCCCGTCAACGAGCCCGGGGCGTCGCTGCACATGGCCAGGTACCCCCGCAGGCGGGCGAAGTTCTCCTTGGCCTTTTCGGGCTTGCCGCAGAGCGTGTGGTGCGCCCGGACCTGCGCGTAGTCCGCGAGCAACCGGCGGGCACGGGGCGCCCAGTCCGGCGGGTAGCGGCGGCACGGCCACTCTCCGGCTACGAGAGGCTGGCCGTCGGGTCCTCTGAGCAATTGGCCGGAGCTGTCGGTCTGGAGGGCCGGCATGTCGCCTTCCACCGTTTCGAGGAAGAGTCCCACCGCACGGTCGTAGAGGGGCGTCCAGATCTCGATGGCTTCATTCATCCGTTCCACCGCTGCTTGTGGGCGTTTGGCGCGCAGGCTCGCGATCGACTCGCCGACGGTGTGGACGTACACGCCCGTGCCGGCGCGGGCCGGGCGAGGGTGCGGTATGGGATAGAAGCGCAGCCGGTCGAAGAAGGGCGCGATCGTCTCGACCAATCCGGCCGCGCGCTCCGCCTCGCCCCGCTCCATCAACCACGCTGCGATGAGCAGCGCCCCTTCCTCGGGCACGGCGACGCGGAAGTGTCCGTTCGCCAGCATTGCCGCCAGCTCGGGTCGCCCGAGATCGCCGAGGTAGTACAGGTTCAATGCGGCGCGGTCGGTCAGCTGGCTTGGGCGCGGCGCCGCGTCCAGCTTCTGGATCTCGTGCGGCTGCAACGGCCCGGCCGCGGCCCAGTTCCCCGTGGCGAAGCCGCCGTGGACGACCTCGAGCGTTACCCAGGGCGGAGTGTTTTGGACCGGGGTGCGCGAACCGATCCGCAAGGCGCCATCGAAGAGACCAGAGAGCACCCGCCGCCATTGCTCGACGCGTTTGGGGGCCTGCTCCCCGGCCCCCGAGAGCGCCTTGCGGAGTTGGGCAAGCGGGTACCCAGGATTGACGCGCGGCCCGTCGTCGTCACTCATCGTTCAGATAAACCTATAGACCTGGAGGCAGGATTCGAACCCACGCCCGGTCGGTTAGCAGCCGACTGCTCAGCCACAGAGCTTCTCCAGGATATGCAAGATTGGCCGGACGAAAATCGGGCGCCCCGATGCGTCGCCGTCAATCGTAAATATCGCATGCGCCGGGGCAGACCGCAATTCGTCCGGCTCAGGACGTATGCTGAAGGGCGGAGAAACAAGGATGAGCGAGCACCAATACTACGAGTTTCAGGCGGTCGATCGCCCCCTGAGCGGGCGAGAGATGGCGGACCTACGCACGCTATCGAGCCGCGCGACAATCACCTCGACCCGGTTGGTCAACGTCTACAATTGGGGCGCCTTCCGCGGCAACCCGGCCGCCCTGATGGAGACTCTTTTCGACGCGTTCGTGTACACCGCGAACTGGGGGACGCGCCAGCTCATGCTGCGGCTCCCGCGGCGGCTGCTCGATCTGCCAACAGCGACGCGCTACTGCGCGGGCGACGACGCGCAGGCGCGCGGCCGGCGACTATATCATCGTGGAGTACCTCTCCGAGCAAGAGCCCGACGACGAGGTCGACGACGACGAGGGGTGGATGCCCGCGCTCCTGCCCCTGCGCGCAGAGCTCGCGGACGGCGACCTGCGCGGCCTGTACCTGGGCTGGCTGCTCTGCGCCCAATCGGGGGCGCTCGACGACGACGCCGTCGAGCCGCCACCGCCGCCCGGCCTCGCCACACCGTCGGCCTCGCAGCAGGCCCTGGCCGACTTCCTGCGCCTCAACGACGATCTCCTGGCCGTCGCGGCGGAGCACAGTCCCCTCCGCGACGAGACGCACCCGTCGCGACAGGCGTTGGAGCGATGGCTCGGCGGCCTCGCAGAGTCCGAGAAGACCGCGCTGTTGCTGCGCCTGGTGGAAGGAGGCGACCCTCACCTGCGCAGCGCGCTCCTGCAACGCTTTCGCGCGGCGACAAGGGCCACGGCGGAGCCGGATCGTGAGGGCGGCGGCGAGACCGGCCGGCGGACCGTGGGGCAACTCCTCGCGGACGCCGAGCAGCGCGCGGACGCGCGGCGTCGTGCGGAAGCGGAGCGCGCCGCGCGGGAACAGGCGCGGCGCGCTCGCGAGCGGGCAGCCGCCCGGGCCGAGCGCCTCGCGCACCTCGCCGCGCACGAGGCCGAGGCCTGGCAGCGCGTCGACGCGCTCATCGCGACGAAGCGCCCGGCGGATTACGACGAGGCCGTCCGGTTGCTCGTGGATCTGCGCGACCTCCACGCCCAAAGCGGACGGAGCGCAGCGTTCGCGACACGCCTCGGCGAGTTGCGCGAGCAGCACGCGCGTAAGCCGAGCTTTGTACAACGGCTGGACCGCGCGGGGTTGGGGGCGCAAACCGGCAAGGCTATGCGGAACGAACGCTAACGCCACCTGCATAAGCGCTCTGGCGACAGTATGCGCGGCGCCGAAAGCTTTTCCCCCGCGGTCTTCGGCGGACAACTCCGAGTTATTGGAGAATAAAGCGCCTGCACGTGCGTGACGTGCCTGCACGTGCCTGCACAGTGATCGCGACCGCGCGACACAACTCGGACAAGACACGCTGCGCGATGGGAACCCCATGTGTGCCTGGCATAGGGTGGGAGGGCCTCTCAACCGCTCAGACTCGCCGGCCGGCGCCAGGCCGCCCATGAGGGGAATTGGAGCCTCGCCGCGCCCGCCGGTACGGGTCTACCGGCGACGGCGGGGGGGCGACGGACGCGCCCCGGGCACGGGATATGCACGATATCCCCTTGCGGTCATGCGCCGTTTGCGCTATATAGGGATGCATACGTCCTTGTCGTGCGGGGGGAGCCGCACAATCACGCGCCCCATCATTCTGTTGACCTCATTATTATCTGTGTACGCCGCGCCGGGAGCGCCTGTATCCCCGCGCGCCGCGTGCCCCGCATAGGCGTAGAGGATACGCCGGAGACCAAGCCATGCCGAAGCTCATCGTCGTCGAATCGCCCACCAAGGCCAAGACCATCGGCCGCTTCCTCGGCCCGCAATACCGCGTCGTGGCCTCGGCCGGCCACGTGCGCGACCTGCCCAAGAAGGACATCGGCTACGACGCCGAGACCTTCGAGCCGCAGTACGAGGTCATCGCCGACAAAAAGAACGCCGTCAAGGCCCTCAAGGACGCCGCGCGCGGCGTCGACGAGGTCTTTATCGCCACCGACCCCGACCGCGAGGGCGAGGCCATCGGCTGGCACGTGGCCACCCTGCTGGGCCTCAAGGGCGACGTCAAGCGCCTGGAGTTCCACGAGATCACGCAGAAGGCCATAGACGCCGCCCTGTCGCACCCGCGCACGATCGACATGAACCTCGTCAACTCACAGCAGGCGCGGCGTCTGCTCGACCGTATGGTGGGCTACAAGCTCAGCCCCGTGCTGTGGCGCAAGGTCAAGCCCGGCACCAGCGCCGGGCGTGTACAGAGCGTGGCCGTGCGCGTGATCTGCGACCGCGAGCGCGAGATCCTGGACTTCACGCCCAAGGAATATTGGAGCATCGCCGGCCTCTTCACGCCCTCCAACGCCGGCCGCGAGCCCTTTTTCACGGCCATGCTGACGCGCTGGGAGGGTAAGAAGGCCGAGATCGGCACGACCGCCGAGGCCGAAGAGATCACGGCGGCGCTGCGCCCACTGCGCTACGACGTGAAAAACGTCGAGACCAAGCGGGTCAAGAAGTCGGCCGCGCCGCCCTTCACCACCAGCACCCTGCAGCAGGCCGCCTCGAACCGCCTGGGCTTCGCCGCCAAGCGCACCATGAAGGTGGCGCAGGAGCTCTACGAGGGCATCAAGCTGGGCGGCGAGGGCGAGACCGGCCTGATCACCTACATGCGCACCGACTCGGTCAACCTCGCCGACGACGCCATCGCGGCGGCGCGCGGGCACGTCGAGGAGGCCTTCGGCAAGAAGTACGTGCCCGAGAAGCCCAACCGCTATAAGACCAAGGCGAAGGGCGCGCAGGAGGCGCACGAGGCCGTGCGGCCCACCGACGTTTCGCGCACGCCCGAGGCCATGGCCAAGCACATCAAGGGCGACCAGTTCGCGCTCTACCGCCTGATCTGGCAGCGCTTCGTGGCCTGCCAGATGGTCCCGGCCGAGTACGACCGCACCACGGTCGACATCTCCGGGGGGGATGGCGCGAAGGAGCGGGCGGTCTTCCGGGCCACGGCCTCGCCGCTGGCCTTCCCTGGCTGGCTGGCCGCCTACGGCGTCACCGCCAACACGGACGAGGAGGAGCGCGCCGGCGAGCGCGACACGGACGAGGGGGCCGACAACAAGACCCTGCCGCCCCTTACGAAAGCACAGGGCCTACGCCTGCTCGACCTCGCGCCCGAGCAGCACTTCACCAAGCCGGCGGCGCGCTTCAACGAGGCCTCGCTGGTCAAGTACCTCGAGGAGCAGGGCATCGGGCGGCCGAGCACCTACGCGGCCATCATCAGCACGATCCAGGACCGCGCCTATGTGGAGAAGCAGGGCAAGGCCTTCGTGCCCACCCCGCTCGGCTTCGCCGCGACCGAACTGCTGGTGCGCGACTTCCCCGACATCGTGGACACCGGCTTCACCGCCGGGATGGAGGGCGAGCTCGACGAGATCGCCGACGCCGGGCGCGACTGGAAGACGATGTTGCGCTCCTTCGCCACGCCGTTCGAGGAGCGCGTGGAGCAGAAGATCAAGGAAGGCGAGAGGGTCAAGATCGATAAGCCGGCGCCTGAGCCGACGGGGGAGATGTGCCCTGACTGTGGCGAGCCGCTGGTGACGCGCGTCGGGCGCTTCGGCCCGTTCGTGTCGTGCTCGAACTACCCCGCGTGCAAGTACATCAAGCGCGAGCCCAAGCCCGAGCCACAGCCGACCGGCGAGAACTGCCCCGACTGCGGGAACGCGCTGGTGCAGCGGGCGGGCCGCTACGGACCGTTCACCTCGTGCTCGAACTACCCCAAGTGCAAGTACATCAAGCGCGAGCCCAAGGCCGCGGGGAAGGGCGACGGCAAAGACGGCGCCGCGGCGGCGACGGGGCGGCCGGCGGCGAAGGTCACCGACGTCAAGTGCCCCGAGTGCGGCCGCCCGATGGTCGAGCGCGTGGCCGCGCGCGGCCGGAACGCCGGCAACCCCTTCCTGGGCTGCAGCGGCTACCCCAAGTGCAAGCACACCGAGCAGGTCGCCGCGGCGGGCGCGCCCGCCGGCGCGCCGGCGGAGGAGGCCAAAGAGGCCGTCCCGGCGTAGCGTTTCCATTCTCCGCGGTGTGACGCACGGGCGCTATCTGGGCGTCCCTGGTGGCGCTGTCGTCGCCGATGCGCAAACTGGTCGCGTCTTCGTGGCCTGATTCAGATGAGGGGACGGTCGCGGTGCTCGACGCCGCGCGGCTGTAACGGTTGGATAATCCTTTCATAGGGTTCGCCTGCCACGCTCTTAGCGTGTGTTTTAGCTCGACACGTGGCTGGTGTCAACACGCGTAAACCAGGAGAGGGGCTGCTGTGCGTGGCGGTCCCCGCGCCCTTCAACAAAACCTGGTTGGAGCAGAAGCTGCACGGCAAGGCGTCGGGCGCGTTGCACACGATCGACGACGCCGCCCTCGGCGTCAGGCGCGGCGGGCGCACCTCTTATTTGGCGAGCGTGATACCATGGTCCCGCGAGGCGCGCTGTGATGCGCCAGGGGGAGGGGGACATGACGGTATCAGGCGGGGCACGGTCGGCGCGACGAGGCTGGCCGATCGCGGTGGCCGCGGTCGCCCTGGCCCTGGGAGGACTTGCCGCCATCACCGTGGCCGGCCGCCCAGGGTCCGGCCCCGTGCTCGCGACCGTCGCCCTTGGCTCGTCGGTAGGCCTGCCTGCGATCGATGTGGATGAGGTGGTAGGCCGAGCCTACGTTGTCGCGAACTCTAGAAGCTCTGCCGGTCCCCAGGCCGCGACCGTCCGCGTGCTGAATACGGCGACCGGCGCGCTCGTAGGCACGGCGGCCCTGCCAGGGCAGACCGGCGGAGAGATGGTCATGGTGGTAGACACGCGCCGCGGCCGCGTCTATGTGGCGAGCAGCGGGGGCACGAGTTGTTCCTCGACAGGGAGCGGCTCGCAGACCTGTACCGCCACCGGCGCCGCGTTCGTCGCGCTCGACGCACGGACGGGGCAGTCGCTGCACACCCTGCCCGTCGATGCCGGCCGCGGCCTGGCCCTCGACGGGCGCACCGGCTTGCTCTACGCCCTCCCCAGCGGCGGGACGGTCGGCGGCGGCGCGCCGACCCTGCTGCGAGCGATCGACGGGCGCAGCGGGCGGATCGTGCGCGCCATCGTCCTGCCGGGGGACGCTCAGGGCGGCGGGTTCGGGGCGCTGGCGCTCGACGGGGGCCTGCTGGTGGCCGTGCGCGTGTCCTTCGGGCGGCCCGGCGCCCTGCGGGCGTCCGCCGACGTGGTGGACCTGGCGCGCGGCCGGTTGGTGGGCCACATCGCGCTGCCCGGCGCCGGCTTCGTCGTCCCCTACCGCCCGTCGCTCGTCGACGCGGCGCGCGGCCGCGCCTATATCAGCCTCGGCGCTTATGGCGCGGTCGCCGGCCGGGTGGAGGTGATCGACACGCGGCGTGCGACGCTCCTGCGCGCGACGACGACGGGGAGGGGCCTGGGGTCGATCGTGCAGGACACGCGGATGGGGCGTGTCTACACGACAGCCCTGGGGGCCTTCCGCACCCTCACGACGCGGACGCGGGGCGGCGGGGCGGCGACCACGCAGGCGCCCGCGGGTGTCGGGGGTCTGCGCGTGCTCGACGCCCGGAGCGGCGCCCTCGTACGGAGCGTGCCGATCGGCCTGGGGACGACCAACGTCGCGGTCGACGAGCGGCGCGGGCGTGTGTACGCGCTCAGCATCGGGCCGGCCGACGCGCGCGGCGGGCTGACGCGCCCCGGCACGTTGAGCGTGGTGGACGAGCGGAGCGGGCAGGTCGTGCGCACGCTTGCCGTCGGGGCCGTCCCGCTCACGCTGGCGCTCGACCGCCGCCACGACCGCCTGCTCGTCGGGTGCGCCGGCGCGTTTGGCGGGACGCCGGACGACCCGTGGGGTTGGGTGCCGGGGCAGGTGCGCCACCTGCTGCCCTTCCTGCCCCGGCCGCCCGCGCCGATCAGCACCCCCCAGGGCAGCGTGCTGATCCTCGACACGACGCGCCTGTAAACCCTCCCCCTCCCGACACCACTCGTCGATCATACGGTTGGCGCACGCAGGCGTGACAGGAGCGTTGCAAAAGGTGTGGGAGGCGCCGGCTCCGGGCGACCGTATAGGTTGCCGATAGGAGTGCGCGCGGCGACCGCGTACCTCATCAGGAGTCCTGCTCGCCGGCGTTCACAAACTCTCTGCTCGCCTACTTGTGCGCATCATGATGGAAGCGGCGTTGCATGCCATACCCACCGCTGCCCATGGCATTATAACCTCGCCCGGCGCCATAGGCCACCCAGCCAGGCCACGCGCGACTACCAGCGTCAAGCCGACAATCGGACATAGAATAGCAAAGCCAGACAGAGCCAGGGCGACACGACGCCTCCCCACGGGGAGGTCCGACCACCGCAAGGCGCGGCGGCGCAGCAAGACGACGAGTGCGGCCGTGCTGGCCGCTGGCATGGCTATAAAACTGATAAGAGTCACCATCTCGACACCTCCGCCGAAGCCCTCCATCCACACGCCTCATGCTCTATTCTACGTAGGCTGATGGCGAGAGTGCGCGCCGCAAACCTGAATCTACCCCAGAGGTGGATCAAGGTAACGATAGGGACCTGAAACACCGCTGATCCGGGCGTAGTATCGCTCGTCCTCGTCCGCTTGCAGATCCAATCCAATCCGCGCGCCGCTCGGCAGGTGGGTCAGGCCAATGGACGCCCAAGGGAGCGCCTCGGGCGTGGGGGCTGGGACACGCGATCTACGCGCAGATCGGGGCGCCGCTCCGCGATGTCTCTCACGAACTGGTCGAGGGACTCAGCGGTCAGGCCGGGAGCAAGAACGCCGCGGATCTCGATGACGGCCGCACGGTACTCCAGTAATGTCTCCTCCATGAATGCCCTCCCCGGGTCCTTGGCGCAGCGATCATACCCCGTGCTATCCTCAGTGTAGCTGATCGCCGACAGGAGGTGACAGGGAGTACGTTACGCTTCAGGGTCTGTGAATTGTCGAGCTAACCACGCCCGTCTGGCCGCACGCGCCGTGGTTGGCGGCGTCTGGGGGGAGCCATCTCCCCAGGTTCCCCCGGAGGCGCGCCCCAATGCCGGACCCTAGCCGCGGGTCCGGCAGCCCAGTCAGCCATGGGCGACGGGGGCGGAGGGGGCGGAGGGGGCGAGAGGGGCACTGTCGACTTTTCACGAGCCCTGCATTACGCTTGCACACGATCGACGCGCTGCACAAGATCGACGACGCCCTCGGCGTTGGGCGCGTTGGGCGCGTTGGGCGCACCTCTTATTTGGGGTAGTGTTACGGAAGCTGCTGTGACGTGCAAAGTAATAGAGGGCGTGCGATGGGACTTGGCACCTGTCACAGAGCGTGAGGGCTCCGGCTCATTGACGAGCCGGAGCTCTGGGGAGCGTACCCTGGCGTACAGCGATATGCTACGCGGATCGTGCGAGCAGAGGCATGCGGCACAGCAGACGGGGTAGCACACGCCCCAGTTCCTCCGCCGGCGACCCGATGCCACCCGCACTGCGCCAGCCCACGGTCCCGTCCGGTCGGACCACCACCGCCCCCGTCGGCGTCACGCCGTAGGCGGCGCCCCAGTTCTCGTCACGGTCGATCAGGTCACCCGCCATGCCGACACGGTAGCTATCAAGGTCGATACCCAAGCGCGCGGCGACCGGACGGGCCGCGTCGCACCACGCCACGCCCTCGGCGCCGGCCAGCAGCACGAAGCGACGGTCGAAGAGGTCGAGCATCGAGATACGCTGGCTGGCGCGCTCTATCCACACATGCGGCGCCCGCGTCCCCGGCCGCCCCGTCAGGTCCAGTTCCTCTGGGCGCGCATCGGCCTGGTCAACTTGGCCAGCCTGGTCAACTTGGCCAGCCTGGTCAACTCCGTCCTCCACCACGACCGCGCGCGAGGCGTAGTGGTAGCCCAGGATCGGCGGGAGCTGGGCCAGGGGGTCGCCGTCGCCGTCGCCCCACGCGCCGTCCTCCGGTCCAGCCTGCTCCGGCCCGTCCCAGGCGGGCGCGCCATCGGGAGTCGGGGCCGCGAGCTCCCGCACCGCCCGGTCGACGACCACGCGCGCGACCGGACGCCGCTCGGCCTCGTACGTGTCGAGCAACGCCGGGTCTGCGGTGCCTTTGAGGACGAGCGCGAGCTTCCAGGCCAGGTTGTGGGCGTCCTGCACGCCCGTGTTGAGGCCGAACCCGCCCGCGGGCGGCATCACATGCGCGGCGTCGCCGACCAGGAAGGCGCGGCCGGCCTGGAAGCGGTCCGCGATGAGCGCGGCGCCCTCCCACGGAAGCACGCTCAGGATCTCCACGTCCAGGTCGGGGAGGCCGATCGCCGCCTTGATGAGCGCGACGCACCGTGCCGGGGTGAATGCGTCCGGGGTCTCGCCGCAGTCCGGGTCGTACTCAACGTTGAAGAGCCAGCGGTCGGCGTTGTTCACCGCCAGGAGGAGACCTTCCGCCCCCGGCCGCTCCACGAAGCACAGGATGAACTCTCGTCCGCGCACGAGATCGGATAGGTTGGCGCGAAAGTAGACGTTGACGAAGTGGCCGAGTTGGCCGCGGGAGACTGGCCCGAGCCCGGCCATAGGCACTCCGAGCGATTCCCGCACTAGGCTGTGGGCGCCGTCGGCCGCCACGAGATACTGGGCGCGCACCGCGCGGTGCGCGCCCGTAGCGCGATCCGCCAGCGTGGCCGACACGCCGTCCGCATCCTGCGAGAAGGACACGAGGTCTGTCCCGAAGCGCAGGTCGGCGCCGTGCGCGCGCGCGGCGGTGGCCAGGACAGGCTCCAACTCGTCCTGGGCGCAGCGGCCCCAGTCGCAGGGCGTCACGCGCGCCAAAGCTTCCCCGACCGGCAGCAGGTCCGCGTCGGGGACGCGCCGGATCTCCTCCCCCGCGAGGGTGTCCACGAAGAGCATGTAGCGGCTCGTGGCAAGGGCGGCGCCGGCGTCCCGGACGTCTCCTTCAAGGCCCACCGTCCGCAAGATCTCCATCGTGCGCACGTTGAGCCCGCGCGCTCGGGGATGGATCGACGTACCGGCGTGGCGCTCCACCAGCAGGGGCGGGACGCCGTGGCGCGCGAGCAGCAGGGCAGCCGCGAGGCCGGCCGGACCTCCACCGGCGATCAGGACGGGCGTGTCGTAACTGGATGTGGACATGGTGGCCCTCCTCGGACGACCCCGTGGCGCGCTCGATGCGGCGCAGCCTCACGGGTACTTATAGCATATACAAATTTGTGTTTTTATGCAATTTTGTATATAGGTCGAGGAGCCAGAGGGTAAGACGCGCCGCGGGGTCAGGGGAGCTCGCCGCGCTCAATCTGGTCGATGACCTCCTCGATCCAGCGTGTTTCGGCCTCGACATGCATGATGTCCAGGCGGCGGTTCTCGATCATGAAGCGGGGCAAATCCGGCGGGCGGATCGCCGGCCACGTCGTTTCCCATCCGACGAGGAAGGCGCGCGACCGGGCGGCGCGCTGGCGTAGCGCGGCCAGCACCTCGTCGCGGGGTAGGCGGTCCATGAAGGTCAGCGCCACCTGGAAAGGATCGATCGTGGGCTGCTCGCCCCACCAATAGTCGCGCAGGAGCCGCAAGAACTCCTGGCGCCCACGGTCGGTGATAGCGTAGGTGATGCGCCCTACTCCCCGACCGCCCGTGACGGTCCCCACAACCTCGACGATGCCTTCGTCGGCCATCTTCGAGAGCGCGGAGTAGATCGAGCCGTAGGCGACGTGCGCCCACTGCTCGGCATGCCACTCCTCCAAGGTGCGGCGGACGTCATAACCGTGCAACGGCTCCTTGCTCAGAACACCAAGAATGAGGACCCGGATTGCCGACATTGCCCCCCCTTCATACAAAGTTGTATGATATCACGCTTCTGTGGTCTCCGGCTGGCCGTTCTCGGGATCCGACTATCATTGGGAACCATATCGTACGCTAAACCTGGTCTCAAGGTTCTTCGGCGCGGCGCTTGATCGCTTCGTTGAACGCCGAGAGACCCTCTAATGCTCCTCTAGGGGATTGACGGACGACGCGGGGAATGAGACCCCGAAACGATTCGCAGTAGACTAGGCGCCTCTGTCGCGCTACCGAAGGGCGGAAACATCCACGGGCTGCTGTAGGGCGATGCATGAACGGCCACGCGCCTGCGGGTGTGTCGCAACCCGGGGGGCGCGGCCGACGCGACGTCCGAACTCGACGCCCTAGGGTCTGTGCATTGTCGAGACGTACAAGTCCCATGTGCCCGCACGCGCCATAGTTAGCGGGGGTCTGGGGGGAGCCATCTCCCGGGGTTCCCCCGGAGGCGCGCCCCAACGTCGGACCCTAGCCGCGGGTCCGGGAGGCCAGTCAGCTAGGGGCGGCGGGGGCGAGAAGGGACTTGGGCGCCTTTTCACAGACCCTGCTCGATGCCCTGAAGGTTGAGCTTGCCCCAGCGAGCTAGTGTTATAATGTAGTGTCAGACCTGCAATTGAAGTCGCAGGCTAATCTTGACGTTGTAGTGCTGGTAGAAGAGAGAACATGAAGCTCGGACTGGCCGCGGCCGCGGTGGCGTCGTAGCTTGCAAGTGCCTGTGATCCATGGAGCCTGATGCCATGCGCCTGCTAATCGTGCGGCACGGGGAAACGCGCGACAACGCCTCCGGCCGCTGGCAGGGCTGGAACGACTCGCCCTTGACCGAGAAGGGCGTCGCGCAGGCCGAGGAGTTGGCGCGGCGGTTGTCCGGCGAAAAGGTCGCGGCGGTCTACGCGTCGGACCTCGGGCGCGCCGCGCACACCGCGCGCATCGTTGCGGCCCCACACAGCCTCGCCGTGGAGCACTCTCCCGCGTTGCGCGAACGCAACGTTGGCATCTTCTCGGGCTTGACGGGCCCGGAGGTCGAGATCCGCCACCCAGAGGCGCTGGCCCGCCGTACGGTCGACGGCGTGCTCGACTGGGCGCCCCCGGAGGGCGAGTCGTTCCGCCAGATACTGGCGCGCGCCTTGCCGTTCCTGAAGAAAATCAGGGGCGTGCACGCGGGACGCAGCGTCGTGGTGGTGACGCACGGCGGGGTGGTCCGCCTCCTGGCCGCGCACGCCGACGGGCGCGACTGGGCAGGCATCTACAAGCGCCACCCCTCCAACTGCGGCCTCAGCACCTTCATACTACGAGCCGACGACGCGCTGACGCTGGAGCGATTCGACGAGCACGCCTTCTTACAGAGGCCCGGCGCGCCGCCACTCTCCGAGGGCCGCGCGGGCTAATCGCCTAGCCATTCGCCCGCTCAGCGCGCGGTCTTGCGTACGATGGGCTCCAGGGCGCGGCTCTTGGACGTGAGATCATAGTGGATGCGCACGGCGCACGGCGCACGGCGCGTCTTCGTCGGCGAGCGCCATGTCCTGGTCAAGAAGACCGGCAAGGAGCGCCACGCACAGGTCTACCGCGTGGTTAGCCGCACCCTCGACCGCATACGGGCGCCATGCGGGCGCGCGACACGCTGCGCGTCCTGCACGCCCACGGGCGTATCGAGAACCGCACGCCCGGGGTTCGCGACGCGCTCTTCGACGTAGAAGGAAGCAGGATCTCCGAACGGTCGAGATTAGACCCTGCCTTGTGTACACTGTATCAACAAGCCTCAGCGCCCTTATCAAAAGGGGAAGGACTGGCCCATGACAGCGTTGCACAGCGAAACCCGGTGCCGCGGATGAGCGAAACGGCCACGATCGCCCCACGGTCGGCCATTAGGGGCAGCCTGTCGCGCTACGTTTCTTTCACGCGCGAGGAGTGGATGCGGCTGCGCGCCGCCACGCCGCTGACGCTGGCCGAGGCCGACCTGGCGGCGCTGCGCGGCCTCAACGAGCCGGTGTCCCTGCGTGAAGTCGAGGAGATCTACCTGCCGCTCTCGCGCCTGCTCGACCTCTATGTCGACGCCACGCAGAACCTGTACACGGTCACGGATACGTTCCTGGGCCACCCCGCCGCCAAGGTGCCCTACGTAATCGGCATCGCCGGTAGCGTGGCCGTCGGCAAGAGCACCACGGCGCGCGTCCTGCAGGCCCTGCTGGCGCGCTGGCCCGGCCACCCGCGGGTTGACCTGGTCACCACCGACGGCTTCTTGCGGCCCAACCGTATGCTGCAGGCGCGCGGGCTGATGGGGCGCAAGGGCTTCCCGGAAAGCTACGACCTGCGGCGTCTGGTGCGCTTCATGGCCGACGTCAAGGCCGGCAAGCCCGAGGTGGCGGCCCCGATCTATTCGCACCAGGCCTACGACATCCTGCCCAACCAGAAGCAGGTAGTACGACGTCCCGACATCGTGATCGTGGAGGGACTCAACGTGCTCCAGACGGGCGACGGCCACCTCCACAGGCCGCCCTCCCTGTTCGTATCCGACTTCTTCGACTTCTCCATCTACGTCGACGCCGACGCCGCGGACATCGAGCGCTGGTACACCGAGCGATTTATGAAACTGCGCCAGACCGTCTTCAGGGACGAGGCGTCCTACTTCCACCGCTACGCGAGACTGACGCCCGAGGAGGCCATACAGATCGCAGGCGACATCTGGCGCGACATCAACGGCGCCAACCTGCGCGAAAACATCCTGCCCACCCGCGAACGCGCTCAACTTATCCTCGAAAAAGGTCTCGACCATGCGGTGCAAGGTGTCAAGCTGCGCAAGCTCTGACGTACAACAGTAACGATGAGGTAATGGGAGGACCCGACCCCAAAAGGCCGCTCTACACGAACAGTGGCTGCATCTCCGCCTGCTCCATGATCGCGGCCATCTCCGCGTCGGACGGACGGGACTCGTAGCGGCCGGCGGCGTCGAGCACCTTGGGCAGCAGGTGGATGTCGCCGACCGTGTTGAGAAAGACGCCGGGCCGGCCAAGCACCCACCAGACCGCGCGGTCGATGTCGGCCTGCTCCTCGAGCGGGGCGTACCACGTGGCGCGGTTCTGCGCCCCCTCGCCCCAGGGTCGCCGCGCGATCGACTTGATCGTCTGCACGGCGACATCGCGCTCGTGGCACGTCGCCAGCAAGCCCTCGAACTGCTCGGCGTAGTAGGAGTTCTGCATCGTCACGGCGTTGTACGGCAGCAACACGGAGTCGAGGTCGGCCTGCGCGAGGCTGCGCCGGTGCATGCCCGCGATAGCCACGCCGTGGCCCGTCACGCCGATGTGGCGCACCAGCCCCCCGTCGCGCGCCTCGACCGCCGCCTCGTACGCGCCGCCAGGGCCAAACACCTGATCCCGCTCGATCGGGTCGACGAGGTTGTGGAACTGAATCAGGTCGACATGGTCGGTGCGCAGGCGCTCTAGCGAGCGGTGGATACTGTCCTTGGCGTCCTGATAGGTGCGGTCGCCGGTCTTAGTGGCCAGGAAGAAGTGGTCGCGATAGCGGTCCATCCAGGGTCCGATGCGCAGCTCGGCGTCGCCGTAGCTCGCCGCGACGTCGATGTGGTTGACACCGTGCTGGAGCAACACCTCGAGCGTGCGGTCGGCCTCGTCCTGCGTCACGCTACTCAGCGATGCCGCCCCGAAAAGAGTGCGCGTGCTTATGTGTCCACTGCGGCCGAACTTGAGTGTCTCGATCATCGGTCTCCCCTCCCCCATTTTTCTAACGGCGCCCAAGCAATGACAGAAAGATATTGGACAGGTCTTCGGCGAAGCCGGGCAGGACATCGTCGCCGTCGAGCACTCCCCCTGCAGGAATTATACGCGCTGTGCGATCGTGGTTATAGGTAGTGATCGTGCGCGTGGTGAGAGTCCGGGCCCTGCTGCGATGCTTGCGATGCTATAATCTGCACAGCAAAGGAGTATTGTTATGCTGGTTGTGTCACCCTCGCCCAACATCGGTCCCGACGAGTTCGCCGCGCGCGCCGAGCGGCTGCGCGCGCATGTCGCGGCGCAGGGCCTGCGCGGCGTCGTGCTGTTCGACAACTACCACGTTCTTTATTTCAGCGGCTTCGCCTTCGTCCCGACCGAGCGCCCCGTCGCCTTCGTCATGGGCGCGGACGGCGAGAAGACTCTGTTCGTGCCGCGCCTGGAGGTCGAGCACGCCAGGATGCAGACCGGCTTCGCGCGCGTCGACCACTACGTCGAGTACCCCTACGACCCGCACCCCATGCAGGTCCTCGGCGACACGCTGGCCGCGCTGGGCATGTCCGGCGGCCCGCTCGCGGCCGATATGGACGGCTACCCCTGGATATTGGGCTATCGGGGGCCCGCGCTGAGCGAGGTGACCGGCCAAAGGGTCGCGCCCGTCGCCGCATATATCGAGGACTTGATGGCGATCAAGAGCCCGGCCGAGATCGGGCTCATCCGCGAGAGCTGCATATGGGGCAACCTGGCGCACAGGTTGCTGCAGCGATACACGCGCGCCGGCGCCACCGAGACGGAGGTGAGCGCGCGCGCGTCGAGCGAGGCCACCTTCGCCATGCTCGACGCCCTCGGCGCGCGCTACCAGGCGCAGAATCCGTTCGCGAGCGGCGCGTCGGCCGGCTACCGCGGCCAGATCGGGCGCAACAGCGCTATCCCCCACGCCCTCGAGGGCAACATCACCTTCCGGGAGGGCGACGTGCTGGTGACCGGCGCGGGCACGCCGATGTGGGGCTACAACTCCGAACTCGAGCGCACCATGGTCATCGGCGGCCTCTCGCCCGAGGGCGAGCGGCTGTTCGCGCACATGCTGGCCGCGCAGGAAACGGCGTTCGACGCGCTGCGCCCCGGCGCGCGCTGCGCCGACGTCGACCGCGCCGTGCGCGACTACTACGAGCGGCACGACCTGATGCGGTGCTGGAAACACCACACGGGGCACGCCATCGGGCTGCGCTACCACGAAGGCCCGTTCCTCGACGTCGGCGACGAGACGGTGGTCCAGCCGGGCATGGTCTTCACGGTCGAGCCAGGGCTCTACGCCCCGGACCTCGGCGGCTTCCGCCACTCCGACACTGCGCTGGTGACCGGAGACGGGCTCGAGCTCCTGACCTACTACCCGCGCGACCTGGTCAGCCTGACTATCCCGGCGTGACGAAGGTATCGTTCTATCGGCTGTGGGGCCTGCTCCCCGCCAGGGCGCAAGAGTTCGTCATATACCGCCTCTCCGCCAGGGTGACGTTCGGGGTCCTGGCGGTCGTCGCGGACGTAGGGGGCCGTGTGCTGGTGGTGCGCCATACCTACCGCCGGCCGCCCTGGGGCTTACCCGGCGGCATGGTCGAGCGAGGCGAGCAGCCGGACGCCGCGTTGGCGCGCGAACTGGGCGAGGAGCTCGGGCTCGACGCGACGGTTGGCCCGATCCTCCACGCCGATCACGACGCGCGCCGCCGCCACCTCACCCTCTACTACCGCGTCGCCACTACGGGCGCGCCGCGCTACAACGCCGAGCTCGACGCCCACCGTTATGTCGAGTTAGGCGAACTGTCGCGGCTGCTACGCGGCGCGCCCGCCCCACTGCTACGGATACTAGCCACGTGACCGAGTAACCCGAATAGGCTAGCCCTCTTGGGTCTTGCCGCGCATGATAGGGCGTGCCATCATAGGTAGAGAGTAGTAGTTCGCCAACTGCTACCCGTCACCTGTCACCGGACGCCCTACGGGAGGATGCCATGCATACCGGCAACCAGGACACCCGCACCGTGCTCGTCGTCGACGACAACCCCGCGATCGTGGCGCTACTGCATGCCATATTCACGGGCGAGAACTACCGCGTGCTCACCGCCCTGGCGCGCGAGGCTGTGCGGTACGCGCGGGACTGCCAGCCGGCCGTGATCCTGCTCGACATCTCTATGCCCGAGCTCGACGGCGTGCAGGTTTGTGAGCGGCTGCGCGCCGACCCGGCCACCGCCCCCATCCCGGTGATCGCCCTCTCCGCCCAGCTCAACCTGCGCCTCAACGGGAGCGCGATGGAGGCCGACGCCTACGTGGCCAAGCCATTCGACGTGCCCGCATTGGTGGAAACGGTCGCGACGTGGGCGGACCGGCGCAGCGAGCAGGCCGCGAACCGCGCGCGGCGCCCCATCACGCTGCAGCAGCCGGCCCACACCCACAATGCCCTACGCGAACGCCTGGCCACAGCCTCGACCGCATATGTATGTCTACCCGATACCATGTAGGGACAGGGCTCGTGAAAAGAGGCGCGTCCCAACAGGCGCATCGTCCGCGTCGATGACCCCCACGATGACCGGATCAGCGCCCTGTCCGCGCTTGACCAGGATGTTGGTCCCCCATAGATCGCCATGCAGCAAATGCGGCTCCGCGATCTCGTCGAGCACAGGCCGGTGGGCGCGCGCTATCTCCAACACGGTCCTCATGTTTGTCGCGTCGAGGCGCCAATTCTCCGTGTCCGCTACGATACGCTCCAGCATGTCGATAACGGCCATGCTCCAGGTCGGGAACTGGCGGCCGGGATGCGGGAAGCCGAAGACGTCCCCGCGCACCGCATGAATAGTCTTGGCGATGCGAGCGACCTGGCGCCACAGAGCTTCATCCTCCGCGGGCGTTAGCTCGCCGTCGATAGCGGTCCACTGTTCGCCCGGTATGTACGTTTGAAACACATAGTCTCGATCGACGAGCTCGTGTGTGAAGTCGGCCATCAGCGTCCGGGGGACAAGCCGTGCGATAGGCGCGAGGAACGGCTGTATCGCCTGTTCGCGGCGCATCAAATAGGGCTGATGCCAGAAGAGGCGCGCTGTGGACGCGGGCGCAACCCGCAGAATAGCGTCTTCTTGGCCGGCCATGCCCACCCTATAGGTCGTGTTGAATGTACCCCCGCTCAGCTCGCGGACAGACTGTAATTGGACGCCAGTCCCAAAGGCGCGCTCGCACATCGCCACGATGAGGTGGAGGGCAACGGGCTGCTGGAACGCGGCGGGGCCGCGCTCGATCGTGATGTACTCCATAGCAGGCAAGTTTTGGTTTGCCCTATAGTGGGGTATGCGCTGCGCCTTATTCGCCCTTGTTACCTTCGCGCTCTTGGCCGCCGTCGCCGCCGCCGTCGCCGTCGCGACACGGTCCGCCCCAGCGGTCACCGTCTATACGGTGGCGCAGGTGCGCGCGGGGCTGGCGCGCGATCCGGGGGCATGGATCGGCCACACGGTCCTCGTGCGCGGCCTGGTCATGCGGTGCCAGCGCGTCGAAGGCTGCAGCGTCATCCCCCCGGGCATCCCCCGCGTGGGATTGGTCGACGGCATCCCCATCATCGAGATGCCGCGGGAGACGGTGTTGAGCCAGTCCCTCCCGCTGCAATTGGAGCGGGACCCCGTGCGCGACACCCTGCGCCGAATCCCGCTGCTCGGCCGCGTCGTGCCGCCACCCCGCCGGCTGTCCCTGGCGCAGCCCGCCGCGTATCCCGTGCGCCTCGTCGTGCTGAACCCCTGCACTGTCGCGGGTTCGCGCCTGCCGTGCGTCGCGGCATCGCTGGCCGATACGGTCGACGGATAAACTGTCGCGAGGCCGCGCGGCCTTTGCACGCGGACGACAATCACCGGCCCTACACAAGAGCGGGGGCGGTGTTCATGGCGGCGCTGGCGAAGGCGCTGCCGGCGATGCTGACGCGCTGACGCGCTACCGGTGGTGACGGGCTTGGAGCCCTGTAGACGCTTGGTGGTGGCGCTGGTGGCGCTGGTGGCGTAGACGGCGATGCCCTGCGCCCGGCTCCGGGTCGGCCGCTCATGCGCGACCGCCCACGACACTACCCCGCAACACAACGCTGACCCGCCCATCACGGTGCTATCATAGAGGCGAGAGGGCGTGTGGGGGCCGGCGCCGCCGGGGGGGACATTGACGATCAGTGAGGGTTTCATGGGCGCGTCACGCGCCGTGCCCGTCACAGCGGCGCTCGCTAGACGCGTCGCACACCATGGTCACGTGTCCTAACCAGGTCGTCCTATCATCGCGCCCGTTGCCGGTCTCGGGATGCGCGCGGGTGCGGGCGCGGGCGCGGGCGCGGGCGCGGGTGCGGGTGCGGGCGCGGGTGCGGGCGCGGGCGCGGGCGCGGGCGCGGGCGCGGGCGCGGGCGCGGGCGCGGGCGCGGGCGCGGGCGCGGGTGTGGGTGTGGGTGTGGGTGTGGGTGTGGGTGTGAGTGTGCCCGTGCCTGCTCTCATGGCCGCGCGCGCCCCGTCAGGGACACAGGCGCACGGAGCGCAGGCGTCCCCCGCGGCCACACATTGCCGCAGGCCTCACGCGGTGAGGTCGCTGTCGAGGTCCCTACGCGGCGTCGGGCGCGACGCGCGCCTGTTCCTCGCCGCGACGGCCGGCATGGGACTGGTCATCGGGATCTACGACCTGACGTTCGCCCTGTACCTGCGCGCGCTCGGTTTCCGCGCCGACTACATCGGCCTGTTCAGCGCCGCGGCCGCCCTGTCGTCCCTCCTCTCAAGCCTCCCGGTCGGCCTCCTGCTGGCCCGGGTGGGCCGCCGCCCCGTCTTGCTCGGCGCGGGCGCGCTGCACGCCCTGGCCCTGCTCCTGCTCACGGCCCTGCGCGATCCGGCCCCGCTGCTGGCGGTCGCGGCCGTGATCGGCACCGCGGCGGGGCCGTACTGGGCGGCGACAGCCCCGGCGCTGACCGACGACACCGCCCCGGATGCGCGGGTCCGCGTGTTCGCCGTGCAGTCTTTCCTCCTATGGGCCATGGCCGCCGTCGGCTCCGCGCTCGGCGGGGCCGTCCCGGAGGTGGCGGGGCGCGCGCTGGGGCAGCCGGCCGCGGCCGCGGCCCCCCTGCGCGTAGCCCTCTGGCTCGTCGCGGCCGCGATCGGCGCGAGCACCCTCCCCTTCGTCGGGCTGCGGGCGCGGGGCGGCGCGACGGACGCCGGGGGGCGCGGGACGGAGCAGCGCGTCGTGGATCTCGCGCTCTTCGCCCGGTTGCTCGTGCCCGACGCCTTGCTGGCGCTGGCGTTGGGCGCGATGGTCTTGTTCCTGCCGCTGTTCTTCAGCGTGCGCTACCACATCGCGCCCGGCGGGCTGGGCCTGATCTTCGCCCTGAGTAACATCGTCGCCGCCGTCGCCACGCTGGCCGCACCGGCGGTCGCCGCGCGCGTGGGGCACACCCGCGCCTTGCTCGGGTTGCTCGCCGTGAGCGTACCGTTGCTCGGCCTGGTCACCTATGCGCCCCTGCTGCCCGTGGCCGTGGTAGCCCTCTACGCGCAGGGAAGCGCGCGCACCATGACCGAGCCGTTGTACGCGTCGTTCGCCATGGCGCGCGCGCCGGGGGCGCAACGCGCCCTGCTGGGAAGTCTGTACCAGATGACGTGGAACGTGGGGTTCAGCCTCGGCCCCTGGCTCAGCGGCGTCTTGCAGGCGCGCGGTGGCTTCGGGCTCGCCTTCGGCGTGGCCATCGCCTGCCAGGCGCTGGCGACCGCGCTGCTCGCCCTGTTCTTCGGGCGCGGCCCGCACGCGGACGCCGCGGCGTCACGGCGCGCGGGCATCCCCGAGACACGTTCAATCGGCGCCTAACGGCGGGTGCGAGCAATACGGCAAAGGAGCGTGTCCGGCTATGTGATCCCCGCATGAGCATCCGGTGTCGCCAGTGAGGCTGCCTGTGACCATGGCCTACGTTCTTTACGCCCGGCGCGAACACCGCCCCGCAGTATAACGCTGCGAGTCGCGGCGCGCGTACGCCACACCGCCAGTAGTCCGTCAGCCGTCGTCATACTGGGTGACAGCGCCGGGGCGCGCGGGCAGGGGAGGGGCGCGCGCGTCTCGCCGACGAGGCGCGCGCCGGCCTCGTCCAGGCAGACCACCGGACAGTCCGGCGCCCCTGTCGCACGATGCAATAGATAGGTCACCAGTGCCCTCCCGTGGGTTATGGGCCTGTGCCTCGCGATTGTACACTGTGGGCGCCGTGGAACAGGCTTCGGCACTCTCGGAGGGCACCCTTACCGGCCTGTGCCCCTGAGCTTCTCGAACATGGCGATGGCGCGCGCCCGGCGCTCGGCGTGGTCGACGACGGGCGCGGGGTAGGTCTTGCCGAGCACGAAGCCGATGCGCGTCGCCTCGGCATCGGGCATGGTCCAGGGGCTGTGGATGTACCTGTCGGGCACAAGGGCGAGCTCGGGCACGTAGCGGCGCACGTACGCGCCCGTGGGGTCGTATCGCTCGCCCTGGGTGACGGGGTTGAAGACGCGGAAGTAGGGCTGCGCGTCAGTCCCCACCGAGGCGCTCCACTGCCAGCCGCCCACGTTGGCCGGCTTGTCGCCGCAGGTGAGCTTCTGCCAGAAGTAGTCGACGCCCATGCGCCAGTCGACGAGCAGGTCCTTGCACAGGAAGCTGGCCGTGGTCATACGCAGGCGGTTGTGCATCCAGCCCTCCCGCGCGAGCTGGCGCATGCCCGCGTCGATGAAGGGGAAGCCGGTCTGCCCGGCGCGCCAGGCCGCGAACAGGTCGGCGTCGTTCTCGAAGGGCAGATCGGCGTAGCGCGGGTCGTGGGCGTGCGTCTCCACGCGGGGATTGTCGTGCATCCAGGTGAAGTAGAAGTCGCGCCAGGCCAACTCGCCCGCCCATGTGACCGGACCCTTATGCTCCGCCTCGCCCCGACGCAGGTCGCCGCCCGCACCCGCCTCCCCGTCGGGGCGCGTCGCCCTGCGCGCGGCGGCGAGGGCGGTGCGGGGAGAGATCGTGCCGAAGCGGATGTGCGGCGCCAGCCGGCTGGTACCCGGCTCGGCCGGCGCGTTGCGCGCGGTGGAGTAGGCCCCGATGGGGGCGGCCGTCCCCGCGGTGAAACGGTTCAGGAGACGCAGGGCCTCGTCCTCGCCGCCCCTGGCCACCTCTATGTCGACGGTCCAGCCGACGTCGGACGGCGTGGGGATCGCGATGCCGTCGAGCGGCGGCGTGCCCAGAAGCTTCGCGGGCTCGGGCAGGACGGCCGGGGCCGCGCGCGCGGCCCCGGCCCGCCAGTAGGGCGTATAGACGCTGTAGGGGCGGCCGCTCCCGGTGAGCAGCTCGCCCGGCTCGACCACGACGATGTCCTTGAAGTCGCGGTACAGGTAGCCCTCGGATTCGACGGCCGCGCGCACGCGCAGGTCGCGCGCGAGGCCAGGCGAGATGTAGTCGCGGTTGACGTAGACGCCCTCGGCGCCGCTCTCGCGCAGCACACCGAGCAGCGCCTCGCGCGGGTCGCCCTGCCGCACCAGCAGATAGCCGCCGAGGCGGCGCAGGTTCTGATCCAGGGCGCGCAAACTCTCCAGTAGGAAGGCCACGCGCGGGCCTCCGCCGTGCGGGGCGGCCATCAGGGACGGGTCGACGATGAAGAGGGGGATGACCCGGTCGGCGTCGCGCGCCGCGTGGTAGAGCGCGGTCTGATCGCGCACACGCAGGTCGCGCCGGAACCAGCACACGAGCGTTTGCAAGAGGGCCTCCGGGATTGGTCGATAGTCGATGGTCAATGAAGCGATGGGGGCGATGGGGGCGAAGTCGCTACTGCCCGAGGATGTTGACGGCGCGCGCGGCCACGAGGGCGACGGTGAGCAGCGAGGCCAGCGCCTGGACCGTCATCAGCGACTTGGCCCACGGGGTCAGAGGCATCGTATCGGTGGGGCTGAAGGCGGTGGCATTGGTGAACGCCACGTACAGGTAGTCCATGAACGAGGGCGTCCAATGCTCATACGTGCAGTGCGGTGTAGTCATCTGCGGGAACAAGAAGTCGGGGCGGCGGTGCTGCGGGTGCGAGCGGTCGTCCGGGCCGCCGCGGTCGAGCTCCCAGTACCACAGGGCGAAGACGAGCACGTTGGTCAGCCAGACGTTGATCGATATCAAGAGGATGTCTTGGCCTTTCAAGGCCGACTCTTTGGGGTGAAGCAGAACCTGGACAAGCAGGAAGAGCGAGATGACGTTCGCGATGTTGACGAGCGCAATGATGGCGACGGCGCCGTACCGCAGCCAGCGCGGCTCGCCCGCCCGCCTCCGTGGCGCGGCGAGCGTCAGCGCGATCAGGAGGGCAAACTCCAGGGAGGGCAGGGTCCAGCGGAACCAGTCTTGCCCGCGGCCGAGCCCCATCGCCTGCAACGTCAGCCCTTCTGGCAAGGCGATATAGAGCAGGATGGCCGCGACGACCGCCAGCGAGGCGGGCCAGCGCGCCTCCCCCCGCGACTGCTCTCCCCACGCGGGGTCTCTGGCAGGCCGCTTTATCCTATCGGCCTCGGTTATCTTATCCAGGACGCTCATGCTTGCCCTATCACCATCTATGTACCATCCTGGTC
>JAABUX010001542.1_pt1 | contig 34540 bp, 25 predicted proteins | sample 5561851 | NCBI WGS metagenome assembly JAABUX01 (sample SAMN10711883, study PRJNA513361) | rock metagenome | isolation source: Antarctica rocks | place: Antarctica: Victoria Land, Richard Nunatak red sandstone | collected 2016-01-03
GTGGTGATTCTCCTGTTGCTCATCAGCCCTCCTCCCCGTAGTGTGGGGAAGAGAGCGGCAATGTGCAGGAGCGCCTGCGCCCCCCGTCACAGGGTGTGGTGGGTGGTGCAGTTTGGCCGTCACTCTGTGGTGCAGTTTAAGCCGTCCAATCACACCCACGCCAGCGCTGCCGTCCACAGGCATGCGCAAAGCCCACGACAGGCACGGGCAAGGAGTCGATCACACACAGGTCCCGCTCGTCCGCGGGCAAAGCGGCCCACGCGCGCTGCTGGATGGCACGACGCAACGCATTGGCGACCGCACACAAGGCACGACAGCGGCGGTTGTAGCGGCTCCGTTCGGGCATGTGGGGGAAGAGCGTGGGGTGATTGCGGCGCACATAGGCCAGAAACGCGACTTCTTCGTCCATCCCGATAAGTTCAGACACCAGAGACAGGGTCAGAATTTCGCTCTCGCTGCACACGGCGCGTGGCCCCGGACAGTGATCGACGGGGGCGAGATGGCGACGGTAGAGGTCATCAACCACGACATAGACGGTCGTACAGAGGTCCACGAAGCTCGTTATCATGAAGGCATCTCCTGCGTCGCCGCTGGTTTTGGTTGACTTTCAGCAGACGCGGGAGATGCTCTTTTATGCGAACCTATCTAGCACAATGGGTTATTAGTAGTGTATAGAACCAATAACGGAATGGAGGTGAGAGTACCGACAAGGTGCTGCCAAGACGAGTTTTAATATCGTGCATTAAGCTGAAGTTTGGGATGCCTGGTTACTGTTGGCAAAGCTAATATGCTTGTACAACCTCTGCTTTAAGCGATAAAGAATAATGAGAGCGAAATGGGAAAATACGGGGACACCTCCACGGACGTCACTGTCTATGCGGACTACAATCAGTTCTATCTGGGTGACAGTTTGTTCGACGCCAATACAGATGAGGGATTCTGGACAGATGAGGCTCTCGAGCGCAAGTTCGCTATTAGCTATCCAAGCCTTATTGGGGTAGGAACGACCTATCAGGGCAACATTCCTGTGGTGATCGAGGTGTGTACGGAAGAACCAGCAGACGATGACCTAGCCGTGTGGGATCGTGTGGTGGAAGGTAGCCTGAGCATCCCGTCCGCAGCGGTTGCTGTCGGAGGATGCATGGAGTACATACCCGAAATACAGTACCGCAACGCTCTCACGCAAGGCGCAGGCGACCGAGTTCGACGCTCACCCCATATTGCGGTTGACCCAGGGACGTATCGTGTACGTGTGTATGCAGGCGGCATAGATACTGAACGCATTACTGAAGTAGACGGCGAGTTGATAGAAGCTTGTGATGAACATTACCGTATCGTTATGTGGCCAGCCCCATATAGGAAGCCACACGTTCTCTATACGCGAGCGTGAGTAGAGGGAGGCGTGCTCCACTTGAGTAGGGCGCTTCCTCAAGTTATGTAGAGAGCGACTGGGAATGCAAGTGAGTGGGGAAAGGTCAAGGAGCATGGCCACGCTGGGGAAGGATGTGATGCATGAAGGGGCGTGGTGGGTGTCTGTGGAGTTCGTGCAGATCAATGACCGCGCCACAGCAACACCACGTTATGCGTCATCGTTTTGGAGAGAAAATTAACCTATGGGGTACCTTATCGACCAATTTGTAGACGTGATTGACAAATGGAGCGAGAAGACACAGAGTCGTTTAGAGGACGTGACGACCCTCGTTATGTCCAAAACGGGACGCGCCCTTTCCTTTGGGCACGAAGTTCCTTTTGGGCAGGAAGCTCCTGTCTATCTAGAGTTCATGGATCGAGTGGAGCATGATGCCGCCGTGGATGTCGCACCAACGCTAAGATACGCGGACATCCACCTATCTCTACCCACGACGAAGCTATGGCTCGAAAAGCTTGTCACGCACGTGGGAGTACGCGAGGACTTTCTCATCACGTCGCTCATTTCGATGTATGAGGCTCACTTAGCCGAGGATGCAAGGAGAGCAGATGCTGTCTCCACCTTTATCGAGGAGTTTGCGACGCTAACAGACCGTCATGGCGCAGGTGATGCAGAATCGCTCCCCGGTTTTCAGTTGGAGCGATCTAAGGTGCGGACGAAAGCTTACCTACTGCTTGACCTATGGTGTGAGATCACTGGGCCGATTATTGCCAAGGAAAACCTACGGCGCTATCAAGTCGAGCAGAGAACCCGGATTCGAGAGTAGTTGTTACGTAGCTGGAGATTTCATCGTCTCTACGTTAGTGTAGGACAGAGCTAACCGATAGAGACGGCACAACGTGGAAAAGAACCCGCTCGATACAGAATCCTCATGTTCTGCACCTCCTTGTACCGGACTGGGCGCGACGACCGGCACGACGAACAGCGTGAACGGGATCACGGCAGTGGGCTACGACGGACTGGACGTGGTGCGCTGGAGCCGCGGCACCGAAGATCCGCTCGGCCACGTGACGCGCTATGACCTCAACCTGAACGAAGCCGTCGTCTCGACGGAGTCTAATACGGCGGCTGCCGGCACCGTAGGCGCGGCGGCGTGGAGCGGCTACGAGCGCGCGGGTAAGAAGATCTCGAGCATGGACCTACTCGGCCACGTCACCCACTATGCGATGGCGGGCGTGCTCACGCAGGGCGGCCTGCCGGTCAACGGCGTGGGCGACAGCGGCGGGCGCGCCATCGCCGTGGACGGCGGGGGCAATGCCTACCTCACCGGGCAGACCGACAGCGCCTCCTTCCCCGTGACCCTCCTCGACCCGCGCTCGATCACGGCCACCGTCGGCGCCGTCCCGCTCCACGGGACCTGCACCCTGACTCCGCCGAGCGGTCAAACGGGCGGGCCCTGTTATGACGCCTTCGTGACCAAGCTGGGGCCGACGGGGTCCATCTCCTACAGCACCTACCTCGGCGGCGGGCGCGACGACTATGGCTACGGCCTCGCCCTCGACGGCGGGAACACGGGCCTCGTCTACGTGACGGGGCGCACGGAGTCCAGCGACTTCCCCATCAGTGGGACGCTGCAGAGCTTCAACGGGGGCACGCGCGCGGCCTGCCACGAGACGGACTGCCCGGACGCCTTCGTGGCCAAGCTGGACACGACGATGACCTTTACGACGGTGGGCACGCTGGGCGCCCTGGGCACGCTCGTGGGCGGGAACGTCTCCGCCCTGCAGCATCCCTCGCTGCTCTGGAGCACCTATCTGGGCGGGAGCGGAGCGGACGAGGGGACGGGCATCGCCCTCGATCCGGGCGGCAATGTGTACGTGACGGGCGACACGGCCCCGCTCTCGACGACAGCGTCCTCCGACTTCCCGACGACGACGGGGGCGTACTCGACGACAGCGGCGGCGGGGACGTGCGCGGTCGGACCGTGCGCCGACGTCTTCGTGGCCAAGCTGCGGGACGACGGGAGCAGGCTGACCTACGCGAGCCGCTTCGGGGGGAGCGGGGACGATCGAGGCGCGGGCATCGCCGTGGACACGGCGGGCCACGCCTACCTCACGGGATCCACGACCTCCGCCGACTTCCCCCTGCTGGGCTCGCTGCAGGGCTTCAATGCGGTGGCGACGGGCGCGGGGGCGACGATGGCCTTCGTGACCAAGCTCAACGTCGGGGGCAGCGGGCTCTGGTACAGCACACTGCTCGGGGGGAGCGGGGGCGACGCGGGGGCGGCGCTCGCCGTGGACGGCGTGGGCGACGTGAGCGTGGCCGGGCAGACGGGCTCGACGGACGTCTTGAGCGCGCGGCCCGCGGCGCGGCAGGAGATGCCCGCGCGGCAAAGCCAGATGGGCGGGGCGGGTGCGCCGGGGCAGCCGGACGGCTTCACGGCGAGTCTCGACGCCACGACCCGCTACCTCACGTACAGCTACGACGGGGTGCAGCGCCTCACGGGCGTGAGCGAGACCCTCGGTAACGCCTACGGCTATGCTTACGACCTCGCGGGAAACCGCACCGACGCGTACCTCAATGGGGTGGACACGCAGCGCACGGCCTACAACGGGGCGAGCGAAGCCGTGAGCGTGACCACGCCCGGAGGCATCCTGAAGCCGACGTACGACGCGGCGGGAAACCTGACCTTCGACGGCTCCGCGGGCTACAGCTACGACGCCCTCAACCGGCTGACGACGCTCACGTCGGGGTCGGGCTCGCCGACGCCGAGCGCGAGCTACGGCTACAACGGGGACGGCGTGCTGGTAGGGCAGACCGTGGGGGCGACGGGGACGACGTACACGCAGGACCTGGCGGTCCCCGCAGCGCAGGCGCAGGTGCTGGGGACGACGGTGGGGGCGACCCAAAACGGGGGTACGGCGACGGCGACGGACTACCTCTACGCCACGGACGGGCAGGGGGCGACGAGCAGGCTAGCGAGCACGGCGGGCGGGGGCGCCAGCCACACCTGGTACGTGAGCGACCTGCAGGGCAGCGTGCGCTACACGGAGGGCGACAGTGGGGCGCCGGCGGGCGGGTCGCTGAGCTACGCGCCGGGGCCGCAGCAGTACGATCCCTACGGCGCGGTCGCTCGGGGGGCGGACGGGGCGGGGCCGACGCCGCAAACGTTCGGGTACCGCGGCGAGGTGCAGGACGCGGCGACGGGCCTGGTGACCCTGCGCGCGCGCATGTATAACCCCGCCACGGGCTCTTTCCTCACCCGCGATCCTCTGCTCCAGCAGACGAACCAGCCCTACAGCTACGCCGGCAGCGATCCCGTCAACAATGCCGACCCCACCGGGCAGGTGGCGTTTCCGCCGCGCTGCAGCAACGACCCGGTGCGCAACGCGGTCGAGGTCGGCTTCTTACGCAAGGCGCTCTTGGGCTTCAACCTGGACACAAACTGCAATATCCCGATCCCCGGCGTGCCGGGCGGCGGGGCCGAGGTGGTGGTACGCGAGGCACAGAATGGCAGCGCGGGCAGCCTCTACGTGGTAGCGCCGCTCGAGCAACTCTTGCCGGGCTACGGAGCCGTGGCGCAACGGGCGCTGCGCGACGTGCGGGCACTGAGCGGGACGGGACCGCGGTGTACGCTGGTGGCAGGCGCCCAACTCTACCATCCTGGCCGGTTTCTCGATGGCGTCAGTCTGGTCGGTGTGGGCTTGGGAGGGCTGCAGCTGGGGGGAGCGGATGCCTTTGGAGCCGTCCCGTACCCCCAGTTCGACAGCGCAGGGGGGCCGGTCCGACCGGTGACTGCGGGCGCGTTCGTAGCGCCCGGTAGTGGAGCGGTCGTGCCCGGACTGATCTTCTACCAGCAGGTCAGTCCGGTGGCCTTGGATCACTCATGCTCGACCGGGTACGTCGGATTTGGGGGTCTGCTGCACTGCGGGTATCAACTCCTCATCGGCGACGAACTGGACACGTTGGGCTCGAAGCAGGGCGGCTTCGGGGGCGCGTTGGCCAAGTTCGTGGCCGTGGTCGACATCGCGAGCAACGTGGTGGTGATCGTGCCGCTCGTGGGCCAAGCGGCGCGCCTTGGCGTCAAGGGCCTGTCCAAGGCAGCGCTGAGCGTCTTGCTCAAGACGAGTGTGGACGTGACAGCGCTCCACGGGACCGAAGAGTTTGCGGTACATCTGACCCCCGATCTGCTGAATCAGGCGGAGCGCGGCGTGGACGCGGGCGTGGGTGGGAAAACCAGAAGTCGTATTCTGGACGTGAGCGGGGGCTGCGGGTGCTTTGTGGGCCGGCGCCGCCGACGAGGCGCAGCAGACGAAAGTCGACGAATCCCAGTACATCTTGCATGCCCGGCGCTGCCTGGGCGAAGCCTTCTTCGATGCGTCCCGCGAACTCCGTGGGCGCTTCCAATCTGTTCATGACGACGATCATAACCGCTCTTTTCTAGCGTTTGGATGCTGCTCTACACGTTTAACAAAAGGGCGCGACGGAGGATGGAGACGCGTCTGGTGAACCGTTTTGCACTGATTGCGGTGGTTGTCGATGCACGACAGCGTGCGTAACGCTATTATAAGAGATACGACGGTAGGTAGAGCCCGACGAGCACGGGCCAACGTGGCCTGGAAACGGCAAAGCAGCCGTCGTGTACATAGTTGTGTACATACATGGTCAGAGGAGAAGATAGATGGCGACAGTAAGGCTGGAGCACGTAAGCAAGAGTTTTGGCGATACGTTGATCGTGGACGATATCGACCTCGTCATCCAAGATCGTGAATTTTTGGTGCTGCTTGGTCCGTCGGGTTGCGGCAAGACGACGACCTTACGCATGATCGCTGGGCTGGAGGATATCTCGGGCGGACACATCTACATCGGCGACCGCCAGGTCGACGACGTGCCGCCCAAAAACCGCGACATCGCCATGGTGTTCCAGAGCTACGCGCTCTACCCACACATGAGCGTCTTCGACAACATGGCCTTCGCCCTCAAGCTGCGCAAGATGCCCAAGGCCCAGATTCAGAAACGCGTCTCCGAGGTGGCGGAGACGCTCTCCATCACGCCGCTGCTCAAGCGCAAGCCGCGCCAGCTCTCCGGCGGCCAGCGCCAGCGCGTCGCGCTTGGACGCGCCATCGTGCGTGAGCCGCAAGTATTCTTGATGGACGAGCCGCTCTCGAACCTGGACGCGCAGTTACGTGTCCAGACGCGCAGTGAACTGATCAAGCTGCACCAGCGCCTCCAGGCGACGATCATCTACGTGACGCACGACCAGACCGAAGCCATGACCATGGGTACGCGCATCGCCATTATGCGTAGCGGGATCTTGCAGCAACTCGGCGCGCCGACCGACGTGTACGACCACCCGGCCAACATGTTCGTGGCTGGCTTCATCGGCACTCCGGCCATGAACTTCTTCCCGATCGAGGTGCAGACCGAGGGCGACACCCTCTACGCGCACAGCGATTCGTTCCGCCTGGCCTTGCCGCCGGCGGCGAAGGCAGCCGCGCAAGCGCTGGGGTCGCGGCAAGCGGTCATGGGCATCCGGCCGGAGAACATCCACGAGGTCGAGGCCGAGGATAGACCTGAGAATCGCGCCAGCCTGCCGGTCGACGTCGTCGAGCGGATGGGCAACGAATCGTTGGTTTACTTCCAAGCCGGCGCTGGAACGGCCGTGGCGCGCTTGGACGCGCGGACGAGCGCTACGCCGGGCTCCAAGCTGGACATCGCCTTCGACCCCAGCCGCATCCACTTGTTCGACCCATCGACGGAGCGCGCCCTGACGGCGTAGCCCTCGCCAGGGCGCGCACGGCAGCCGTTACCCGTGCGTACGCGACGCGTGGCGCCGGGATGCCGCCAGGTCGTTCAGACGAGCGACTTGGCGGCGTCCCGGCGCCGAGATTTTTCTCGGACGGGCACTCCACAGAGACGTAGACTGACTTCGACGGCGGGCCCAATGCCCACGGCGAAGATGAGTGCGCCGACGCCCAGCGTTCCGCCTAGAAGAAAGCCAACGACGCCTACACTTATCTCAATGAGCGTACGCGTGAGGGCAAGGCTGCCGCCGAAGTGCGCGTGCAGACCCAGCATGAGGCCGTCGCGGGGACCAGCGCCCAGGCCGCCGCGTAGGTAGAGCCCCGATCCAAGGCCGACGGCGGCGACGCCGACGAGGTCCATGCTCACCTGCGCGACCGAGCCGCTAGGGACGGCGGACGGGATAAGGTGGGCGTCGAGAATGCGGTCCACGAAAAAACCTATTAGAACCATGTTAAGAAGCGTGGCGACGCCGGGGCGCACGCCGAGCACGAGACCGATGAGAATAACGAGGGCGCCTGCCCCTTCATTGGCTTGCCCGAAAGTAATTGGCAGCCGCCGTGAGAGGCCCTGGTGTAGGATATCCCACGGTCCAAGACCAAGTCCCGATTGCAGCGTCAGCACGATGCCCAGGGCAAAGACGGCCAGGCCACACACGACGAGCCCGGTACGTCCCGCGTAGCGAAGCGCGGCGGCCAGCGTTCGCAGCGCCCTTAGCTCTAGCGGTCTATCGATCATGGCTATGCGTATGGACGCGAACGCCGTACCCGTCCCTCAGTTTTCTCGGCCTATCGCTCAAACGTTTCTTTCTCCCGCTCATCGGTCTAGCGCTAAGACTCAGTTTACGATACGGACAGCGTCCGTCCTCGCCGCCTAACACTTTCTATTGACGGTCGTCTAGCTAGATTTCTGACTCCTTTAGCGCACGCAAGGACTCTATCTCGTGCTGCTTCGCGGGCATAAAGCGCTCGAACCAGGCGACGATGCGGACGCACTGGTCGATGACGGCAGGAAATTGATGGATGCCATGACCTTCTTGAGGGTAGATGACGAGTTCCGAGGGCACGCCGTGTTCGCGCAGTGCGTGATAGAACTCGACGGCCTGGGTGGGCGGCGTGCAGCGGTCCAAGGCCCCTGCTATCTGCAAGGTCGGCGTCTTGACCCGCCCAACGTGCATGATAGGACTGTGGGTGACGTAGCGACCGCGTGGGTCCGACGGGTCGTCGCGCAAGAAGATATGATCGAAAGCGGGGATGTTGCTCGTGTAGTGCGCGCTGATCAAATCGGTCGCCGGGGCCAAAGGGATAGCGGCGGCGAAGCGGTTGGTGCGTGTGACGAGCCAGCTCGACATATAGCCGCCGTAGCTGGAGCCTGACACGCCCACCCGCGTCGTGTCGGCCACGCCGCGCGACGCCAAAGCGTCGATCCCCGACAAGATATCGTCCACGTCAGAGCCTCCCACGTCGCCGCTCACCATCTCAGCGAAGATCTGGCCGCGCCCGGCGCTGCCGCGCGGATTGGGGTGCAGCACGGCGTATCCGCGCCGCACGAGCACAGGAGTCGACATATCGAGCAACGACCAGGCGTTGCGCCAGGCCCAGACCGGTCCGCCATGCACGCGGACCACGAGCGGGTGCGGGCCTAGCCCCTCCGGCCGCACGAGCAAGCCCTGTATCTCCAGGCCGTCTGGGGCCGTCCAAGACACCTCTTCGAGCATCCCCCCTACGCCCATCACATAGGCGGCTCCTTCGTCCGCCAGGCGCACGACGACGCGCGTGATCCCATCGCGCACGATCACCACCTCGGGGAAGCGGCCGTAGCCGTGCAGCACCAGGGCGAACGCGGCGTCGCCGAGCGGAACGGCCGTGGGATAGCTCTCGCCGGAGGTCTCGCTTGTCGCCCACAATAGAGCGACGCGCCCCGTCTCGACATCGTACTGCCCGTACACCGTCTCTAGTCCCCGCAGCCCGACGAAAAAGAGCCGGTGCTCGTCGCGCCACGCCAGGTGCGTCACGTCTACGCCGTCGGTATCGACGACGCGATGCGTGCGCGTGAGGAGGTCGAAGAGCAGGATGTCCCCCGCAAGAAGAGTGCGGTCGCTGCATAGCGCCCGCACGATGGCGAGAGAGCGGCCGGACGCCGCCGCCGACGGTAGGCCTAGTTGTCGCGGGCTGACGTAGAGCGGTTCCTCTCGACCGCTGGCGAGGTCGATCAGCACGAGCGCCGCGCCGTACCACGCCCCCTCGCCCGGCTCGTCCGAGGCGATGGCGGCGATCTGCTCCGGCCCGACCCACGCCGCCTCCCATACATTCAGCCCCTGCCGTGAGACCGGGCGGGTAGTCTGAGTGTCGAGGTCGTAGAGCCAGAGACGCCGCCACTGGTTCTCGGTCGCTCCGTTTTCCACTCGCGGCATCCAAGCCGGCAAAGCCTCTTGGTTGTCCGTCACTACTCTCGCTCCCTGAACGTCGGACACGTCGGCGTCCCGTCCGGCGACGCCAAGCAGAATCGCGCGGCCCGTGGGCGACCAGGCGAGGTACTCGCAGGCGCCCTCGACGGCCAGCGTGCTCGCCGTCGTACGGACGGCGCCGTGTCCCTGGAGGTAGAGGCGCCACGCTCCCTTCTCGACGCGGTCGGAGAGGAACGCCAGATGCGTCCCGTCGGGCGACCAGCGGGCAAAGCGGTCGTCGCCCGGACCAGATGTGATCTCCTCGAAAGTTCCCGCGACGACATCAGCTAGACAGACGCGCGTGGTAGGAGCCCCTTCTAAGCGATCCAGACGGCTGCCGGTGAAGGCCACGTAGCGCCCGTCGGGCGACGGGGACGGGTCGGCGGCGTTGGAGATGCGCCCGAAGGCCGGGGCGAGAGCGCGGTGGAAGTGTTCCTCAATCTCGCGATATAACGGTGTCTGGCGCAGGTCTTGGTCCACGATCTCCTCCGATAACAGGTGTGATCCGATGGCCGGTAGGCAGCCATCGATGCACCGGGCGATCGGTGCGACGCTTGGCCCAACGTTTGTAGCGGCGCCTAGGGGTCCGTCGTCGTCTATGATAGCGTCGACGCGCTCGGACGGCGTTAAAATCGACAGACGCGGATACATGCAACAACGCCCGAAGGTCGGTTAGGTACGACCCTCGGGGCGTTCATCTCAAGCACGACGCGCGCGGACCGACGAGGTCAGCGGGCGCCAGCGCCGCCGCGGTTGCGACTCCTCCCGCCTCCGCTTCTTCCTCCACGGTAGGATCCTGCCCCGCGGCTTTGACAGACGCGTCGAACCAGTCGAGGGCGAGTTTCCACTGGAGATAGCGGTGGTGCGGCTGGGCGGTCGCGGCGATGAAGTGACTGGCGCCGGGGAATCTGATGAGTTCCACGACTTGACGGCGCATACGCAGCGCGGTCAGCATTTGCTCGCCTTGGTCGATGGGGCAACGGTAGTCGTTCTCGGCCTGCAAGAGCAGCAGCGGCGTGTCTATGCGCTCGACGTAGGTGAGGGGAGAGTGGCGGCGGTAAAGGTCCCACTGCGCGTCGCTCGTCCAGTACGGCCCTCCGAACTCGGTTTCGAACCACAGCGGCGTGATGTCGCTCACGCCGTACATGCTCACGAAGTTGGAGACGCCGTTGACCGACACGGCGCCGGCGAAACGGCTCGTGTGGCCGATCGTCCAGTTGGTCATGAAGCCGCCGTAGGAGATGCCGGTAACGCCCAGCCGGTTGGGGTCGGCCTCGCCGCGCGCCAGCACCGCGTCGACCCCGGCCATCAGATCCTCGAAGTCTTTCAGGCCCCAGTCGGCCGCGCGGGTGAAGGCGGCGCCGTGGCCGAAGCTGCCGCGCGGGTTGACGTAGAGCGAGGCGTAGCCGGCCCCGGCGAGGACCTGCGCCTGGAAGTAGAAACAGGAGCCCCACGCGCCGAAGGGGCCTCCATGCACGTTCAGGATAAGTGGATAGGGGCGGTCGCCCTCGGAACCGGCGTCGCGTGGCCGGTAGAGCCAGCCCTCAATCTCCTGACCATCCGGCGCGTCGAATCGGATGTGCTCGGGCGCGACGAGGTCCACGCGCGCGCGCAGGTCGCCGTTTGTGTCGGCAAGGGGCGTGAGCTCACCGCCTTCGGAGGCCAGCGTGAACAGGTCGTAGGGCCGCGTCGGAGTGGAGGCGAAGACGACGAAGGAGCGACCGTCCGGCATAGGTTGGAGACCCGAGACCGTCGCGCCAGGCGGTGAGAGGCGGTGCGCGGCGCCCGTCCCGGCGTCGAAGGCGAACGCGGCGGCGTCGCCGTCCTCGATGGCGACCGCGTAGACCGTCTTGCCGTCGGGCGCCCAGGCCAGGGCCGACGATAGGGCCGCCGAGTAGTCGGGCTGCACGCCGCCGCCGCATTGCTGGTCGAGCGCGGCGGAGAGATCGCGCAAGCCGCCCCCGTGGCGCGACACGGTCCAGACGTGCGTGTCATGGGTCCCATTGGCGACCCACTCGGGCTGCGCGTAGAAAGCGACCGTCTCGCCGTCGGGCGACCAGACGCACTGCGGCGACCCGAAGGTCGTGAGGCTGCCGTCGGTCAGGCGCGTCGCTTCACCACCCTCGGGAGAGATCGTCCAGAGGTCGGCGACCAGATTGTGCTCTCCCCCTTCGCCACGGTTGGAGACGAAGGCGAGGACGGCGCCGTCGGGCGACCATGCGGCCTCGAGGTCGTCCCAGTCGCCGTCGGTGATCTGGCGCGGCGTCGCGCCCTCGACGGCATCGTCGACGGACACGACGAAGAGGTGGACGCGGCGATCGATGTAGCCGCGGGCGTCGAAGCGCGACATCAGGCTGGCCTGGCGGCGCAACCGCGGCCCCTTCTTGTCGACCTCGTCGTGCGTCTCAACCCAGGCTGTTTCCCGCGCCACCTTCTGACGGTCGGTCTCGACCGCCACGGAGAAGCACAGCCGGGCGCCGTCGGGCGACCAGACCGGTGCGCTCGCGCCGTCCTCGTGCGTGGTGAGCCGGCGTGGTTCGCCGCCCCCGACGGGCATGACGAAGATCTGCGGCTTGTCCTCGTAGCGTGTGGACACAAAGGCGAGGCGCGTCCCATCGGGCGACCAGCGAGGACTGGAGTCGGCGGCCTCGCCACTCGTGAATGGACGGCCCTCCCTGCTCATCACGTCGACGAGCCAGATCGAGGAATGCACCTCATCGCGCGCCTCATCATACGTCTCCACGACATACGCGACGGTTGTGCCGTCGGGGGACAAGCGCACGTCGCTCACCATCTTGAGCGACCAGAAATCCTCCACGGTCATCGGGGGCTGTTGGGAAGTCATAGCCTCACTCCTCTCGTCCTGGGTTGGACGTGTGCGTTCATCATGTTTAGATACGCACCAACACTTTAAGCGCCTGACGGCTGTCCATCGCCTTGTATCCCTCTGGGACGCCGTCGAGAGCCACCGTCATGTCGAGCACCGGCGACGGGTCGAGCGTTCCCGCCAGGACATCGGGCATCAGGTCCGCGATGTAGGCGCGCACGGGGGCGAGTCCGCCGCGCAGGGCCACGTTGTCGCGGAACATGCGCCGGATATTGACGACGTCGGTCCCGTGAGGCTGGCCCACGAACCCGACCGTGCCGCCGATGCGAGCGACGGCGAAGCTCACGTCCATGGCCGCCTTGTTCCCCACACACTCCATGACCGACTCGGCCCCCCCCGACGTGAGTTCGAGCACCGCCGCCGTGGCCTGTTCGTCGTCGCCGTCCACCACGTCGGTGGCGCCGAAACTCCGGGCCAACGCTAGTCTATCGGCATGGTGACCTACCGCGATAATGCGCTCCGCGCCCAGTCGACGCGCTGCTAGGACCCCGCACAGCCCGACCGCGCCATCCCCGATCACGGCCACCGTGCCGCCACGACGGGTCTGGGCCGCGACGGCGGCGTGGTGACCGGTCGCCATCACGTCCGTCAGCAACGTCATATTCCTGAGCATGGGATCGTCGTCGTGCAGGCCGCTGGGAATCACGACCAGCGTGCCGTCCGCCTGCTGCACGCGGACGCCCTCGGCTTGGCCGCCATCGGTCGTCGCGCCCCAGCCGCCGCCGTGGAGGCAGGACGAGTGCAGCCCCCTCAGGCAGACCTCGCACGTGCCGTCGGAGAAGGAGAAGGGGGCCAGGACGCGGTCGCCGCGCTTGACCGTACGCACCTCCGCACCGATCTCCTCGACCACCCCGATAAACTCATGACCGAGGCGCCATCCAGGCTGCCAGGCGTTGATGCCTCGGTACGGCCACAGGTCCGAACCGCAGATACAGGCGTGGGTGACGCGCACGACCGCGTCGGTCGGCTGCTCGATCCGTGGGTCTGACACCTGCTCGACACGTACATCGCCCGCCCCATAAAAAACACTGGCCCGCATCAAATCGCTCCTTTTTCATCGTTTGTTTCGTTCAAGGTTCGCCGGCCTCGCCTCTTTGGTCGCACCCCCTACCCGTAGGCGTCCCCACGCAGGCCGTTTAACTCGTCCAGGTTGGACCACGACATGGTGCGCCAGCCGTCTTCCAGATCGTGGATCATCTCGACCAGACGAACCGTCAGGGGAGTGCGCAGGCCGCGCTCGGCGGCGAGCGCGGCCACCAGCCCGATCTGCTGATCGACCTCCGTCTTGCGCCGGCGCACCGCGAGGTCGCGCCAGATGCCGCTCTTGACCTTCTTATCGCCGCGCCGACGCTCGACTAATAGGTCGAGCGAACGACGTATGGTCTCGGGGTCGCGCCTCTCCGGAGGGTAGTAGACGGAAGGCTCGACGCAGTCGAAGGGTTTGGGGATGACGCCCTCGTGCGCGGCCACGGCATACACCTCGGAGGCAAGGTCGACCATCAAGGGACGATAGCGGTCGATGACGTCGGCCATCGTCTCGTCGGCGAGCGCGGTGGCGAAGAGCATGTTGGCGTACCCCATCTTACCCCATAGATAGCCCCAGATGTTATCGGTCGTGGTCACGCCGTCCCAGGGCGACAGCAGGTCTCGCAGCGCCCCTAGACGCTCGGTCATACGTCCATCGATCTCGCCCAGGTATGTGCTGCCCGCGCCGCCGTAGGCGATGACGCCGGGCTCCAGGTAGTCGGCGGAGAAGTTGACGAAGCAGCCCATCGTCTTCTCCGCGCCGATCAAGCGCGCGATGGTATGTTCGCATAAACCGTTCTGACAGGAGACGACGAGCGAGGAGGGCGTGAGCAGCGGCGCCATCTGCGCCACGGCAGCGGTCGTGTGCTGTGCCTTGACGGCCAGGAGCACGATCCCGAGCGGGTCGTCGAGGTCGGACGGCGTCACGGCGTCGACGGGCACGGTGAACGTCTCGGCGAAGCCGCGGATGGTCAGCCCGCGCGCGCGCATCGCGGCGACGTGGTCGGCATCCGCGTCGACGAGGCGCACCGGGACGCCCGCGCGCGTGAGATAGGCGCCGATAGTCCCCCCGATGGCCCCCGCGCCGACGATGACGACAGGTACGATGCCGCTCAAAGTGCTGCCGCCCACTCAGGTTGGACGAGAGGGGTAGACGCGCCCAAGGCCTCGATCTCTTCCAGGACGGCGGCGGTCGAGCGCACGTTGCAGTACACGTCTCTGAGCACGTCGAGGGCGGTCTGGTGCTGCATAGGGGTTAGAGCGGCGGCGGCGTCTCCCACCAGGATGGTGCGATAACCACGGTCGCTGGCGTCGCGCACCGCGTTCTCCACGCAGCCGTTGGTGACGACTCCGCTGACGAGCAGCGTGTCGACGCCTACGTTACGCAGCACGGTGTCGATATTCGTGCCGTTGAAGACGCCGCCGCACGTTTTGCTCAAGACGACCTCACCGGACTGGGGACGCAACTCGTCCAGAATATCGGCCTCGCGCGAGCCCAGCGCGGCGTAGATGCCGAGGTCGCGGTGCTGCAGACTGACGTCGCGCCCATCAGCCGCGCCCGAGGCGATGCGGCACTGCACCACGGGGATGCCCGCGCGCCGCGCCTTATCCATCAGGCCCGCGATGCGCGGCACGATTGCGTCTACGGCCGTGAAATACGGCTCCAATTCTTCCGTCAAGCCGTTCTCCCGAGCCGTCTTGCCCATGCCGTAGTCGCGGTGGGCGTCGAGATATTGCATATCGACCACCAGCAGCGCGGTCGAGTGCGCCCGTAGGTCGTAGAAAGGCAACGGAGGGAACACCCGCAACCATGTGCCCCTTTTTTCCTGTATCTTGGCTTCGTCAATCATAGATATTCTCTTTTAGCGACTCAGATAGCGAACGCAACGTCGTCCTCCTCATGCTGGCGCCGTCGCGGCCTCGTAGAGGTGGCAGGCCACGGTGCGACCGCGCCCGACCGCGCGCAGAAGCGGGTCCTGTTCGCGGCAGATCGGCATGACGGCGGGACAACGCGGGTGGAAATGGCAGCCGCGCGGGCGATCGATGGGGCTGGGTGGATCGCCGCCCAGGGCCGGCGTCAACTCCTTGCGGCGTGGGATCGGCTGGGGCACGGCGCGGAGCAGCGCCTGGGTATAGGGGTGCAGCGGTTCGGCGAACAACTCGTCCGTCGGCGCAAGCTCCACGATCCGGCCCAGGTACATGACGGCGACGCGCTGGGAGATGTGCTTGACCACGCCGAGGTTGTGGGCGATAAAAAGATAGGTGAGCCCCAGGTCGTCTTGCAGGCGCATCATCAGGTTGAGCACCTGCGCCTGGACCGAGACGTCGAGCGCGGAGACAGCTTCGTCGGCCACGACGAAGTCGGGGTTTACGGCCAGGGCGCGCGCGATGCCGATGCGCTGGCGCTGGCCGCCGCTGAACTGGTGCGGCTTGCGCCCGGCCATCTCCGGCGCGAGGCCCACGGTCGTCAGCAGGTTCTCGACGCGGTCGCGCCGCTGCGCGGGCAAGCCGATCTTGTGGACGGCCAGCACCTCTTCCAGCGTCTGGCGCACGGTCATGGTAGGGTTTAGCGATGAGTACGGATCCTGAAAGACGATCTGGATCTTGGTGCGCATCTCGCGCGTGGCCCGCGCGTTGTGCCCCATGATGTCGACGCCGTTGTGGTAGATTTGGCCGGCCGTGGGCTCGTAGAGACGCACGAGCAGACGCCCAAAAGTACTCTTGCCGCACCCGCTCTCCCCGACGAGGCCCACGGTCTCGCCGCGTCTCACGGAGAGAGAGACATCGTCGACCGCTTTGAGCGTGTCGCCGGGCTGTCTGCTCAAGCGGCGGCGCAGTCCTCCGGCCACGGGAAAGTGTTTGGAGAGGCCGCGCGCTTCCAGCAGCGGCGTGTCCGGTGAGAAAGATGATCGGTCAAGCATGCGCGTCCTCCACATAGTCATGGCGCCGGCAGCGCACGTCGTGGCCGGGGCCGATGGGCAGTAAAGCGGTGTCCCAGGAGCGGCATTCGGGCGTACGTAGGGGGCAGCGGTCGAAAAAGCGGCAGCCGGGCGCAGGATCGACGAGACTCGGCGGCGCGCCCGCGATCGGTGTGAGATAGCGGTCCTCCCCCGCGCCCGGCAGCGAACGCAGCAGGCCCGCCGTGTAGGGATGGCGTGGGCGCGTCAGCACGGTCGCCGTGTCGCCGATCTCCACGATCTGGCCGCCATACATCACGGCGACGCGGTCGCAGGTCTCGGCGATCACGCCGAGGTCGTGGCTGACCAGAATTACGCTCGTGCCGAAGTCGCGTTGCAGTTCGAGCAGCAGCGAGAGAATCTGATCCTGGATGGTGACGTCGAGCGCTGTAGTCGGTTCGTCGGCCAGCAGCACCTTGGGACGGCAGGCCAGCGCGATGGCGATGACCACGCGCTGGCGCATGCCGCCGCTGAACTGGTGCGGGTAGTCGCGCATACGCCGCTCCGCCAGCGGGATGCCGACGCGCTTCATGAGGTCGACCGCCGCGCCGCGCCGCTGGCGTGCGGGCACGGCGGCGTGCGCCTCCAGCGCCTCCACGATCTGGTCGCCTACGCGCATGACCGGGTTGAGCGCGGTCATGGGGTCCTGGAAGATCATGGAGATGTGGGCTCCTCTAATCTTGCGCATGGCGCGCTCGGGCAGATCGACGAGGTCGCGGTCGTCGTAGCGCACCGACCCGGTCGTGTACGCGGGTGGACGGGGCAGCAGCCCGATAAGTGACCGGCAGGTCACGCTCTTGCCCGAACCGCTCTCTCCCACGATGCCGAAGGTCTCGCCCGCCAGGAGGTCGAAGGAGACGCCGTCCACCGCACGCAGGATGCCGCGGTCGGTGGCGAAATAGGTGTGCAGATCGCGCACCCGCAGCACGGGGTCGCCGACGGACTGCGCCGTGGGGGACCGTACGTCCTCTACCATCACCACATATGCTCCTTTTTCTTCATGCTAGCCGTTGGGACGCAGACGCTCGGCGAGGCCGTCGCCGATAAGACTTAGGGCGACGCCCACGAGCACCGCGGCGAGGCCGGGCAGCGTAGGCACCCACCACTGCGTGACTATATAGTTTTGTCCGTCGGCGATCATGGAACCCCACTCGGGGCTGGGCTCGGGCACGCCGAGACCGAGGTAGCCGAGCGACGCGCCGAGCAAGATGTTGCCCACGGCGTCGGCCATGGAGAAGACCAGCGCCGCCGAGAACACGTTGGGTAGGATGTGCCGCATCATAATGCGTCGGTTGCTGTAGCCAAGCGCCCGCGCCGCCTGCACGTACTCTTGCTTCCGCGCGACCAGCGTCTCGCCGCGCACGACGCGCGCGTAAGACACCCAGCCCACCGACCAGATCGCGATAAAGAGGTTCAACAGGCTGGCCCCCAGCATGGCCACGATGGCTAGCACCAGCACAAGAAAGGGGAAGGCGAAGAAGACGTCCACGACGCGCATCAGCACGGCGTCGACGCGCCCGCCGAAATAGCCGGAGATAAGGCCGACCAGCGTTCCAAGGATCACGGAGACGGCTGTCCCGCCGATCCCGATAAGGAGATCGACGCGCCCGCCGTAGAGCAGACGACTTAAGATGTCGCGACCGTACGGTGCATCGGTCCCCAGAAGATGGCCTGCCGTGAAGGGCGGCGCGCCTTGGTTCAAGATGTCCTGCGTCGTGGGGTCATAGGAGGTGAGCAGCGGCGCGGCCAGACAGGCTAGGCCGATAAGGAGGAAAAGGACGAGCCCAAGGACAAGGGGCCAGTTACGGATACGCAGCCGCCGGCGCGCGCCGCTGCGTCCGGCCCCCCCCGTCTTTTTCCCCATGCGCGCGAGGAGGACGGCGTTCGGCTCGGCGATCTCAACGGCCATGACGGCGACCCTCCTTTAGTGTTCGATAGGCGGTTGCGTGTCTAGTCATAACTCACCCGCGGATCCAGCCAGGCATAGACGATGTCGACAAGCAGATTGATGGCGACGACGAAGAAGGCGAGCAGCAGCGTGATGCCCTGCACCACCGCGTAGTCGCGCTGCAAGATCGACGAGACCAGTAACTGGCCGATGCCGCCGATGGCGAAGACGTTCTCGATGACGACGGTCGCGCCCATCAGGAAGGCGACGTTGACGCCGAAGATGGTCACCGTGGAGAGGATCGCGTTGCGCAGCACGTGCCGTCGCAGGATCAGCCTCCACGGCAGCCCTTTGGCGCGCGCGGTGTCGACGTAGTCCGCGCGCAGCACCGAGAGGATGCTGTTGCGCAGCGAACGGATCAGCACCGCGCCGAAGCCGAGGGCGATGGTTAGGGACGGCAAGAACAGGTGCCAGAGGTGATCGAAGAAGCTGTCGCCGAAGCCGGTCACGGGAAAAAGGTGCAGGTTGACGCTGAAGACGATCAAGAGGATGATCCCAAACCAGAACGCGGGCATAGCCAGGGTCACCATGAACGTCGCGCGGATAAGTTGGTCGACGAAGCTGTCGCGGTGCAGCGCGGCGACGATGGCCAGCGGCACGGCTATGAGCGCGGCCAGCAAGGAGGCGTAGACAACCAGCCAGACGGTTGCCTCCAGGCGCTCACCTACGACGTTGACGACGGGCTGGCTGTAGTAGATCGAGTCGCCCAGGGAGCCGTGAAGCAGATTGCCCATGAAGAAGAGGTACTGCGTCCACAGCGGCTGGTCTAAGCCCATCGTCGCACGCAGACGCGCCGCGCTCTGGGGCGTGTAGTGGTTGCCCAGCAGCGCGGAGACAGCGTCGCCCGGGATAAGGTGGATGAGGACGAAGGTGATGATGGTGATGCCCAACGCGACGGGCAGCATCTGCACCACACGGCGTCCCGCGAAACCGAATCTTTCCACGAAATTCTCCTTGCGCCCACGGGGCGGTTAGTCTGACTAACCGCCCCATGGCGACTTGCTTGACCTCTCTTCTGGCGGGTGGATCCCCCGGTCGGCGCCTTGTCGGCTCGAACGCTGGGTTAAGACTTATGCACGCCTTGCAGGTTGAAGTAGCCGAGAGGGCTCTCTTTGAAGCCATGGACGTGGGTGCTCACGCCGTTGACGAAGGGCGTGTAATAGAGCGCGATGAACGGGACATCCTGCGCCCAGATGCTCTGGATCTGGTAGTACAGGCGCTGGCGCGTGGCGTTGTCGTTGCTCGCCTCGGCCTGATGCGAGAGTTTGCTGATCGTTGGGTTGTTGTAGAACGAGTAGAAGCTCTTGGCGCCCTGCGAGTAGTCGATGGCGAAGGAGACGAGTTCGTCCGGGTCGGGGATGTCGTTGGTCCAGCCACTGGTCGTGAAGTTGTACTTTCCGTTCTGCTGGTCGTTGAACAAGGTGGTCGGGTCGATGGGCTTGATCGTGACGTTGACGCCCAGGGCCGCGACCTCGCTCTTAAAGACAACGGCGATCTCGTTGCTGACGGTGTTTCCGCTGGGGACTTCCATGGTCATGTTGAAACCATGCGGGCGTGACGACTGCGCGAGCAGTTTCTTGGCCAGGGTAAGGTCGAAGGCCGGTACGGGAATGTTGGGGTTGTAGTCGATGGCTCCCTTTGGTAGGAACGTGTTGGCCGGAGTCCCATTGCCGTACAGAATCGCCTTAACGATGGCTACACGGTCGATAGCGTGGGTGATGGCCTGTCGCACCTTCACGTCGTTGAACGGCGCGACATGCGTGTTAAAGATGAGATAGTTCGTCTGCGTCGAAGTATCGAGCTGTGCCGTGGCCGCCTGGCTGTGCGCCAGCGCGGCGATCTGATTGTAGGGAAGAACGTTGTCCACGTCGAGCTGGCCGGCCTCGACCTGGAGCAGACGCGTGTTGTCGTTCGGGATCAGATCGTATTCGACGTGCTGCATGGGATACTGCGCGGCCATGAAGTAGCGCGGGTTCTTGACCAGGCGCAGGTACTGGCCGCGCTTCCACTGCTGCAGTGCATAGGGTCCGGTTCCGATAGGATGCGAGGACATGTAGCTCGCGCCCACTTTTTTGTAGTACGCCTCGGGATAGATGCCGGTGTCGAACAAGGCGACGTCGGACAGAAAGGGCGCCCAGGGATGCGTCAGCGTCACGCGTACGGTCGACGAATTAACAGCGGCCACGCTCTTTATAGCGGCCAATGTCCACGACCAGAGCTGGTTGGGGTCACGCGCGCGATTGAGGTCGAATACGACGTCGGCGGCGGTCAACTTCTGGCCGTTCTGGAAGACGACGCCGGGTCGCAGGTGGAACGTATAGACCGTGCCGCCGTTTGTAATGTCCCAACTCGTGGCCAGGTCCGGCTGGAGAGTCGCGCCGTCGGTCCCCACGCGGACGAGCTGGTCGTAGATGTTGACGATGACCCAGATATCGGGGTTCTGCGGCTTGTTGACCGGATCGAGCGTCTTGGTCTCGATGGCCCAGCCGATGGACAGCGTCGATGCATCCGTGGCCGCGGTGCGCGCGGCTTGAGCGTGACGTGGCGCGGCCTGGATGGCCCCGCCGAGGGTTAGGGCGGCCACTGCTCCAGCGGCCAGGGTCCAGCGGGCAAATGACGAACGACGAATACGAGTCCTCATGAATGTCCTTCCTATATATAAGGTGAACGAGACTGAATCGCGCCTAGCTGATTGAGGATGGCGCCCGCGCCGCGCGCGCCGCCGGTGAACCCAGGCTGCTCCCCCCTTTCTCATCCACGTATGGTTGAGCGCCGCGAATCCGGGCCAGGAGCGGACGTAGACCCGCGATGGTCGACGGCTCCGGCGTGTGCAAGTATTCAATAGCCATGGCCCCCGCGCGCAGGCGCCCTACGATCGATTCGCTCCCGCTGGCGTAGACGACGACGTCGGCCTGAGCCAGGACACGCTCTAGATTCTCCGTATCAGAGAGGACCGTACAGATGGGCCGCTGGCTCGTCCGCGCGTGGGCGGAGACGCCCTGAAGCATCGTGGGCAGGAAATCCGCGAAGGTGCTGACCAGGCCCAGGCAAACGTCGGCCGGCAAGGCTTCCAGCCGCGCGACCGTGGCGACATGCGCCGCGAAGGCCAGCCCCTGAACGGGAGGGTGTCCGGGTCCAAGTAGCTGCCGCACCTCTCCAACCTTGTTGACCAGGGTCAGGACGACGTCGGCCGTCACAAGACGGTCGTCTCCCCGCGCATCCTCACGCAGGCTAGCCAACGTATGCGCGGTGACGCTCGGATCCAGGTCGTCTAGCAGAACGGCGACATCACTGGCGTAGGCGCGCGTGGCGTGGTCGAAGAGGCCCACGATGGCCACGCGCGGCTGGCGCGCACCCGAGGCGGCCAGGCTCATGGCCACGACCCGCGTGATCTCGGCGGACGTGAAGCCCCGCTCCAGGGCGTCTCCCACCATCACATCGACGAGACGGTGCAGGTCGGTCCACTCCACGGCGATGGCCGCGCTGTCGTTCTGCGTCGAGACGAAGGCGCCCCTGCCTGGCTTCATATAGATGAGGCCGTCGCGCTTGAGCGCGGCATAAACCTGACTCACCGTTACCTGGGCCACCTCCATCCTAGCCGCCAACTCGCGCACTGATGGCAGTTGTTCCCCCGGGCGCAGTTCACCCGCGACGATGCCGTACTCGATTTGTCCACGCAGTTGCACGCCGATGGCGACGGGCAGGGCGCGGTCGAGCGAGATACGGAGGGGCACGTTCGGACTCCTTTGTTCGGCCATATGGAGTTATATAACACCAGTTGACCGGGCGCCGTCTACAGTTAATCGTCATACAGGATGCAATGATTACCTGTATGAAAGTGCTAGCACCAGAGCGGGCCTCCGTGTGTCATGCTCACAGATAAGCGCACAAGCGCGGTCCAATAGTGGGCGCCACCGACCGCGGACGGTCTCCTGGCGCGACGCTCTACATATACGGAGAGGAGTCCACCCACGTGCGTGTCTCCGAGACAAACTGGATGAAGCTGGCCGACTATCTACAAACGGACGACCGCGCGGTGCTGCCGCTCGGCAGCGTGGAGCAGCACGCCTATCTGAGCCTGGCCACCGACGCGATTCTGGCCGAGCGCGTGGCCGTGGAGGCAGCCGAACCGCTCGGCGTCCCCGTCTTTCCGGTCCTGGCCTACGGCGTCACCCCCTATTTTCTGGCCTTCCCCGGCTCGCTCAGCCTGCGCGTCTCCACGTATCTTGCCGTGGTGCGCGACCTACTCGACGCTCTAAACGGTCAGGGGTTCCGCCGTATCGCCCTCGTCAACGGTCACGGCGGCAACAACCCTGTCTCCGCGCTGGCCAGTGAGTGGATGGGAGACCACCCCGCGACGCGGGTCGTGGTACACAACTGGTGGAGCGCTCCGCGCACGTGGGCGGCCGTGCAAGAGACCGATCGGCTAGGGTCGCACGGCTCTTGGATGGAAAATTTCCCCTGGAACCGCGTCGCGCCCGCCCCGGCTGGCCAGAAGCCGCTGGCCGACATGGCGCGTCTGAACGCCCTAGGGCCGCTCGGCGTTAAAGAGCTGCTCGGCGACGGCAACTACGGTGGGGTCTACGAGAAGCCCGACGAAGAGATGGGGGCGATCTGGCGGACCGGCGTCGAAGAGACGCGCGCCGTTATCGACGGCTTAACGCAGTGAGCGAACGAGACACGTCTCGCACCGGCGAGGGCGCTCTGGAGTTCGCGTTCACGGACAGGGTCGCGGTCGTCACGGGCGCCGCGCACGGCATCGGTCGCGCCATCTGCGTCGCGTTCGCCCAGCGCGGCGTCCATGTGTGGGCCAGCGACGTGCTTGGGGACGACCTGGAGGAGACCCAGCGTGCTTGCCGGGAGGCCGGCGGCCGCTGCGAGGTTGGTCTGGTCGACGCCGCGAGCGAGAATGAGGTCGCGGCTTTCACGGCGCGCGTGGACGATGCCGAGGGGCGCATCGACATCCTGGTCAACACGGCGGGCGGCGTCCTGGGGCAGATCGGCCATCCGGTCGAGGAGGTGAGCACGGCCGACTGGGCCAGCATTCTGGCCGTCAATCTGACCGGCACGTTCCTCTCGTCGCGCGCCGTGGCCGTGGCCATGAAGCGCCGGCGCTACGGGCGCATCGTCAACATCTCCTCAGGGGCGGGCCGGAGCGTCAGCCTGACCGGCATCCAGGCCTACGCCAGCGCCAAGGCTGGCCAACTCGGCCTCACGCGCCAGTTAGCGCACGAGTTGGGCGCGTGGAACATCACGGTCAACGCGGTGGCGCCAGGCTTCGTGCTGAGCAATCCCACGACGCGGACGCAGTGGGACTCGTACGGCGAGGACGGACAGCGCGCGCTCGTCGAGGGCATCGCCCTCAAACGGCTTGGCGAACCTGACGACATTGCCTACGCGGTGCTTTTTTTCGCCTCGGAGTACGCCCGCTGGTGTACCGGACAGGTGCTCAGCGTGGACGGCGGCTCCGCTATCTTCTAGTGATGACCGTGAGCCGGGGAGGATAGACATGTATTCCGCGCCCGAAGAATACCTCGACACGCAACGTGAGCGCCTCCTGGGTGAACTAAGAACGTTCTTGTGCATCCCCAGCGTTTCCACGGACCCCGAGCGCACGTCGTCGGTGCGCGAGGCGGCGCTCTGGGTGGAGGCGCGCTTAAAGCGAGCAGGCCCGCTGCACGTCGAACTCGTGGAGACCGGCGGGCGCCCCGTCGTCTACGCCGAGTGGTTGGATGCGCCCGGCAAGCCGACCATCTTGATCTACGGCCACTACGACGTGCAGCCGCCCGACCCGCTCGACGAGTGGTCCTCGCCGCCGTTCGCACCCGAGGTGCGCGACGGGCGCCTCTACGCGCGCGGCGCCAGTGACGACAAGGGGCCTATGTTCATCCCTATCGCGGCGATCGAAGCGTTTTTCGCCACCGACGGCGCGCTGCCGGTGAACGTCAAGCTGCTGTTCGAGGGCGAAGAAGAGACGGGCAGCCCTCATCTGGAGGGGGTTATTGCGGCGTACGCGCGGCGGCTCGGCGCGACGTACGCGCTCAGCGCCGACGGGGCCATGTGGCGCGCGCGCGAACCCTCGATCTCGGTGGGCAGCCGTGGATTGGTCGCGCTCGACCTCGCGGTGCGCGGCCCACGGTCCGACCTCCACTCAGGGCGGCACGGCGGAGCGGTGCAGAACCCCCTTCACGCCCTGGCCGCCCTCGTCGCCTCTTTCCACGACGATGCGGGCCGTGTCGCCGTGGCCGGTTTCTACGACGGGGTGCGCGCGGTGAGCTCGGACGAGCGGGAGACCATCGCGCGGTGCGCCTTCGATGACGAGGCGTACCGCGCCTCGGTCGGCGCGCCCGCGCTCTTCGGCGAGGAAGGCTACACGACCCTGGAGCGGCAATGGCTGCGACCGACGCTGGAGGTGAACGGCATTGGCGGTGGGTACCAGGGGCCGGGCAGCAAAACGATCGTCCCCGCGACCGGGCAGGCCAAGATCACCTGCCGGTTGACGCCGGGGCAGCACCCGGACGCCGTCGCGGCGGCCCTGCGCCGACACGTCGAGGCGCACGCGCCCGTGGGCGTCGAGGTCGTGGTCACGGTTCATCCGGGCAGCGCGCCCGCCTACCGCATTGACGGCGCACATCCTGGTCTAGCAGTGGCCCGGCAGGTCTTGCACGACCTCTACGGCCAGCCGCCGCTCGACGTATTTATCGGAGGGACGTTGCCGGTCGCCGAGATTTTCAAGCGCGTGCTGGGCATCGACACCGTGTTCTTCTCTTTCTCCACGGCGGACGAAGACTTTCACGCGCCCAACGAATTCTTCCGTGTCTCACGCCTCTGGGAGGGCCTGAGCGCCTGGACGCGCTTCCTCCAGGCAGCAGGCCAGGCCGACATGGAGCACGCCGCCTTCTAACGTACGTGTCACATGCGTCGTAAGGAGAGCTGCTCTCACGGGCGCGTGAGCGCGATGCGGCCGGGCCGCCCCGTAAAGCTGATTGAAAATTGTCCATCGTGCGTGTGGTCGATGGACCGCTCAACGTACTCGCCGGCGCCGGGATGCCGACGATCGCGGATTTGGGACGGCTAGGGTGAGCATGGGCTCCGCCGATGTCGGAAGAAAGGATGGCTGCCTATGCCTCCGCTAATTCCAAACAGAAACTGACAAAGCTGGCGTTTACAGCGTTATCGATCCTGCCCTACACTGGAGGCCACGGACCGCTACGGGGCTGTCTCGCTGCCCTGCGACATTTACGCCGCTGCTGGTACGCCCTGCGTCGCCGCTCACAGCACGGTCCGTCTCCGCCTTGCGTGGCTACCGCTGTCCCGACCACACCATCGCCCTCGCCGTGCGCGGGCATTCGCCCTTCTGATGGCCCTCCTCGGTCGGGGTGAGTGAGGAGCGCGAGGGAGCACGAGCTAGCAGGGGAATATACTGGAGAAAACGAGAAGCCTACGTCGCCGCTGTCTACAACTGTCATACTTACAGGCGATACAGACCGGTCGCGTTGGCGCGCAGTATGCCCTCGCCCGCCGTCTCGGCCTGTCCCCAGGACAGATCGCCAGAGGCGACGCAGGCTCCAAGCACCTCGCCCACGATACGTCGTCCGTAGCGCGCACTTAGCCAGTGAACCTCGGGGATGCCGACCGCGTCCGAACTGTACAGCAACTTGGAGAGCGGGGCGATCCCGCAGGCGGCGCGCGTGAACGCCGCCATCTCGTCGTACCCCACGAAGGGGATGCCGTAGGAAAGATCGAGGTAGACGTTCTCGTAGATGGCGCTCAGATACGCGCCTTCCTTCGTGTAGGGGTAGCACTCGTGGAGCAACACGACGGACATGCCTCCGTACGCCGGATTTTCAAGCACTGCACGCAGGTGCAGGGGATTGGCGCGCAACAGGTCGGCGTCGGAGTCGCCGTAGCCGACGTGAAACTGCACCGGCAGCTCTTGGCGGGCCGCCGCGTCGAAAGCGACATGCAGCAGGGTGTCCAGCAGCGGCTTGTGCGCCAGACGCAGCGCGCCCGTCGTCTGAACGACGCGCCGCGCCTCGACGAACGCGGCCTGCACGGCGTCGTCTGGCCAGACCGCGATGTCCAGACCAGTGCGATAGGCCGCGATGGTCTTGAGCGCGACGAAGCCCTGCCCGCGCACGTCGGCCAGCGTCTCTTGCAAGGCGGAAACCACCGCGTCGAGCGTGTCGCAGGCGACGATCAACCGCTGCATCAGAAGCTCCAGGCGCAGCATCGGGAACGCACGGCACTCTCCCAGCGCCGCCGCCTCGTCCAGCGGCAGCACGTCGTCCGGGTTGGGAAAGCCGTCGTCGATCAGCAGTGCGTCGATATGCGCCGCACGCAGCAGGTCTCGTATCAGAGCACGGTCGGGCCGGGCGCGGCGCGCTGCCACGATGGCCGCTTCGTCTTCCGTGCAAGCCAGAAACGCGGCTAACTCGCGCACTAACCGCCGATAAAACAAAGTCGTCGTGACGTGGTCTTGCTGGATGCCGGGCTGTGCCGACTCCGTACAGCGTGCGCGCCAGGCCCGTGCATCTAGCGCCTGCGTGTGGAAGATGCCGTGGCAGTGATTATCGACGACGGGAATCGCGCTTAAGTCGATGGCGACCATCTACCTCTCCTTGCGTATGGCGACGGCGCCCATCAGCACGGACGGGCATCGATCGGTCCCCTAAAAAGTACGGATGTGTTGGTCGAACTCGTAGGCGTCGTCGCGCGCGGCGAAGTCGTCGACTTCGGAACGTTTCACGCCCAGGAAGGCGGAGGCCAGCAGCGGGCCGAGCGCCTCCACGAGCACCACGTCGCCCTCCAGGGCGTCGAGCGCGGCGGTGAGCGACGCGGGAGCACGCGTCAAGCCACGCCGTCCACGCTCCTCGGCGCTTAAGTCAGAGGGGTCGACCAACAGTGGCTCACCGGGATCGAGCGCGCGCGCTATGCCGTCGAGACCGGCGGCAATCAAGGCCCCCAGCGCCAGATAAGGGTTTGAGCTGCCGTCGACCATCTTCAACTCCGCGTTCGTGGTCGCGCTCTCGGCGTGACGGAAGGGAGAAGCCACGCGCACGGCTGCCTCGCGGTTGTCCGGTCCCCAACAGGCAAAAGCTGAGGCCCACGTCTGAGGTTGAAGACGCCGGTACGAGTTGACGGTGGGGCAGACCAGCGCCGTCAGCCCCGGCAGATGCGCTAGGATGCCGGCGATGAACTGGCGTCCGAGAAGGCTCACGCGATAGGGTCCTTGCGGGTCGTAAAAAAGGTTGGCGTCGCCGGAGGGCGTCCAAAGGCTGAAGTGGATGTGCGCTCCATTGCCTGCCTGGTCGGCTAGGGGTTTGGGCGCAAACGACGCGCGTAGCCCCAGAGCGCTGGCCACACCGCGCGCCGTCTCGCGCACGCTCACGGCGTCGTCCGCCGCGCGGAGAGCGGGAGCGTGACCGATGGAGTATTCTTGCTGGCCGTGTCCCAGTTCGGGGTAATACTGCTCGAGGGGCGTCTCTTGCGCGGATAGAGCAGCTACAAAGCGATCGAGGAAACCCGTGGCGGTCACGGTATTCATGGCCGAGGAACTGAAACACTGCGCGCGATCGACCGGCGTCGGCGCCGACCCCTCTTCCCCGTCGCGCGCCAGCAGGAACTCGCCCTCAAAAGCCGCCTGCACCACCAGGTCGCGCTGGCCAGCAGCGGCGATCTGTCTCTTAAGGAAGGAGCGTGGACACGCGCCCCAGGGACGCCCGTCGAGATCGACGAGGTCGCACAGCATAGCCCCCTGTCCGGACGCGAAGGGCAGCGCGACAAAGGTCGCGGGATCAGGGACTAAGCGAACTTCCCCGACCGGGCCGAGCTCGGGGATTGGCTGAAGGTGATCGAGCATGTTCATAGCAGCCATGGCCACGGTCAACCCGATGCCCGACTCCATGCGTCCGGCCAGGGTCGGCGCGCTGGAGAGCTTGCCGCGCACGACGCCGGCGGTGTCGCACCAGAGAAACCGCATCAGCGACAGCCCTGTCGTCTCAACACGTTCGCGCACCATCTCCGCTGTCAGCGAGGGTCTGGCTTTCGGATCGCCGTTCGTCATCAACGTCTTCCTTCTCTCTACGTGGAGCCCATGAGACCACAAGGACCTTTTCCCTAGCCCTTGGGGGCGGCCGCCGGCACGGACTCACCCCGCACGGCGGTTCCGTAGGGTCCACGACGAACCGCGCGCTCGTCTCGGCTGCCGTCAGCACCGGAACAAGGCCGTCTCTCTATTCAGAGTAGCACTGCCTATTTCAGACCCGACGGGGCGAGGTGCATGATGCAGGTTGCGTAGGCAAGAGCAGACGGATCATACAGCGGGCTGACGCGCACGGTGGGCCGATTGCCTTCCCAGTCCTGACGCATCCTATCCGACCAGCCGGCTCTCGACCACCACTGATCCTGAATCCTGACGCATCCGTTCGCACGGCGGTCGAGCAGCTCATCGCCGTGGCCGCTTGAGCCCCATGACGACTAACCGAACAGAGGCATGCCGCAGGCGACCTTGCCAATGAAATCGTACAGGACGTCGGTCGTCGGCGCCATCACCGTCGCCGCGCGGGCGTCACGGAAGAAGCGCTCGACGCCGACCTCCTTGCGAAACGCCGCGCCTCCGCAGACGCGCATACCAAGGTCGGTCACCTGGGTCGCGGCCTCGCCCGCCGCCGCCTTGACCTCCAGCACGCGGAGCATCGTGTCGTCGCGCCCTCCCTCCAGCGCATCGAGCGTGTCGAGCAGCAGGCCACGCGCCATATCAGCAGCAACCCGCATGCGGGCGATGTAGGCGCGGATGGTCGGCAAGTCGGCCAGGGATTGGTCGATCTCCATGAACGTCGTGCCCCCGGCGTGCGCGGCCGCGCGCGTGGTCGTGGCATCCATCAGACCAATGCTCATCGCGGCGTTCATGACCTGAAAATAGGGCAGCACGATGGCCATCATCAGGTCGAAGCCCGCGCCGTCCGCGCCGAGCATGGCCTCGCGCGGCGCCACGACGCCCTCGGCGGCGACAGGACGGGAGTTGTTGCCGCGCAAACCGAGGCCGTCGAACGGCGCGCCGACGCGCAGACCGGCGCTGCCGGCGGGCACGAGCCACAGTGTGCTGGCGCCGTCGGCGGCGAGGGGACGGCTCGACCATACGTAGAGGTCCGCCTCGCCCGCCGCCGTCACCCAGCTCTTGTGCGCGTCGAGCCGTACCTCGCCATTGGTGGTCGTAGCCGTGCTGACCGGGGCCCAGAAATGGCTGCGCGATCCGTTCTCGGACAGTGCAAGTGTGGCGATGGCGCGGCCGGCGGCGACGTCCGCGCGCGCCGCGCGCGGACCGTGCGCCTCGACAACCGCGGCAGCCGCGTAGTGCATGCACACCACCATCGCCGTCGAGGCGCAGTGATGCGCGATGCGTTCGACCACCAGGGCGGCGGCGCGATGGCCGAGGCCGAGGCCCCCGACCTCGCCCGCGCTGACCAACCCCAAGAGCCCGGCGGCGCCGAGGGCGTCGAGCGCCGCGCGCGGGAACGAGCCTGCGTGGTCGACCTCGACGGCACGTGGGGCGATCACGTCGGCGATGATGGTGTCGAGAGAGGCCAGGTACGCGGGGGCGGACGGGTCGATTGTATCCGTCATGGTAGTCATGATATACCTCCTGCGCTAGACTTTGCTCTGTTGTCCAATGTGGTGCTGGCGTCGTCCACGCCATGGGCCAGCCGAAGATCTACTATCCCAGCGCGACAGCCGCTCGGCTGTTTCCACTCACCTAGCGTATCATGCAAAACTCACGAAAACGTCGTAGTCACATATCACGCAGCCGCGTGCCCGACTCTCTAGGACGTGGCGGGCGTGCCTCTTGATGTCGGAGGGCGTCACGTCCACCAGGGGCGTCGATCCGAGCCGCCACAACTCCCGGCCGCGGCAGGCGTCACAGGTCGCCCGATGCGCCGCACGGTCCGCGGCGCTCAAGGAGTGGCCGCAGGTCGCGCAGGGGACGACGGCCGCCTTACGCTTGGGAGCGACGGTCGCCTGGTTATTGACCGAGGCCGCGCATGAGCGACTACAGAAGCGTCGTTTCCGTGTGTCCGTCAACCGTTCCTTCGTATGCGGGAGGATAGGACGGCCGCAGGCGGGGTTGGCGCAGTGATGGGGCGCGGATAAATAGAGCGTGAGACTGTCTCGTCCGCGCTTGTTCCCCGCACGTTTCCCGACCATTTCGTTGCCGGTCGAACGCGTCTCGTGGGCGCCCGTTGAGTGCCGATAGTGCGATGATTGTTGCAACATGAATCTACTATAGCGTACTTTTTCTGTTTCGAGTATCACTAGGTACGATGATGAGCAGGTTATAGAAAGAGAAAGGCGACAAACGTGGCGAGTATGATTAGCGGCGCCGCGCTTCAGGCGCGTGGCTGGACGACCGGGCCGCTCCTAGGGCAGGCCAAAAAGACCGGCGCGCACTTGCTCGACAAGGGCTGGGAGCATGAGGCCGTCCTCGACGTTCTCGATGCCGTCAGGATGCAGCCGTTCTCCCACGAGGCCGACCCCGATCTCGGCTCCCTGGCATCCGCCGTATTGGCGGTGATGGAGCAGGAGAAAAGGACTGCTGCTCGCTCCTCCTTTGCTCTGCGCACAGAGCCCATTGCGTACCGCGTGTGGGGGCGGGAGGGGATTGACGACGGCGCCGTGGCGCAGATGGATATGGCCATGCGCTTGCCGTCCACGGTTGCTGGCGCCCTCATGCCCGACGCGCACATTGGGTACGGCCTGCCCGTCGGCGGCGCCTTCGCACTAGACAATGAGATCAGCCCTGGCGCGGTCGGTCCCGACATCGGGTGTTCGGTGTACCTGACCATCTTCGACGCGTCGCCGGACATTCTAGACGATGCACGCCAGAGCGAGACGCTGCGTCGTGCTGTCCGTGAGGGGACCGTCTTTGGCGTCGGCGCCCGGACGGACCCGCGCTACCGGTCGCATCATGCCGTCCTCGACGATCCCGCCTGGCACGACACGTCGCTCACGCGCAGCTTGCAGGGTAAGGGGATGGAGCAGTTAGGGCAAAGCGGATCGGGCAACCACTTCGTCAGCATCGGATCGTTCGACCTTCTGGAGAAGACAGAGGGCGTGCCGCCGGGTCGCTACGTCGTACTGGCCTCGCATTCGGGCTCCCGCGGCGTCGGCTACAAGATCGCCGATGTCTACGGCAAGCGGGCCGAGGATCTGCACAAGGACGTGGGCGAGGCCAAGAAGGTCGCGGCGCTCTCGCTCGACGAGGCGGACGGCCAGGAGTACTGGGCGGCAATGAATCTGGCGCTGCGCTTCGCGCGGGCTAACCACGAGACGATCCATGCACGGGTTGGCCGCCTGGCCGGACTGACGCCGCTCGCGTTTATGGGCAACCCGCACAACGTCGCGTCACGGGAGATGGTGACGCGGCCTGACGGGACAGAGGTTCTGGCCATCGTACACCGGAAGGGAGCGACGCCGGCACATGCGGGAGCACTTGGCTTTATTCCGGGGACCATGGCCGACCCTGGTTTCCTTACACGGGGACTTGGTGTACCTGAAGCCCTACGCTCCGCGTCGCATGGAGCTGGACGACGGCTTGGGCGCAAGCAGGCCATCGCGTCGATCGCCAAGGCCGACCGCGATCGCTATCTCGCCGAGCGCAAGATCACGCTCTTGGGCGGCGGCATAGATGAAGCCCCCCAAGCCTATAAGAACATTTGGGAGGTCATGGCCGCCCAGTCCGATCTCGTCGCCGTGCTGGGCCGCTTCGACCCGCGCATCGTGCGCATGGCCGACGAGGAGGGCAGCCGTCGGAAGGTTCGACCCGAGGAGGGTGAGTAACTGAGGCGCCCACACTGGTAGGAATCCTTCTTTGTAGCGCTACGACTGAGAGTTAACAGAATCAGTCTTCGGGTGAATAGAGGGGAAAAGGTATTTAGGACTGCTGCGCTCGTGAAAGGAGAATGCTATCTTGCCGAACTCCGCAAGCGCGGCGTAGGTGGGGTGCAGCGGGAGCAGTTCTGGACGCGATGTACGGCCCTGCGGGCGCTGGTACCGGCCGCGTCGGCCGCCAAGGGGACGCGGTCACAGCGCCCAGCGGCTCTCCGCCGCTGTGTAGACCTACCGTGGGCTCCCAACCTTGACAGAACTGGCGGAGGGTCCGTGTACGCTTCCAGGCCTGGTGTCCTAGGCGGGCTCCCCAGCGGTCGTGGAGCGCAGGCCGTCGAGCGCGGTCTGCAGGACCGGCTCGCGGTAGGCGGGGTCGCCGTGGATCATGGCGATGGCAACGACCATGTCGAGGACCTGTTCGAGGGTGAGGTCGTCGCGGACGTCGTGGGCGTGTTGTGCGGCGACGAGGAGCGGTCGGCCGGCGGCGAGCACGCGGGCGCGGCTTTGGTTGAATAGGGGGTTACTGCTGTCCACGTGCACGAGCAGCGCGGAGGCGACGTGGTGCTTGCTGGTGGCAAAGGCGAAGAACTGGTGCAGCCAGGCCATGAGCACTGCTCCGGGCGTCTTGCCCTCGACCGTCTCAGCGGCCATGCAGACGGCGTTGACCTCGTCGATGAAGACGGCCTCAAGCAGATCGTGGCGGCTGGGGAAGTTGCGGTAGAGAGTCGCCATGCCGACGTCCGCGCGACGCGCGATCTCGGCCATCGACACCTCCTTTGTACAAGGGAGGTGAATTGCTGGACCCCATCGTACATACGTGACGGATTGACGTGGACGCCTCGTTCGGCTAGCAGTTCCGTGACAGCAGCATACGGCAAGCGGAAACGCAGAGACCAGCGCACGGCGAGGGCGATCACGTCGTCGGGGAAGCGGTGGCCGCAGAAGGCCGAGATGGAGCGGTCCGTTTGGCGGCGGGCGCACGTCGCGCACGGGTCGATCTGCCGGCCCGCGCGGTCGCACCCGGCCTTGACGAACTGCTCCTTCGCGCATCGCTGACACCGCAGGCTGCTCCCCCTCTATCCCCTCGTCAGGTCACAGCATATCTCATCTCAGCACACCCCAACGATACCCTTGATACAACCCGATCGATCACTATCCCGCCGCCCTACCCGCCGCCGCGCGTCACCATGGGCGCATGAAGGGACGCTCCTCATGCACCCCTATATCGAGCCGGTAGATGGACCCACTCCTCCCCTCGGTCACGTACAGGCTCGTCTCCCAGAAGCCGACGTTAGTCGGCGTGGGACCGCCAGCAGGCAAGCTGGCGACGATAGTCCCATCGGGCGCGACGACCCGCACGCACCCACTGGCGAAATGGGCGACGTAGAGATGGTCATCGGCGCCGAAGACCATGCCGTCCGGACCCGCCTCGGCGCCCGCTGGGCTCAGGGTCGCCAACGGTTCCATCTCTTTGTAGAGGGACGCCGGGTCCAGGGTATAGCGGCGTAACAAGCCGGTATGGGTCTCCGCGACGATCAGGGTCATGCCGTCGGGCGTAACCACGACGCCATTGGGAAACGCTAGCCCGCTCACCACGCGCGAAACGAGCCCATTTGGGGCAACAGCATAGACGGAGCCGACACGGTCGTCGAGTGACGAACCGGCAGGATCGGTGACATACAGCATACCGTCCGGGCCGAAACACAGGTCGTTAGGGCCGCGGAAGGACTGTCCGGCACAGCCGTCGGCGTAAACAGACGCCCCGCCCGTGACGGTCGATAGGCGCAAGACTGCCTGCCGACCGCAGTCGGCGACGAACAGATCGCCGCCCGGACCGAAGCGTGAGCCGTTCGGCCCGCCCCCGGTGCGCGTCCACTCGCGCAGTTCGCCACCCGGCAGCTTGCGCCAGACTCCGCCCCCTACCACATCGACACAGTAGAGCGCCCCATAGCAGTCGAAGTTGATGCCTTCAGCGAACTTCAAGCCCTGCCCAACCAACACCGGCGTGATCGTCATCTCCATTTCCTCTCTAGTCCGCGTCGGGTCGTCGCAGGTTACTAGTGCTGAGGCAAAATCAGCGCAGACATCACATCTGCTGTCCGTCACCGCGACCGCGGGCGTCTTGCAGGGCTCGTGAAAAGTCGTCCGGGGAGCGCGGGCGCTCACGGCGCTGCCCGCCCGTCCCTGACGGGACGCGGGGTCGGGCCAGAGGCCCGCGCTC